>Ga0209519_10000014_pt1 | contig 87955 bp, 76 predicted proteins | sample Rifsed13ft1_FD_184005 | JGI IMG/M metagenome (GOLD analysis project Ga0209519, IMG submission 184005) | Soil microbial communities from Rifle, Colorado, USA - sediment 13ft 1 (version 2) | ecosystem: Environmental > Terrestrial > Deep subsurface > Rock core/Sediment | place: Rifle, Colorado...
TTCGGACTCTTTTAGCAGAAGTGCTCCTTTTTTATCTACTATCGATTGTGCATTTTTCGTCTGATGATCCTCCGCAACATTGGGCGAAGGAATAAAAATCACCGGTTTCCCAACGATACATAACTCCGAAACTGATGATGCACCTGCACGGGAAATAATAATATCCGAAGCGGCATAAACTAAATCCATCCTTTCTATGAAAGCGAAAACTTGCACATTGTTAGCATTATGTTTTTTATAATCCTCAAAATATAGCTTCCCGCATTGCCAAATAATTTGCACATTTTGAGAAATAAATTTCCCAAGCTCCTTTTCGATTAATTGGTTTAACCTTCTAGCTCCAAGACTTCCACCCAGAACCAACAAGGTTTTTTTATTTTGATCCAAATTGAAATGTTGTATCGCTTCAGCTCTTTTGCTTTCAATATCTATTAAATCTTGGCGAACTGGATTTCCACTCAAAACCATTTTTTCTTTTGGAAAAAAACGTTCTAAATTATGATAAGCGACACATATTACATCTGCTTTTTTACTCAACAGCTTGTTAGTAATTCCAGGAAATGAATTTTGTTCTTGAATCACAGTTGGGATTCCCATTAGACTTGCCATTTTTAATAATGGACCACTGGCAAAACCGCCGGTGCCAATCACCACGTCAGGCTTAAAGCGTTTTAATATTTTTTTTGATTTCCATAAGCTGTCTATTAACTTCAAAGGAAACATCAGATTTTGCAAACTGAGTTTTCGCTGTAAACCGGCAATCCATAGGCCTTTTATTTGGTATCCCGCTTGCGGTACTTTTTGCATTTCCATCTTGTCCTTGGCTCCCACAAAGAGGAATTCAGCATCCGGGAAACGTAATTTTAATTCATTAGCAATAGCAATTGCAGGATAGATATGCCCACCTGTTCCTCCACCGCTTAATATGAATTTATATTGTTTCATCTGAAATAAAAATTGTCGTTGTTAATAAAACGGTTAATCTTCTAAAAATACTACTTGTTTAAAACTGCATTCATTGGATTTGTTGCCTTGTCTTCAATAGAATAATCCTCAAGCTCCCCATTTTCAGATGCCAATTCAGCATCAATCAGTTTTCTCAGCGCTTCTTCCCTTTTGGCGGCATCTTTTTGTTCCTGAACTATTTCTTCGTCTTTTTTGGTTACGCTTATGATAATCCCAAGTGCAAAACAGGTCATCCAGATAGAACTTCCACCGCTGCTTATCAGAGGTAACGTCTGTCCAGTCACAGGCAACAATTCCACCGCGACCGCCATATTGATCATCGCTTGAAATATCATTGGAAACCCTAATCCTATTACCACCAGTTTTCCGAATATTGTACTGGCTTTATGCGAGGCGACAACAAATCGGAATAGAAGTAATAAGTATAAAGCAAGCACGCCTAAGCCGCCTATAAGTCCATATTCCTCAACTATAATGGCGTAAATAAAATCGGAAGACGATTGCGGTAAAAAATTCTTTTGCACACTTTTACCTGGTCCCAGTCCATAAATTTTTCCCGATGCGATTGCTATCTTTGCTTTCTCAATTTGATAATCATCCTCATCAGGTTTGTCAGTACTGAAATTTTCAATTCTGCTTTCCCAAGTTTGCACCCTGCTAAACAACCTTGAATCCGGAAATGCTTTACTTAACAGCACAAAAAAAGCTAGAAATAGAATTCCTGAACCTATAATAATTCCGATATATTTTAACGGATACTTCCCAATGAAAACCAACATGAGTATCATAGCGAAAATCAACGCTGTCGTAGAGAAGTTAGCAGGCAATATGAGAATTAAAGTGAAGAAAACCGGCAACCAAAGTTCCCATAATGAAGCTTTGAAAGTAATTGGAATTTCTCTGGATTTTGATAAATAACGAGCAACAAATATGAATAACACCACGGATGCCAATGTTGACGTTTGAAACGATATCCCTATAAAAGGAACTTGGATCCACCTGCTGGCATTTGCGCCCGCGATAACGGTCCCTTTAATCAGCGTATACATTAATAATATCCAAACGACTGGCAAAGCTACTTTGGATATAGCCCTAAAATAGTGATATGGCACTCTGTGAACCCCATAAATAATCAAAAAACCAATACAAATGTGTGCCAAATGTTTTACCAAATAGCCCAATGTATTTCCCGTTCCATGCCCCAAATAAGCTAAATTACTACTGGCACTAAAAACAGGCATAAACGAAAACAAGGCCAATAGGGCCACGAATGACCATATCCCTTTATCTCCCTTTAACTTGCTTATCAGTTGTTTCATTTTTATTGTTTGAGTTATAAAACTATTATTAGTTCTATTTACAGATTATGCACTGCTTGTTTGAATTGGTTTCCCCTGTCTTCATAATTTTCAAACAAGTCAAAACTGGCGCAAGCTGGCGATAACAAAACTGTATCTCCTTTTTCAGTTAATCTTTGAGCCATTCTTACCGCATCATTCATGTTCGACACCTCGATCATCATATCAACAACGTTTCCAAAAGCATCAATTATCTTTTTGTTGTCCACTCCGAGACAAACAATCGCTTTTACTTTTTCGCGTACTAATGACATCAGTTCATTGTAGTCATTCCCTTTATCAACCCCACCAACAATCCATACTGTTGGAGTATTCATACTGTCTAAAGCAAAAAAAGTGGCGTTCACATTTGTTGCTTTTGAATCATTGATATATTGAACATTTTGAATTTTCAATACTTTCTCCAAACGGTGCTCCACACCTTGGAAATTAGATAAGCTTTCGCGAATCGTTGCTTTTCTAATTTGCATCAATTTCGCCACAGAGGTTGCTGCCATTGCATTTTTCATATTATGTTTCCCTTCTAAGGCAATAGATTCAGTCTCCATTTTAAACTCATCTTGATTGATAATTACTTCCATATTATTGTTTTGTATAAATGCTCCTTCGTTGAATGTTTTTGTCAATGAAAAAGGGATTAATTTTGCTTTCGTTTTATTTTTTTTAAACCATTCCGTAATGGCCTCATCATCTGCATCATATATGAGGTAATCCTCCTCAGTTTGATTCATCGTTATTCTAAATTTTGAATCAATATAATTTTCGTATTTATAATCGTATCGATCTAAATGATCTGGACTAATATTGGTTATAATGGCAATATGCGGCTTGTAATTCACAATCCCATCGAGCTGGAAGCTGCTTAGCTCAAGTACGTAAGAATCAAATTTATCCTCAGCTACCTGCTGGGCGAAACTCTTTCCTATGTTTCCTCCCAATCCGACGTTCAGTCCAGCCGACTTCAACAAATGATAGACTAACATCGTCGTAGTGGTCTTTCCGTTACTTCCTGTTATCCCAATCGTGATGGCTTTTGTAAAAGGGGCTGCAAACTCAATTTCAGAAATCACAGGAATGCCTTTTTCTATCAGCTTTTTAACGATGGGAGTCTTCTCAGGAATACCTGGGCTTTTCATCACCACATCAGCATTCAAAATCAAATCCTCTGTGTGTTTTTCCTCTTCCCAGGCAATACCATTACTTGTAAGAACTTCTTTGTAATTATCTTTTATTTTTCCAAAGTCAGACACAAAAACATCATATCCTTTTTCTTTTCCGAGAATGGCCGTACCCACTCCACTTTCTCCTCCGCCTAATACAACTAGTCTCATGCTATCTTAATTTTAAAGTAACAATTGAAAGTATCGCCAACATTATGGCCACAATCCAAAATCGAGTTACAATTTTGCTTTCGTGATAACCTCTCTTTTGATAATGATGATGTAAGGGAGCCATCAGAAAAATTCTTTTGCCTTCGCCAAAGCGTTTTTTGGTGTATTTAAAATAACTGACTTGCAATACCACCGAAAAATTTTCGACTAAAAAAATACCGCACAGTAATGGAATCAACAATTCTTTACGAACTGCAATTGCCAGTACCGCTATAACACCTCCGATAGTTAAACTTCCCGTGTCCCCCATAAATACGGATGCAGGGTAAGAATTGTACCAAAGAAATCCGATCAACGCACCAACGAATGCCGCTATAAATACAGTCATTTCACCCGAATTGGGGATGTACATAATATTTAAATAATTAGAAAAAATTATATTACCGGAAACGAATGTAAAAATCCCCAACGCCAGCACGGATATTGCCGAGGTACCTGCCGCGAGACCATCAATTCCGTCAGTTAAATTGGCCCCGTTTGAAACTGCCGTTATAATAAAAATCACAACCGGGATAAAAATCAGCCATGCCAATTTTTGATAACCTTCGCCCGTCCACGCCAACAACTCTGCATAATCGAACTCATTGTTCTTGAAAAAGGGGATTGTAGTTGCCGTTGATTTTTCTTCAACCGGACTTTGGGTTATCACATTTTCAGTATTGGGTCTAAAAATATCATTTTTACCCGTATCTGTTCTTACCGTGACATTTGGGCTAAAATAAAGGACTGTCCCCACGATCAAACCCAATCCTACTTGCCCAAAAACCTTAAAAATACCTTTTAATCCAGCTTTGTCTTTTTTGAAAATTTTGATATAATCATCAATAAACCCGATTGTCCCCATCCATAAGGTAGTAACGATCAACAAAACGATGTAAATATTATGCAATTTGGCAAACAACATAACAGGCAAAAGCGTAGCGAATATGATTATAAGCCCTCCCATGGTTGGCGTTCCCGCTTTCTCGTTTTGACCGGCTAAACCCAACTCGCGAACCGTCTCCCCCACTTGCTGATTGCGTAAAAAATTTATGATTCTCTTACCGAAAACAGTAGACAACAAAAGGGACAATAGAAAAGCTAGTGCCGATCTAAAGGTGATGTATTGAAAAACTCCCGCTCCGGAAACATTCAATGTTTTATCTAAATATTCAAATAAATAATACAGCATATTTTCACTATTTATGAAGTTGTTCTAATATCTCTTTTACTATTTTCATGTCATCAAAGTCACTGCGAACACCGTTGATTTCCTGATAAGTCTCATGCCCTTTACCCGCGATTATGATGATGTCGTTTGGCTGCGCCAGTTGGCAAGCCGTTTTTATCGCCTGTCTTCTGTCCGTAATAGACAAAACTTTTTTATAATTTTGAGCAACAATTCCTTGTTCCATCTCTGCGATGATAGCATCCGGATCCTCATTTCTTGGGTTATCGGACGTCAGGACCACTTTGTCGCTCAATTCAGAAGCAATGCCGGCCATAATTGGGCGTTTCGTCTTATCCCTATTACCGCCGCAACCCACTACGGTGATCAGCTGTTCGTTTTTATTCCTAATGTCATTTATGGTTTTCAACACGTTTTCAAGCGCGTCTGGTGTATGGGCATAATCCACGATAGCCGTTATGTTTGTAGCGGAAACGATGTACTGAAACCTTCCGGAAACACTTTCCAGTTCTGACAACAGTCGGAGCGTTTCCAAACTATCTAATCCAAGTTCGATGGCCGTTCCGTATATAGCCAAAACATTGTAAGCATTGAAAGTCCCAATCAGTTTTACCCAAACTTCATTTCCGTCAATTTTCAACAACAAACCTGACAATTGGTTTTCAAGAATCTGAGCCCTGTAATCGGCATACGATTTTAGGGCATAAGTGCGCTTTTTTGCCGCCGTGTTTTGCAACATTACCGCGCCGTTTTTATCGTCAATATTACATAAGGCGAAAGCCGTTTTTGGAAGATTGTCGAAAAACGATTTTTTCACATCTCTGTATTCTGCAAAAGTGGGATGATAGTCCAAATGATCGTGAGACAAATTGGTAAAAACACCACCAACAAAATGCAAGCCTTCCGTTCTTTTTTGATGAATTCCGTGCGAACTCACCTCCATAAAACAATATTCGACGCCTTCTTTGATCATTTCACTCAAATAATGATTGATTGTGATTGAATCTGGCGTTGTGTGCGTTGCTTTAAATTCTTTATCATCAACTAAAATTTTCACTGTGGATAGCAATCCTACTTTGAAACCTGCCTTTTTGAATAGCTGGTATAAAAGCGAAGCTATAGTTGTTTTTCCGTTCGTTCCGGTTATCCCGATAAGCTTTAAATCTTTTGAAGGATCACCAAAAAAGTTGGCCGCCATGAAAGCAAGCGCCTTATTGGTGTCTTTCACTTGTATGTAAGTGACTCCCTTTTCGAATGTCGCCGGAAAAGTGTCACAAACAATTGCGATAGCACCAAGTGCTATGGCCTTTTGAATATAATCATGACCGTCAGAAATAGAACCGCGAATGGCAACAAAAACATCGCCTTTCTCTATTTTTCTGGAATCAAATTCGATTTTTCCAATAGCGACGCTTGTCGAACCATTAATGGATTCGATAGCTACTTTGTATAATATGTCCTTTAGTATAATCACAATAATTCGAGTGTTATAGTTGTGTTTTTTATTATATCCTGACCCGCCTGAAGCGATTGTGTTTTTACCTTACCCATTCCCATTGCCTTGACTTTTATTCCTAAATTTTCTAATAGGGCAATCGCATCCATTCCGGGCATCCCTTTGACATTTGGGACAAATCGTTGTTGTTTTTGCAATCGGGCGAAGTACTCATTATAATTACTTTCCTGTTTAGGAATTTTTTTGTTCAAATTTTTAATTTCATTTGTTGAAGGCACGTCTGTGAATATCTTTTGCGCTATTCTTTTAAAAACTGGCCCCGCAACACCGGCTCCATAAAAATCACCCTTAGCAGTGCTTGGTTTATGAACCACTACTATACAAGAATACTTAGGTTTATCAGCCGGAAAATACCCCACGAAAGAAGACGCATAATACATTGAAGTACCGTCTCTTTTTCCATAATTTACTTGAGCTGTACCTGTTTTGCCGGCCATAGAAAAATCTTTAGAATACAATTTAGAAGCAGTTCCTTTTTTAACTACGTTAGCCAGAACCGCTTTAAGCTTTTTTATTGTTTCAGGTGAACAAACTCTAGGGTTGATTACTTCTTTTTCAACCTTTATAATCGTTTTATTCCATTCTTTAATTTCTGAAATAAATTGAGGTTTCACCATCACACCATTATTTGCCACAGCATTATAAAATGTTAAAGTTTGCATTGGTGTAACAGATACTCCATAACCAAAAGCCATCCAAGGAAGAGAGATATTATTCCAATGCTTGTCTGTAGGTTGAGGAATAAAAGGACGGCCTTCACCTTCAAAATCCATTTTCAATTTCTTGTTAAATCCCCAAGAGTTAACATGATTAACAAATCGAGATGGGCTGTCTTTATAATTATCATAAACAGCTTGAACCAATACCGTATTAGATGACAATTCAAAACCTCTAGCCAAAGATATTTTTCCGTAACCCCCTTTATGTGAATCGCGAACAGCCTTACCCGAATAACGAATTTCTCCACCAAAAGTGTTGTAAACAGTATTTGTATCTGCCACTTTATCTTCTAAAATAGCCATCATGTCAACTAATTTAAATGTAGATCCAGGTTCATGAGACTCCGCGACAGCATAATTTGTGGTCTCATAATAAGTTCCGTCACTAGCTCTCCCTAAGTTCGCGATAGCCTTTACCTGACCTGTTTCAGTCTCCATAACAACTACGCAGCCATGATCCGCCTCGTACTCTTGCAATTGTTTTAACAAAGCATGGTGCGCAATATCCTGGATATATACATCAATAGTCGATATTACATCATAACCATCCTGAGGATCAACTTCATTTACATCCCGAATTGGCTTCCATTGTCCTTTTGCAATTTTTTGTTTTAGAATTTTACCGTCTTTTCCATTCAGGTATTTTCTATATGCCCATTCAATTCCTTTACCGTCAAACTTATCTTCAGCAATTTCTCTTTCATAACCAATGGTTCGCTCTGCGATTTTACCTATCGGATGTTCCCTGATGGTTTTTTGCTCTACAATAATTCCGCCTTTGTAAGCTCCTAATTTAAACAAAGGAAATCCCTTGATTTTTATGTAGTCTGTATAACTTAAGCCGCGAGCAATTAAATAATATCTATTATTATTGGCCCTAGCTTTTCTAAGTTCGTTTTGATAAAAACCACTTGACTTACCCAAAACCGTAGCCAGGGAATCGGACAATGCTTGCACGTTTTTTTCGAAATTCTCTACTTTTGGAGCAAGAGCATCAAATCTTATAGTATAATTAGGTATTGAAGTGGCCAATAAACTTCCGTCTGCCGAATAGATATTCCCTTTATTTGCAGGAATAACAAAATTCTTAACCGTTCTTTCTTTAGCTAATTTTCTATAATAATCCCCTTCGACCCACTGTATGTTTGTCAATTTCACGGCAATCGCGATCGCAATCAAAAAGATAGCAAAAGCAACCAGGTAGATTCTATATGATATGTGTTTATCTTCTACTGCCATAATTTTTCAAGAAAACTTTTTTCTTCTTTTTTTATTACTTTAATTTTTACTGGAGGAACAGTCGATGGGAAAATCTCTTTTTCGATCATCTTTTGGGAAACGGTCGATTCCATCTTCAACTTCATCAGCTGAGAACGTCTGTCGACGAATTCGGATCGCAATTCTTTTACTTCGTTTGTCAGTGCGGCAATCCTAAATACTTTCTGTTCGTAATGCTGCGTGTTGGCAATCATGATTATTGCCAAAAGAATAAGAAAAACAATAAAACGCCAGTTTTTTATAGCATCATCATCTATAAGAAATCGCGCTTTCAATATGTTGGTAAAACCGTTTTTCATTTGCCGTCTCCCCGACCCTCAAAATAGAAGGAGCCGAGATATTTAAAGTTAGTATCTGTAATTCCGCTTCAACCCTTGCCCACTGGAATGGGGCTATTTCTTTTCGGCTATTCTTAATTTAGCGCTTCGCGCTCTATTATTTAGTTTTATCTCTTCTTTGTCAGGAACGATCAATTTTCCGATAGTTTTAAATGGAACCGAATAATTACCGAAAAAATCGCGTTCCGGTTCCCCCTCAAACATTCCGTTCTTCATAAATCGCTTTACCAGCCTGTCTTCCAATGAATGATATGAAATAACACTCAATCTTCCGCTTGGATTTAATATCTCCAGAGACTGCTCAAGAAACTCCTTTAGAACGTCCATTTCTTGGTTCACTTCAATTCGAATGGCCTGATAGATTTGAGCCAATATTTTATTCCGAACTCTTTCCGGTAAAAATTTAGCCAAAATCTCTTTTAATTCATCAGTTGTTTTGATCGGTTGTTCTTCTCTCGCCGCTACAATTGTCCTTGCTAAGACTGGAGCATTTTTCAATTCCCCATAGTCCAAGAACACTCTTTTCAAATTTGCCTCATCGTATTCATTGACTACCCTATAAGCATTCAAATCGTTTTTTTGACTCATCCTCATATCCAATTCGGCGTCAAAGCGAGTTGAAAACCCTCTCTCGGGAACATCAAATTGATGGGAAGAAACACCCAAATCAGCTAAAATTCCGTCGACACTTTTTACACCATAAAAGCGCAAGAAACGTTTGATATATCTAAAGTTCTCATTAATAAGAACAAATCTTTCGTCCGGTAAAGCATTAGCTAACGCATCCTCGTCCTGATCAAAAGCGAACAGCTTCCCGTCTGGCCCTAATCTGCTTAAAATCTCCTTCGAATGCCCACCTCCGCCGAAGGTTACATCCACATAAATGCCATCAGGCTTAATATTCAAGCCATTCACTGATTCCTTTAGCAAAACCGGATTATGATATTCCATTGTCGTCGTCATTTATATTTCCCATTACTTCTTCCGCCAAATCGGCAAAATCTACATCTTCACCATTTATCGATTTTTCATACAAATCCTTATCCCATATCTCAACTATATTTACCGCCGAAGAAAAAACAATGTCTTTGGATATGCTTGCAAAAGAAACCAGATCTTTAGAAACCAATAATCTACCCAAGGCATCTATCTCCACCATCTTCACGCCAGCCGTAAACCTGCGTATAAAATCATTATTTTTCTTTACAAATCGATTAAGCTTGTTGATTTTTATCATCATCAGATCCCATTCGGCCATAGGATACAACTCCAGACAGGGCTGAAACACAGAACGTTTCAAGACGAAACCGTCTTGTAGCGAAAGGACCAGCTGCTTTTTTAAAGGCGCCGGCAACAGCATCCTTCCTTTGGCATCTACCTTACATTCATATGTTCCGACTATTGTTATCAAGAGAGTTTCCTTTTAGATGAACTAAAGCAAAAATATGAAAAATATTACCACTATTCACCACTACTTACCACTTTGTTGATAAGTTTACCCACTTTTGACGAAACCCCCTTAATTTTTGGACTATCAGACTGTTAGCTACTTTATAAATTACGACAAAGAATCTTCAAACTAAAGAAAAAGCGCGTCGATTATACGCAAGGTTTTAACACCTAAAACCATTTATTTGCAATAATGATTATAACGAAAAGCAGACATTTGCCATTTTGAAAATTTAATTGAAAACAAAAACAATAAAAAAAGGCGCAATAATCTTAAAAACTGTATGCAAAAATTCTTTTTAATTTATTAAATCATATATTTGTGAAAATTGAAAATCCGCATTCAAAAACATGGAAAAAAATTATAAGAAAGAAGGTAAATACAGCTATTATGAAGCTGGAGAAGGAACGCCAATTGTTATCTTGCATGGCCTAATGGGAGGCCTAAGTAATTTTGACGCCGTTGCCAGTTATTTTTCTGAAAAAGGATACAAAATTGTCATCCCAGATTTGCCTATATATACCCAAAACATTTTAAAAACTAATGTCAAAAATTTCGCCAAATACGTTAAAGACTTTATCACTTTCAAAGGTTTCGAAAGGGTAATACTTTTAGGGAATTCCTTAGGAGGCCATATTGCTTTATATCATACTAAAATGTATCCTGAAAAAGTTGCGGGACTTGTAATAACAGGTAGTTCAGGATTGTATGAAAGCGCCATGGGCGACAGCTATCCAAAAAGAGGCGATTACGAATACATAAAGAAAAAAGCTGAGGACGTATTTTACGACCCAAAGATCGCAACACCGGAACTTATTGATGAAGTATATGCTTCGGTAAACGATAGAATAAAACTGATAAAAACGCTAACCATCGCCAAGAGCGCCATTCGTCACAACATGGCAAAAGACCTACCTAAAATGCACGTTCAAACATGTATTATATGGGGAAAGAATGATAAAGTCACGCCTCCAGATGTTGCGGAAGAATTCAATAAATTACTACCCAACTCCACATTATACTGGATAGACAAATGTGGCCATGCCGCGATGATGGAGCAGCCTGAAGAATTTAATCGTCTACTGGAAGACTGGTTAAGCCACACCCATTTAAAAGCACACTAATCCTGAAAGGATTAATTTACACCTAGAAAAAATGAAAATTAATACCGCCGAATTTGTAATTAGCAATTCTGACGTCTCCAAATGTCCAAAGGACTTTTTGCCAGAATATGCTTTTATTGGCCGATCAAACGTTGGGAAGTCGTCATTGATCAATATGTTGACCAACCACAAAAAGCTCGCGAAGACCTCTGGAAGGCCCGGAAAAACGCAGCTAATTAATCATTTCCTAATAAACAACAATTGGTTTTTAGTCGATTTGCCAGGATATGGTTATGCTAAAGTGTCCAAAAAAACCAAATCCGTTTTTCAGCAATTCATTACGGACTATTTCGAAACTCGCGAACAGTTGGTTTGCGCTTTTGTTTTAATAGACATTCGCCATGAGGCACAAGCAATCGATATTGAATTTATGGGATATATGGGAGAGAGCGAAATCCCTTTCTGTATTATCTTTACCAAAGCAGACAAAATCAGCAAAGTCAAAATTGATTCCCATATTGCGGCTTATAAAAAGAATATGTTCGCGAATAACTGGGCAGAAATGCCTCATTATTTTGTGACATCAGCTACTGAATCTATAGGAAAAGAAGAACTGCTGAGCTATATCGAGGAGGTAAACCAAGAGGTTTTCAAAAACAATAATCAGTTTTAAAAAATTCTCTCTTCGCATCTTAATATAAAAAATCCCAAAACTAAAATTTCAGTTTTGGGATTTTTTATATTAAGTAATCAACCTGATTTATTTTTTCAATTCCAGCTTTTCAGCAAAATACTCACAGAATTGCTTCATTGTATCGGTCATCTTTTCGTCTCCGGTTGCACGATAAAAAGTATCCGACATCGTAACCAAAGTCTGATGAAAGAATATCTTCATTTCATCGACAGGCATTTCTTTTGTCCATAAATCGATACGCAAACTTTCCTTTTTATTACTGTCCCAAACCGATAGCATAACCGCCTTAGCTTCTTCCAGTTCAACACCTCCGTCTTTTGCGGACCATAATAATTTTTCCGGAACTTGGTTTTCATCTAATTCTACAAGAATCTTAATTTCTGATTTGTTTTTATCTGACATTACTTTTTAGGTTTGTATTTTGATTTTTCAAATATTTCTTTAACATTCGTATTTAATAACTGTTGCAAAGATACTTTATTGTTTTCCATATACGAGCGAACAATTTGCCATCCCACCCAAGCACCAACTCGACCTGGCGATTCGTTGTCAATTTCCAAATAAAATTTGGAAAAAGGGGCCATATTTATAAAACGTGGAATTAGCTTTTGATCGTCACTGTAAAGCAATTCTTTTTCGATGAAATAACGCCACATATAACTCTCGTTTTCTTGGCACCATTTTATCTGCTCCGCCGTGTAACCCATCTTATCGGCGTCGCCATAGTCCGGCAACAACTTGTCTTTCAGATACAACTCCTTACCCGCATAAATCATATTGGAAAGCAAGCTCTTATTTTGATTGGGAGCTGTTTTAAATTTAAAAAAACTGGAGACAACATCCGGCATAATTTGCCTCTGTTCAAAATTCTGCTTAATGTATTCCGGAAACTGATAAAACTTATGCTCTTTGCCTAAATACATTTCGAGAGAAACGATGACCAGGCTATCGGCATATATGACCTTATTATTATAATCCATTTCCGAGATTACCGTAATTACCTTTGGTGTTTTTGTTTCAGGGAAATAATATTTAATGTGCTTAAAAAGGCCTACAAACTGACTTTGCACAGGATCAAAATTCGCATATTTTTTCTGAACTTCGCCATACAGCTCTTGCCACAATGGATCCTGCATCTTATTTAACCAAACGGCATCTTCATTTCCCGCAGGAAAAAAAAAGGGATATTCCTTTTTCACCTTATTCAAATCTTCGGGTTGGGTTTCGAAAAATATTTTGTCAAAACGCTCCACCTTTATTTCCACAGGCATTTCAGCAATTGCTTTTTCAATTTTATTTTTTTGCCCGCAAGACAAAATAAATAAACTTAGAACACTCGAAACTAGGTATATTTTCATTTTTTTTAATTAAATTTGCCTAAGAAAAATCACTCAAAATAGCAGGCTACATATTGCTTTGCAAATATACATTCCTCCTTGTTAAAAGTTAAACTATTATGACTAAAAAAAACACGATACAAGTTGAAAAAGTGAATGCTCAAATTGTTAACTGGCTAAAAACCTATGCGGAAAACGCGAAAGTTAACGGATTTGTTATTGGAATCTCAGGAGGGGTTGATTCAGCCGTTACTTCCACATTGTGTGCGCAAACAGGTTTGTCTGTTTTATGCGTAGAAATGCCCATTCATCAGCACGAAAGCCATGTAAGTCGTGGACGCGAACATATCGCCCAATTAAAGAAAAGATTCCCTAATGTAACGAATACCCAGGCAGATTTAACTTCAGTTTTTGAAGCCTTCAAAAAAGAAGTCCCTACTGACTTTGAGGAAAGCAAACTACATCTGACTCTGGCAAACACCAGAGCACGCCTCCGGATGACGACTTTATATTATTTTGCCGGCGTTCATGGTTTACTCGTTGCGGGAACCGGAAATAAGGTGGAAGATTTCGGGGTTGGATTTTACACAAAATACGGAGATGGCGGAGTGGATTTAAGCCCAATTGCAGATTTGATGAAATCCGAAGTCTTTTTATTGGCCGCATACCTAAATGTTCCGGATTCGATTCTGAAAGCGGCTCCATCGGACGGTCTGTTTGGCGACGAAAAAACAGACGAGCAACAACTGGGTGCCAATTACGATGAATTAGAATGGGCAATGCTCGAAGATGAAGCGGGAAAAACAGCAGATGATTTTACAGGAAGACAAAAAATAGTCTTCGAAATTTACAAATGTTTAAACAAAACTAACCAACACAAAATGAGAGAGATACCGGTTTGTTTAGTTAATCGGGATTAATTGCATTTTATCCAGAAAATTAGTAATAATGTTTTTTTATTGCTAAATTTATTATATCATTTTGACAGATAACTCTTAAAATTAAGAATTATGATTAAAGTTTGTTTAGCCGATAATTATCCGGTCGTGCATTTTGGAGTGAAATCTTATTTTAAAGATCATGCCGACATATCAATAGTTGCCAATGTTGGTAATTTCCTGATGATTCGCGATATACTCCTAACTAAGGACATAGACGTTTTAATATTAGATTTGGAGCTGGAAGGTCTTTCCAGTATTTTTGAAGTCAAGTCAATTTTGAAAACTTTTCCGAAAACTAAAATTATTATTTTTAGTGGTCTTTCGGAGCAAATTTATGCGCCGAATGCCATTAAAGCGGGTGTCTCAGGATTTGTGCACAAAAAAGAAAAACTGGAAACTTTAGGTCAATCTATTGTAAAAGTCAATCAGGGGAAGATTATCATGAATGAAACCGTGAAAAAGAACCTTGCCTTAATTGCAAAACAAAGCAAGAGCGAACGCCTGTATCGAAAATTATCCAATCGCGAAGTGGAAGTGCTGCGTTATTTAAGTGCAGGAAAAAAGAATCACGAAATCGCCGAGATCCTCAACCTTAATGAAAAAACAATCAGCACCTACAAATTGCGATTGTTAACAAAACTGAATGTGACCAATTTGGTTGACTTAGTTGAGAAAGCGAAAAAACTCGAAATCGTTTAGTAATTTCTAAATAGCCGATTGCCGTAGATAAATACTCCATATCCTTGAACAAGGTTCAGAGATATGGAGTATTTATTTTAATGATAACGAACCACAACCCTACCTAATTTTTTTGAAAATTTACCTCGGAGTTCAATATAGCTCATCACCATGGACAATGATTCCATATTATCTGCGCCGGGTTCATTTGAGAGCGCGTTCTTTAAATTTTCAATAATTTCACTAATCAAAAACCATCTTAAGGTAAACAAAGTGTCTGACACTCCCTGATTTAAGGTTTCTTCAATAGTTTTTGGAAATATATTCTGTCCTATCCAGTCATGCAATACATATTTTTCATCTTCCATCATTATCGTAGTCACTTCTTGCGGAACACCGGACTGTAAATGATTGATATACTTCTCTACTCCTGAATTCTCATTCTGAAGATAGTAATTAATTAAATCTTCATATATAGCCTTAAAAGTTGGACTTGCAAACTCCACTTCATCCTCCTGCAAACTCAAAAATATCTTTTGGAAAACCTTCAATTCTTTGAATTCCGTAACTTCAATAATTTCCCCTTCTCCGTCAGACTTCATTAAGATTTCCTCGAAATTTTCAGTTCTATTGCCATACAGCAAAAGAATCCTGATTATTTCACGTTCCACATTAGCTAGTACATCGACTTTTTCGACAGCCTCAAGATTTTCATTTTTTATTACTTCAAACGATTTTTGTTCCGTCTTTTGTTTTTTTCCTACCTCAGCGACATCTTTCTGAACTAATTGTGCCAAAGTGCTCACCAACACTTGTTCCGAAATGTCCATAATCCTGGAACATTCCTGGATGTAAATTTCCCTTTGGATTCTGTCCGGTATTTTAGAAATACTCAATACCATATCCCGAATCAAATCGGCTTTCTTAATAGGGTCATTCTTCGCCTCATTCATCAAAAGAGAAGCCTTGAACTGTATAAAATCTTTGGCATTATTCTCTAAATAAGCCACTAAATCATCATAAGATGTTTTTTTGGCAAAACTATCAGGGTCTTCACCATCAGGAAAAGTGCAGACCTTCACATTCATTCCTTCTTCCAGAATCAAATCAATTCCTCTCAGCGAAGCCCGGAGACCGGCCGCATCACCATCAAAAAGGACGGTAATATTCTTAGTCAATCGGTTGACTAATCGGATTTGATCCGGCGTCAATGCTGTCCCGGACGAAGCAACCACGTTTTCAATTCCGGACTGATTGAACTGAATAACATCTGTATAACCTTCAACCAAGTAACAATTATTTAGTTTGGCAATGGATTGTTTGGCTTGAAAAATCCCGTAAAGGACTTTACTTTTATGGTAAATGTCACTTTCTGGCGAATTCAGGTATTTTGCCGATTTTTTGTCATTTGTAAGTATTCTACCTCCAAAACCAAGCACCCTTCCGGACATGCTTTGTATGGGAAACATCACACGGTTTTTGAAACGATCAAACGGCCTGTCCTCTCGTGCAATAGTTAAACCCGTACTTTCCAGATATTCCAACTTATAGCCCCTACCTAACGCCTCCTTTGTAAAAGCGTCCCAAGATTCAGGGGAATAACCTAGACTGAATTTTTTAATGGTATCACTGGTGAATCCTCTTTCCTTAAAATAAGATAATCCTATAGCCTTACCTTCTTCAGAGTTCAAAAGCGTATTATGGAAATAACTTTTTGCAAATTCAGAAACCAAATACATGCTTTCACGAACATCAGTATTGGCTTTTTCCTGGTCAGTTTGCTCCGTTTCCTCTATTTCTATATTGTATTTTTTGGCTAAATAACGGATAGCTTCCGGATATGTAAAATGCTCGTGCTCCATTAGAAAAGCGACCGAGTTTCCGCCCTTGCCAGTACTAAAATCCTTCCATATTTGTTTAACGGGCGAAACCATAAATGAAGGCGAACGCTCATCAGAAAACGGACTCAATCCTTTAAAGTTACTTCCGGCCCTTTTCAATTGCACAAAATCACCAATAACCTCCTCTACTCGAGCAGTTTCGAAAACAGTATCTATAGTCGCTTTTGAAATCATTTTTTAGTGGGAAAGTCACAAATATACAAAGTATTTTTGCATCGAATTAGATAAAACTTAGATAATAAAACTGCAACAGAATAGCGCTACTTCTTTCTTTCAATAACGTAATTCACCATTAAGATTAGGGCATCTTTGAATTCAGAATTGGGATAATTGTCCAACAGTAAAAGGGCTTCCTGTTGGAATTCGACCATCTTACTCTCGGCGTAAGACAAACCATTATTGTCTTTAACGAAAGCGATCACTTCTTTTACACGCTTCTTGTCTTTATTGTGGTTCTTTATGGAATTGATTAGCCAGCTTTTTTCTTTTGAGGTACAAGTGTTCAAAACATGAATAAGCGGCAATGTCATTTTTTGTTCCTTAATGTCTATTCCTGTGGGTTTCCCGATTGCGTCCTCCGAATAGTCGAACAAGTCATCTTTGATTTGGAAAGCCATTCCTATGAGCTCGCCAAATTTGCGCATGTTCTCGACTTGATCCTTATCTTCAATAACCGATTTGGCACCAAGAGCACAGCAGGCAGCGATAAGAGTCGCCGTCTTTTTCCGAATTATTTGGTAGTAAATATCCTCAGTGATGTCCAGTCTTCGTGCTTTTTCAATTTGAAGCAGTTCACCTTCGCTCATTTCGCGAACGGCAACCGAAATGATTTTAAGCAAATCGAAATCTCCATTATCTATGGAAAGCAACAGTCCTTTCGAGAGCAAATAATCACCTACAAGCACCGCAATTTTGTTTTTCCAAAGCGCATTTATGGAGAAAAAACCTCTTCTTCGATTGCTGTCATCGACCACATCATCATGAACCAATGTTGCCGTATGAATCAACTCAATAACACAGGCCCCGCGATAGGTTCTTTCATTAACAATTCCTGAAGAAACCATTTTTGCTGTCAAAAAAACAAACATGGGACGCATTTGCTTCCCTTTTCGGTTTACGATGTAATACGTAATCCTATTCAGCAAAGCCACTTGTGAAGTCATCGACTCATAGAACTTTTTTTCAAAAAGTTCCATTTCTTTAAAGATGGGCTGTTTTATTTGGGAAGTGACGTTCATTTAGAATTCAAATATACCATTTTAAATAAAAACCGTTATCTATTTTGTCTAAGTATATTTATTTAATCCAATTCCCATTTGCAATCAATAAAAAAACTCAGTCAGCTTTATTTTGTAAGGCCGCTGTGTAAGGCATAAATCTTTGCGAAAAAAACCGAATGGAGCATTATTGACTTGGCGAGCGGCTGAATGTGATACGCCAGTTATGTCGTAAATGACTGGGGCACAGCTACAAAAACCTCTTTGGGAACATGGTTTTAATAAAAATTTTAAAAGGTTTAAAACAAAAAAAGGAGTTCAACATCTGAACTCCTTTTTTTACGCTTCTTTATTTGCCAATTGCCCGCAGGCAGCATCTATATCTTTACCACGACTTCGTCTCACCTTAACGACAATTCCGCTGGCTTCTAACGCTTTGATGTACGCATTGGTCGCTTCTTCGGAGGCCTGTTGAAACTCGCCGTCATCAATCGGGTTGTATTCGATCAAATTCACTTTGCAGGGAACATATTTGCAGAATTTCACTAATGCATCTATCGATTCCTTGTTGTCATTGATGTCTTTCCAAACCACGTATTCGTAGGAAACTTTGCTTTTGGTCTTTCTGTACCAATATTCCAAAGATTCGCGCAAATCAGCCAAAGGGAAATTAGCACTAAAAGGCATGATTCTGGCGCGAATTTCGTCAATGGCAGAATGCAGGGAAACCGCCAATTTGAATTTTACGTCATCATCGGCCAATTTTTTAATCATTTTTGGGACACCTGAAGTGGAAACCATAATTCGTTTAGGGGACATCCCCAGGCCTTCCGGCGAAATTATCATTTCGATGGCTTTCAACACATTGTTATAATTCATCAATGGTTCTCCCATACCCATAAACACGATATTAGATAAGGGATGATTGTGGTACAAACGACTTTCTTTGTCTATGGCGATCACCTGATCATAAATTTCGGCAGGCTCCAGATTTCTCATCCTTTTTAACCGCGCAGTCGCGCAAAAATTGCAATCCAAACTACAACCTACTTGGCTGGAAACACAAGCCGTTGTCCTGGTGTTGGTAGGAATCAAAACGGACTCCACCACTAAGCCATCATGCAAACGTACCGCATTCTTAACGGTTCCATCTTCAGAACGCTGCATCGTGTCCACCTTAATATGATTGATAACGAAATTACTCTCCAGCATCGCACGCGTTTCTTTGGAAATATTTGTCATGTCCTCAAAACTGTGTGCTCCCTTACTCCACAACCATTCATACACTTGATTCCCACGAAATGCTTTGTCACCGCTGGTTACAAAAAATTCACGTAATTGCTCTTTTGATACCGCTCGTATGTCTTTTTTTTCAATTTGCATGTTGCAAATTTAACGACTATTTGTTATATTTAATAATTATCTACGTAAATTCAATATCACAGAGGATTTCTATTTCTGTTTTCAAATTAAAATTTACTAGATAAAAACATTTTCGAAAAAAAATTCAGTATTAAATCTATATGGTTCTCATTTTTTAATGAAATTTTAATCACTCATATTTATCAAACATTACTCTCTTCCTTAGACACAAATTTGCCCATAGTTAATAGCGCATTTACATATTTTTAAAAAAATAGACCGACAAACCATCATTAACTTAATAAAAACTATGATGAAATCAAAAAACCTTACATCGACATTTTTGGCAATGGCTTTTTTCGGAATGCTATTTTCTGCAAATGGCCAAAAAAATTATGAATTAATTAAAGAACAAAATTTTTCCGTGTTCGGAACTTCAACATTACATGATTGGGAAATGACATCAACTGAAGGCACCGGTAACGCAAACTTTACCATTACCGATTCAAACTTGGAAGAGATTAACGGTATAACCATAAATATTTTATCCGAAACCCTAAAAAGCGATAAAGCCGCCATGGATAAGGTTGCCTACAAAACCTTAAAAACAAACAAATTCAAAACCATCGAATATGTATTGAAAACAGCTGAAAAAGTAAACGAAAACACTTGGAATTTAACCGGAACATTAACCATTGCTGGGGTCAGCAGAGAACTAAAAACGCAAGTTAAAACAGCGATAAGCGACGATATCGTTTCTTTGGAAGGCACTAACAGAATTACGTTTGAGGAGTACGGAATGACCCCGCCAAAAGCATTACTTGGAACAGTTAAAACAGGAAAAGAAATGGTGCTAAAATTCAACATTCACTTCAATTAAGTCAATCATGAAACGAATTTATCTTTTAGTTGCCGCCTTCTTAAGTTTAACCGCACTAACGGCACAAACTACTTTTCGGAAAATCCAAAATCTGATTCCACGCGACCAAAATGGGATAAATCAATTTGACGTAAAAAAAGACAGTGTGGGATTTAAAGGACTAAGTGTTGATCTAGGAGGCGCACTTGCATTGCAATTTCAAGGAGTGAAATCATTTAATGAGCAATCAAACTTAGCTGCTCCTATCGAAGGTTACAGATTAAATAATCTGGTAAATAATTTCAATTTACCTACCGCAAACATGACCATCGGTGCTCAGTTATATGACGGTGTCCGAGTAAATTTAGAGCTGTATTTGGCCTCGAGGCACCATAATGACACATGGGTAAAAGGAGGGTATTTGCAAATTGATAAATTAGATTTTATCAACAAGGATTTTTTAGCAGCGTTTATGCAATACGCGACCATCAAAATCGGGCAGATGGAAAACAACTATGGGGACGCGCATTTTAGAAGATCTGACAATGGAAGCACACTGGTCAATCCTTTTATAGGAAATAACATTATGGATGCCTTCATCACGGAAATGGGCGTCGAGTTTTATTACAACAGGAACGGATTTGTGAGCATGATAGGTCTCACTAACTCCAAATTAAATCAAAACGTCAAAGAAATAGTTCCAAGTTCTCCCACACAAAACACTACTATCAGCCCGACTATTTTAGCGAAAGTAGGTTTTGACAAACAAATTGATACCGATTTAAGAATGAGACTAACCGGTTCCTTATACCATGTTTCTAACATAAGTGGAAACTTGTACGGCTCTGACAGGGCAGGCAGCCGTTTTTATGGCGTGATGACTCACGCAGGATATACCGGCGTTTCAGGCACTGTAGCAGACAACTTTGACCCTGCAGTAAACAAAGACACCGGCAGATTCAATCCTGGATATGGGAATTGGGCCACTTCCTACATGATAAACCCTTTTGTAAAATACAAAGGCTTGGAATTCTTTGGGACACTGGAATTCACTTCCGGTGGGGATGCTAAAGGAAATGACGACACAAGAACCGTCAACCAATATGTCGGAGATGTTTTATACCGATTTGGGAATAAAGAAAATTTTTATATAGGAGCTAAATACAATGTCGTGACTGGCAAACTAAATAACGCTGACGCAAATGAAGTTACGGTAAATAGATTAGAAACTGGCGCGGGTTGGTTTTTTACTAAAAACATATTAACTAAAGTAGTTTATGTCGACCAAAATTATAATGATTTCAGCCAATTTACAGAAGGGAATCCTAATGATTTATATGGTGGTCGCTTTAATGGAGTCCTATTTGAAGCTGTAATTACATTCTGATGCTCAAGTTTCGACTCATTCGTAAAAATGGTGACCTTCCAAAAGTAAGTCGCCAGAATATTATTGATTTGATTTTGCATAGTAACTAACTTCCATGGCAAAAAGCTTCGAATAATCTCCCAAATTCTTCAATAAATTTACTTTTAAACTTCTTTTATTCCCGTTTTTTGATTTGTAACTTTGCCTCAATTAAAAAATTCAAAAATGCATTTCATTTCCCAAGAATTAGAAGATTATATCGAGCAACATTCCGGAAAAGAGCCCGAATTATTGGCGGCGTTAAACAAAGAAACCTATCAGAAAATATTGTTGCCCAGAATGTTGAGCGGGCATTTCCAAGGGCGCGTTTTAAGCATGTTATCCAAATTAATCAGACCATTAAATATTCTTGAGATTGGCACTTACACCGGATATTCCGCTTTGTGTTTGTGCGAAGGAATGCAAGAAAATGGAATGCTACACACCATTGATATCAAAGAAGAACTGGTTGATTTCCAGAGAAAACATTTTGACAAATCTCCTTGGGGCAAACAAATTGTACAGCATTTGGGCGAAGCCATCGAGATAATCCCAAATTTGGATCTGAAATTTGATTTGGTTTTTATCGATGCCGACAAGGAAAACTACATCAACTATTTTGAAATGATAGTCCCTAAAATGAACAAGGGCGGGATAATCTTGTCTGATAACGTGCTGTGGAGCGGAAAAGTCCTAGAACCGGCGAATCCTAAAGACGTTAGCACAAAAGTCCTTTTGGAGTATAACGAGCTATTGGCACATGACCCAAGGGTCGAGACTGTACTATTGCCCATTCGTGATGGATTAACGGTTAGCCGAGTTCTTTAGATTCAGTGTTCTTACCATTTTAGTTCTGGCTGCCTTAGCCCAGATGGAAATGGAAATCCTTCAGGATATAAATGGAATTTTTTCTAAACAAAAAAGAGCACCCAACGGAAGCTCCTTTATTGTTATTGAAAAAACCATTTTATACCGGAAGATTGAAATGGACAGCCGGAATAGCTCCTAGAAATTATAGCGGAAAATATTTCTTTTGTATGATTTGGTATATTTTATAAAACATAAATCCAGAAATAATCCCGAACAAGAAACCAGACAATATATCTACAGGATAATGCAGCCCAAGATAGATACGGCTATAAGCGAAGACCAACGGCCACAAAAAGAGCAGGTAAAAATGTTTGTAATAGCGATGTAAATTGCAATATATAAAGGTGGCCACAGCCATAGAGTTTGCGGCATGGCCGGAAAAGAAACTATAAGAGTCCCTGAACAGAACCACCCTAATAAAGGGGTTCACCTCCGGGTTGGCACAAGGCCGCAATCTTTGAAACCCGTTTTTGAACAAGTTCGTAATTTGATCCGTCCATGTCAATAAAACTGCTACAAACAGGAGTAAATACAGGGTTTGCTTTGTGCCTAATTTTTTGAAAATAAGATATAGTAACAACAAAAATAAAGGAAGCCAATTCAGCTGCTTCGTAATCATCAACCAAAGCCCATCATAGGGTGCGGAGCCCAAATTATTCAGGTAAATGAGCAAATCGGTATCTAGCGAGAGTATTTTTTCTATCACTACCTTTGACGTTTTACAGGTCCTGTAACGTCTTCAATATCTTCTTTTACCTTGTTCGCCTGCACAATCGAGTCTCCTAAAAGATCCTCTTTGGCTTTGCTAATTTGGGAATTGATGTTTCCGGTCATATCTGACAGGGACTTTGCGTCAAGTCCATTTGACTCGACTCCTTTTTGGATTTCACTTTTTATATCGTTGGTTGCATTTTTTAGTTGCGCCATTGCTTTACCCATAGTACGCGCTATTTCAGGCACTTTGTCAGAACCAAAAAGCATAAGCACAATAAACAAAATGAAAACCAACTCCCCTCCACCAATTCCAAACATATTTATATTTTTTTATTACGGCAAAGATACCAAATTTTGAATTCTTGCCTTTTAAATTATTCATAAAAAAAAGACTCTTAAAAAGAGTCTTTTTTTTATCTGTTACTTAATCAAATTTAGTTTTTAGCTCTTCCTTCGGCCAAGTGTTGTTGGTCACATCAATGTCTGCCGTTTCTAATTTTGGGTCAATTTGAATTTTTTTGATTGCTTTTTCAGTAGCGTACACTTTTTTGGCGGTATCATTGCTTTTTCTCCAAATTTGCGCTGGATATTTAAAGTTATCCAATGTCCCGTCTTCATAAGTGATTTCGACAAGAATAGGCATTAACATACCTCCCGGTTTGTTGAACTCAACTTCGTAGAAGTATTTTGGTGACTTTAAAGTACCTTTTTCCTCTGCAGTAAGCGTGCTCACGTAATCGGAAAGCAATTTTACATCCTCGATTTTTAAAGCTTTCTTTTGATTTGATTTCAACTCCGAATTGGACTCTTCTACTAAATAGACAAACGGCCCTTTATCAACTCCAAAACGCCCTCTTCTTACTTTCGCATCTTTAAGCGCAACAGTTGGCGTTTCAGAAACGTAATATTGTTTCACGTCATTAATACCGATGTCAACAAAATCAGTTGTGTAAAACCAACCTCTAAAAAACCAATCCAAATCTACGGCAGAAGCGTCTTCCATGGTTCTGAAGAAATCTTCCGGAGTCGGGTGTTTGAACTTCCAACGGTTAGCATAGACTTTAAAAGCATAATCAAACAACTCTCTACCCATGATAGTTTCGCGCAGGATATTCAATCCTGTGGCCGGTTTACCGTATGCATTATTACCGAATTGGATAATGCTTTCCGAGTTAGACATTATAGGTTCCAAGAATTTTTGATCTCCGCTCATGTAAGGAACTATGTTTTTGGCAGGACCACGTCTAGAAGGGAAGTTTGTCCCTAATTCTTGTTCGGCCATAAACTCCATAAAAGAGTTCAAGCCTTCATCCATCCATGTCCATTGACGCTCATCAGAATTTACAATCATTGGAAAAAAATTGTGTCCCACCTCGTGTATTACAACTCCCATCATTCCATTCTTGATTTGCTCGCTGGTCACCCCATTTGCATCTGGGCGGCCAAAATTCCAACAAATCATTGGATATTCCATTCCTTGGTCCTCTGCCGATACGGATACTGCTTTTGGATAAGGATAATCAAATGTATGTGAAGAGTAACTTTTTAAAGTATGCGCAACCGTTATTGTAGAGGTTTCTCCCCATAATGGGTTCGCTTCCTTAGGATAAACTGAAGCGGCCATTACTACCTTATCACTTAATTGAACTGCCATTGCATCATAGATAAATTTTCTTGATGTGGCAATCCCAAAATCCCTAACGTTTTTCGCGCTAAATTTCCACGTTTTTTTCTTGTCAGAAAAGCCTTTTTCACTGGCTTCCGCCTCAGCTTGAGTCACAATCACAACGGGCTTATCGAATGACTTCTGCGCCAATTCATATCTTTTTACCTGTTCAGGTGTAAAAACTTCACTCCTGTTCATCAACTCCCCTGTTGCTTCCATAACATGGTCGGCAGGTACAGTAATATTTACGTCAAAATCACCGAAAGGCAAAGCAAATTCTCCGCTTCCCCAAAACTGCATGTTTTGCCACCCTTCCACATCATTGTAAACTGCCATTCTAGGATAGAATTGAGCAATCACATACAATCTATTTCCTTCTTTTTCAAATAATTCGTAACCGGAACGGCCGCCGTCTTTCTGGTAATCATTGATATTGTACCACCACTTAATGGAGAATGACATTTTTGAATTTGGCTTCATAGGGGACGCCAAAGTGATTCTCATCATGGTTTGGTTTACTGTATAAGACATGGCATTGCCCTTAGCGTCTTTTACATACTCTATATTAAAGCCACGATCTAATCCTTTTTTCAAAAACTTGTCGGCAAATTTTGAAGCCGGAAAAGTCCGATTCATTTTTTCACTTTCCGATAAAGGAGATTCAGAATCTTTGGCTGCCTGATTTTGATCCAATTGTATCCATAAATACTCAAGGCTATCTGGTGAATTATTGTAATAGGTAATGGTTTCTGAACCGCTTAATTTTGCTTTTTTATCGTCTAGCTCAATATCAATCTTGTAATCAGCTTGTTGTTGATAATAGGCAGGTCCTGGCGCACCAGATGCCGTGCGAAACATATTGGGCGTCGCCAATAAGTCATACATCTGATTAAATTTGTTGGCCTCGTACTTAGCTGTTTGTTTTGGTGTTGCGGTGGTTGTTTTTTCTTGCGCAAATAAAGCTACTGGAAGAATAAAAAATAAAATGATTTTTTTCATGGGTAGGATTAACTAATTAGTCCGTGAAAATACCATTTTTTACTATATTACCATTAATTTATCAGAATTTTAACATCTGTTTGGTCGAAGATTCCGTAAAAAGAAAACTTTGTTTCTCTCCCAATATAGTGAAGTGAGTTATGTTTTGTTGCTCTGAATTCCAATCAATTAATATGGCATTGTAGGTTTCCAAGGAATTAATTTTAGCAACCCCTTTTATACTTAAGTAACAAACAAGCACATCCCCTTCCAGCTCTTTGCTCAATAAAGCCATCGGACTGGGTTTTCCATTTATCTTAATTGTGAATTTTTCAGCAAGGTATTTTTTCAGCAAGGGCAATTCTTCAGGCGATTCCATATCTGTGCCTAGATGGAGTTTTTTATTGTATTTTTTTTCAAGTGCTTTGTCCAGATCGTCCACAAAAATCCTGGTTGTGATTTGAAGCATTTTTTTTTCAGGGGCATAATTCACTTGGTAAATACCCATGTAAAATTGATGAACAGTGAACGAGGTCAATACCACAAAAAGGAATCCGAAAAATAAGTAGCAGATTGTTTTCTTCATTTTTCAAAAGTAGTGATTCTTTTGTATTCTTTGTTTTTTGAAACAAGGAAATCGATCAATTGAAATTCATTATTTGGACCCATTAAACTTCTCGACCTGGAATCATTCTCACAAAAAACAAGAAAAAGCTTAATTTCATCGTCCTTCAATTTTAAGGTATTAGCGAAAAAAGAATAATTCAACCTGTTCAAGGCGAGCTCTGAAAAACTGGTGTCCTGATAAAAATCTACTTTTTCAGGATTGTTTTTCCTTAGTATTTTTAAAACATCTTTATAGATACGAACGAAGTCCATCCCGTTTTCAATGGTACCATCTGGCGGCATTAATCGGTTTTTAGGGGACGACTTCTCGTCATCAAAATATTCTCTGTCTACATACTTTTGGGTACCTCCAGATATTGGGTTCACCTCTTTTTTTGCCAAAATAAGCACCTCTGCTAATTCATTGGTAAAAACATCCATTTTTACAATAAATCGAGGCATCATAAATTCTTTTTCCGAAAGAACTATTTTTTTGGATTTAAACGCCAAGCTTGAAAAAACCAAGGTGTCGTTCACTTTAGCCATAATCGTAAAGAAGCCATAATTATTGACGATGGTACCTGTTTTTGAGTTGGCATTAAAAACAATCACATTTTCCACTGGCACCAAATCATTTCTCACCTGCCCTTTTAAAGGTGTTCGCGGCTCAATTTGGCTAAAGCAAAACTGACTCAACAAGCTCACAATTACTAGTACTAATTTAGTTTTCATCTGCTATGGTTTTATTATATTCTTTGGCCAAAGTAATAATCAGAAACATTGATAATGTTTTGTTTTTAGAATTTAAGGCTGCAACAAAATCCATATCATCAATACAATAATATTGAAATCCTTTAATATATTCTTGCGGGATTTTTAGCGTTTTTATATAGTACTTGTCTTCAAAAAGATAACTTAACTTGACCAATTCGCGTTCTTTGTATTCTATCGCCAATTCCTTCTTAAGCCTCGCCGTACGACCAGAAATCCAATTTAATGGCTTGTCAAGCAATCCCGAATTTGCCGTATATAGTTTCCTTTGGGCAGGAGTGTACTTTTTTTGCCCAGAGGGCACAATTCCTAAATTTTCGGCGCTAATGCTTGGGTACTCGTTTACAATCACTTCTTTTAGTTCTATACTTTTGGGAATCATTTGAAACTCAATAACCGCTAGGGTTAAATCGCTATTATTTAACCGTCTACGTAAAGTTACGAGATTTAAGGCAGAAATAACCAAAATATCGCCCTCTTTTGCCAAAATAGAAAACATCCCGTTTTCATCCGTAATTGTCGCTCTTCCGCTGGTATCGTTCACGATATTTATTCCCCCAACGGCAGTTGTCTCAGCAATTATTTTTCCTTGAATTTTCTTTTCACCGACAGTTTGTCCAAAAATAATCTGAGAAAGTAGTATTAAAAAGAAGAGCAAAGTATTATTCGTTTTCACAAGCGATGATTTCGTTATATTTTGTGGCTAGCTCAGCTAACAAGAATTCGGTTGATGTTAGATTTTTGGAACTTAAAATTTTCGTAAACTGCTCATTTTCGACTGCGTAATATTCGAATCCCTTAACATAATCCAAAGGTATCTTTAACTTGTTTACGAAATGATTTTTATCAAACATATCATCCAATTGTTTCAAATAAGATTCTTTCTTTTCAATTTTAAGTTCTTTTTTAAGCATAGCCGTACGGCCTGAAAACAAATTAATGATAGGATCGAGCCCCATAGGATTCAATCCAACTGAACTTGCCGTTGCGTATTTACCTTCTGCTGCCGTATAGGATTTCTGATTTGCAGGAATAATTCCCAAGGAAACCGCATTGATATTGTCATAGTGCCTGATTACAACTTCGTTCAACTGATTCACTATGGGTTCCATTTGTACTGAAAACGGTTCTTGTTCAAAATCATGGGTAGTCAGAACAATCCGAATTCCTTTATATTGCGACGCCGAAAACAGTAACGTATCCCCAACAACTGCAGCTATTGAAAAATAACCATTCCCATCAGTAACAGTCCCCTGCTCCGTTTTTAAGTTTATTACATAGAAGCCCTCAAAATCTTTCACATCGGCAATAACCCTCCCGTTGAGTTTAGTGGTAACGGATACTTGCGCCAAAGCAGTAGCGGCGCATAAAATAAAAAAGACACAGCCAAATCTACTCATAAGCTTAGAGATAACATTCAATTAATCGTTGTAAAAGTATCCTAACCCCCTCCAAATTAATTACTAAGAACTTGGTAAAAAAATGTTAATAAAAAAACAGAAAAACAAGAAACTCGTTTTTATACCTTTAACCCCTATAAATACACATTGAAAATGAAAAATATAATAATAGCAAGTACGTCAACTCTTCATGGAGGCGAATATTTAGAGTACCTGTTGCCTGAATTAAGTAAGCATTTCAAAAACTGCAAGACCATCCTATTTGTCCCTTATGCAAGGCCCAGCGGCATATCACACGAGGAATATACCGCAAAGGCAGCTCTGGCTTTCGCCAAAATAAACCTGGCCGTAAAAGGAATCCATGAATTTGCAGATCCCATTTCTGCGATTGAAAACGCCGAAGGGATTTTTACCGGTGGCGGTAATACTTTTGTATTGGTCAATGAACTGTATAAAAACAACATCGCGACTGCGCTAAGTCAAGCCGTTAAAAAAGGGACTCCCTATTTAGGCACAAGCGCAGGTAGTGTGATTTGTGGATTGACGATGCAAACCACTAACGACATGCCTATTATTTATCCGCCGAGTTTTCAAACCTTGGGTTTGATTCCCTTTAACATTAACGCCCATTATTTAGATCCTGACACGCAATCAAAACACATGGGCGAGACGCGTGAAACCAGAATCAAAGAATTTCATGCGTTCAACTCTTTTCCCGTTTTAGGATTAAGGGAAGGAAGCTGGCTTGATGTAAAAGGGACTAAAATTAGACTCAAAGGAAGTTTATCGGCTCGACTTTTTAGACAAAATCAAATTGCTGAGGAAATTGAAAGCGAAACTGATCTGAGTTATATTAAATAAAAAAGCCGAAACACAAATGTTTCGGCTTTGAAGAGCGAAAGACGAGGCTCGAACTCGCGACAACCAGCTTGGAAGGCTGGAGCTCTACCAACTGAGCTACTTTCGCATTAACAGGCTGCAAAGATACAAAATAATTTATCCGACGCAAGTTTTTTTTAAAATAAAAAAAATATCTGAAAAATGGATATCTCAATCCCTGTCAGGCTTAAAATAAAAAAGCCGAAACAGTTATGTTTCGGCTTTGGAGAGCGAAAGACGAGGCTCGAACTCGCGACAACCAGCTTGGAAGGCTGGAGCTCTACCAACTGAGCTACTTTCGCATTACTGAGTGCAAATATAGATAATAATTAAGCTTTGAAACAAGTTTTTTACCCTAAAATTTTACACAAAAACAAGGTTTAATTCTAACCGTTTTAAAATTAAATTGTTACAGACCTATTATTTAATTACAGGACAGACTTCATTGCAAAAATAACGACTTCAGAGGGCTATTCAGTCAGACAAAAGCTCCTTCTGCAAGGGAAACCAGCCTTAGCTGTCGATCCATTAAAGTCAAGAATTAGCCCAAACACGATCGTTCCTAAAACATTGTTCAAAACCACACCAGCAAAAAAAATTCCTTTTTTAAAACGAAAAAGTCTTTAGATAAAATCGTCGAACAACATTTTATCTAAAGACTCTTCTCTTATGACTGTCGGGAACTGAAGTTCGCCTCAATAGCATTGGTCTCCGCTTGATTTTTATTTTTACTGTATAAAATTAAGAAACTAATTTGGACGCCACTTTGTAACTCTCTGAAGGAAAATAAATGAACAAACAGGATTTATCTTTAATCGTTTGTATTATCTTGTCCGTCAACTCTAAAGGAATGGCAGGACAACCTAAGCTTCTTCCCAGCCTTTTATTATTTTGGATAAATGAATTTGAAACATACTCCGCGCCATGAATAACAACGGCTCTTGCCCGAGCATTACTGTTTATGCCTTTTTCCAAACCATCTAATTTCAAAGACTTGCCGTGTTTCCCGCTGTATATTTCTCCTGTGGCGTAAAATCCAAGACTGCTTTTATAGGATTCCGCTGAATTTGAAAAACTGCTTGCAAATTCATTGCCTGTGTTCCTTCCATGAGCGACCAGGGAATTGTACAAAATCGTATTTGTCGACAAATCGATTACCCACAATCTTTTAGAGTTTGATGACATACTAAAATCGATCAGTGTCAATATGTTTTTACTGACCAATCCTTTTTCTTTTAAAAGATAAAAGCCTTTTAAAGCTTCGGTGAAGCTTTCCAATTTAGGCAAGGCAAATTGATTGGAATTCAAACTATTGTAAATAGTTTCCTCATTATTTTCAGAAGTCGTTTTTATCACCGCAGCAATTTCAGCTTTCTTTACATTTTTAGCTTCAGAAAAAAATAATTTACTTGGAGAGAACGATAGAATTAATAACAATACAGCAGGGCAAATTTTGTATATCATTGATTTTAATTAGATTATATATTCAATTAAGTTTTGCAAAAGTATCAAAAAATACTTGACCACAGCATTAAAAGCTGTTTTTAAGGTATTTTTAACCTTATCCCGTTCGAGCTCCGCCACATAAAAAACATCGCAAACCTTTGTTTTTATGTTAATTATGTTATTTTTGTTTTGCCAAAATCACAATAAACAATGAGATTACAATACTTTTTACTTCCTTTTTTAATACTATTTAGCATAAACAGCTATTGTCAGAAAAAAGTCCTTTTTGCAAAGTCTACAACAGCTAACATTACAATCGACGGGAAGATAAATGAAGTAATCTGGGCCTCAGACGCGGAAATAGCTTCCGATTTCGTCATGTTTGAACCAGACAACGGCAAACCCATAAGCGAAGATAAAAAAACGGAAGTAAAGGTTCTTTATGACAATGACGCCATTTATGTTTCGGCCCTATTGTACGATAATGAGCCCGATAAAATTCAAAAGGAAATCACCAATCGCGATGTTTTTGGAGTATCCGACCATTTTTCGGTTTCGATCAATGGATTTAACGATGGCCAACAAGATTATAGATTTTACGTAAGTGCCGCAGGAGTTCAAATGGACTGTTTGGCAACAAAAGACGGTGAAGACTATTCGTGGGACGCAATATGGGACAGTAAAGTTTCGCTAACTGATTTCGGCTGGGTGGTGGAAATGAGAATTCCCTATGCCGCTTTGCGCTTCTCCAATGCCCAAAAGCAAACCTGGGGGCTGAATTTCATGCGAGAAATAAAACGAGATGTCCAAAAGTACACTTGGAACCATATTGACACTAAAATTGGCTCCATAACTGCCCAAGCGGGAATTCTTGAAGGAATAGAAAACATAAAACCGCCTACCCGCCTTTTCTTTATCCCTTACACTTCTTTCTATTATCAAAAAAATGAATTGGGCTCCGATAAAACTTTCAAAGCGGGCCTTGACATAAAATACGGAATAAATGATGCGTTTACATTAGACGTCATTTTAGTTCCTGACTTTGGACAAACAAAATTTGACAATGCCATTTTAAACTTGGAACCTTTTGAACAGAAACTCGATGAGAATAGGCCTTTTTTTACCGAAGGGACCAATTTGTTTAACATTGGAAATCTATTTTATTCCAGGAGAATAGGGGGACTACCGAGTTCTGTTCCAGAAACTGCAGCTAATGAAGAAATCACGAATTACGCAAGTAGCGTTGATTTATTTAATGCGATAAAAGTATCCGGACGAACAGAAGGCGGGCTAGGCATTGGCTTCTTGAACGCCATCACAGAAAAAACGTATGCAACCATTAAGAATATAGACACTGATGAATACAGAAAAGAAGTCATAGAACCATTGACCAACTATAATGTATTGGTTTTTGACCAACGTTTTAATCAAAACTCCTCAGTTTCTTTTGTGAACACCAACACGACCCGAAATGGAGGATTCAGAGATGCAAATGTTTCCGCCGCACTGTTTGACTTGAGCACCAAAGCCAATTCTTATAATTTCTTTGGTGATCTTAAATACAGCACCATTAATGACATCGAGGATTATGACGGAATTAAAACTTCATTGAATTTTGCAAAAACAAGCGGGAAGTACAGGTACCTCCTTTCGGGAAAATACATTTCAAAAAATTACGATGTAAATGACCTTGGGATCATTTTTTACACCAATTACCAGAGTGCTTTTGCCAATGGCAGTTACAGAATAGTAAATCCCACAAAATTCTTCAATACATTTAAAATTGAGCAGGAATTAAATATAGAAGTTCAAAACACAACCGGTAAAACACAGGAAGCCTGGTATAGAACATACATAAAGGCAACTACTTTAAAAAACAACTATATTGAATTCCTTTTTCAATTAAACCCTTTGGACCGATTTGATTTTTTCGAGCCCCGTGTCGATGGCCGATTTGTATACATTCCGAAAAGTGCGCTCTTATATGCTGCATTTGTCACCAATCAAAACAAGCCCTTTACCTATGAAGTCGAATCTGCCATTACCAAATTTGACGAGGACCAAAGGGTTAATTATTTGCTTAACGGAGGCGTAAAATACAGATTCAACACTAAATTTTCATTGGCTTATGATTTCCAATACACCCATAAAATAAATGACCGGGGATGGGTAGGATTTGATAACGAAGACATCATTTTTGGAAAAAGAGATAGAGAAATACTTCAAAACAACATTACCGGTAAATATGCGATTAACACTAAGATGACTTTAAATCTCACCGGTAGGTATTATTGGTCCTATTCGGACAATCATGCGTTTTTCACATTACAGGACGATGGTTACCTGAATCCGAACAATGACTATTCTTTGAATAAAAACAGAAATTTCAATTCTTGGAACTTTGATTTATCCTACTCCTGGTGGTTCGCTCCGGGAAGCGAACTTTCGGTCCTGTATCGCAATTATTCACAGGTAGGTTCCGGCACCGTTGAGAAAAGGTTTAACACCAATCTTAAGAACGTTTTTGACGCTGACATGACCAATATCTTATCCGTTAGCTTTCGTTATTTCATTGACTATAACGTCGTGAAAAACCTGTTTTAAAAGCTGTAGCAAAACCATATGATGAGATTGATTAACAAACGTTTTTCAATCTCATTTTTTTATATAACAAATTGTCTTTCGATTTTTTTTAAATAAACTGTAACAATTCCGCCAAAGTGCAGTCTATTATTATTAGAATCATCAATCATCTATATCAATCAAATCTATATGAGAAAACTACTTCTTATAGTTCTTCTTTTTATTTCAGTTGTTGCACACAGCCAAAAAAAAGCACTTCAAACGAAAGTTACATCTGAAAGCTTAACCATTGACGGAAAATTTGACGAGCCCGTTTGGCAGTCTGCCCCTATAGCAACTGATTTCGTAATGTTCAGGCCGGATAACGGGAAAGCCATACCCGAAAATAAAAGAACAGAGGTGAAAATTGTTTATGATAACGATGCCATTTATGTGGCTGCATTACTATATGATGACCAACCGGACAAAATTTTAAAAGAGATCACTAAACGTGACGTATTTGGAGCTTCCGATCTTTTTGGAATCTTTATAAACGGGTATAATGACGGACAGCAAAATTTTCAATTTATCGTTAGCGCGTCAGACGGACAGGCCGACTCCGTAACAACTGATACTACTGGGGATGATTATTCGTGGGATGCCATTTGGAAAAGCAAAGCGATAATAACCGAATTTGGTTGGGCCGTAGAGATGCGAATTCCCTATGCCGCTCTGCGTTTTTCTGGCGAAAGCAAGCAGACTTGGGGCCTGAACTTTTGGAGAGAAATACAGCGAGACAGACAACAATACTCATGGAATTTTATCGATTCGAAAATTGGCACTTTCACGCAACAAAACGGAACCCTTGAGGGAATCGAAAACATAAAAACCCCTACACGACTCTTTCTTTTACCCTATTCTTCTTTTTATGCCCATGCAAGCAAGGGACAAAAAACGTACGGCACACTTAAGGGCGGCTTGGATTTAAAATACGGCATCAACGATGCCTTCACGCTCGACATGATTCTTATTCCCGATTTTGGACAAACAAAATATGACGACCAGATACTGAATCTGGGGCCTTTCGAACAGCAATTCAATGAAAACAGACCATTTTTTACGGAAGGTACGGATTTGTTCAGCAAGGGAAATTTAGTGTATTCCAGAAGAATTGGCGGAAGCCCCAGCATTTACCCAACTAAAGCCACAAATGAAGAAATCATCGACAATCCCTCAAGCGTAAACCTGATCAATGCGCTAAAAGTCTCTGGAAGAACAAAGGACGGCTTAGGAATAGGAATTCTAAATGCGGTCACTGAAAGGACCTTCGCAACAATTAAGGACACGGTCACGCAAGCAACAAGGAGAGAAGAGGTGGAACCTTTGTCAAACTATAACGTAATGGTTTTGGACCAGAGGTTTCGCAAAAATTCCTCCGTTTCATTTGTAAACACGAACGTAACCCGAAACGGAAGTTTTCGTGACGGAAATGTTTCTGCATTGGTGTGGGATTTGAACACCAAGAAAAACACCTATAACCTTTCCGGAAATTTCAAGTACAGTTATATCAATGATGCTGAAGATAAAAAAGGAACAGCAACATCCTTGAACCTTCGGGAAACCTCGGGGAAATACCGGTACAGTCTAGGGACTGAAATTGTGTCAAAAAACTTCGATAACAATGACTTGGGAATCAACTTTGAAACAAACTACTATGCCATTTACGGAAACGCAAGTTACAGAATATTAAATCCCACAAAATATTTCAATTCATTCAATTCAAATATTAATATGTACACCCAGTTTCAAAAGGAGACAGGTAAAATTCAAGGCAACAACATTAATCTAAACATCAATTCGAATAATAAGCAAAATCATTATTTTGGTTTTGGGTTAAACGCCAGTCCACTTGAATCCTATGATTATTATGAACCCCGAACAGAAAACAGGTTTTTAATTTCCCCAAAACGCTATGGGGCATGGTTTTATTTTTCTTCTAATTACGCCAATAAATTCGCATTGGATATCAATCCCACCATTGCGGTATTAAGCGAGCCTGGCAGAAACTCCTTAGGTTTTGACTTGAGCCCGAGGTACCGTTTCAACGATAAATTTTCATTGGTATACAACTTTAATTTCTTTAGACAAAACAACAATAAAGGATATGTAGACAGCATTGATGATGATTTAAATCCATCCACCGCTAACACCATTGTTTTTGCCAATCGTAACGTAATTACATATTCCAACTCACTAACAGGAAAATATTCCATTAACAGCAAGATGACTTTTAACCTTGCCTTGCGCCATTATTGGTCCTATGCTGAAAATGAAAACTTTTTATCGTTGGAACAAAACGGAAGACTGATGGATTATACCAGTTACACCGAAAATAAGAACTCTAATTTTAGTTCTTGGAATGCTGACCTTTCTTATTCTTGGTGGTTTGCTCCGGGTAGTGAAATTTCAATCTTATACAGAAACAATGCAGCCAATTTTCAAAGAGAAATAGACAAAGATTTCGGAAGAAAAGTCACTAATTTGCTGACCAATGATGAACTAAAACACGTTTTTTCGATTAGTGTCCGTTATTTTATTGACTATAATCAGGTGAAAAACAAATTCTAACTTGCATTTATTTTATAAAAACATCCCTTCCGTAACTAAATTATAATTTTTGGGCTGCGTTAATTCCTTAATGCGTAATAGTAGTTTTGATTAGTTCGAACATTTTTAGAAATACTTTACCTTTGTGTAAAATATATTCCAATGAACAAAAAAGTAATTCTAATGATATTGGACGGTTGGGGCAAATCCCCTGACCCTAAAGTATCGGCGATCGATAATGCAGATGTTCCCTTTATAAATAGTCTGTATAAAAAATACCCTAATGCCCAACTAAGAACTGACGGCTTAAATGTAGGCTTGCCGGAAGGACAAATGGGCAATAGCGAAGTTGGCCACATGAATTTGGGCGCGGGCAGAATCATATATCAAGATTTGGCTAAAATAAACCTGGCTGTCGCCAATAAAACTTTAGCGAAGGAACAAGTGCTTAAAGACGCTTTTCAATACGCCAAAGACAACCATAAAAAAGTACACTTTTTAGGACTGGTTTCTGATGGTGGCGTTCACTCCCATACTTCCCATTTACGAGGACTGATTGATGCAACACAAGAGTATGGATTAAAAGAGGTATTCGTTCATGCTTTCACGGACGGACGCGATGTGGATCCGAAATCCGGAAAAAGTTATATCCACAATCTAGAAAATTACATAGCCAATACTACTGTAAGAATAGCATCGGTAATTGGTCGATATTACGCGATGGACAGAGACAGGCGTTGGGAAAGGGTAAAACTTGCCTACGATTTATTGGTAAACGGACACGGAACCCCTTCCAAAAATTTAGTTTCTTCAATTGAAGAAAGCTACGAGGCTAATATCACTGACGAGTTCATCAACCCAATAGTAATGGTGGACGAAAACAACAAACCTCTTGCCACTATCGAGGATGAAGATGTAGTTATTTTCTTCAATTTCAGGACTGACAGGGGAAGGGAACTTACTGAAGTTCTTACCCAAGTGGATTGCCATGAGCAAAACATGCACAAATTGAATTTGTATTACGTTACCTTGACCAATTATGACGAGACCTACAAAAACGTCAAAGTGGTGTACAATAAAGACAATATCGAGGAAACATTAGGCGAAGTTTTAGAAAAACACAATAAAACCCAAATCAGAATAGCCGAAACGGAAAAGTATCCACACGTTACATTTTTCTTTTCCGGTGGTAGAGAAATCCCTTTTAGAGGCGAAAAAAGAATTCTGAAAAATTCCCCTAAAGTAGCCACTTATGATCTGCAACCTGAAATGAGCGCATTTGAACTTACGGATGCATTGGTTCCAGAGCTTGAAAAAGGGGATGTGGATTTTGTGTGCCTAAATTTTGCCAATGGAGACATGGTGGGTCATACGGGAATTATGCCAGCGGCTATTAAGGCATGTGAAGCCGTCGATAAATGTGTAGAGAAGGTGATTACGGCGGCTCTGGCCAATAATTACACTACCATTATAATCGCAGACCACGGGAACTGCGAAACCATGATTAATCCTGATGGAAGCCCAAACACGGCACATACCACTAACCCTGTGCCTATAATTTTAGTTGACAAAAATTTGAAAGAGATCCATGACGGTGTCTTAGGCGATATCGCACCAACCGTTTTAGAATTGATGGGCGTTGAAAAGCCGGCAGTAATGACTTGTCATTCGCTATTATAAAAACAACAAGGGCATTAAAACCCAAATAATCCATAAATTAAGCTGTCCTTATTGGGACAGCTTTTTTTTTATGAATAAAAGGTTAAACTATTTTTTTTTCGATAGTATTACTATTACATTTGCATTAAATAATGTTAGTTATGAAGGATTTAATGTCAACCATTAAGATACAAGTCAACGAGAAGATCTATGTAAAAGACCCCGAAACCTCCCTATTAGGAAAAAAAATCATCCAAGAAAGTATTCTTCTAATTGATGAAATAGGTTTTGATAATTTTACTTTTAAAAAATTAGGCGCGAAAATTGGCTCTAACGAAAGCTCCATTTATCGCTATTTTGAAAACAAACACAAACTATTGGTGTATCTTTCTTCTTGGTATTGGAGTTGGATGGAATACAAATTGTTTTTTGCCACAACCAACATCGAAGATGCATTCGACAAACTAAAGAAAGCGATCACAGTTGTAACTGAAAAGATAGAGGACGATAAAGCCACAGAACACATCAACGAATCGATTTTAAACAAAATAATCATAGCCGAATTCACAAAAACACTTCACACCAAAGAAGTTGATCAGGAAAACAAGGAAGGTTTCTTTTTGATATATAAAAGGGTAATTATTCGAATTGTTGATTTAATCGTTGCCGTAAACCCTGACTATCCATTTGCAAAAAGCCTTGCTTCAAATATAATTGAGGGCGCACTGCATCAGCATTTTTTAAGAGACCATTTAACTACGATTACAAATTGTAACGAAAAGATTAGTCCAACTGATTTTTACCTCAACCTTATCACAACTGTTTTAAAAAATAAATAGACAATGACTCCATTAAAAAGATTTTACAATTTATTAGAGCTGGACAAAAAAGACATTTCACAACTGTTCTTTTATGCGATATTTGCCGGATTAGTTAGCTTGTCACTTCCTTTAGGCATACAAGCTATTATCAATTTCATACAATCAGGCCGTGTCAGTGTCTCATGGATTGTGTTGATATTTCTAGTTGTAATGGGAGTTGCTCTTGTGGGAATTTTATCCTTAATGCAACTTAGAATAACAGAAAATTTGCAGCAAAAAATATTTGTTCGCTCCTCATTTGAATTTGCGGTGCGATTACCCAAAATTAAATTTGAAGAACTGTATAATACGTATCCGCCAGAGTTAGCTAACCGTTTTTTTGATACAATGATTATTCAAAAAGGTACTTCAAAATTATTAATAGACTTTTCTGCAGCCTTACTTCAGATTGTCTTTGGAGTAATATTGTTGTCACTATACCACCCCTATTTTATTATATTTGGTATAATGCTGATTCTTTTGCTGTTTTTCATCTTTAAACTATCCTACAAGCCTGGTTTGGAAACCAGTTTGAAAGAATCGAAAAACAAATATAAAGTAGCAGGATGGCTTCAAGAAATGGCTCGTAATAATTACAGTTTTAGGAACCAACTCAATTTTGATTATGGTCTTCAAAAAAATGACCACTTAGTTACTGAATATCTGCATTACCGAGAGAAACATTTCAACGTTATAAAAAGACAATTTACCCAACTAATTATTTTTAAAGTAATTATTACCACAAGTTTACTTTCAATTGGAGGGTTTTTGGTTGTCTCACAACAAATGAATATTGGGCAGTTTGTCGCTGCTGAAATCATCATTTTATTAGTCATTAATTCTGTTGAAAAAATCATTCTTGGCCTGGAAACTTTTTATGATGTATTGACATCTGTAGAGAAAATTGGACAAGTAGCCGATTTAAGTTTAGAAGAAGAATTCGATAACGAAAGTACCAACTATTGTTACGCTGACATCACATTAGAAACAGAGAAGATACAATTCAAATTCCCAGATTCAAAAAATAAGATTCTAAACGACATTTCATTGAAAATTGATCAGGGCGAACGAATTTTTATTAATGGCGAAAATGGTTCTGGTAAAACAACACTGATTCGAGTACTGTCAGGACTATTAAAACCTACCTCCGGCAGTTTCTATATAAATGACGACACTTTCAAAAAAGTTGATTTAAAACAATACCGTTCACAAATAGGAAGCATCATCTATGGAGAATCCCCTTTTGAGGGAACTTACTTGGAGAACATAACATTTAATGATAAAAACATCAATCAAGAGGATTTGAAATGGGCACTTGACGGCGTACAATTAACTTCTTTTATCAAATCGTTACCAAAAAGTTTAGATACTCATATATTCCCCGAAGGAAGACAATTATCATCATCGAATGCACGAAAAATCTTATTGGCACGAAGCATAATTCATAAGCCAAAAATTCTTTTCTATGAGGATCCGACCGACACTATGGATGAAAAAATTGCTAACGAAATCATTGATTTCATCACCGCCAAGGAGCACAAATGGACCATTATAGTTTCTTCAAAAAACCCTTATTGGAAAACAAAATGCAACAGAGAAATTATCATGCAAAACGGAAGTATTCAACAAGACTCAAAAAACCTATAGGTTATGCTAAACATATCTGACAACAATAAAACGAATTCTCCAAGTTTACAAAAGTTTGAAACTATAAAGAATCTGAATTCAAATTCGAACTCAAAGATTTTAAATAGAATTATCGTCTCCGTTTGTATTTTAGGAATACTAATACTGTTTCTTCCTTGGACTCAAAACATCTCTGGATCCGGTTCTGTGACAACCTTAAAACCAAATCAAAGGCCACAATCGATTCAAAGTGTTATTTCTGGACGAATAGAAAACTGGTACGTTCAAGAAGGTGATTTTGTAAAAAAGGGAGACACTATTCTTTATATTTCAGAAATAAAAGAGGATTATATGGATCCTAATTTAGTCGCCAACACCAAGAAACAAGTCGACGCTAAAAAGATGTCTTTAGAGTCCTATGGTTCAAAAGTCACAACATTGTCAAGCCAAATTAAATCTATTGAAAGTGAGAAAAATCTAAAATTAGAACAAGCGCAAAACAAAATAAAACAGTCGCTTTTAAAAATAAAAAGTGACAGTATAGACCTTGTTGCCGTAAAAACACAACTCAAGATAGCAAACACTCAATTTGATCGCACGGTTCAATTGAATAATGAAGGACTCAAACCTTTGACTGATGTCGAAGACAAAAGACTAAAACTGCAAGAAGTACAAGCCAAAATTATTACCCAAGAAAACAAATTCCTTACTAGCAAAAACGAATACATCAATTCAAAAGTAGAAACGAATCGAATTATCGCTGAATACTCAGAGAAAGTTTCAAAAGCACAAAGTGATCAGTACACTGCATTAAGTAATCAATTTGATACCGAAGCACAAGTCAACAAACTGGAAAACCAGTACGCAAATTACAGCATTAGAAACGGTATGTACTATATAACAGCACCCCAAAGCGGCTATGTCAATAGGGTGCTTCAAGCCGGAATAGGACAAACAGTAAAGGAGGGAACCCCTATCGTGAGCATTATGCCCGCCCAATATGACATTGCTGTTGAAACCTACGTTGACCCGATAGATTTGCCGTTAATCAACAAAGGCGAAAAAGTCAGGATCTGGTTTGACGGATGGCCTACAATAGTATTCTCTGGATGGCCTGATGTTTCCTATGGGACTTTTGGAGGTAAAATTGTTGCCATAGAAAATTTCATAAGCGACAACGGAAAATACAGAATATTGATTGCACCGGACAAAGACGAAGCCGCTTGGCCTCAAAAAATAAGTATAGGTTCTGGGGCCGAAACCATTGCTTTGCTAGACACAGTCCCTATTTGGTTTGAAGTATGGCGAGTTTTAAATGGCTTCCCACCAAATTACTACAAAACGGACTCAAAAATAGCTAAAGAGAAAAAATAATGAAACCACTTCTAATCATTTTACTGTTGTTTAGCTCCTTTGTTTTTGGGCAGGCTTCAAGCGAAAGCTTATCTACAGAGTTTACTTATAATGAGTTCTTGGGATATGTGAAAAAATACCATCCCTTAGTCAAAAATGCTAATTTAGAAATCAACAAAGCACAAGCTAATTTAATGATGGCCCGTGGTGGGTTCGACCCAAAAATCGAAGTCGATTTTAAGGAAAAACAGTTCAAAAACAAAGAGTATTATTCGATTCTAAACAGTAGTTTTAAAATCCCAACCTGGTACGGAATCGAGATAAAAGCAGGATTTGACAACAATGAAGGAATCTATTTGAATCCCGAAAACACCGTTCCTAACAAAGGTTTAACGTCTCTGGGAGTTACAGTTCCATTGGGGCAGGGTTTGTTCATTAATCAAAGGATGGCTGATGTACGCAAAGCAAAAATTCAAATAAAATTGAGTCAAGCCGAGAGAAAACTCCAGGCAATCGCCGTTCTATATGACGCCTCATTAGCTTACTTTAACTGGAAGAAGACCTTCAATGAAGTAAAACTATACGAAACTTACAATACGAATGCACAGATTCGTTTTGACGGAATTAAATCCTTGATAAAAGCGGGAGACAAACGTGCAATTGATAGTATTGAAGCTGGAATAAGCGTAAAAAACAGACAGCTAAGTCTTGAAGATTCCAAACTAAAATTGAACAAAGCGAAATTAGAACTGTCTAATTTTCTTTGGCTGGAAAATTCCATTCCGCTTGAGCTTTCTGATGCACTCAGTCCAGAATCAGATTTAGAAGGAACGATACAGGAAACACTAAAGACAAATGATTTATTAAATAGTGAATTTAGACTAGAAAATCATCCAAAAATAAATAGTTTAGAAAATAAGATTGAAATTTTGACTGTTGAAAAAAAGTTGAAAGCAAACATGCTCTTACCCAAAATTGACATTGGATACAGCTATTTAGCAGAACCAAGCTATATTGACAATTATCAATTTGAAGACTATAAAATAGGATTAAACTTTTACTTTCCTTTGTTTTTGAGAAAAGAACGAGGCGGTTTGAAATTGGCCCAATATAAAATCCAAGAAACAGAATACCTTTTAAATTTGGAAAAAGTTCAACTTTCGAATAAAATCAGTGCTCAAAAAACGGAGATCATATCACTCGAAAAACAAAATGAAATTATAAAGACATTAGCAAAAGACTATGCCATGATGCTAAAATCAGAGGAACGTCTCTTTTCTTTTGGCGAAAGCTCCCTGTTTTTGATAAACAGCCGGGAGAGCAGTTTGATCAGTGCACAATTAGCATCAATTGCATTAGAAAACAGATATTTCATCTCCAATTCCGAGCTTTTTAAAATTATGGCCAACCCTGATTAAATAATTTTAAAATCGTACTTTTGCAAACTGAAAATTACAAATATGATTATAGTAAAGTCCCGTGAAGAAATAGAATTGATGCGTGAAAGCGCCTTAATCGTATCGAAAACATTAGGAATGATTGCCTCCGAAATAAAAGAAGGCGTTACCACTCTATATTTAGATAAATTAGCCGAAGAATTCATTCGTGACCACGGTGCCGTTCCTAGTTTCCTTGGTTTGTACGGTTTCCCAAACTCATTATGCATGAGTCCGAATGCACAAGTGGTACACGGAATACCTAACAATACGCCTCTTGAGAGCGGGGACGTAATCTCTGTTGATTGCGGCGCTTACAAAAACGGCTACCACGGTGATCACGCCTATTCTTTTGAGATAGGGGAAGTTGCACCAGAAACTAAAAAGTTATTGCAGATAACCAAAGAGTCCCTTTATGTTGGAATCCGCGAATTCAAAGCCGGAAACCGCGTGGAAGATGTTGGAAACGCAATTCAAAAATATACAGAAGCCCATGGCTACGGAGTCGTTCGCGAACTGGTGGGACATGGCCTTGGTCAAAAAATGCACGAAGACCCTGAAATGCCGAACTACGGAAAACGTGGCCGCGGTAAACTTTTCGTTGAAGGAATGGTTGTCGCTATCGAGCCTATGATCAACATGGGAACCAGAAATATCAAACAACACAAAGACGGCTGGACAATAACTACCGCTGATAATAAACCAAGTGCTCACTTTGAACACGATGTAGCTCTTATTGACGGTAGACCAGAGATACTTTCTACTTTCGCGTATGTGTACAAAGCATTGGGCATTGTAAGTAATGAAGAAGATGAGTTTAGAAAAAATCCATTAGTACTATAATGAAAAAACTTTTCAAACTCGTACTCAATACTATTCCACGTCCTATTCTTATTCGCTTAAGTTATGTGGCGAGACCCGTTTTAGCTTTTGCTTTAAAAGGAAATACTTTCACTGATCCTATTGACGGAAAAAGTTTTAAAACGTTCTTACCTTATGGTTATGGGACTCAACGAAACAATGTGCTTTCGCCAAGCACGCTTTCGCTGGAAAGACACCGTTTACTTTGGTTGTACCTCAACGAAAAAACTGATTTTTTTACGGCTCCAAAAAAAGTCTTGCATTTTGCGCCGGAACAGGCCTTTTACAAACTGTTCAGAAATCAGAAAAACCTGAATTATACCACAACAGACTTGTTTTCGCCATTGGCAGACGTCAAAGCAGACATTTGCGACTTGCCTTTTGAGGACAATCAATACGATGTTATTCTTTGCAATCACGTCTTGGAACATATTCCGGACGACACAAAAGCGATGCAGGAATTGTACCGCGTTTTGAAACCTGGCGGAATGGCGATTTTGCAAATCCCACAGGATCTGTCAAGAGCAGTAACATTTGCAGACGATTCCATCACAGACCAAAAAAAGCGAGCGGAAATATTCGGACAATACGATCACGTGCGCATTTACGGACGCGACTATTTTGATAAGTTGAGAAGTATTGGTTTTACAGTAATCGAAGAAGATTACACCAATAAAATTGATCCCGAACTAGTGGAGAAATACTGTTTGGCAAAGGGAGAAATTATCCCCGTTTGCTTTAAATAAAAAAATGCCCGCTAAATTTGATTTTAGCGGGCATTTACAATTTTATAACAATCTATTATTTTTGAACTTCCGGTAACAGCATAGCAACTACTTTGTCTTTGGTAAGATATTTTTTAGCGACTGCTTGAATATCTTTGGCAGTAATCTTATTGATTGCTTCCTCCATTTGTAAAATTCTATCAGGACTCTTTCCGTCAATATAAGACTGAGTAAAATTACTCAACCAGAATCTATTTTCCTTAATATCCTTTTTATAGTCTAACAATTCAGCTTGTTTGAATTTAGTCACATCTTTTTCGTCAGGACCGTTGTCAATAATTTTTTGCAACTCATTCAAGGCTGATGCAGTTAATTTCTCGGCATTTTCTGGACCACAAGGAAAACCTATTCTGAAATTAAAGGAACCATTTGGAATTTTTGTCATGCTACCACGAGCGCTTACTCCATACACACCCGCTTCATTTTCTCTTAACTCTTCAATTAATTTGATAGTTAACACTTCGCCTAATGCTTGCATCGCTAAAGCCTCTTTGTCCGAATAAACAGCGTCTCCATAATACATAATAGAAACAGTGCTTTTTGGATCAGCACCTTTATTGATTACTTTTTTCAAATCCCCTTTTAGCATTCTGTACCCTAAATCGCTTACGACATCCTCTTTCTTAGTTGATGGTAATGAAGCAATGTATTTAGTAGCAAAAGTCTCCATTATTTGATCGTCTACGTTTCCAACAAAGAAGAATTCAAAGTCGCCTGCATTAGCAAAACGCTCTTTGTATTTTTTATAAGCCAATTCATAATCCGTTTGTGCCCATGTTTTATCTGTTGGGACAATTCCGTTAAACCTAGGATCTTCTTTCATCAAATAGGCATACAATTCTTGTTGGAAAAAGAAAGAAGGTTGTGAAGCCATATTTTTATAGAAAGCAGATTGTTTTTGCTTAAAGCCTTCATAAGCTTCTGGGTCTAAATTCAAATCCGTAAAATAAGCATAGGTACTTTGGAACAAATATTCCAAATCTTTAGGCGTGGCGATTCCTCTTAACCCTTCAGTTATAGCACCTATATAAGGACTAACCGAAGCAATTTTACCCAACATGAATTTATTAATGTCGTTTAACTTTAAACCCGAAAAACCAGCTTCAGCCAAAGATCCATTAGCAAATTGAGTTTTGATTATTTCGTCATTAGAATAGACATTAGTTCCTCCAAAACTCACCGCTTCCATAAGGATTTCGTCATTTTTGAAGTCCGTTTTTTTGTACTTCACTTTTGCACCGTTAGAAAGAAACAATGTAGTTAATCCCAGTTTAGTATCCGTTTGCTTCTTTATAACTGACCCTGGTTTTACTTCATTTCTAAGTAAACTAGTCACCATTTTTGAATCTTGATATGGCGTAATTTCATCAGCATTTATTTTTAATGCCTCTAACACTTGCTGCTCAGTAACTTTAACTAATCCTTCCTTTTCAGGACCCGTAATAATAACTACTCTATTATCCTCTTTTACTAAATCTTTCATGTATGTGGCGACATCAACCAATGAAATCGAAGGCAGCAACTCTTTTGTTGTTTTAAATTCCCATTCAATACCGGGAGCAGGTTCTTGCTCTAAGAACTCTGATTGATATTGAGCTACAAAATTATCAGAGTCTGTTTTATCACGATCATTATATTGTTTCTCATATTGCGCCAGAACCTCAGATTTAGCTCTTTCAAACTCCCCTTCGGTAAATCCATACTTTTTAGCACGTTCATTCTCGACCGTTAAAACTTTAAGGGCAGAAAGTTGTTTGTCTTCTTGAACAACTGCAAAGGACTGATAAGCCTCTTTGCTTCTCGCATAAGTACCCCCATGATAAGAATAGCCATAAGTAAAAGGTGGCTTTGGCGAATTGACTAACTCACTTAATCGATTATTAATCATCGTAGCAAATAACCCTTCGGTTAAATTATTTTTATAATCACCAATAGTCTTCATTTTTTTTGGAAATCCGTAATCCTTGTAAAGTAATCGAACCATTGTGTATGGTGCTTCTTTATCACTTTCAACAGCTACAAAAGTTTCTTTATGATTAGGCACTTCAAATATTTTTCGCTCTTTCAAGTTTGCCGGATTTTTATACTTGGAGAAATGCTCCTTCACTTTTTTCTCCATAGCGGCAACATCTATATCACCTACCACGATAACACTAATCAAATCCGGCCTGTACCAATCCTTGTAAAAGCTTACAATTTTATCGTATTTGAAGTTCTCCAAAACCTCCTTCTCTCCTATCGGCAAGCGATCCGCATAATGGGAATTGTACATCATTTTTGGCAAATAACGACTAAGCATTCTCTTATCCGCTCCAAGACCTAATCGATACTCTTCTAGAACGACTCCTCTTTCTTTTTCAATTTCTTCTGGGGTCAAATCAGCATTAAAAGCCCAATCCTCTATAATATTAAAACCGTTTTCCAATTTTTCTGGACTGTCAGAAGGAATTGGAAGGAAGTAAACGGTTTCGTCAAAACCTGTATAGGCATTTAAATGTTGCCCGAATTTCACACCAATACTTTGCAAGTAATCCACCAGCTTGTTTTTAGGGAAACGCTTGGTTCCGTTAAAATTCATGTGCTCCATAAAATGCGCCAATCCTCTTTGATCGTCATTTTCAAGAATCGAACCCGCATTAACCACTAATCTTAAGTCAACTTTGTTTTCAGGTTTGGCATTTTTCTTGATGTAGTAGGTCAATCCGTTTTCAAGAACACCCGTTTTTACGGATAGATCTAAGGGTATTTTTTTAGAAAGGTCGATGTCTTGAGCAAAAATTGCTGAAGAACAAAATAGTAAGCCAATGGTTACTTTAGAAAATTGTTTCATATAGGTTGGTTTATTTTTTAATAAATCTAATTAAAAAAAACACAAAATAAGGACTTAAATAAGATTAATTTAACATTTTTCCTACAATAAACAACGGTTCCAATTTCGATACGGATGTGTGATTTTGAGTATTAATCACTATATTTAACGCTTTTAAGCCCTTTCTTTAAATGAAAAAAATAATTACCATATTGCTTCTGTCTACTATACATGTTTTATTTTCTCAAGTAGAAAATGAAGTAGCTCCGCCGTTTAACATCAAGACCATATCTTTTATTCAGAACAATCAAAATGCGGTTCCAATATTGCAATTAGGCAGAGGATTCCAGTTGCAGTTTGACGATTTATTTGGGAACGAAGCCGATTATTATTACGAAATCATCCATTGCGATTACAATTGGAATCACTCTGAAATACCAAAAAACGAATACCTGCAGGGCTTCGACAACCAAAGAATACAGAACTACAACAACTCTTTCAACACCTTGCAAATCTATTCTCATTACACGCTGTCCATTCCCAATCAATATACGCAGCAATTGCTTATCAGCGGAAATTACATACTCAAAATTTTAAATGACAGCAAGGATGTTGTTTTCTCCAGAAAGTTCATTTTGCACGAAGATTTAGTAACCGTACCGATACAAGTAAAACGGGCACGAACGGTGAGCAATATTGAAACCAAGCATAACCTGGAATTTGCCGTAAAATCGAATACGATTATTTTTCAAAATCCATTGAAAAACGTAAAAGTGGTGCTTATGCAAAACGGCAAGTTCGATAGCGCCATCAAAAATGTATTGCCACAATACACGATTGGTAATGACTTAATATACAAATACGACACTGAGACCCAATTTTGGGCAGGAAACGAATTTTTGTATTTTGAAAACAAAGACATCAGAGCAGCGAACAATAATATATCGAGAGTGGATTCCAGTACCGAAATTTACAATTCGTATTTGTACACCAATAATGCCCGCGCCAATTTTCCCTACACCGTTTATGAAGACATTAATGGTAACTTTGTGGTGCGCAATTTAAACGCAGAAAATAGCGAGATCGAGGCCGATTATGCCTGGGTTTATTTTAGTCTTTCAGCCCCCACTTTTAGAAGCAACAAAGATATCTATATCAATGGGATGTTTAACAATTACAGCCTAACACCTGAATTCAAGATGGATTACAATCCAAAAAAGGCGATTTATGAAAAGGCCCTCTTGATAAAACAAGGATTTACGAATTACGAATATGTCATTGCCGACAGTAAGGGAGTCGTCGATAATGAAAATGCGATTGACGGTAATTTTTATCAAACGGAAAACGATTATATTATTTTGGTTTATTACAGAGAAAGCACCGATCGTTATTATAGGGTTGTAGGCAAAGGAACCGCTAACTCCCTAAATATTATTAATTAAAAAAACATTCGGTAAAAAGGCAAAACGAAATCAAAAAATCGTAATTTTGCTGCTATTACACACATATCTAATACTTTATTATGGTTTCTCAAATAACAAGAGGCATAAAAATTTCGGTATTGACTAGTTTTGAAGGCACTTACTTCAAGAACTACAAGATACACTTTGCCTTTAGTTATCAGATTACAATCGAGAACCACAGCAAGGATTCCGTTCAATTGACTTCACGCCATTGGGAAATTTTCGATTCTCTAAACGACCTGGAGGTCGTTGATGGCGAAGGAATCATCGGAAAAAAACCGGTCTTAAAACCGGGTGAACTTCACACTTATAGCTCAGGCTGCTTATTGTCATCCCCTTACGGTGCCATGAAAGGCTATTTTAACATGATCAATTTTACCAGCACAAAAACTTTTAAAGTTTTCGTGCCTTCCTTTAAATTGTGTGCCCCATTTGCATTGAACTAATATTCTCTACTGAAGATATTCGGTTTTCTTATACTAAATTTATCAAATTTTTAAATTATCCTTTGTACTTTTGTCGTGCAATAAATTATTCGCAACATTTGGAACAATTTATTTTTTAATTATCTAATCTTATCTGTCAAAACAGATTAACAAATTACAATATCATGCTAAAAGGATTTTTTCACGTACCAAAAGCGGTAAACGAACCAGTAAAAGGGTATGCACCAAATTCACCTGAAAAAGCAGCCGTTCAAGCAGCTTATACTAAAATGTGGAATTCTAAAATCGATGTTCCTTTATATATCGGAAGCGAAGAAATTAGAACTGGAAATACAAAAAACATGTCGGCTCCTCACGACCATAAACATATTGTTGGAACGTATCACCTTGCTGAAAAATCTCATGTCGAGAAAGCTATTGCAAATGCATTAGAATCTAGAACAGCTTGGGCAAATATGGCTTGGGAACAACGCGCAGCCATTTTCCTTAAAGCGGCTGAATTGATTGCTGGACCATATAGAGCTAGAATAAATGCCGCAACAATGATTGGGCAGTCTAAAAATATCCATCAGGCGGAAATTGATGCTTCATGTGAGCTTATTGACTTTTTGCGTTTTAACGTAGAATTCATGACTCAAATATACGGAGACCAACCAACGTCTACTTCAGATATGTGGAACCGTTTAGAGTACAGACCTCTTGAAGGGTTTGTCTATGCGATCACTCCTTTTAACTTTACAGCAATTGCTGCCAATCTTCCGGCCAGTGCCGCTATGATGGGTAACGTTGTGGTTTGGAAACCAAGTGATAGCCAAGTATTCTCAGCACAAATCATTATCGAAGTGTTCAAAGAAGCAGGTGTTCCTGATGGTGTTATCAATGTAGTTTTTGGTGACGCTTTAATGATTACCGACACGGTTTTGGCAAGTCGTGATTTTGCAGGAATGCATTTCACAGGTTCAACTCATGTATTTAAAGATATCTGGGCAAAAATTGGAACTAACATCCACCACTACAAAACCTACCCAAGAATCGTAGGAGAAACAGGTGGAAAAGATTTCATCATAGCGCATCCAAGTGCCAACGCGAAGCAAGTTTCCACGGGAATCGTTCGTGGAGCTTTCGAATTCCAAGGACAAAAATGTTCAGCTGCTTCTAGAGCTTATATTCCACAGAGTTTATGGCCAGCTGTAAAAGAACAAATTATCACTGATGTAAAATCAATGAAAATGGGTTCACCAGAAGATTTTGGTAACTTTATCACTGCTGTTATCCATGAAGGTTCATTTGACAAATTGGCCAGTTTTATTGACCAAGCCAAAAAAGATACCGATGCTGAGATTATCGTTGGTGGAAACTACGACAAATCAGTTGGGTACTTTATCGAGCCTACGGTGATCGTAACGACTAACCCTCATTACTCAACTATGGCAACTGAATTGTTCGGACCGGTTATGACCATTTTCGTTTATGAAGATGCCAAATGGGAAGAGACTTTAGAGCTAGTGGACACTACATCTGAATACGCATTAACGGGGGCTGTTTTCAGTCAAGACCGTTATGCTATTGAAGTAGCTACAGTAAAATTACAAAATGCTGCCGGTAACTTCTATATCAATGACAAACCAACAGGTGCTGTCGTAGGGCAACAACCATTTGGTGGAGCAAGAGCTTCAGGGACCAATGACAAAGCAGGTTCCCCATTAAACTTATTGCGTTGGGCTTCTCCTAGAACAATCAAAGAAACTTTTGTAACTCCAACAGATTACAGATACCCATTTTTGGGAGAATAAATGAGTCTTAAAGCTTGAAAGTCGAAAGTCTTAGAGAACTTTACATCATAAAAAAAAGCCGAATCTAAATTTTAGATTCGGCTTTTTACGTTAAATTTCTATACTCATCCTATCGTTCGACTACAAGACTTTATGATATTCGACTAATTAACTATACGGTAAACTTCAGCGGCAAGTGCACCACTTTCTTCGTTTCAAAGAATTCGTCTTCAAAAAAATCGGCTAAATTGTATTCCGTTGCTTTCGGGAAATTCTTCAACTCTTCTGTTAAGTCGCCTCCTTTCAAGTAAAGGATCCCGTTTTTCAGTTGATGCTTATTGTTTTTCTTTATTTTGTTTTTCACCCAAGAAACAAAATCCGGCATGTTGGTCACGGCACGGCTTACGATGAAATCGAAATCCCCTTTTACGTTTTCGGCGCGCAATTGTTCAGCTTTTACGTTTTTCAATTCTAATGCCTCGGCAACTGCCTGAACCACTTTAATTTTTTTGGCAATAACATCAATCAAATAAAAACGGGTTTCCGGAAAAAGAATCGCCAATGGGATTCCGGGAAATCCGCCGCCGGTACCTACGTCTAAGACAAAAGTCCCGGGTTCGAATTTTGTGATTTTGGCAATCCCCAAGGAATGCAAAATATGCTTTGTATATAAGGCATCAATGTCTTTCCTGGAAATGACATTGATTTTTTCGTTCCAATCGTGGTATAAAGCGTCCAATTTTGCGAACTGCTCCTTCTGAATATCGGTTAAATAAGGGAAATACTTTAGAATCTCGTCCATCGTTCTATTTTTTTAACAAAAGTACTATTTTTAACTCTTAAATATTTAACTCAATTTGGCATAGTTAAAATTTATAATATTTATCTTTGGAGCTTATTACAATTATATATGAATACTACCGCCCCTACATTTGCAAAGCAAGACAAACTGAAATTTTTCAGGACACTTAACTCTCGCGTAAACAATTACTTCAAAGAAAACAACATTCAAAAAACAGGAAACTGGAGGCTTTATTTGAAAACCATAATTCTGTTCACCGTATTTCTCGCACCGTATTTTTTGATACTGACACTCGATATGCCTTTTTGGGCGCACCTTCTGCTTACCATAGTAATAGGAATTGGAATGGCCGGAGTGGGAATGAATGTGATGCACGACGGAAATCACGGTTCTTATTCCAATAAAAGCTGGGTAAACAAATTCATGGGAGGCACCATTTATGTTTTGGCGGGAAATGTACACAACTGGCAAGTACAGCATAATGTGTTGCACCATACCTATACAAATATACCGGGTCACGATGAAGATCTTGATGCCGGAAGAATCATCCGTTTTACAAAGGATGCAAAATGGCACAATTTCCACCGTTTCCAACAATATTATTCCGTCTTTCTATATGGATTATTGACTTTCAATTGGGCCTTAACGACTGATTTCAAGCAGATGAGAAGTTACCTGAAAAGAAAACTGTCTTACGGAGAAGCCAAAAGCCCTAAAATACTTTGGACTACATTAATAATTACAAAAATGATTTATGTATCCATCTGGATTGTATTGCCAATCATGATTGGTATCACTTGGTGGAAAGTATTAATCGGATTCTTCATCATGCACTACACGGCAGGATTGATTCTAAGCATCGTGTTCCAATTGGCGCACGTAGTGGAAGAAACGACCAATCCTACCCCAGATGAATTGGGCCAAATGGACAACACTTGGGCAATTCACCAATTGTTCACGACGACCAATTTCGCGCCAAAAAACGCAATTGTTAACTGGTATACGGGCGGCCTAAACCACCAAATCGAGCACCATATTTTCCCAAATATCAGCCATGTGCATTACGGAAAAATCGCAAAAATCGTAAAGGAAACAGCGCAAGAATGCAATTTGCCGTATTACGAATACAAAACGATGCGAAGCGCAGTTATCGCCCATTTCAAACATTTGAAAGAATTGGGAATGAAACCGGAACTTACATAATTGTAGATAAATAGTAGTGGAGATGCACTGCAGCGCTTCCCTACAGTGAAAATAAAACTAAAAACTATTAATTAACCTGCCTTGATTTTCAGATAAGAATTAAGGGAATCCAACAACACATTAATGAATCCACTTTCAGACAGAATTAACAATCTAGCGACTTCACAAACATTAGCAATGGCTGCTTTGGCTAGAGAATTAAAAGCACAAGGAAAAGATATCATCAGCTTAAGCTTAGGGGAACCTGATTTTAATACACCCGATTTCATCAAAGAAGCCGCAAAAAAGGCGATTGACGAAAACTATAGCACCTATTCTCCAGTGGAAGGATATGCTGACTTGAAAGAAGCCATTTGCCGAAAATTCAAAAGAGACAATGATCTAGAATACAAGCCATCGCAAATCGTGGTTTCAACAGGAGCAAAACAATCTTTGTACAATATCGCACAAGTAATGCTAAATGACGGTGACGAGGTAATTTTACCGGCACCTTACTGGGTTTCTTATTTCGAAATCGTAAAATTATCAGGCGGAGTTCCCGTAGAAGTTCCCACTTCTATAGAAAGTGATTTCAAAATCACACCGGAACAATTGGAAGCGGCTATCACACCAAAAACAAAAATGATGTGGTTCAGCACGCCATGTAACCCAAGCGGATCTGTTTACAACCGTGAAGAATTGACTGCATTAGCGAAAGTGTTGGAAAAATATCCAAACGTTTACGTTGTTGCCGATGAAATCTACGAGCACATCAATTTCTCAGGAAACTTTTGCAGCATCGCATCGATCCCGGGAATGCTAGAAAGAACCATAACAGTTAATGGAGTTGCCAAAGCATTTGCTATGACAGGATGGAGAATTGGTTACATAGGAGCACCTGAATTCATCGCTAAAGCATGCACAAAAATTCAAGGCCAAGTAACTTCCGGCGCTAACAGTATTGCACAACGCGCCACCATTACTGCCGTGGATGCGGACCCGAGTGTCTTAAAACACATGGTTGACGCATTCCATAGCCGCAGAGACTTAGTTGTGGGGTTATTAAAAGATATACCAGGAGTAAAAATCAACGTTCCAGAAGGAGCATTTTATGTATTCCCTGACGTTTCTTCTTTCTTCGGAAAAACATTAAGAGGAACAGAAATCAAGAACGCAATGGATTTATCAATGTATCTTTTGGCCGAAGCTAATGTGGCAACGGTAACAGGTGATGCATTCGGAAACCCAGACTGTATCCGTTTTTCTTATGCAACTAGCGACGAGATTTTAAAAGAGGCTTTAAAAAGAATTAAAGACGCTTTGGCACTCTAGTTGAAAGTCTTAAAGTTCAAAGTCACAAATTCGACTTAAAACATATAAATGCCTCAGGAAATTTCTTGAGGTATTTTTTTTGGGCGTGTCCCGCCTGAAAAAGCGGGTCGGGCTTTTCGCTACAATCTTTATATTTTTAGAGAAAAAATATAAAGGATTCCCGCTGCACTCCCTCACGCAGACCTGCCACAGTACTCTATATTCTAACCCGAATCCTTAAACTTATTCTGCTGCTAAAAATGCATTTACTATCCAAATGTCTCCTGACTTTTCGACACAAACCAGTTTTTTTTCAAGTGTTTTTGTTGCCATTTATCTTCCACCGCAATTATTTCCAAAAAATTCCTCTTTGAATTAGAAATCTTAGAAAATTTATAGGAACTTTGCACACTTTTTCAGGCGAAAGCCAAAAACCCTAAAGTTTTAGAAATAAACAAATTACGATCATCTCAAGATGCAAAAGAAAATAGAAATACTGGCTCCTGCCAAAGATTTAATTCATGGAATGGCAGCCATAAATAGTGGCGCTGATGCGGTTTATATTGGCGCACCAAGATTTGGCGCACGATCTAATGCAACCAATTCCATCGAAGATATTGCCGCACTCGTTAAATATGCACACCTATATCACGCGCAAGTTTTTGTCGTTATGAATACAATTTTGTACGATAACGAATTAGAAACCTGTCGCCAAATGATTTGGGCGCTATACAAAATAGGTGTCGATGCACTAATCGTTCAGGATATGGCCATTATGGAAATGGACCTACCTCCTATCGTTTTGCACGCCAGCACACAAGCCAACAACCGTGATGCCGAAAAAATAAAATTCTTGAAAGAAGCTGGAATGAAACGTGTCGTTTTGGCCCGTGAATTGAATCTGCATCAAATCAAAGAAATCAACGACACTGCAGATGTGGAACTGGAGTTTTTCGTGACAGGCGCTTTATGTGTTTCTTTTAGCGGAAATTGCTATATGAGTGTAGCCAATGGCGAACGCTCTGCAAACCGCGGTTCTTGTGCGCAAAACTGCCGTTTACCGTACAACTTAATCGACGGTCATGGTGAAACTTTAATAAAGAATAGCCACTTGCTTTCCATCAAAGATTTTGACGTTTCAGACCAAATACCAAATCTTGTTGAAGCGGGTGTGATTTCCTTTAAAATCGAAGGTCGCCTAAAAGACATTGTCTATGTAAAAAACAATGTTTCTTACCTGAGACAAAAACTAGACAGCTTTTTAGAAGGAAGCGACAAATATACCAAAGCATCATCGGGAAAATGTACTTTTACTTTTGACTCTGCTTTGAACAAAAGTTTCAACCGTGGTTATACTGACTATTTTGTAAACGAACGCCACAGTGCTATTGGTTCTTGGGAAAGTCCAAAATCAAAAGGGCAATACATTGGTAAACTCATAAAAACTACAGCCAATGCTTACGAAATAGAAAACGGAGAAATGTTGAATAACGGTGATGGTCTTTGCTACATCAATGAAAACAATGAAGCGGACGGAATTTATGTCAACAAAGTCGAAAACGGCTTGGCATACCCGAATGTTCTGAAAGAATTAGCCCCAGGAACTTTTATCTATCGTAACAATGACGCTGCATTCATTAAGATTGTGGAGCGTGAGGATAGTGCAGTTCGAAAAATAGGTACTACGTTATTATTGACTGAAAACGAAACCGGATTTGAACTAATCGCTACTGATGAAGATGGCTATGTAAGTACAGTAAAATTAGAACACGCCAAAGAACAAACCAAAAACAACCTTTCGATAGAAGAAAACATCAAAACTCAATTGGCCAAAACAGGGTTCACTCCTTACACCGCCGATGAAATAAATGTTATGTTTACTCAAAACTGGTTTTTACCTATCTCGAAAGTAAACGAAATGCGTAGAACAGTTTACGAACAATTATCTGAAATACGTCTAGCAAATTACCATCGTGAAGAACACCAAATGGTAAAAACATCGCATCCTTATCCGGAAACCAAATTGGATTTCATGTATAATGTATCCAATAAAATGGCACGTAAATTCTACGAACGTCATGGCGTTACTGAAATCGAACAAGCATTTGAACTGCAATGGGAACCAGGGAAATCTCGGGTAATGACAACTAAATATTGTATCAAATACGAATTGGAAAGATGTCCAAAATACCATCGTGAAAACATGGATCAAAAACTAAAAGAACCGTTGGTATTGAAACAAGGCGAACTGGAGTACAAACTGAAATTCAATTGCAAACCTTGTGAAATGGAAATTTGGGAAAAAGACGCCGAATTTGAAATCGAAGAAGACCACATTCACTAAGATAACAATGCTGTTTATCAACCATTAAGAAATAAAGTTTCAGTTAGCTAAATGAAACTTTATTTCTTAATCGTTTTCTATTTTTAAAATTTTATTGTTAATTATCCGCTTTTCTCCGCAAATTGAATTAGTAATTTGCGGTCAGAAAAAAGCAATTCAGTATTTTTACGTTCCAATTAAGACTTCAAAAAACATGAAAATACTATTGCTAGGTTCAGGTGAATTAGGAAAAGAATTTGTAATCGCTGCACAACGCATCGGGCAAACCGTTATCGCTGTTGACAGTTACGAAAATGCTCCTGCTATGCAAGTAGCCCATGGTTTTGAAGTTATCAATATGCTTGATGGAGCAGAATTGGATCGCATCGTAGCCAAACACAACCCTGATTTTATTGTGCCCGAAATAGAAGCCATTCGCACTGAGCGTTTTTATGATTACGAAAAGCAAGGAATTACGGTGGTTCCGTCGGCGAAAGCGGCCAATTTCACCATGAATCGCAAAGCCATTCGTGATCTGGCTGCCACAGAATTGGGATTAAAAACAGCCAACTACCGTTATGCCACAACAGCTGAAGAATTGCAAAAAGGAGTTGAAGCAGTAGGAATGCCTTGTGTAGTAAAACCATTGATGTCTTCCTCAGGAAAAGGACAATCTACAATAAAAACAGAAGTTGATATTGAGAAAGCATGGAATTATGCAGTAGAAGGTTCTCGTGGTGATGTCGTGGAAGTAATTGTTGAGGCTTTTGTAAAATTCAACTCTGAGATTACTTTATTAACCGTTACCCAAAACAATAATCCAACCTTATTTTGCGCGCCCATTGGCCATCGCCAAGAACGTGGTGATTATCAGGAAAGCTGGCAACCCGCCAGAATCTCTGACAAAGACTTATTCGAAGCCCAAGATATGGCCGAAAAAGTAACAGAAGCTTTGGGCGGCGCCGGACTTTTTGGAGTAGAATTTTTCTTGGCTGATGATGGTGTTTATTTCTCGGAACTTTCCCCTCGCCCACACGACACTGGAATGGTGACTTTAGCAGGAACACAGAATTTCAATGAATTCGAATTGCATTTACGCGCCATACTAAGTCTGCCTATCGCCGGAATCACTCTTGAAAAGGCGGGAGCAAGCGCGGTAATTTTAGCATCTGAAAACAGTGCAAAACCAACATTCTCTGGAATAGAAAAAATTGCTGCTTTACCCAAAACCGATTTTAGGATTTTTGGCAAACCAACTTCTAGACCTTACAGAAGAATGGGCGTGGCTTTAGTCAATGACACGCTGGAAACCCCAATTGAAGAAATTGTGGAGCGTGCCAAACAAGCGGCCGAGTCGGTGACCATTCATTACTAGCTATTTTTTAGAAAGCCGAAACGCCTTGGGCGTCATAGTCGTTGTTTTCTTAAATAATCGGACGAAATAAGAGTAATCATCATAGCCTAATCTTGTTGCGACCTCGTTTATCGTGAAGTCCTTATTCATTAGCATTCGTTTTGCCTCGAGAATTATTCTATCTGTGATGACCTGAGTCGTTGTCTTTTTAAGCATTTCATTACAAATTCTATTGAGATGCTTCAATGAAATATTAAGCGCATCAGCATAAAAGGAAGCCGCTTTTTGATGCGTGAAATTGGTCTCTAAAAGTTGTCCAAACTGTTTCACTTTGCTATTGTAAGAATGTGTCTCAATAACAAACGTTTCGCTGTATTTTCTTGCCAAGTCAATATGAATAATATCGAGTAAATTTAATATTTTGTCTTGCTTCCATATTTTGTTATCCAGACTTTCTGTCAACATCATTTTAAACAAAGGCTGTAGGGCAACTGATTCTTGATCCGTCAATAAAATTTCGGATTTGGCATTTACAGAAAAATAAAACGGAAAACTGTCGATGCCTTTTTGTCCAAAATAGAGGTTGTACATTTCCTTCGAATAAAACACGACGTATCCTTCTATATCTTCAGATAAACTCCAATGGTGCATTTGCCCCGGTTGCAAAACAAAAATGCTGCCACCCTGCACAATAAATTTATCGAAATCGACCTCATGAGTTCCTGAACCCGCCGTGAAAAAGGCCAATACGTAAAAGTCATGCCGATGGGGTTCTTCAACAAAACTATGCGTCAGCAAATGATTTTTAAACGTATTAATATAAAAATCGCTGTTGACCGAATTGCAATTAAATCTCTGGATCGTATATATGGGATACTTTTTCATAAATCCTTTTAATGTCTTTATTGTGCTATAAGTAGCGAATATAGAAAACATATCCGAGAGGAATAACAAATACCTTTGAAAAAAATAAAAATGGCAAATACACTTGTTCACATCCTGAAAAATGAATGCCCTAATTGTCATGAAGGCAAAATTTTTAACGAAAAAAACATTTTCTTCAATATTGGATTTCCAAAAATGAATAAGAGCTGTTCGCACTGTCACTTTAAATTCGAAAAAGAACCTGGTTACTTTTTTGGTGCCATGTATGTGAATTACGGATTGACAGTAGCCCAGTCAATAGCCACCTATGTCATATCCCAGTTTTTCTTTTCTGAAACATTCGATTTAAGAATCATTCCGATTATCGCTTTTGTGATTGTTGCCATGGCTTCTTTCAACATTCGTTTTTCCAGACTACTGTGGATTTACATGTTTAAAAACTATTCGATTTAGACCTCGAATTATTTTACAATTCCAAGAGGCTAATACTTGGATTCATGGCTATTGTTTCATAATTAAAATAACTACTTTCGTAAGAGTAAATTTTAAGACATGAAAAATATATTCTTAAGTCTATTATTGTTTGTAGGAGTTTCTTTAACCGCACAGGGAAAGAAAGAGCCGTCAAAAACACAAATTGTAGAAGCCTCCTGCGGGCAATGTCAGTTTGGCATGGAAGGGCACGGTTGCGAATTGGCCGTTCGCATTGATGGAAAACCCTATTTTGTCGATGGAACCGCAATCGATTCCCATGGTGATGCACATGCCGACGGCGGTTTTTGCGCAGCAATCAGAAAGGCTGAAGTTGTTGGCACGCTAAAAAACAACCGTTTTATAGCTTCTTCTTTTAAATTACTTCCCGAAGAGCGTAAAGACCATAAATAATGCCATTGATTCTTCAAAATATTGCGAAGCACATAACCCTCTCTCCCGAAGAGCAGCAGCATTTTTTGTCAAAAATCGAGGTCCATCAATTTAAAGCCAAAAGCATTTTATTGAATTCGGGCCAAATTTGTAAACATTCCTATTTTGTGAATTCCGGAATCTTGAGGAGTTTCAACATCAATGATAACATTGTGGAACATGTTTTGAATTTTGCCTGCGAAGGCTATTGGATTGGCGACATGTACAGCTTAATTTCCCAAAAACCCGGGAATCTATTCATTGAAGTTCTGGAAGATGCTGAAGTTGTTATGCTTTCGAAAGAAAACCAAGAACTGTTGTACGCGGAAATCCCAAAACTGGAACGCTTTTTTCGCATTCTAACCGAGAATTCTTTGGTTGCCAATCAAGAGCGCCTGATGGATAATTTGAGTTTGTCCGCCGAAGAGCGTTTTGAAAAATTTTGCCTAAAATATCCTGCTTTAATTCAAAAGATACCCCAAAAACAAATCGCTTCTTACATTGGCGTTACGCCAGAGTTCTTTAGCAAAATGAAGTCCAGACTGCTGAGGAAGTAGCAATTAGTGGTCAGTGGTCAGTCTTTTTTATGATCAGTCAATGCTAAAAACCTTTTACTAAGCACTGATTTTCTGCACAATGTTTTCCTGAACACTCACCACAATTTTTCTTAATCTAGGTTAAGTACTATCACTCTACAATGTTTGTAAATTTGTAGTATAAAAAATCACTAAATTTATACATCATGAAAAATACAGTATTACATAAAGCAGATACAAGAGGACACGCAGACCACGGCTGGTTGAATGCTTATCACAGTTTTAGTTTCGCAAGTTGGTACAATCCGGAAAGAGTTCAGTTTGGAGCGCTTCGTGTTTTGAATGACGACACTATCGCTGCCGGAATGGGTTTCGGGACACACCCGCACGACAATATGGAAATCATAACGATTCCTTTAGAAGGCGATTTGGCACACAAAGACAGTATGGGAAACACCGAAACCATCAAAAGTGGCGATGTCCAAGTTATGAGTGCGGGAACTGGGGTAAAACACAGTGAGTTTAACCCAAACGCAGACCAAAGAACTAAATTGTTACAGATTTGGGTGTACCCAAATCAACAAAATGTGGAGCCTCGTTACCAGCAAATCACATTAAATCCTGAAGATAGAAAAAATAAATTGCAACAAATTCTTTCTCCAAATGCAGAAGATGCAGGCGTGTGGATCCACCAGGATGCTTGGTTTCATTTGGGTAAATTTGACAAAGGGGTTACAGCAACCTACAGTTTGAAAAAAGAAGGCAATGGCGTTTATGTTTTCGTTCTATCCGGAAAAATCACCATCGATGGGCAAGAATTGGAAACTCGTGATGGTTTTGGGATCTGGAATGTAAATTCCTTCGATATTGAGGCAATTACACATGCTGAGTTCTTATTGATGGAAATCCCTATGCAACACTAATAAACTGAATATGTCTGAAATCATAGCATTAGAATACGGTGAAAAAAAGGGCTTTTTCTATATCGAAATTGACGGCAAGGTTCAAGCAAAAATGACTTTTGTCTTTGCTGGTGAGCACCAAATCATCATTGACCACACTGAAGTAAGCCCCGGCAATAACGGCAAAGGTTTTGGCAAGAAAATGACCGAAAAAGCAGTGGAGTTTGCACGTCAAAAAGGAATATCGATTTTGCCGCTCTGCCCATTTGCCAAAAGTGTTTTTGACAAAACACCTGAATTTAGAGACGTGTTATAGTAGCGAGAAAGTGACAGCTAAAACACATCAGCCGCGGGAATTAAAAGGAAAAATAACCGATAAAACCAACTTATAATTATGGATCCGAAAGACATCAAAAAGGAATATACCAATGGTGAAGTTACCGTGGTATGGCAGTCCGGGAAGTGCATTCATTCCGGCAACTGCGTTCGAAATAACCCGGAAGTATTTCAACCTAAAGAAAAGCCTTGGATAAAGATCGAAGGCTCTTCGACGGAGAAAATAATCGACACCGTGAATAAATGCCCTTCGGGAGCATTAACCTATTACAAAAACAAATAACAATGAAAAAAATTATCGCCTTTGGCGCTTCATCAAGCAAAAATTCCATAAATAAACAATTGGCTATTTATGCTGCCGGACAATTTGAAAACGCATCGGTCGAAGTTTTAGATTTGAATGATTATGAAATGCCGATATTTTCCACGGACAAAGAAACAGAAAGCGGAATTCCGCAACTGGCACAAAATTTTTACAATAAACTAGGAAGTGCCGACCTGCTTGTGATCTCTTTTGCGGAACACAACGGAGCTTACTCGACAGCTTTCAAAAACATTTTCGATTGGACTTCGAGGATACATTCAAAAACCTTTCAAGAAAAACAAACGCTGATAATGGCCACATCGCCTGGACCCAGAGGCGGAAGCGCCGTTTTGGAAATAGCGAAAAATCGTTTCCCTTTTCAAGGCGCGGTGGTGAAAGGAAGCTTTTCTTTGCCGAGTTTCAATGACAATTTTGACGAAGAAGAGGGAATCACTAACGAGGATTTAAACGATCAGTTGTTACAAATCATAAAGTCAATTACGTTGTAATTTGACCTAAATTTAACATCCTTGAAAGAAGTTGCAATTTTATTGCAGAAGCGTTGTGGTAAGCAACGCTTTTTTTATTTGTTAAAATCTTATCTTTTTTATCCAAAATTCCTGTGGAAATGCAACAGAAGAAGTGTTACAAGGACAACTATTGTTGGTGCTCCTAAAAAAAGTACTATTTTTGCAGGCGGTTTTACCTTATCAATTTGAGAAGCTTGAAACCTTAAACTTTAAACAAATTTTTATGAAAGCATACGTTTTTCCAGGTCAAGGAGCTCAATTCACGGGGATGGGCAAAGACTTATATGAAAAGTCGGCATTAGCCAAAAACCTATTCGAAAAAGCAAATGAAATATTAGGTTTCCGCATTACAGACATTATGTTTGAAGGTACCGCCGAAGAATTGAAAGAAACCAAAGTTACCCAACCGGCTGTATTCTTGCACTCGGTTATTTTGGCAAAAACCTTGGGCGACGATTTCAAACCGGAAATGGTAGCGGGTCATTCTCTAGGAGAATTTTCAGCCTTGGTAGCGAATGGCACTTTGTCCTTTGAAGACGGATTGAAATTGGTTTCAAAAAGAGCGTTAGCGATGCAAAAAGCCTGCGAAATGAAGCCTTCGACTATGGCGGCCGTTTTAGGTCTTGCGGACAATATTGTCGAAGAAGTTTGCGCTTCAATCGACGGCGTTGTCGTGGCGGCAAACTATAACTGCCCGGGACAATTGGTGATTTCGGGAGAAACATCAGCAGTTGAGAAAGCCTGTATTGCAATGAAAGAAGCCGGAGCAAAACGGGCTTTATTATTGCCTGTAGGCGGTGCATTTCACTCGCCAATGATGGAACCGGCAAGGGAAGAACTGGCAGCAGCCATTGAGGCGACTACTTTCTCTACCCCTATTTGCCCCGTATATCAAAACGTAACGGCAACAGCCGTCTCTGACCCAAATGAAATCAAGAAAAACCTAATCATACAGTTGACCGCTCCCGTAAAATGGACGCAGTCTGTGCAACAAATGATCGCAGACGGCGCTACTTTGTTTACTGAAGTAGGTCCCGGAAAAGTTTTGGCTGGTTTGATAGGGAAAATTGATAAAGAGGCGGCAACAGCTAACGCATAAACATAAAGTTCATTAATTCTGAACAGAATCGCCTTTCTTTATGAATCGCCCCAAAAAAATGGTTTTTATGTTTTAGTTTCCTAAATTCCGCTTTTAGGTAAAAAGTTGTACATTTAGCATTCATATTCTTTAAATTATTAATTATCAAAATATTAAAAAAATGAAAAAAGTACTTTTAAGTTTAGCCCTTGTCTTGGCATTAATGACCTCTTGTAAAGAAAAAACACAAGACAAAGTGGGTGAAGCAACTGAAGCAGTGGGAGACGAAATGTCGGATGCTGCAGACACCACCAAAGCTCGAGTTGACAGAGCTATTGAATCTGGAGCCGCCAAGGTTGAAGAAGCTGCCAAAGACGTCAAAGACGACCACAAATAGATCAAAAAAAGGCTGCCAATTGGCAGCCTTTATCATTTTACAATTAACTTCTCACTTTCTGTTCCCATTTCCATGCGCTAGCCATGGATTCTTCCAGAGACGATTGGGCTTTCCAACCAAGGGTGTTATTTGCTTTGTCCGTATTGGCATAAGCCGAGGTAATATCTCCCTCTCTACGGCCCACTATTTTGTATGGCAATTTCTGACCGCTTACCTTTTCGAATGCCTTGATCACTTCCAGTACGGTACTTCCGGTTCCCGTTCCCAGATTGTAGGTTTCCACTTTAGCAACATTCTTTTTGTTCAGCAGTCGTTGCAAAGCGATTACATGCGCTTTCGCCAGATCCACGACGTGAATGTAATCTCGCACCGCTGTACCATCGGCGGTAGGGTAATCGTCCCCATAAACGGACAGTTCTTTACGCAAACCAAAACCGGTTTGGGTAATGAAAGGAACTAAATTTTGGGGAATGCCAATAGGCAATTCGCCAATCTCGGCTGAAGGATGGGAACCGATTGGATTAAAATAACGCAACAAAATGGCATTGATATTGGTGACTTTAGCTACATCGGCGATGATTTCCTCGCCTATTTGTTTCGTGTTCCCGTAAGGCGACATCGCCGGTTGAATGGAGGCGTCTTCTGTAATGGGCATTTTTTCTGCCTGACCATAAACGGTACAAGAAGAACTAAAAATTAGGCTGGATTCTGGTTTTTGCTTCAATTCTTGTAAAATGTAAACCAAAGTATTGATGTTGTTTTCATAATACAGTAGCGGGTCGTCTACACTTTCACCCACCGCTTTTGAAGCCGCAAAATGAATAACGCCTGTTATGTCAATGTGCCTTTTGAAAAACTCTTGCACTTTGTCTTTTTCGCGCAAATCTAACTTTTCGAAAGCCGGAATTTTTCCCGTGATATTTGAAATTCCATCCAACACAGCCAATGAAGTGTTAGAAAGGTTATCTACGATTATCACCTCAAAACCTACGTTTTGCAGTTCGACAACAGTATGCGACCCTATAAAACCTAAACCTCCCGTAACTAGTATTTTCATTTTATGTTGCTTTTTTTTATTGTTAAGCAATCAGCCTAGCTATCGATTAGATAAACGGCCAATCGAAAATTATTTGTTTAAAAATTCCAAAACGCTGTCAGTGATAAATTTGATTTGTTCCTCATCTAACTCCGTATGCATGGGCAATGAAATCACTTCTTTTACCAACTGATTTGTCACGGGGAAATCTTCTTCCTTGTAACGAGAATCTTCATATGCTTTCTGCAAATGCAATGGAATTGGGTAATAAATAGCGCATGGAATGCCTTTATCCAATAAATGTTGCATCAAAGCGTCCCTATCGGCATCAATAATTCGCAATGTATACTGATGAAAAACATGGCAATCACAAATATCGCAAATACTCGGCGCAACAATATGTTTGTTCCCTTCGAAAGCTAGGCTATATTTTCTAGCCGCATCTTGTCGGGCCGTGTTGTACTGATCTAACAATGGCAACTTGGCGTTCAAAACCGCCGCTTGAATACTGTCCAAACGGGAATTCACTCCCACCACATCATGATGGTAACGCTCGTACATTCCATGATTTACAATTCCGCGAAGGGTATGTGCCAAGGCATCGTCATTGGTGAAAATTGCTCCACCGTCGCCATAGCACCCCAAATTTTTGGAAGGAAAAAAGGACGTCGACCCCACGTGACCTATAGTGCCCGCTTTCTTTTTGGAGCCGTCCGAAAATTTACAATTGGCACCGATGGCTTGCGCGTTATCCTCAATTACAAATAAATTGTGTTCTTTGGCGACAGCCATAACAGCTTCCATATTGGCGGCACGTCCAAACAAATGCACGGGAACAATCGCTTTTGTTTTCGGAGTGATCGCACGTTTAATTCCTTCGATAGAAATGTTCATGTTATGCATATCAACATCTACCAATACGGGAGTAAGCTGCAACAAAGCGATCACTTCTACCGTGGCGGCAAAAGTAAAATCGGCAGTGATAACCTCATCACCCGGTTTTAAACCCAGCCCCATCATGGCAATTTGCAAAGCGTCAGTCCCATTTGCACAAGGGATAACATGTTTTACGTCGAGATATTCCTCCAGTGATTTCTGAAATTGATGAACTTGAGGACCGTTGATGTAAGTATTTGTATCTAGGACTTCTTGAATAGAATCGTTTACAGTAGTTGCAATTTTATCGTATTGACCTTTTAGGTCAACCATTTGGATTTTTTTCATTTATATTTTATTTAAACCATTAACCCCAAAGCTCTAAAAGGTACAAAAACACGAAATTGGTTAAACCAAATCTGCATTTGAGCTCCAGCGCCATTTTAAATAGAAGTAATCATTTGAGCCTTTGTTAACATTCGTAACTGCAAAAATATGAATTTAAGCACGAAGATTTAAACGATAAACAAAAGAAACTGTATTTTAGCAAAATAAAAATCCAGCTATGCTTTTCTTTTATAACATCGTAATACAAATTACGGGTTCACTCCTAAAATTCATCTCTTTATTTAATTCAAAGATTAATCTTTTTGTTGAAGGCCGGAAAAACGTTTTTGCCACTTTGGATCAGAAAATTAAAGCAACGGATAAGACAATCTGGTTCCATGCGGCATCTCTTGGCGAATACGAGCAGGGTTTGCCTGTCATTGAAAAAATAAAAATAGAATATCCCTCACACAAAATTGTAATCACTTTTTTCTCGCCTTCAGGTTACGAAGTCCGCAAAAACAATTTCGTCGCAGATGCCACCGTTTACCTGCCGCTTGACACTAGGAGGAATGCGCGCGAATTCCTGAGAATCGTTCACCCGGAAATGGCCTTTTTTATAAAATATGAATATTGGTTGAATTACCTTAACGAACTTAAAGTCCGAAAAACGCCAACCTATTTGATTTCCGGTATTTTCAGAAAAGACCAAATGTTCTTTAAATCGTACGGCGGATTTTACAGGAAAGCGCTAGACGGTTTTAGCTATTTTTTCGTGCAAAATGAAAGCTCAAAAAAATTATTACAGCAGTTAGGAAAAACCAATGTAGCCATTTCAGGCGACACTCGTTTTGATAGGGTGGCTACAATTCTGGAAAAAGACAATTCTTTGGAATATATTTCCCAGTTCAAAAATGACACACTGACGATTGTTGTTGGTAGTTCCTGGCCAAAAGACGAAGCGCTATTGCTCGATTTCATCAACAAAAACGAATTTAATGTCAAATTCATCATTGCACCCCACAACATAAAAGAGAATCAAATAGAACTGCTAAAAGACGGAATCACTAAAAAAACGGTGTTATTCTCAGAAATGGAAGGCAAAAACCTCTCTGATTTTGATGTTTTCATAATCGACACCGTAGGCATTCTTACGAAAATTTACAGCTACGCTGACATCGCATTTGTGGGCGGAGGCTTCGGAAATCCCGGTGTGCATAACTTGCTCGAACCCGCCACTTTTGGCGTACCGATAGTAATAGGCCCGAATTATTCCCATTTTGCCGAAGCGACCGCTTTGGTAAACATGGGCGGCTGTGTTTCCATTTCGACAAAAAAAGAACTGCACGACACTTTTAAAGATTTAATTTTAAACGATTCCATCAGGAGCGAAAAAGGGCACATTTGTAGCACTTTCGTTTTAATGAATAAGGGCGCCACTAACGTCATCATGAAAACGCTCTAAATAGTGTGCTGATTTACGACAAAATTATTAATCATCATGAGTATTACTACTCCTTTTTTATAAAGTAGAATATAATAATGTGCCCTAAATCTCGATAATAAATCCATTTGCTTACAGACAAGAATTTGCCACAGCAAAAACGACCCAGCGGCTTTTAAAATTATTGAAACATTAGCCACTACGCCTTTAGGCAGATATAATATATTTAAAACCAATTAATTAAAAATAAACTCGAAAATTTAGCGAAATTGAAGTCAAATAGTAGCTCTAAAAAAATAAGTCGGCAGAAATTTAAGTAATTCAAAAAAGCAACTTCTTATCAAGGCCTTATTTTTCGGCACCATAACGGCGATATCGGGCAAAATCACAAATGAAATATTATTTTCAAAAAAAAAATAAAAAAATTATTTACGTATCAAAAAATGTATATCTTTGCCTCGAATTAATAATTAACCTTTATATTAAATTAAGATGAAAAAAGTATTTTTAAGTTTAGCTGTTGTTGCTGTTTTAACTGTTGTATCTTGTAAAAAAGCTGACGCTTCTGCTGAAGAAGTTGTAGCTGTTGACTCTACTGAAGTAGTAGTTGATTCTGTTGCTGTTGATACTACTGCATTAGCTGTTGATTCTGCTGCTGTTGTTACAGAAACTCCTGCTGCTGAGTAATTTTTAATTACGATCAAAAAAATCAAAGCCATCCGCGCAAGCGAGATGGCTTTTTTATTGCCCAAAACCAAATTCTAAAGATTTTAGTCCTCGAATTTAAAATCATTATTGGAAAAATCCAGGATCTCCGCTTCCGATCCGTATTTGATTATTTCGTTAATTCCTTTCTGTACCATCAGTTCCGTTGTATATTTTCTGCTCGTGGCCATAACCACACCATCGGCCACTACCCTGAAGAAAAACTTTCCAGCGGTCGTTTTAAACTTCACAAAAGCACAGCTCTGAAAAACTGATCTCACGTACTCCGCATCGGCCTCACAGTCCATTCTCAGTTCGTATGCCTTACTCGTAAAAATAGTTTTCCCTTTTCTGGAGGTAAGCTCAAACTTATAATCCCCGCTAAATCGTTTCGTAATTACAAAAGAAGCCATATTTCGAATAGATGATATTTACTTTAAAACAAAAAAAAACTAACATTTTTCCTCAAACGGATATAAACAAAAAAAAGCCTCTTCAAAAGAAGAGGCTTTAGTACTCAGAGCGGGACTTGAACCCGCACGAACATTGCTGTTCACTGGATTTTAAGTCCAGCGTGTCTACCAATTTCACCATCCGAGCATTACTACTTTTCGATTTTTATACCTAATTTTTATAAAAAATTAATTAAATATAGCCACCATCCGAATATTTTATGGTTTGGAGCGAAAAACGGGGCTCGAACCCGCGACCTCGACCTTGGCAAGGTCGCGCTCTACCAACTGAGCTATTTTCGCATTTTCAATTCTTAAAAAGAACCGCAATACTTGTTCTGTATTGCGGATGCAAATTTAGGACATTTATTGAATTACACAAGCCTTTTTTACAAAAAAATTCAAGATAAAAGTTAAACTATTGATATCCCTAACTTTAAAAATGAATAAATTTATTTTCTGGTGAGCATTCTTTTTATTTCGTTCAATTTCATCAATGCTTCCATCGGCGTGATGGTATTTATGTCTAAATTTAGTATTTCTTCTTTGATTTCCTCCAACAATGGATCGTCTAAATTGAAGAAACTCATCTGCATTTCCTCTTTCTCTGATTTTATTCCATGCAACACATCACTGGAATGATTTTTCTCCAATTTCTTCAACAGCTTTTGCGCTTTCAAAATCACTATTTGCGGCATTCCTGCCATTTTTGCCACGTGAATTCCAAAGCTGTGCGCGCTCCCCCCTTTCACCAATTTTCTTATGAAAAGAACGGTGTCTTTAAGCTCCTTCACCGAGACGTTGTAATTTTGAATCCTCGGCAAGGATTCATTCATCTCGTTTAGTTCATGATAATGGGTTGCGAACAAGGTTTTAGGCCTGGAAGGATGTTCATGCAGAAATTCTGCAATGGCCCAAGCGATGGAGATTCCATCATAGGTACTGGTTCCCCTTCCAATTTCGTCCAGCAGCACCAAACTTCTGTCGGAAATATTGTTCAAAATCGAGGCGGTTTCATTCATTTCGACCATGAAGGTGGATTCCCCCATCGAAATATTATCGCTTGCCCCTACCCTTGTGAATATCTTATCGACGGCACCCATTCTTACACTATCGGCCGGGACGAAGCTTCCCATTTGGGCCAACAATACGATTAACGCGGTTTGACGCAAAATAGCCGACTTACCAGACATATTGGGACCGGTAATCATTATCAGTTGCTGGGTTTCCCTATCCAGAAAAACATCGTTTGCGATATAAGGCATTCCGACCGGCAACTGCTTTTCGATAACGGGATGGCGACCGTTCTTGATTTCCAGCTCAAAAGTTTCGTCAAGTTCAGGACAAACATATCTGTTTTCGATCGCCAACTGCGTAAAAGAACACAAACAATCTAGCTGAGCCACTAAATTGGCGTTCAATTGAACCGGCTTTATGTAAGTCGCAATCCAAGCAACCAATTGCTCGAACAATTCTGATTCTATCTTTTGGATTTTCTCCTCGGCACCCAAAATCTTAGTTTCGTATTCTTTTAATTCCTCCGTGATGTAACGCTCGGCATTCACAAGGGTTTGCTTCCTGATCCATTCTGAGGGCACTTTATCTTTATGCGAATTTCTGACTTCAATATAATATCCGAAAACGTTGTTGAAAGAAATTTTCAATGAAGAAATACCGGTTAATTCTGATTCCCGCTTTTCTATTCCGTCCAAAAATTCTTTGCCCGAAGTCGAGATTGCTCTCAATTCGTCCAGTTCTTCGCTTATTCCCTTGGCGATCGCATTCCCTTTGGCGACCGCCACAGGTGCGTCTTGGTTTAATGTCGTTTTAATTTTTTCGCGTAATAAATCGCAGCTGTGCAAGCTGTCCCCAATAATCCTTACTGCGTCTTGCGGACTTTTTAAAGCCAAAGTTTTTATGGGAATAATGGCATCAAGCGATTCCTTAAGATAAACAACTTCTCGTGGAGATACTTTTCCCGCGGCTATTTTGGAAATCAAACGTTCCAAATCTGAAATCTGTTTGATTTGTTGTTGCATGCTTTGCAAAACCTCCTGATTTTCTTTCAAATAGGAAACCACTTGGTGACGGCTTCGGACCTTATTGCTGTCTTTCAACGGCAATGCAAGCCAACGTTTGAGCAAACGTCCCCCCATTGGCGAGAGCGTTTTGTCAATTACGTCCAAAAGCGTAACCGCATTTGGATTGTAGCTGTGATACAATTCTAAGTTACGAATCGTAAATCGATCCATCCAAACATAAGCGTCTTCGGCTATACGCTGAACGGAAGTGATGTGCTGCACCCTGTTGTGCTGCGTTTCGGATAAGTAATACAAAATAGCTCCCGAAGCAATGATTCCTTCCTTTAAATCTTCGATACCAAACCCCTTTAAGGAAACCGTCTGGAAATGTTTTGTCAATATTTCGAACGCATAATCCTCTTTATAGATCCAATCCTCCAAATAAAAACTGTGATAATCATCCCCGAAAATTTCACGGAATTCATTTTTATTGTTTTTCGGAATCAAAACCTCGCTCGGGCTAAAGTTTTGCAAGAGTTTGTCTATGTATTCGGCATTCCCTTGAGCGGTAAGAAATTCACCAGTGGAAACGTCCAAAAATGATATTCCGATTGACTTATTGGCAAAATAAACCGAAGCCAGAAAATTATTGGTTTTTGAGTTTAAAACTTCGTCATTCATGGAAACTCCCGGAGTAACCAATTCTGTTACGCCGCGTTTTACAATCGTTTTTGTCGTCTTAGGGTCCTCCAATTGATCACAAATCGCGACACGAAGACCTGCCTTGACTAATTTTGGCAAATAAGTGTTTATTGAATGATGCGGGAAACCGGCTAAGGCCGTCTCCGTTGCAGATCCCGCACCCCTTTTTGTCAGGGTAATCCCCAAAATCTTAGAAGCTCTTACCGCATCATCCCCAAAGGTTTCGTAAAAATCGCCTACTCTAAATAATAAACATGCATCCGGATATTTCCTTTTGATTTCATTGTATTGTTTCATTAACGGTGTTTCCTTAACTACTTTATCTTTAGCTGCCAATTTATACTGTTTTTAATTAATGTAAAATGTGACAGCGAATTTAAATATTTTATAGCGAATAAGTACCACTTCAAAAATTAAAACCATTTTTAAGGAAAAATTAAGCAATTGGCATGATTTTTTCTCTAAATTTGTTCTACTAATCATAAAAACTAAAAAAAATGAAGAAAATATTTTTACTAGCGATGCTAACTGTTCTAGGAGCAGCTACTTCTTGTGCCCAAGAAACCAAAAAAAAAATAAAGGCAACTAGTGCTGCAAAAGTTGCTAAAGTAGATGGAGCCGGGATGGTTTTTGTTTCAGAAACAATCGATTACGGGACAATTGCACACAATGCGGACGGAAAACGTGAGTTTGTATTTACAAACAACGGAAACAAGCCGTTAATCATTACAAACACTCAAGGTTCATGTGGTTGTACTGTTCCTACTTCTCCAAAAGAACCGATTGCTCCCGGAGCAAAAGGGATTATTGGCGTAAAATACGCAACTGACAGAGTTGGTGCATTCACAAAAACGGTAACTGTAACCTCTAATGCTGCAGGAAACGCCACGATGGTACTTACCATTAAAGGTACCGTTTTGGCTGATGAGGCCACAAAAAGCTAAATTTTAATTAATACAAATAAAAGCTTCCCTTAAATCGGAAGCTTTTTTTATTTGAGCAAACCCCAAAATAGAATGAGAAAGCTAGAAAACAGCGAATTGGAGCGAAAATCAATTGAAGCCTTCAAAGAATCAGAAAAAACTCCAATAATTATCGTTTTAGACGATGTTCGCAGTTTGCATAATATAGGCTCCGTATTTAGGACCGCCGATGCTTTTTTGATCGAAAAGATCTACTTATGCGGCATCACCGCAACGCCCCCAAACAAGGAAATTCATAAAACGGCGCTGGGCGCGACCGAAACGGTGACTTGGGAGCACAATCAAGATGTTCTGGAAGTGATTGAAAACTTAAAGCGGGACAAGGTTACCACCTTAGCCATAGAACAGGTGCAAAGCGCCATATTCCTTCAAGACTTTGAAATAGAAAAAGGGGAAAAATACGCTTTGGTATTTGGGAACGAAGTCCACGGTGTTTCCCAAGAAGCGGTTGCGCTCTGCGACGGCTGCATCGAAATCCCGCAACTGGGAACCAAGCATTCTTTGAACATTTCGGTCAGCGCGGGAATAGTGGTTTGGGATTTATTTCAAAAATTAAGATATTCAAAGTAATTTTAAAAAAAATAAAAAATTGAATACTTTTACAAAATGAAGAATTATATTTTTTTAAAAATAGTAATCGTTGTTTTATTTTTAGTTTCGAATGTCTTTTATGCCGGTGCCCAACCTATAATCACAGCCACAAGCAACACAAGTACTTATTGCATAAGAACTTACACAAATATAACTACTGCTGTAACAATAGCTGACCCTAGTAATGAAATAACTGAAATTTACATTCAAATCTCAGCTGGATATGTAAATGGGCAAGATCAATTAATATTAAATAACTCAGGCTCTCATCCAAAAATTGGAATAGACCCTTTCAACTCTAGCACAGGAAAACTTCGATTATATAGTCTAGGCTCCGCAACTGCAACCGATTTTGAAGCAGCTGTAGAAGATATACAGTTCTACAATTCTTCTATGTTTCCCTCAGGAACTAGAAGCTTCTCCATTACTATTGGTCAAGCCAATTATTTACCTAGAAACGGCCATTACTATGAATTCGTCCCAAATCTGGGAATTACATGGACTGATGCTAAGCTTGCCGCAGAAGGAAGCAATTACTATGGTTTACAAGGCTACCTAGCGACCCTTACCGCCGCTGATGAGGCGAAAATTGCGGGAGAACAAGCATCGGGAGCAGGATGGATTGGCGGTAGCGACGCGGAAACGGAAGGAGTATGGAAATGGGTGACGGGACCGGCAGAAGATAGAGTTGTCTTTTGGAATGGTGCCGTAAATGGATCCTCTCCCAATTTTTCCCTTTGGAATAATAATGAACCTAACCAGTCAGGAAACGAAGATTATGCGCATATCACGGCTCCAGGAGTGGGAATTAAAGGCTCCTGGAATGACTTGCCGAATACCGGGGAGGCCAGCGGGGATTACCAACCCAAAGGTTATATCGTGGAATACGGGGGAATGCCTGGAGACCCGGTCCTAAATATTTCTGCCAGCACAACGATAACAATTCCAAGGATAGAAAGCACAACTCCGGCATCGAGATGCGGATCCGGAAGTGTAACGTTGCAGGCATCTGTTTCAAATGGCGATGCATTCTGGTATTCAACTCCAACTTCCACTACACCATTACTGATAGGAAACAGTTATGACACGCCTTACATAACGACAAACACGACCTACTACGTTGATGCCGGTTGCATTTCAAACAGAACAGCAGTTATCGCTTCCATAAAAACAATACCAACAGTTATTTCAACCACCGCAAATTCTCGATGCGATTCGGGAACCCTAACTTTAATGGCGACAGCTTCTGAAGGAAACATACAATGGTATGATTCGGCAGGAAACTTATTAGCCACAGGAAATTTATTTACAACGCCAAGCATTACAGCAACCACAACATATTATGTTGATGCTATAGCAAACGGTTGCACAAGCCCAACAAAAATCGCCGTTATCGCAACGGTCAACAATTCCCCTGCAATTACTTCAACAACTCCCGGCTCTCGTTGTGATTCTGGAACTGTAACTATAGGCGCAACGGCTTCCGCAGGAACGCTTAACTGGTATGGCGTCGCAACGGGAGGAATGTCATTGGCTACGGGCATAACATTTACAACTCCAAATTTAACCACGTCAACAACTTATTATGTTGACGCGACCGCTGACGGCTGCACAAGCCCAACAAGAACTGCAATTGTAGCTACTATGTATACAACCCCTACAATTACCTCAACTTCGCCCGCATCGGTTTGCGACTCCGGAACCGGAACCTTGGCGGCGACCGCTTCAGCCGGAAATGTACAATGGTATGATTCAGTGGGAAATTTATTGGCAACGGGGAATTCTTACGCAACCCCTGTCATTTCAGCGACTACAACCTACTACGTGGACGCTATCGCGAATGGCTGCACAAGCCCAACACGAACCGCAATTGTCGCTACCGTCAACACGACTCCATCAGTTACCTCCGTAACCCCTGCATATCGTTGTGATTACGGAACAGTAACGCTGCAAGCAACCGCTTCCAGTGGAAACATAAACTGGTATGATGACGCTGGCAATCTTTTAGCGACAGGAAACACATTTACGACTCCTGTCCTTGATTCAACTACAACCTATTTTGTTGACGCTGCAGTTTCTGATTGCAAAAGTCCAAAAACTTCAATTACCGCAACCGTTTATCCCATAGACAAAACAAACGAAGAAGTGCTTTTATGCCAGGGCGAAACTACTACATTGGACGCTTCAATTTCAGGCATGAATTATTTGTGGTCCCCCAGAGGCGAAACCACCCAAACAATTGCAATTTCAACCGTTGGTGAATACAGCGTGACAATCAGTTCCCCGACTATTGTTTCATGCGATTCGCAAAAAATATTTGATGTCATAGAACATCCGGAACCCATCATTAGCTCGATTGCTGTAGAGGAAAATTCAATTACAATTGAACTTGCAAACGCCGAAAGCTACTATGAGTATTCGATAAATGGTGAGGATTTTCAAGTTTCAAACCAGTTTTCATACATCCAGACCGGTCAACATACGGCTTTTGTAAGAGATAATAATGGATGTAACTTGGTGGCACAAGATTTCACCATCTTTACCATAGCCAAATTTTTCACGCCAAATTTCGACGGTTTCAATGACGTTTGGGAAATTAGGGAAATGCAAGATTATCCTAATGCAAGAGCTCAGATTTATGACAGATACGGTAAATTAATAATAGATCTAACTTCTTATAAATATAGTTGGGATGGCAAATTCAACAATAAGATTTTGCCTGCAGATGATTATTGGTACCGTCTAAAATTGGATGCCACGATTCCAGAATTAACCGGACACTTTACATTAAAAAGATAAGTTTACTTAAGAAATCTTCTTTTTAATTTCATCCAAAATATAGAGGTAATCCTCTTGATTTTTGACGAAATCCCTGTCAGAAACGTCAATTATTAAAACATTCAGTTCCGTTTGTGATTTGATGTAATCCAAATATCCGTTGTTGATTTTTTCCAAATATTCCGCTGGTATTTTCTGTTCGTAACTTCTGCCTCTTTTCTTGATGTTCTGCAGCAATCGTTCCGAATTCTGATATAAATAGACATACAAATCGGGCCTGGGCATCTCTCTGTAAATGATGTCAAAGAGGTTGCGATACAATCTGTATTCGTCTTCCGCCAGGGTTATCTTGGCGAAAATCAACGATTTGAATATGTGGTAATCGGCAACCAGAAAGTCTTTAAACAAATCAAATTGAGCCAAATCATCCGATAATTGTTGGTATCTGTCGGCAAGGAATGACATTTCGAGCGGAAAAGCATACCTGTTTTGATCTTTATAAAATTTGGGCAAAAAAGGGTTGTCAGCAAAACGTTCCAAAACTGTCTTTGCATTGAAGTCCTCTGCAATCTTGGTAGCCAAGGTGGTCTTTCCCGCACCAATATTCCCTTCGAAAGCAACGTAATTAAATTGCTCCAACGAAATATTCTGCAATGGACTTTCTAAATGATGGGCCACTACACAATTGCCGTCATCTTGACAATCTTGAAGCAAAGTTGAAATTGATTTTTTTAAAACGGGATGCTCCCAGTCCAAATTTAAATCCTGGATAGGCAACAACACGAAATTACGATCTTGCATTAGAGGATGCGGAATCTGCAATTTTTCGGTTTCGATAATTTCAGAATCAAAAGCAATCAGATCTATATCAATCAGCCGAGCTTGATATCCTTTCTCTTCATTACGGACGCGGCCCAGTCTTTTTTCGATCTTTAAGACTTGGCTCAGTATTTTATGTGCCGAACTGAAAGTATGCAAAACCAGGGCACAATTATAGAATGCGCCGCCTTCAAAACCCCATGATGGTGTCTCATATATTTTTGAAACTTTAATGACCGTTCCAATTTCTCGGTGTATCAAGTCGATGGACTGCCTCAGGTTTTCAAGTCGATCCCCTAGATTGCTTCCTATCGATAAAATGACCTGATGTTGTGATTTCATATTAAGCGCAAATTAACTAAAAGAATTTCAGAATAGAACTATATTTGCATAAAGTGTTGGTAACAAAATGTAGAAATTGCGAATATAAATCTGTAACAATTCATCCTTTTTTGCTACTTATTAAAAAAATATAATTATGAAGTTTTTAGGAAATGTATTGGCAACCATTGTTGGTTTATTTGTTTTTTTGATGCTATTCTTTTTTGGAATCCTAATCATCGTGGCCATTTTTGGTGGGGAACCTGAAGGGGTAACGGTCAAGAATAACTCAGTCATCGAATTGGACCTTAAAAACATAAAACACGATTATGCCGGAAAATACGAAGACCCATGGATCAAAATATTTTCGGACAAAAAAAGTGTCGGATTAACGGATGTGATCAATGCAATTGAAGAAGCAAAAACTGACGATGACATCAAAGGAATTTCCATTTTAAATGATGAGTCTTCCTTAGGAATAGCGCAAAGCAAAGCCTTGAGGGATGAACTGGAAAGCTTCAAAAAATCGGGAAAATTTGTGATGGCTTATGCCAATGTCTATTCCCAGAAGGAATATTATCTTAATTCTGTCGCTAATCCAATTTATATCAATCCGGTAGGAGAAATGGATTTCAAAGGACTCTCTGCTGAAATACTTTTTTTCAAGGAATTACAGGAAAAAACGGGTGTAAAAATGGAAGTGATACGTCATGGAAAATACAAAAGCGCCGTGGAACCATTTCTTGAAAACAAAATGAGCGACGCCAACAGAGAACAAACTACCGCTTTACTAAATTCAGTTTGGAATTCAATTGTGGCTGAAATCTCGAAAAGTAGAAACGTCCCGGTTGACAAACTTAACGAAGTCGCAAATGGTCTTCTGGCCCGAACTCCGGAAATGGCAAAAGAACAAAAATTGGTGGATATCATCGCCTACGAAGATGTGTATCACGATGCAATCAGAAAAGCGTTAAAAGTGGAGAAAGACGAAGATTACAATAAAATCAGCATCTTCGATTACACTAAAAAAATGATGACCACCTCAAAAATTAATGATGCTAAAGATGAAATAGCCATCATATATGCACAAGGAGAAATTCAAAGCGGCGAAGGGGATGTGAACACGATTGGTGAAGGGTCCATGCGACGCTCTCTGCAAGAAGCGAGAAAAAACAAAAATGTAAAAGCCATCGTACTTCGTATTGACAGCCCGGGCGGGAATGCCTTGACATCCGATTTGATTTGGCGAGAAGTGGAATTGACCAAAAAAGTAAAACCCGTAGTGGTCTCCATGGGGAATTATGCCGCTTCGGGAGGGTATTATATCGCCTGCAACGCAAACCAAATTTTTGCAGAAAACAACACCATTACCGGTTCCATAGGCGTTTTTGGAATATTGCCGAACTTCAATAAACTGACGACAAAAATCGGTATCAATGCGGAGCAGGTAAATACTCATGAGAACTCTGCTCGTTATAGCCCATTTGTTCCTTTGGACGAAAAATTCAAAGCGGTCACTCTTGAAGGCGTCGAGCATATTTACAAAACTTTCGTAACGCATGTTGCCGAAGGTCGAAAAATGACCTTTGCACAGGTGGATTCAATTGCGCAAGGCAGAGTGTGGTCTGGATCTGAAGCTATCAAAATTGGCCTTGTAGATAAAATTGGTGGCCTTAATGACGCAATCAGTGCAGCGGCCAAATTGTCCAAAATCAAAAAATACAATACCCGCAACTATCCAGAATACAAGAAAGACATTGAGGATCTTTTAGCCAACTTACCGTTTGCAAAGTCCAAGGAAGCTTTTATAAAAGAGGAATTAGGAGAGGAAAATTATAAAGTATTACAAGGAATAAAAAGAATGCAATCCAGGAAAGGGGTTCAAACTATGATGCCTTTTGAAATCAATATTCAATAGAACAAATACTACAAAAAATGAATCCGTTTGAAAAATTTTCAAACGGATTTTTTTTGCTTTTAACACTTTTCAAAAAAACGGAACTCATTGTGATTTCAGTCGCCAAATATCAGCAATCCATTATTTATGAAAACTTTAGAGATCAACCAATCTATAAAACACTATTTTTGTAACTAAATTACGGCAACATTATTGCTGTACAATTTGAAAATAAATATCCAAATCATATGTTGAAAATCATTTTAAAAATCATTTTGACTATAATTGTCCTAATTACAGTCTCCTTATTTGCAATCCCTTATTTTTTCAAAGACGAGATAAAAGCCAAAATCACTTACGCCATCAATCAAAAGCTGGACGCTAAAGTCGGTTTTGCGGACGTCAATTTGAGTCTGTTCAAAAATTTTCCCAATGCCAATGTAACTATAGACGAATTGGTCATTATCAATAAAGCCCCTTTTGCTGGAGACACCTTGGTTTCATTAGAGGAATTAGACCTAAAAATGTCTATCAAGGAACTTTTAAAAGGAAAGGATGAAGCCATCGACATTCAGGGAATTACGTCAAAAAATGGACTGATAAACATCCTTTTTAATAAAGATGGCGTTGGCAACTATGATATCGCCTTGAAAGACGAAATAAAGGGCGCCCAAAAAAATAGTCCGTTGTCCTTGAAAATTCAAAATTATAAATTCGAAAATTTCAAGTTCAAGTACTTTGACGAAAGCTCAAAAATAAAAATGCTGGTCGACAGTATCAACCATGAAGGAACGGGTGACTTTGCTGCTTCAAAACTGGATCTGGTAACGAAATCTACAGGAAAAATGACGCTGAATATGGACAAAGTCAACTATATGAATAATGTTCCATTGACTTTGGATGCCGTTTTGGGCATCGATTTAGAAAAAAGCAAATACACCTTCAAAGAAAACAAAGCATTGGTAAACCAACTACCACTGGAGTTCGACGGCTTTATTCAACTGGTTGACGCTGGTCAGGAATATGATTTGAAATTCAAAACTCCAACTTCTTCGTTCAAAAATTTCTTGGGGATTATACCCGCAGCGTATGCTTCGAGTTTGGATAACGTAAAAACAACCGGGGACTTTACGGTTGCCGGCTATGCAAAAGGGCTGTATTCGGACACCACCGTTCCTAAATTCAACGTTGATATCGCATCCAATAACGCTTCTTTTAAATATCCCAATTTACCCAAATCTGTTGAAAACATAATAATTGACACTAAGATTATTAATGAAACCGGGATTTTAAACGATACTTACATTAATCTGGACAAACTGTCTTTTAAAATTGACCAGGATGTTTTTAATGCGAAAGCAAACATTAAAAACATCACCCAAAATGCGATAGTTGATGCCGCCTTGAAAGGAACCATCAATTTGGCCAACGTATCCAAGGCCTATCCGATAAAACTGAAGAAACCGTTGACCGGAATATTGAAAGCGGACGTGACCACAAAATTTGACATGATTTCAGTCGAAAACAGTCAATACGAAAATATTAAGAATGCGGGAACGATGAGTCTATCCGACTTTAAATATGCTGATGAAAATGGCAAGACCATGAACATCAGCAATGCTTTGGTACAGTTTAATCCCAGTCAGGTCAATCTGAAACAATTCGATGCAACTACTGGAAAAAGTGACCTTAGCGTAACTGGAGTACTGGAAAATTTTTATGGTTTCATCTTTAAAAACCAAGAATTGAAAGGGAATTTTAACCTGAATTCAAGCCAATTGGCCGTTAGTGATTTCATGACCACGGAAGAGGACGGTAAAACAGACGCCAAAAAAACAGAAGCCATGAAAATCCCTGCCTTCTTGAATTGCTCGCTAACCGCAAAAGCAAATACCGTGCTGTATGACAATTTAACCTTGAAGGATGTCTCCGGAAAACTGATTGTCAAAGACGAAAAGCTGACGATGGAAAACATAAAAAGTTCCATTTTTGGTGGTACGATCGGATTGAACGGTGCCGTTTCAACCAAAGGAAAAACCCCTACTTTCGAAATGAATCTGGGACTGAACCAAGTAGACATTGCGCAATCGTTTACCCAACTGGACATGCTGAAAAAGCTTGCGCCAATTGCGGGAATCATCAATGGAAAATTGAATTCGACCATAAAACTGAATGGGTTTCTTAACGAAAAAACGATGAGCCCCGATCTGAAAACGCTGACTGGTGATCTGTTGGGACAATTGCTTTCCACCACCCTAAACTCAACTAATTCGACCTTGTTGACTGCATTGGGTTCCAACTTGAAATTTATTGACGTCAGCAAGATTGATTTAAACAACTTGAAAGCGGCAATAACCTTCAAGGACGGAATGGTAAACGTAAAACCATTTGACATCAAGTATAAGGATATAAAAGCGACTATTGGGGGAAGCCATGGGTTTAACCAAAAGATGAACTACAATCTGAAATTTGACGTTCCGGCGAAATATCTGGGAACGGAGGCAAATGCGCTAATTGCAAGGTTATCTCCCGCTGATGCCGAAAAAATGAAAAGCATTCCCATTAACGCTGTCCTTACGGGAAATTTCAGCCATCCAAAAATTACTACCGATATAAAAAGTGCGGTCACTAACCTGACCAACCAATTGGTGGCGCAACAAAAGCAGCGATTGTTAAATCAAGGAACTTCCGCTTTAAGTGATTACATCACTAAGAACCAGAAACCCGCCGACACCGCAAAAACGGCTGTTCCCGCAACCAAGGAAGAGGTCAAAACAAAAGCGGTTGAAGAAGTAAAAACGAAAGCCTCAGATTTGCTGAATGGATTGTTTAAGAAGAAACAGCCTGCAGCCGAAGAACCTAAAACACCCTAACAAATAAACATCCCAAAAGTAAATTACTTTTGGGATGTTTTATTATACTGAAATCCTCACGACATATCCCTCGGAACTGCGAATATTAAAGACTGTTCCATCTTCAAACATCAAGTATTGCCCTTTGACGCCTGTTAATTTACCTTCGAAAGTCGGCGTTTTTTCGAGGCTTAGACTTTTCACTTTGGCGGGATACTCTAAAACGGGGTAATGCATTTCATACAAATCATTTTTGTTCAAAAAGAAATATTCCTGTACTTCTGTTGGCAGTACCTTTTCGAGCTTTAATCTTTCTTCCAACAAGTCTATATGCTCGATAGAATTGGTCAACATTTTACGCCAATTTGTTTTATCGGCATAATGGTTTTTCAAGGCTACCTCGGTAACTCCGGCCAAATATCGATTGGGAACTTCAACTATCGAAACGGCTCTAATCGCGCCTTGATCAATCCATCTTGTGGGCACTTGCGTTTTCCTGGTCACCCCTACTTTCACTTCGCTTGACAAAGCCAAGTAAACAATATGGGGCTGCAACTGCACTTTCTCCTCATATGCCAAATCCCTGTCTTGAATTCCAAGGTGGGCGGTACTCAATTCAGGCTTCATAATCCAATCCCCGACTGATGCGCTGGAGTAAAAACAATCGTAACAGAAACCCTGACGGAATATTTTTTTCTTCTTCCCACAATTCAAACATTGGTAACCTGAAAAATTGATTTCAATATTTTTATTTAGTAATTGATTCACATTCAAAAAACTGTCTTCAAAAACCAGATAATATTGAATCGGATTACCAAATTCAGTTTGCATTTTTGTTAGTACTCCTTCGTATTGCATAAATTATATTTTTGACTTTTAGGATTCCCATTCGAAACAAGATCATTTTTTAAACCCCGAATTGGCATGGTTTATTAGGAATACTAGATTTTTTTACTATTTTTGATAACGTTGTAAAGTTAGTATTTGTTATTTGATATTCAAATCCTGATTCCAAAATCCTAATTCTAAAATCCACGCCTAAAAAATGCCTATACAATTACTTAATTCATTTGCATCTTGGGTTTTGAAACAGCGAATCCATCAGATCGAACTTTTCCTAAAATACCCTAATGAGGTTCAGGAAGAATTACTTATGAATTTAATACAGTCATCAAAAAACACTGTTTTAGGCAAAGAGTACGATTACGCCACGATAAATTCCTATGCTACTTTTGCCGACAGAATCCCGATTTCCACTTATGAAGAATTGCAACCGCTGATCGAAAGGACCCGTAAAGGAGAGCAAAATGTTTTTTGGGAAACCCCAATAAAATGGTTTGCAAAATCAAGCGGGACCACCGACGCAAAAAGTAAGTTTATCCCGGTGAGCAGCGAGGCATTGGAGGATTGCCATTACAAGGGGAGTAAAGACCTATTGTGCATGTATTTAAACAACAATGAAGACTCACAACTTTTTCTTGGAAAAAGCCTTCGCCTTGGCGGAAGCTCCCAAATATACGAAGACAACAATACTTTTTTCGGCGATTTATCAGCCATCTTAATTGAAAACATGCCCATTTGGGCTGAGTTCAGCAGCACACCAAGCAACCGGATTTCGCTGATGAGTGACTGGGAAACCAAGATTGCAGCGATTATCAACGAAACCAAAAAAGAAAACGTCACCAGTTTTGCGGGTGTCCCTTCCTGGATGCTTGTATTGATGAATAAAATGCTTGAGGATACGGGTAAAGGGAATCTGCTTGAAATCTGGCCTAATCTGGAAGTCTATTTTCATGGCGGCGTAAGTTTTGAGCCTTACCGCGAACAGTACAAAAAAATGCTCCCTAAAAGGGATTTTAAATATTACGAGATATACAATGCATCCGAAGGATTTTTTGCTATCCAGGACCTCAACAATTCCGAGGACCTGTTGTTGATGTTGGATTACGGCATTTTCTATGAGTTCATCCCGATGGACACTTTTGGAACCGCGGAGCAAAAGACCATTCCTTTGACGGACGTGGAGTTGTTTAAAAATTACGCCTTGGTCATCACCACCAATTCAGGCTTGTGGCGTTATTTGATTGGTGACACCGTACGTTTCACTTCGTTGAGCCCCTACCGAATTAGGGTAACGGGCAGAACAAAACATCATATCAATGTGTTCGGCGAGGAGTTGATGGTCGAAAATACGGATCACGCTATTGCCAAAGCGTGCAGAGTCACCCGTTCCGAAATAGTGGATTATACCGTCGCCCCCATATTTATGATAGACCGCGAGAAAGGCGCACACGAATGGATGATCGAATTCAAAAAGAAACCGACGGACATGGCCTTGTTTCAAAAGGTATTGGATGAAAGCATACAATCAGTGAATTCCGATTACGAGGCGAAAAGACACAATAACATGACCCTTAATCCGTTAGTCATAAACATAGCGCGCGAAAATTTGTTTTACGACTGGCTGAAAGACCGCAACAAACTGGGCGGGCAGCACAAAATACCAAGACTATCTAACCAGCGAGACTATTTGGAGCAGTTAAAAAACATGCAGCTTAAAGTAATACTATAAATGAGAAAAATACTCCCACTACTGTTCGCTCTTTCTATGCTGGCCTCCTGCGGACCACACAGAATGCGTTGTGGGGCAAGGGGAATTTGTCAAAGTCCAGAAAAACAAGCAGTCGAAAAACCTCAAAAAACAGCTTCCGAAAAGGTTTAGAACAGAAAATAAGTAAAAACGAGATTGCATAAAAAAAGCCTCAATTCAAGAAGAACCAAGGCTTGTAACAGTATTTTGTGGATTTAGTCCTCCATCATATCGATATGCCTGTCGTGATAACCCAAAAGATATAAAACTCCGTCCAGACCGAGGCTTGAGATTGAAGTCGAAGCGCTTTCCTTCACCGTTGGTTTGGCATGAAAAGCGATACCCAAACCTGCCAAGTTCAACATAGGCAAATCGTTCGCTCCGTCGCCCACAGCAATAGTTTGGTTGATGTGAATGCCTTCTTTTTCTGCAATGGCCTTCAGGTATTCGGCTTTCTTTTGGCCGTCGACAATTTCGCCCAAATATTTACCCGTCAATTTTCCGTCTATTATTTCCAGTTCATTGGCATGAACGTAATCAATCCCCAATTCCTTTTGCAGGTAATTCCCAAAGTAGGTAAACCCTCCCGACAAAATAGCGGTTTTGTATCCATAATATTTCAGAGCCTTCATCAAGCGGTGCGCCCCTTGCGTAATTGGCAAGTTTTCGGCAACCGTTTTCAGCACGTCTTCGCTCAAACCTTCGAGCAAAGCCATGCGCTGCTTGAAGCTCTCGCTAAAATCGATCTCACCGTTCATGGCCGATTCCGTGATGGCTCTCACCTGCTCGCCTACGCCAGCCAGATCAGCCAATTCGTCAATCACTTCTGTCTGAATCAAAGTAGAATCCATATCAAAACACACCAAACGTCTGTTTCGGCGGTACATGTTGTCCTCCTGAAAAGAGATATCCACATCTAAAGTTCTGGAAATTTCCATAAAACTGGCGGTCATATACGTTTTATCGACGATAGTGCCCGCCACGGATAATTGCACGCAAGAACGAGGGAATTCCTCTTTTTCCATAATGGAAACCCTGCCAGTCAGTCTTTTGATGGCGTAGATATTTAGATTTTGGTCGGACATTATTTTGGTCACGGCAGACAATTGCACCGCAGTCAATGTTTCGCCCAAAATGTTTATGATATAACGCTGCTTGTGTTGCGTTTTTACCCAAATTTCATAGTCGGCAATGGTAATGGGAATAAACTTAACCTTGATTCCCAATTCATACGCTTTAAACAACAAATCTTTCAAAACAGGTCCCGAAGAAGAGCCCGATTGTATTTCGAACAAAATACCCAGAGACAAGGTATCGTGAATGTCCGCCTGTCCAATATCTAAAACGATAGCGTCATAGTTAGCCAATATAGAAGTCAAGCCTGCGGTTACCCCTGGCTTGTCCTGACCCGAAACTTTCAATAAAATAATTTCTTTATCTTCTATTATCATTTTGTATTACTGTTGATTTGCATGAACAAAAATCGGCAATCTAATGTTTATAAAAAAACATAATGTTTGTTTTCTCAAACAATAACAAATACTTCAAATTATCCACAAAAAAACCTGTTCATATGACTGAACAGGTTTGTATTTTTGAGAAAAACGCAATCTTTACGAAGCGAGTTCCAATCGTTTTAACAAATTCTTGCTCAAGGTCTCTTTTGCATAATCCACGTCAATTTCCAGGATCTTGTCATCAGAACTTGGCAATTCGTACATGGCATCGGTTAAGACCGCCTCGCATAACGAACGCAATCCACGAGCCCCTAATTTGTACTCCAGCGCTTTGTCAACGATAAAATCCAAAGCCTCGTCAGTGATGTTGAATTCAACCTCATCCATCAAGAACAATTTCTTGTATTGTTTGATCAATGCATTTTTGGGCTCTGTCAGAATCGCTCTCAAAGTTTCTCTGTCTAATGGATCCATATGTGTCAATACTGGCAAACGGCCAATAATCTCAGGGATTAATCCAAAATCTTTGATGTCCTTCGGGATAATGTATTGCAACAAATTTTCTTTATCAATATTGTCGACGTTTTTTGAAGTCGAATAACCAACAGCCTGACGGTTCAATCGTTTCGAAATGATTCTTTCGATTCCGTCAAAAGCACCACCCGCGATAAACAAAATGTTTTGGGTGTTTACTTCCACGAATTTTTGGTCTGGGTGCTTACGTCCTCCTTTTGGCGGTACGTTTACCACTGTCCCTTCCAATAGTTTCAGTAAAGCTTGTTGCACTCCTTCTCCAGAAACGTCACGAGTGATGGATGGGTTATCGCTTTTGCGGGCAATTTTGTCTATTTCATCAATAAACACGATTCCTCTTTCCGCTTTGGCAACATCGTAATCCGCCGCTTGCAGCAAACGAGTCAAAATACTTTCGACATCTTCCCCTACATAACCCGCTTCAGTAAGAACCGTAGCATCTACGATCGCCAAAGGAACATCCAGCATCTTGGCTATGGTTTTGGCAACCAAAGTTTTACCCGTTCCCGTTTGACCCACCATGATGATGTTACTTTTCTCAATCTCTACCTCATCGTCCAGTTGCTGTTGCATCAAACGTTTGTAGTGATTGTAAACCGCAACCGACATTACTTTTTTAGTTTGGTCCTGACCAATAACGTATTGATCTAGGAACGCCCTGATTTCCTTTGGTTTCTTCAAAATAAGATCTCCCAATAGTTTTGAACTACCGCTCGATTTTATTTCTTCCAAAACTATCCCATGTGCTTGCTCGATACATTTATCGCAGATATGCGCATCGATTCCCGCAATCAACAGCTGGGTATCTGGCTTTTTCCTTCCACAAAACGAACATTCTAATTTCTCTTTCGCCATCTTTTATAGTTAGCAGTGGTCAGTCTTCGGTGGTCAGTCTGAATACTGCCTCCTGAATACTGAATACTTTATTTATCCTCTTTTCAACACTTCATCAATCATCCCGTATTCTTTTGCCTCATCTGCAATCATCCAATAGTCACGTTCACTGTCATTGTGTACTTTTTCGAAAGTTTGTTTTGAATGGTGCGAAATGATTTTATACAATTCGTCTTTCAGTTTCAACATCTCTCTCAAGTTGATTTCCATGTCAGTCGCAACACCTTGTGAACCTCCTGACGGTTGGTGAATCATTACTCTTGAATGTGGCAATGCCGAACGTTTTCCTTCTGCACCTGCACACAACAATACCGCTCCCATAGAAGCAGCCATTCCTGTACATATTGTGGCTACGTCTGGCTTGATGTATTGCATCGTGTCATATATCCCTAATCCTGCGTAAACGCTTCCTCCAGGAGAATTCAAATAGATCTGAATGTCCTTAGAAGCATCGGCGCTTTCAAGAAACAACAACTGTGCTTGAACGATGTTTGCAATTTGGTCGTCAATTCCTGTTCCCAGGAAAATAATCCTGTCCATCATCAGTCTCGAAAAAACGTCTAATTGCGAAATGTTCAGCTGA
>Ga0209519_10000015_pt1 | contig 83034 bp, 118 predicted proteins | sample Rifsed13ft1_FD_184005 | JGI IMG/M metagenome (GOLD analysis project Ga0209519, IMG submission 184005) | Soil microbial communities from Rifle, Colorado, USA - sediment 13ft 1 (version 2) | ecosystem: Environmental > Terrestrial > Deep subsurface > Rock core/Sediment | place: Rifle, Colorado...
GCTCACGGCAGCCCTGCCAAGTTCATGCCGCCCTCGCCGCCCTCGAAGAGAAGCTGTCGTGACGCCCGCCGAACTCAAAGCGCTCGCGGAGGCGGCTACGCCGGGGCCGTGGCGGTTCACGCCCGAGGACGGTCTGATTCGAGACGCCGAGGACTACCACGTCGTTCAGGTTGCGGGTTCACCCGAGCACTCGCAACTGAAGGCTTCCGCTTACCTCATCGCCCTCGCCCCCGACCTCGCGCTGCTGTGCGCTGAGATGGCACAGATTGTTGAGAAGACGATCTATCAAACGCCAGGATTCACCGGCCCGGGTGTCTGGTGGGCTGAGGAGTCTCGCGCCGCCCTCGCCAAGCTCGACGAGTTGGAGGCGCGATGAGCGACCACGATGGATGGCGGTACGGCTGGTGTCACAACGCCCGCTGTGCCTATCGCGAGCGCCAACGGTTTGGGATTTTCTGGTCGCGTTGTGCGAGATGCGGCGACTTACTTCGCTTCGCACCTCCTCACAGAGGTGAGTCTTCCCACGGGCCTGCACGATGAGGCTCACGTGGGTGTGGATCGGTGGCTGGACGAGTTGGTACTGGAGCGAAGGCATACTCGCTCTCGGTCCGCTTCGCATCTTTCGTGCAGTCGCGAAACCAAAGCAGGACGCATGACCCGCTCCCCCGCCCACTCCGCTCAACCACCCCGTTCCCGGCACGTGGGAAGTCAAAAGGCGTAAGGTGACCCTGGGGCACTCTTGGCCGAGAATCCCCCCGCGCCAGCGGGGAGACAGGCTACCCGTCACGCGAGCTTTGTACCCGAAGGCGCGGGAGTCGCGGTGAGTACGCCTTTCGATGCTGAGTGGCTTGAGTACGACGATGATGTACGGGCTACTACAAGTTTCCGTCGAGGTGAGGGGCGGGCAGTAGACGGAGCCACACCGGTAAACGACCCCTTACAAACTTTCAAGATCACCCAACCCTCCAACACGCCGAGCATCCCGGACAGCGAGGCGCTGGTACGGACGGTGCGGGAAGAGCTGGCGAACCTCGCTCGCGATGAAGGCTACTCGGAGAAGCAGATCGCAGAAAACGTGTGGCCTTCTCTCGCCGCCCTTGACGCCCTCGCCTCCGAGCTGGACGCAGCGGTGAAGCGCGCGGAGGAGGCGGAGCGGGAGCGGGACGAGGCCCTAAAGGTTCCCGCCATCGTCTTTGTCCATTTTGCGGTACTTGCTAACCAAATCGCGAGCCTCGAAGAACAGCTAGAAGCCGCTGATGCCGTGATAGAAGCTGCTCTAGCGTTCGCGGGTCGCCCACACGAAAACAAGCTGGCGGTTCTCCGCACTGCGCTGCGAGAGATCGCGGATGCGCTCATTCAACCCACCACGCATGAAGTCATGGAACATGCCCGCACCGCGCTCGCTGAGATCGAGGTTGCGTTGAAATTAAATATAGGGGACGAAAACAAATAAAAAATAACTTGATATAATTAATTAAGAGCTTTTAGCGCTTCCGACATTCTACTTGAAATAGGAGAATGAGTCCATTATATAGGGCCGCTAAAAGCTCTTTTTCTGTTATTATTTAAGTATGTTTTTAATTAATAAAACTGGATCTTATATTTATTTAAAGGGTTTTACTTTAATACCAGACGAAACTCTTGAAATACAAAATAATATTTATTATGGTAATGAAGATTTGAAAAATCAAATAGATAATCTTTACTTAAATGGTGAATTACAAGTTTCTGGTTTTGAAGATGATTTACCAGTAAGTGGCAATAATGAAAAATCTTTACAAGTATTTCCGGTAACATTTGATGTTACTGAAGAAGATTTAATAATAAATAAAAATAATGCTTATGTTGGTATAACAATAAATAAAAATGATAATGATACATACTATGGTTCTATAGAAATGTTTTCAAGTTTGAATAATCATGTTCTAGTAAGTGCAGATAATGATGAAAAGTCCGATGGACTTATTCATATAGATAAAAGATATAGTGTCACGCAAAAACATTTCGATATAAGGAATGACGGATTTAAAATTACTTTAAACCCTGCAACAGTCAGTGCTGAAGACTTAGCAAATTTTCTTATTGATATTGGATTGGCAGAATTAGCATAAATTATGAATATTAAATTAAAATTTTCTGATACAGATTTAAATTTTACTGGGATAGTGCAAGTTTCTACTATATGTTCGCCAATTCCGCTAAAAGTTGAATACTTTATAGATAATATTTTTGTATTATCGAAGTTATCAGAACCTTTTCCGTGGAATTGGGATACAACTACTGTTAATGATGGTCCGCATGTTATTCGTGCTTTAGCAACTTTTAAAAATGGACGGCAGGACGAAACTTCACAAAATGTTCAAATTATAAATACTTCTCCTCCTGCTGATTCTACTTCTCCATCTGTGCCGGGTTCATTTCAAGAATCTTCTGATACAGAAAATAGTATTACAGTTACTTGGCTTGCCTCAACTGATAATATTGCAGTAACAGGCTATAATCTTTACAAAAATAATATTTTTATAGCTACTGTGGATTCTTCTGTTACAACTTATACTTTTGAAGGATTGAATTGTGGGACAACTTATGTATTATCTATTGAAGCATTTGACGAACGATCAAATAAATCAGCGTTTTCTACTGTATCTGCCGCCACTGAAGATTGCCCAATTCCTACAATTCCGACAATTACTAGTGATATCCAAAGTGATGCAATAATTACACAAGGAGATACGTGGACAGTAACTACAGATCCAGATAGCGAACTTGTTGAATTTTGGGCTGATGGAACAAGGATAGGGACAGATACAACAGATCCATATACAACTGTTATTAATCTACCTATTGGAATTCACAAACTTGGCTTATGCGCAACATTAAACGGAGTTAGAACTTGTTATGGAGCGGGCGGGGTATATGCAGACAATGTTGAAATTGTGGCTCCCACTCTTCCTCCTCCGCCACCAATTGTACCAATTATTACAAGTAATGTTTCGAATGGCACAATAGTTACACAAGGAGATCCTTGGTTAGTTTCTGTTGATCCAGATGCTACTTTTGTTGAATTTTGGGCTGATGGAACAAGATTTTCGACATCTTCGTCTTTGGTAGAACCTCATATAGCGAATATTAATCTTACCCCAGGAACGCACAATCTTGGTTTGTGTGTTACTGTCAACGGAGTTAGAACATGTTATGGACCCGGAGGAGTATTCGCTACTATTACAGTAATTGCACCCGCAGTATTCGCAATAACACAAAATATTTCATCAGGACAGATATTAACCGGAACAATACCTTGGACTGCTTCTGTAAGTGGTAAAGACGCTACAAAAGTAGAATTTTTCATTGATGGAATTCTTAAATGGACAGAAAATTCTTCTCCGTATGAATATAATGGAGACGGAGGTTCTCTTGACACTCGAACATTAACTAACGCTTCCCATTCACTTAAAGTAAAAGCATATTCTGTCGATGGTCTAACTGTTGAAAAAATAGCGACGGTTAGTGTTTCCAATGTAATAGTTTCTCCGCCAGCAGGAATAATTGGATGGCGTGGAGATTTTGAAACAAATAATTTTTCTCAATATTCAGCAGTTCAGGAAAAGGCAGCCGGAAGGGCGTCAATAGTAACTTCTCCTGCCAGACAAGGAACTTATTCAGCTCGCTGCGAAGTACGCTCAGGTGATAATAATGTTGCTGGTAGCGGTAGCGGAGAGCGTTGTGAATGGTATTCTGGCGCAGCAACAAATGCTGTTGAAGGCAATGAAGAATTTTGGGGCTGGTCAACCAGATTTGATTCAACTTTTACATCTTCGACTAGTTCCTGGAATTATTTCCTTCAGTTTCATAATTCAGGGCCAGCAGGGCAAGCAAATGTTGGCTTTTATGCTGCTTCCAATGTAATTGGTCTTAGAATATGTTCAGGTTCAGATCCTTTCAATCCGACAGTACGGTGGTATACAATTAGTAACACTCGGGTAAATAATCAATGGTATGACTTTGTATTTAGAATTAAATGGTCAAGAAGTAATTCTGTTGGTTTGATTCAAGTATGGCTCAATGGAGTAGTGGTAGTTCCGATATCAATGGGAGCCAATCTTTATATTAATGAAGGTGCTTATTTAAAGCAAGGTTTTTATCGAAATGCTTTTGGTTCAACAGCTATTCTTTATCATGATGGAACACGACGAGGAAATAGTTATGAAATTGTAGCTGCGGAGTTTTCATAAATGGCAGTCGCTTGGTTTTTCGCTCCATACAAACGTCGCGATTTTGGAACATTGCGTACACGCTATTGTTCAATGGATGATTTTACAGTGCAAATCAAGGCAGATGGTGGAAACTGGTCTGAATCTGAATGTCTTGGTAATCATGCAATAGTCAAGGTCAGAGCGAATCAAGCGACACTTGACACGATTAACGCAACACCAGGAATGCTCAGAATTCCACTCGCGCTCCTCGACGATCAACTCTCCTCACTGAGTGCGGTGCAGCGCACGGCCATTCGTACCCGACTCGAAGCTCTCGGTTACACACTGGCTGAGATCCAGGCTGCAATCCCGGACCTGGCGAATGCGACTCTGCGTGACGTTCTCCGCTTCGCACTCACTCGCCGTCTGAAGCCTCGCTACGACTCGGGGACCGACTCCATCGTGCTCGACGGCCCGCCGCAGCCGACGCGGGCGCTGGAACACGCAGACGGTGACGTGTAGTGGCCTTTCCGACGACGGGTATCCTCGACGACTTCAACCGCGCCGATTCAACTGATCCTGGGTCTAACTGGTCGGCTGACCAATTTACTGCTGGTAATGCAAATTTTCAGATACTCGGTCAACGAAGCGCACCTAACGGAGGCGGGACAGTTGTATCGGAGGCGTGGTGGAATGCGAATCAGTTTGGTCCGGACTGTGAAGCGTATTGCACGCTCAGAGTTACTGCATCGCAAGAAATCGGGCTGACTCTCAGACTCCAAAATCCCGGTGTTGCCGATTCATGTGATGGTTACTCGTACTGGCACGACCTAGGTAATAGCAACAGCTACATCTTGCGGTTCGATAACGATGTGGGCACTCAATTGGGTGCGGGCATCGTACAAGCTGTGGATGCCGATGATAGGTTTGGTTTCTCGGCTGTCGGCGATCAACTGACTGCTCACTTTTCACAGGAAGGCGGCGACTTTTCGGAATTGTCCTCGCGCACCGACGGTACATACAGTTCTGCTGGATACATAGGTGCGAACTTCTCCACTAATTTGTCAAATCGTCAGGACGACTTCGGTGGGGGCACCGTGGTCACGGTAGCCTTCATTCTCCCCGCTCGCCGCCGGGGGCGCTAGATTTAACAAAAATAAGTAAATTTATTTAAAAAATCATGATATTATACAATTGCTTATTAAAATGAAGTTAAGGAGTTAATAATATGACTGAATCCTTGCAAGGATTTCGTGTTCGAAAACTAGCAGATAAATCATCTGGCGTACGAGAAAGACGTTATGATCCTGTCACTGGCGATTCTTATCTTGTTGATCCTGCAAATTGGGATTTAGATGACAAGAGTACATGGGTACACACTCCTTGGCCTAGTCCTGGCGTTGTAATTGAAGGCGAAATTCCTAAAAAAACTGCATTAAATACTGGTTTTGTCAATAAGGCTGTTTCTGAAGGATGGGCAGAATTAGAAAACAGAAGAGTTGTTCATCGCCCTGGAGGTCCAGAAGATGATCCTTGGCGCGTTACGCACACTTTTGTTCAGGCTGACTCAATAGTATTTCATTTTCTAGATGGAGATGTTAAATATAACGTAGTTGATAATCCTGATAAATGGCCAGTAAATAAAAATGATTTTGATGAAGGTTTTGGCGGAAATGTTCGTTGGTTTTATGTAGCTGAGTTAGCGGAGGAGAGCGATAATGGCTAATTTTCTTTATAATAGAGGTTTAGGCAGAGGAACGGAATGGGCAGAAAGAGTTAATGCCAACGACCCAACAAACTCGGCATTAATTATTGACGTTCTTGCAACATCTGGTATTGAATCAGATGCAACACTAAAAGATAAGGATGATTTTGCTGCAATAGTTTCCGGCACAACCAATTTTGTTACACAGCCATCTATCCGTAAAACGCTAGACAATACTTCAAGTATCACTGTTACTTATGACGACTCTGGTGATAAAGTCGATGTAGATTTTCCAGATCAAACATGGACAGCGGTAGGAGCAGGAGACGGATGGAATGATATTGTAATTGGATATGATTCCGATACTACAACTGGAACAGATGCTAATATTTTGCCTCATACCCAACATGATTTTGTTGTAACACCAGACGGATCTGACATAACTGCCCAAGTTGCAACTGCTGGTTATTTCAGCGCAAGTTAAGGAGTAACATATGGCTGCTGGATATACTGTTGAAACAACAGCAGATGTAGCCTTAACTGCCGCAACTGCTAAAACAATTTTATCTGTAATTAATGCAGCGAATGCATTAATTCGTATTACCGAATTAGCAGTTTCTTTTGATGGAATTTCCGCTACAGCAGAGCCAGTAACTATCGAGCTTTGTTCTTCAACACAAGCTGGTGCAGGAACTTCAACATCACAAACTCCAGTGCAATTAAGAGGAGCAACCAGAACTGTTCAGGCAACTGGTGCGAGAAATTATACAGCAGAACCAACAGTTTTAACCGTGCTTAAGAGATGGCTTGTACATCCGCAAACAGGAATCGAATTACAGCATCCCTTAGGAAGAGAACCGGAACAGGTCGTTACGGCAGATGCTATTTGTATTAGATGCACGGCACCGGCTGGTGTTAATGCACAAGGATATATGGAACTAGAAGAAGGATAGATTATGTATTATTATCTTTATTGGGATGAAGGTGTAGATAAATTAAGAAGATCAGTTTATGCTTCTTTAGGAGACGCCAAAGCACAAGCTATGCATGATTTACTTTGCTTGCGTTGCCGAGTTTTAGATGAAAAATCTCGACCAACTCTTGAAAGTACGGGCTTAGAACCATTAGATCCTTATCTTATTGATTTAGGAGTTGAAGTTCCTTGTAAGGATTGCGATGGTTCTAAATATTCTCCAAGCAGAAATATTCTTTATATTGAGGAATCAGAAAAAGAACTTGGTGTTATAGAAAGAGAAAGAGGTAATTTGCCCAATTTGGTTGAATTTGGACGCGGAAAAAAGGTTTGGGAACGTGAATAATGATTATCTCTTTAAAGTCGTTTGGGGTGGAAGCTAGCTCGCGCCACCGAGGTTTTTAAGTGGCCTTTTCAACGATGCCCACGGTTACGGCCGACTCTGACGCGGTGCTCACCTTCAAGCCCGCGCGACGGATAGTATACTAATGGCTTCGCAGGGGCCTCTCTTCCCAGGAACCGTCGCCACTGAGGTCGGACCCTCCGGCGATAACGATTGGGTCAATCCTAGCAACATCTCCGCCGATGATGGTAGTCTAGCTGAGATCACGGCTCCGACGTTCGACGCCGGCGACGACTCCTTCCGCCTGATCGCGAGCAACTTCGGCTTCACCATCCCCGCGGGCTCGACCATCGACGGCATCGTCGTCGAGATCGAGCGCTCGAACGCGGCAGGTGCGTCGTCGGACAACGAAGTGCGCCTATACGACTCGACCGCCACGCTCGTCGGGGACAACAAGGCCGCAGCGGGCGATTGGGCGACCGCGCTCACGCTCGCGACCTACGGCAGCGACACCGACGACTGGAACGCGGGACTCGACGACGCCGACGTGAACGATCCCGACTTCGGGGTCGCCTTCATCGTCAACGCCGATGCGGCTAATACCGACATCGGCGTTGATTTTATCCGCGTCACTGTTCACTACACGGAACCTGCCGCTACGCTCAACCCGAACGCGATGCGACGCCGAACCACTACGCGGCAGGCGATGAGTCGTGGCGCGAACTGGTAAAATTATATAATGGCATTGTTAGGTAGATCATATAGACCGCATTCAAGAAGATTTGGAGCGATTTCTGCTCCCGCACCTTCCCTTGCTGGAACAATAGATCAAATAACAGAAACAAATATAGCACAAACAATATCTTGGGCACCGAAAAGAAGATTATTGCAACAAATATTAGAGACTGATCTGGCTCAATCATTTACAAGTAAAAAACTTCTTGCTATACAACAAATTGCGGAAACAGATTTAGCACAAAGTATAACTGCTAAAAAAACAAAAGCAATTGGACAAATAACTGAAACAGATTTATCACAAAATTTTGGTAAATTAAAAACTATAATACTGGGACAAATTACTGAAACAGACTTGGCTCAATTATTTGGCTCAACAAAATTAAAAGGATTTGGACAGAATAGTGAAACTGATTTAGCCCAATCTATAATCTGGGCACCGAAAAATAGGTTATTAAATCAAACTACTGAAACAGATTTAGCACAAGAATTTGCTCATTCTAAAAATAAAATTTTCACACAAGCAACTGAAACTGATTTGGCACAAAATATTACTTATTCAAAGTCTAAAATATTTGATCTCGCAACTGAGGTAAATTCAGCACAAAATATAACTCCTCAGAAAATTATTGTTATTGGTCAAATAACTGAAACTGATACATCCCGGGCAATATCAATTCTAAAAACAAAATTATTTGGACAAATAAATGAGACTGATTTAGCTCAAGCCATTCAAGCTCTAAAAAGTAAATCTTTTATTCAAGTTACAGAAACAGACTTGGCTCAAATTATTAGTTGGGCACCAAAACATAGATTGTTAAACCAGGTATTGGAAACAGATATTTCTCAATCTATTACTTCTAGAAAAATTAAAGAAATTGCACAAATTTTAGAAAATGATTTAGCGCAAAATATAACCTCTAGAAAAATTACAATTTTTGGGCAAGCTATTGAATCTAATTTAGCACAAACAGTTAGTGCAAGAAAAATTTCTATAGTCGGACAAACAACGGAAATTGATTTAGCTCAAATTTTTACGGCCATAAGGATACTTAACCAAGTATTAGAAACAGGTATAGTACAGTCTATTTCATCTAAGAAAACTTTTTCTTTCGCTCAAGTTTCTGAATCTGATTTATCTCAAGGATTTATTTCTAAAAAAACATTAGCTCTAGGACAATCATCAGAAATAGATTTGTCACAAAGTTTTACAGTTCATAAATTAAAAGAAATAGGAATTGTTTCTGAATCTGATTTTGCGCAAACAATAATTCGTGAAGGTGGTCTTGTCGCTGAATTAGGACAAGCTATTGAGAATAATTTGGCTCAATCTATAACTTGGTCTCCCAAATATAGATTATTGAATAATATTGTAGAATCCAATTTGGCACAAAATATAAATTCCAGAAAAATAGTTTTAATTGGACAGAATATAGAAACAGATTTAGCTCAAGGATTTTCTAGCAAAAAAATAAAAGAATTTGGAATAGTTTCTGAAATTGATTTTGCTCAGACCATAATTTCAACAAAATTAAAATCAATTGTTCAAGCAATAGAAATTGATTTGGCGCAAGCAATAACTGAAGCAGCGGGAGGACAAACAATTATTCTTGACCAAGTGACTGAAATAGATTTGACTCAAAACATATTGTGGTCACCCAAAATAAGAATAATTTCTATAGTTACAGAATCGGATTTGGCACAAGAATTAATACAAACAGGAATTATTGTTATTCCTAAAGGTTATGCTTCAAGAGGGAAAATTAGTGGGCTTTCTCAAGAAGGACAAATTATTGTTCTTGTAACTGATAATATAATTAAAGGTATAAGATCAAGTGGAGGAATTTCATAGTGTCAAGAGAGTTTCCTGAATTTTTTGAAGAAGAAAGTGTCGTTTGGACAAAGACATTTTACTCTGATATAACAAAAACTACACCTGTTGATCCGTCAACAGTTGTATTTAAACTTTTAACTCCCGTTGGTGCGGTAGTTTCCCCAACTGTAGTAAATGAGCCTGGAACTGGAAATTTTTCCGCTTCTCATGTTTTAGACTTATATGGCAGATGGGAATGGCGCTGGCAAACAGAAACTCCTCGAATAGTTGATCAGGGCACAATATTTGTTAAAGAACGTAATGTTCCAGAGTAGAGGATTAACAATATGGATGTAGAAAATCTAACTGCTAATTATATATATTTGCCAGGCTATGCAATTGCTCCCGGTTCAACTATTGTTATTTCTGATTCTGAATATAATGTAAATGATATTTTAGCTAGTGTAATTAATGCTGCATATTTAGGGGGTAGTGTTAGCGTTACATCTCCCCCAACTTCTTTTCCGCGCGGTGGAACATATGAATTGGGAGGATTACCGGATACGGCAGGTGCTTCTGTAGATGATGTTTTGAAATTAAATTCTAATTTGAATGCCATATGGGATCAGGCAAGTGCGAGTGGTTCAACTGATATTCAATATGAAACGCGCTCCTCAAACATCATTCTCGGCACGGTCGACAAAGGCAAGGCGATCGACATCACGGCCGAGATCACGCAGACGTTCGAGGCTGACGAGACGCTTGGAGATGGCTGGTTCGTCTACCTACGCAACGCGACCGATGACGGGGAGACGCTCGTAACGCTCAATCCCGCTGGTGCCGAGACAATCGACGGACTCTCTGCGGTCACGATGTATTCGGGTGAGGTGCGGCTCATCATCTGCAACGGTGCAGGCGCGAACTTCAATTCAGTACTGCTCTCGGGAGGCTTCGCACGCTTCATCGCTGATGGAGACTTCATCGTCCCGCACGGGATCACGCAGGCAACGGTCGAGTGCATCGGCGGAGGCGGCGGAGGCGGCGGCGGTAGAGGTGGAAATGCAGGTACCTCCAGGAATGGTGGCTCTGGCGGTGGTGGCGGTGCAAGGAATCGTCTGACCTTTGTCGCCTCTGCTCTGGGGGCTCCCGGAGACACGATTGCGATAGTTGTGGGCGCAGGCGGTACAAGCGGCGCTGGAGGGAGCGGAGCCAATGGCTCCAATGGTGGCATCGGAGGGAGCACGACCTTCGGATCGACATTGGTTGTTGCTCATGGAGGCGGGCCTGGGCTCGGAGGAGCCGCAACTGGCAACAACCGCGGCGGCGGAGGCGGCGGCGGTGTAGGTGAAGCAGGCCAAATCGGAGGCGACAATGTAAGTTCGCGCGGCGGTACAGCAGCGGTAGCTGGGGGCATTGGCCACGGGGGAGAAGGTGGCGGTGATTCCGTCTCCGGTGCTGGCGGAGCAAGCGAATATGGAGGCGCATCGGGCGGCCATACCTTCGGAGCTGGTGCTGGAGACGCGACCACTGGTGGAGGGAGCGTCTGGGGTGGAAGTGGCGGAGGTGCAGGCGGCGACGTTAGTTCTGGCAACGGGGAGAGAATTGGTGGAGCTGGCGGAGCTTCGGGCGTATGGCAGCTAGCGGGCGTACCGGGTGGCGGCGGTGCTGTAGACGGTGGCGCTGGTGCTTCTGGAACTCCGGGGGATCTTCGGGTCTGCGGTAGCGGTGGGGCGGGTGGCGGCTCTCAGAATTCCGGAACAGGCGGCGCCGGTGGCGATGGCGGCGCACCCGGCGGCGGCGCAGGCGGCGGCGCAGGCGGAACGACAGTCGGCGGCGCTGGTGGTGTCGGCGGCATCGGTGAGTGTCGGGTTTGGTACTCGTAAGCTACCTCATCCTCGTGGCTTCCGTCGCAGGAATACAAATTTTAAATTGTTAAAATAATATATGAATGCCATTTATACAAAAAATTTTAAGAGAAGTCTCTTGCCCTAGGTGTAATGCCATAGCACAAGAGCGACTAGAAGATAGAGAAAGTGCTACAATAATTATATTGTGGTGCGATAAATGCAAGCTAAAAAGAAATCTAGGAATAACAACACGAAAGGCGTTAAAGCTAAAAAAACGTCAGCAAAGATTAAGAGAGTTGGCAAATCAGGAAAAAAGTCCGCGTATTAGAGCGAGACTTGTGCTGAAAATAGAATTGCTTGAGTCTGAAATAAATAGGGCCGAGCTTGGTATTGGAATCTAAAGGAGCCAAATTGCGTATAGCAAATATTTTGATAAGTGGTGTATGGGGATCAGTTGATCCTTCGGCACTGGAAAGAGGGATTGGGGGCAGAGAAGGGGCATTAATATATCTCTCTAGAGAGTGGGCGAAGCTTGGTCACGAAGTAACTAATTTTGTTAACGTAGAAGAAGGAAGTAGATTTATTCCAGAGAGAGAACCTCGCAGCCGATATGACGAAGATCCTATTGTTCGCCCTGGATTTCATGAATATGTACCTCTGAGTTTAACCCGCCCAATGCTTGCTAATTTCCCTTGGGACGTGGCAATTGCATGGGAGTGTAGTTCGTCTTTCGAAGATCATAGAATTCTTGATAATGTAAAATTAAAAATGTGCGAGATGCAGGTTTGTCATTTTTCTATTGCAGAAATGGAAGCAACTGCAAATTACTGTGACTATGTAGCCGCCTTGTCCCCTTGGCATAAAGAATTTCTTCTTCATCAGGGACTTGAAATGGACAAAGAAGAAGTAGTTGTGTTTCCAAATGGTGTAGATATTTCTCGTTATCCAGAACCAAAATATGGAATAAAATTTACAAATAATCCTAAATTTGTTTATTCTTCATCACCGGATAGGGGCTTATGGCATATATTAGAAATTTGGCCAAAACTTAGAAAAGATTTTCCTAAAGCAGAACTTCTTGTTGGGTATGGAGCTCAAAATTGGATAAATTATAATAAATGGTCACATGGTCGGCAAGGGGAAATGGCTGTAGAAATTGAGCGTCTAATGAAACAGCCTGGAGTAAAAGATATAGGGAAAATAGGACAAGGGGAACTTGCAAAACTTCAAATAGAAGCTGATGCTTGGCTTTATCCGCTTGACAGCATAATTAGTACAGAATCAGGTTGTATTACCGCAATTGAGAATGCAGCCGCAGGAAATCCAATTATTACAACTAATTGTGATTGTATGGCCACAGAATTTGGTCGCATCGGAAGAATTGTAGATTTGCCTTGGGATCAAGACAATTATTACAATGCTGTAAAAGATGTATTAACCGACGAAGATTATTATATCAATCTTCAGAAAAAGGGAAGAAAATTTGCCGAATCCAGAGATTGGTCCTTAATTGCTACTCAGTGGATTAGTCTATTTACACAACGTGCTTGAGTAATTTCTTTTCTATTTTAAATCTTTCTTTTTGTGCTTCGGAAACCAATTGTCTTAAATTTAGACGCTCTTCGTAAGAAAGATTCTTAAGTCCATTTCTTTTTGTTTTTACATTCTGTGGGCCAATACTGGTTTTGTATTTAGGAATACTTTTAACTGCGCGATGAATATCGAGAAAAGTATTTTTATATATTCTCTTTCTTTTTCCCTTTTGAATATCTTTCAATAATTGTGTATTTAAACTTGTTAATTGTCTAACTTCAGAAATATCGCGGCCTTCAAATAAAATTTCAATCATTGGCATAAAAACAGAGGAAGGAACAGTGGAGGAGTTACCAGAACTACGACAATATTTACATCTAGAAAGAGGTTTTCCTTTTCTTGGTCCAGATTTATTAAATGTAAAATCTTCTAAAGAAACTAATTCCCCGCCAGGGGGATGTAAAGGTCCTAAACAAATCTTATTTTCCATAATACCTTATTTTAGAAAATCCTCTTTTTAAATCTTCGATGCTTCCTTTTGTATTAAACCTATACTCCTTTAAAGCTGGCCAAATACAATAAGTGTAATAGAAAATTTCACATCCGAGCCAGATAAAAGGCCATATAATATATGCGGCGATTTTCTTAAGTCTTAGTTTCATTTTCCTCTTCCCATAATACTAATGCAATTAAACTATATACCGCCATATCTCTCAGGGCATTATCTAACGGTTCATTTTCTAGTTTTCCGTTCTTACAAAAAGACTTTACTCTTTGCATACAATCATTCATGGCAATGAATGCTCCCATTGGCGCGGACAAACCAAATTCTGTTGCTCCTCTCACATTGGCAAATGGGTCATTCGCTGTTCCATAATCTTTTTGTTTTTTATCATGAAGTTCTCCAATTTCTTTAAGTAATTCATGAAATCTTTGAGAGAGTGGATGTCTGTCTGGAATAAATGATGAAGTAATAGATACCCAAGCGTCAACTGGTCTTTCAAAAATTTCTTCAGAAAAAGCTCCTCCTTCGTCTTCAAATCTTTCAATATCTTCTGTTTCTGTTATAATGGAAGAACCTTTTTGTTTGGACAAAATAGTTGAAATTTTTGTCGCCGCAGACACAGTTTCTTCTTGTTCTTTTGATTTAGCAAATAACTTGCTAACGTCCATTACGGACTCCATTTTTTAGGCGGTTTTTGAATTTTACGTTTTTGTTGTTCGAATAAGACATATTTTTGTAATAAAACATCGCTTGCTACTCTCTGTTCTATTTCATCCCAAGTAGGATTGCCATATGCTTTATACCACTGAGCCCAATTCATTTCCATCTTTTCTGCTGGTAATTCATAAATTATTGCTAGATTATCTAATCCTTTCTTCATGACTCCTTTTGGCAAATCCATTGTATCTAAAACAAGTTTCGCAGAGGGCATAGGAAGATTAAGGCGATGACATTCTTCAACAAAAAGAGGCATATCAAAGCCTCTCAAATAATGTCCACTTAATATATTCGCTTCTTCAAGAATAGGCAAGAATTTTTTAATCATTTTTGCTCTAATTTCTTCATCAAATATGCCTTTCTTACCACAAGAAATTACTTCAATATTGTCGTCTCCACCCCATGACCAAGCGATTGCAGTCATTTTTTGCGGAACTTTATTATATGTTCCAGTAGGATAACCGGCAGATAAAGCTTCACAATCTAAATGAAGAATCTTAAGTTTTTTCTTAGATATTTTAACTTTCATCTTCTTCAACTGTAAATTCAGGTAATTCAAGTTTTTCTGCCGCCGCCAATTCAAGAGCAGAAACTTCTGGCAATAGATAATCAAACTCCCAATCTATATCTTCAAGGCGAGTTTTTAATCTTCTTTCTGCTCTTCTCACGGCAAGTAATTTTCGTTTAGCTCTTGCTAATTCATTTGCCACTTTCTAACTCCTCTAGTTGATTAATAATTTTTTCGTGCATTCTGTTAAGTGTATATTTTCTTTTCGTTATATAGCTTTTTATACTATTGTTATATTTAATTTTTCTTGCTTTTCCTTTTTCCGTTTTATTGTAATTATTTCTAACTATTTTTCCTTTTTCACTAGAAGTATACCTTTTGATACTTTTTTTTCCTTTTTCAGTTTGAAAATATTTCTTACATCTTTTTCTTCTATTTTCTCTATGTTTGATTACACATGTCCAATAACCTCCTTTAGAGTGTCTTTTATCATTCCGCCAAAGCATGTTAGAATCATGACACACACAAAGTGGTTTATTTTTATCTTCTATATTCATTATATTTGCTTATAATAGTTAATGTAATCTAAATACAATTGGAGTCATGAGAGAAAAATCAAAATTTATTAATGGGCGATTAATGATTTGTCCTCGTTGTAAAAAATATCATGATATTTTACAATATAAGAGGTTGATGGTTATCGAAGAATATGCCGAAGAATGCTCACCCATCTATAAATGTTCTTCTTGTTCTTGGATGTTTAGTTTGGCCGACAACTTAATTTTTGAAGTGTTGAGCGGAAGACTTGCTGTTGTCCCCGCAGAAAGTGATTCATAAATCATTATGACAGATAGTAGCACAGAAATTATTGATTTGCAAGAAGATCAAGATATTGAAGATTATCTTAACATAGCCTTAGCAAATGGGTTTAGCAAGGGAACGGCCAATGTTTCGGCGCGAGATATGGTTAAGCTGAGAGGACTTCTTAAGCATTACGCTAAGAAAAAGCATCCATTTACAAGTTGTTTTAATGATCAAATTAAACATGGACTTGCAAAAGATCATGCAGCTAAAAGATGCGCCGTATTAAAAGATTTAATCAAAGGAACTACTCGCTGGAGATCAACAGAACGTAAAAAAAATCTTTCTGATGAAGAAAAAGCTGAATTTATATTGGATGATTATCCAGAAGATGATAATTATATATTAGAATTCATTGATTGGGCAATAAATTTGGATGATGAAACTGTTAATATGATCTTAACAGTGAATAATAATGATGAGGTTGAATCTGTGAGTGAAGTAGAATTAGCTGAAGGCGATGTCGCGTGGCTGCCAGGAGGTAGTTATAACGATTTGCGCCGACAAATTGAAGTTGGTTTAAATGACGGCAATATGGAATATGGTAGTTCATATTGGGTTGAGGATATTAAGCAAAGCGAAGCCTTGGTTTGTCACGCAGGGAAACATTATTACGTTGTGCCATTTTCAGTTACTAAGAAAGGATCTGTCGAGTTAGATGATGAAGATTCTTGGAAACCAGTTGAAAGAGCTTGGGTTGAATCTAATATGATGAGTTTTAGTGAAGATAATCAAGAATTTTTGGCGGAACTATATTTTACCGATGCTGGCGGTTCAACAGATAGCGATGGACTTGTTTGGAAAACATTTTTACGTGAAGGGAAATGGGCTTATTCTCCAGAAAATGGAAAAGTAGCAGCTAAACCACTTACTATAGTTAAGAAAGGTAAGTCTGACCCGATTAAGAATATTATTTCTATGACAGACATTAAAAAGAATTTTGATATTGGCGCTATTCAACATGTTACTGTACCCCTTAACCATGAAGATAAGGTACAGGAAAATACTGGTTTTGTTAAGAAATTAAGATTTGGAAAGGATGAAAAAGGACGCGTTACTCTTGAGGCGGCAATTGACTTCACTGAACCAGATATTAAGGAAAAAATTGATCGCGGAACAATTCCGAATGTAAGTGGCGGTATTCATCTTAATTACATTAATAAAGAAAGTGGCAAAAAGTTTAATTCCGTACTTGGTCATCTTGCTCTAACGGCAAAGCCTTGGCTCGGCGGAATGGCCCCATTCGGGGTAAAAGCTTCTGAGAATTTAAATGTAGTCGGATTTTCAGAAGGTCCAGAATCCTCAGACGAAACTCTAGGAGGTGAAGAGGATATAATGACTACTACAGAAGTTGAAAATGCTGATACTTTCCTCTCGGAGCTTGGTCTTTCTGAGGATGAAGTTAAGGCTAGACTTGCTCGCTATGAAGAGCTAGAAAAAGAAAATAAAGAAAGTCGGGTTGACCAGAAGGTGCGTGAATGGGAGGATGCTAAGAAAGCTCCTGCTGTTATCACCGCAGCTAAGGCAATTCTTATGGCAGATGACGGAACGATTGCTCTTCATCTTTCCGAAGATGAAAAAGATGTTTCTCTTACCGCGTCTGACATTGTAGATCGTCTTGTAGAAGCGTCTCCTCTTGTTACTCTTGCTGATGATCCTATCACAGATGAAGCAACTGGTGGAACGGCACCACCCGACGATGCTACAGAAGAAAATCTTTCAGATGAGGTAAAGAGTGAAGCTAGACGACTTTTCCTCTATGAAAATTATAGCGAAGCTGATGCTCTTGCTGAGGCAAAGCGTAAGCTCGAAGAAACAACCGCGTAAGGAGGTGAAGAAAGGTGCCATTCGGAACAACTAAAACAGCATCATATTCAGATAAAGAAATTCTGAAGTATGCTGCTCAACTTGGGCCAAGAAAGAGCGTCGTACTTGACGCTAAAAACTGGCCTACCGATCCAGAAGCTACTTCTGATCGTTATGTAGTACCCGCTGGAACTATTCTTAAACACTCAGTAACAAATACTTCAGCAATGGTTCCTTATGACGGTTCTGGAGATATTAGAGGCATCTTAGCCGCACCTGTTGACCTTGTTGCGCGAGCAACTTCAGCAATGGAGCCAGCAGCTATGTATTTCCATGCAGTAGTTTTTGCAACCAGCGCTCTCGTTGGATTCACCAACTACGCATCGGCCGTTGTAAGTACCCTCAACACATGCAAGTTCGAGTAAAGGAGGAGGTGACTAAAAGTGCCATTTAAGACATTTGATGTTTGGGATCAAGCCGCGTTGACTGATGAAATTCGTCGACCACCAGAGGGCCGTGCTCCTGGTGCCGCCGAAGATTCTCGGCAGAGACTCGGTGATGTCATCGCTCCTATGAAATCTACTTATGAAACAGTAGTTAAGGTAAATGTTGCGGAAATTAAGCCATTCGGTATTGGTCAATTCCGCGCGTGGGATGCATCAGTTCCGCTCTTCAAGCCAGAAGTAACTTGGACTGAAGTGCTTATGGAACTCGTGCTTCTTGATGAGCAAGAGAGAATTAAGGAATCTGAATACAGAAAACTTACTTCTCCTAGCGAAGAAGAGCGCAGAAGCGCTGGTGTTCAGCTTTCAGACAAGGGAAGAATTCTTCGCCTTAGAAATGAGCGAGCAACAGAATGGATGCGTTGGAAGCTTTTCCAGGATCAACTTGTAGTTCCGTTTGAGGACGGTACTCAACTACCAGTCGGATCTGGAATTCAGGCTTCTCACAAGCCACAAGCTGCTGTATCTTGGACTGATACTACAAATGCTGATCCTGTAGCAGATATTCAGGCTTGGTCTGAACTTCTTGCTGATGATACTGGTTTTTACGGTGTCCACGTTCACATGAACTCAAAGACATATAATAACTTAATCTACAACAGCAAGATTAAAAACGCAATTAACTTCTATGCAGCAGGCTCAAACAGCATTCTAAGACCAAGAAAAGAGGATATTCTAAACCTCTTTGAGACATTCTCACAGTCCCTTGATATTGTTATCTATGATAATGGTTATCGAGAGGTTGGAGAAGCTGGCATTGGTCGTCCATCGTTAACTAAGTATTTACCTGACGGATACGTTATGGTAACTACTGATTACGTTCTTGATGGAGTTAGAATCGCTGATACTCTTGACGGTGTAGTTTCTGTTTCAACCGCTTGGAATGAAATCCAGCTCCGACAGGGGCTTCAGGCTGAATTCTTGGTTGATCATGAATCTAAGAACCACTTGATGAGAGTTGCAAGTGCCAGAATGCCTAGAATTCTTATCCCTGACGCGTTCGTTTGGGCGCGAGTAGAGTTCTAAGAAAGGATTGAATCAATAATGGCTGCCGCAAAAACAGTAGCTTTCGCAGAAAATGTGGTTACAGTACATGTAGCACGCACGAGCGAACCTGGCTTGCTTCCTGATGGTAGTGAAGCATGGGATGTTGAATCACAGATTATGGTTCCAGGAGATACTTTACCGCTTTCAGTGATGCCCCCTTATTTAAGGGATAGCATCAAAAGCGGTAAAGTTCCTGGACTAATCGCCATGACAGAAGCACAGGCCAAAAAAGTTCGTCAATTTTATGATAATCAGACGGGAATTGGTGCTGCTTATGTCAATTCAGAAGAGCAGGAATCTGACCCTGATTTTCCAGTGCAAGAATTTTAAATAAAGCGAGGGCCGCGTAATGGGCGCGATTGCAAATATTGTTCAGCAGTATGTGCCCGCTTCTTATGCGGCCCTTATTTCTGCTACAAATGCGTATTATGGACCAGAGCAATTACAAAGTCTTGCCGATTTTACAAAATTTAGACTATATAATACCGTAGTTGCCGAGGCATCTGAAGCATCTATCTATAATATAACAGAACAAAGATTGCTTGGAATATTAACAACACTTCAATTTATTCCAGCCGCGATTGATTTTTGGAGTGACAAATATTCTTCTATAGGTACAAATCCAACGAGTGAAAATATTTCATATTTTGATCATAGACCAGATTTATGGAAAATATTTGATCGCTTGACGGCAGAAGCTCAAGCTTTGGGTAATGAACTCGGAATAAATATTTATGCCGCTCGCGGAGTAGTGCCTAAAGTTTCTTATGGAGATAATGGAAGAGAAATACTTATTACTTCCGATCCACAAGATTGGCCACCGGCTTTTGACAATATTACAGATTATAGTAAAGATTTCCTTATTTGGGATGTGATTACATAAATGGAATTGACGACCAGATTAGGCACCGAAATCATTCAAAGACAAGCAATTGTTGTATTGTTTAATTATTTGAATACAACAATATCTTCTATGAATTCTACTTGGTCATCCGAAGATGACGATTTTTGGTCTTCCTTAAATAGAGGAAATCAAGATTGGTTTATAGAACCAATTAATGATGCTAATTTTTATGCCGGAACAATACCTTCTTTAATTAATGCGCCAATAACAAAATATCCTAATGTATGTGCAATTTGTTATATAGCAAATCCTCCTTTATCAAGCGATGATGACGGAGAATTTTATAATAATTTGCTTGCAATTGAAGTAATGGTTAAATCATTAATTTCTGAAGAAGAAGTGAATTCGAGAATACAAAAAACTTTGGACGCAATTCATTTAACTTTTATGAATTCTCTTGAAAATAGAACACTAAATAATACAGTTCCAAAATTAAATGCTCCGAGACAAACAATTGGAGATGTATTTTTGAGAAGAGAAAACACAAATATAGGAGAAAAATGGTTTTGGCAAGGCGGAAGCCTTGAATATGTAGTAAATAAATTTGTAGATTTTTCTTAATTTATGATTAATATTTCATATACAATACTAATAGTTATGACAACTAGGCCGAGAGGAGGTGTAGAATAATTATGGCGGATTTCTTTCGTACCGGAATCACTGATGATAACTTCATTCGTGGTGCAGCGAGATTTCTTATAGCAGGCACTACTATCGCATTCCCTACGGGAGTCAGCGATGTTATTAACTTGTCTACTTTTGATGCTCAAACTGGCTGGACAGATGTTGGTGCTACAAAGACTGGTATTACAATTACTCACAATAACACTGAGGAAACATTCGATGTAGATCAGATTCTAGGAGATATTGACTCTCGGCCTGTGTCTTATGAGCAGACAGTAGCAACCGCGCTTGCCGAAGTTACACTTGAAAACTTGCAGCTTGCTTGGGAAGGTGGAGGAATCTCAACCGTTGGTGGTTATCGCCAAATGGGTGTTGGTGAACCTGCTGTTTATACGAGAAAAAGACTTGCTGTTGTCTTCCAGAAAGCTAACGGCAAATTGAGAATGCACGCATTTCGTAAGGTGCAGAAGTCAGCACAGGAATCAGCAATTCCGTATAACAAGACCGGAGAGCAACAGTCAATTCCCGTTACTTTCCGAGCGTTAGCAGATACATCTATTTCAGATGTTAATACTAGAACTCAGGTTATCTTCGACGAGATTTAATAAAAATTTAGATTGTGGACGCAAAGCGACACAGCTTTTTATGAGGAGCAGAGGCACTCAAGGCAAAAGCAAATTTTACCGGCCTCTTTATGAGGTCGGTTTTATAAAATGACACTATTAAACGCGCATATCACGGGAGACAGAGGAATTATCGAAGGAAAATTCGATGAAATATTTGATCTTGCTAAGGCGAAGCGTCTACTTAGAGATGCAGTAGACGACATCGGGGATGCAATTGAACAGCAAGTTCAAAGAACTGTTCCGGTAGATTCTGGAACTTTGAAACTACACCCCTTAGATAGAGACGATACTAGAATAGGATTTGCGACAGGAATATCTGCTTTTGGCGGTGGAGTATCAATTAGAGGAGCAGGGGGAAGATTCGTAGGTGCTGTTCCCGCAGATACTCCCTTTGGAGAATTGATCGCTAGAAGCACAATTACTCTTCCTCAAGAGCCAGAACATGCTATTTGGGTACATGACGGAACTGGTATTTACGGGCCGCGAGAGCATGTAATAGTTCCTAGAAAAGCAACATTTATGGTTTTCCATTATCCGAAAGCTTATAGACCGAATAAACACTTTAGACTTAGAACAGTAAAAGGTCAAAAACCACAACCATATCTTGATAATGCATTTCTATTAATAAACAGATCATACATACCGGCACGAATACAATTATTGCGAGCTCAAATAGCCGCAGAAACATAAATAGCATAATGGAGGCAAAGCCATGTCAGAAACAGAAACAATTGATGTAGTCGAAACTTTAGAACCATCTTCTCCAAATTATGAAATAGTAATTGGGGATAGAACATTTACTCAGAAATCTCTTTCTTTCTTCGGAAAGATTGAATTATTCTCAGTATTGGCAGATACGATTGAAAAAGCTCTGTCTGAAGGTGCAACTCTTGGAGAACTTCTTGAGGAATTGCCAACAGATACTCAAAATGTTAAAGCAAGCGATCTTGCAGAAACAGATGTTTTAGTTAGAGGAATAGCAAAGCTTGTTAAATTTGCACCAGAAATTTTGGAAGATGTATTTTGTATTTCTCTAAATGTTAAAAGAGGTGAACGCGAAGAAGTTAAAGAACTTCTTAGAGAAGAATTATCAGATGATGAAGCCATGACTATTCTAAATCAATTCATTAATCAAAATTGGGATGCGATTATGGATTTTTTCTCAAAGCAAGTCAGTCCGTTGATCCAAAACGTATCAGAGAAGATGCAATCTCGATCAACGTCATCGAAGCCCTCGAAAGCTTCTCCGCGCAGCACAGCGAAAAAATAGAAGAAATAATAAATTGGCCTTGGAAAAAATTTGAGGCCATGTACGAAGCTTATGTAAAAAGAGAGCAGGCCGAAAAAGCATTATTAGAAAGAAATGCCTATATAACAGGACTCTTAGCCAATACTAATCTGGATGACGGAAAACAAACAAAAAGAAGAATGTTAGAAAATGTAGATATAGATTACCAAAACAGCTTAAGAAGTATTTATAATGTATTTATTGGAAAAGATATTGCGTTAGAAGAAGATCCATTCTTCAAGGCTATGAAAATTCCTGGGAAAGATTTTATTCCTGGCGAAGAAGCCACCGTCCCTGACCGCACGACCGCATCAGATATAGAAATAGATATAGATCAAGGTGACTAATATTAAATCATGGCCGATGACCATCATGTAAGAATAATTTTAGAGTCAATAATTAGAGGCTCTGGTAATCTTCGTCGTTTTTTCAAAGATACTGAAAAAGATGTAGAAAGATTTAGAAAATCTTTTCGTCAGACAAGCGCCGAAATAGATAAAATATTTACTTCTTCTGGTGTACGCGGACGTGATCCCAGAACTAAACAATTTACTTCTCTGAAAAAAGATGCCGAAGAAGCTACTAATTCCGTGCGGTTATTTCTTACAAACTTGAGAAAAGGGTTAAATGAAGAAAAAAGAATTAGAGAAGAAGCTAATAGAAGATTTAATTTGTCTGACGAAGAAAGACGAAAAAAAATTGACAAGATTGATAAAGAAATTGCTTCATCTAAATTAAAAAGAATTAATAATTTAGAAAAAACAGAAGTTGGAACAATTAGGCAACTTATTTCTGCTGAACGGGGAAGAGCAGAATCAAATATTAGAGCTCTAGAATCTGAAGGTAGAATAATTCAGAATCAAATTAATCTCAGAGAAAAATTACTTTCTGAAAAACAATTATTAAACAAAGAAGAAAGAAAAACAGCCGCAGATAGCTTACGAGAACTTAGAGAAGAAAGAGAAGGAATTGAACAAATTATTAGAGCCAGAAGGGTTGAAAGAGACTCTTATGTCGACTCAGAAAAAAGAAAAATTGCTGCCCTCCACGCGAGAATTAGAGAGGAAGAAAATACTCGAAGAAGTACATTGAGACGTGCTGTTTTGCGTCCAAGTAGAGTTGCTTTGGAAGAAGATGTCAGAAAAGAATTTAGAGAACTTGAAAAAGACATCGATAGAGTTGATAGTCGTCTTAAAAAATTTGGTATAGGCGCAGGTAGAAATCTTGGCCAATTTACAAATGGTTTAAGATTGTCCAGAGATGGTCTAGATGATAATGAAAAATCTCTTCTTAAAACTGCAAGTGCCGCAACTAGATTTGGGGCTAATCTCGGAAATGCTATAAGGCCTGCGGGAGCATTTAGAGTTAGAGTTCTGCTTCTAATTGGTGTTCTTCAAATTTTCCTTACTCTTCTTATACAACTTGGTGCGGCCTTGATTGCCGTTGCCTCTTCTGCAATTCAGGCTGCTGCTGCTTTGGGTGGAGCTCTATTGGCAGGAATAACTCAATTAATTCCTGTTGTTGGTCTTCTGGCTGCTGCATTTAATCGCTTGGGCAAAGTTATTGATGCAGCGAATCTTGCCGATAAGGTAAGTCAAACTGCTGCACAAGATCAAAAAACTAAATTAGAAGCCATTAGACAAGCTACTCAAAGACTTGCCGATTCTCGTTATTCTTTGATACAGGCGGCAGAGGCAGTTCAAGATTCAGAATTTAATCTAGCGCAAGCGATAGACGACGTTCAAGAAGCAATAAAAAATCAAAAAGAATCTATAAGAGAATTGGCAGATGCCAGAAAACAAGCGGCTCAAGATATCGTTGATGCAAACTTTGAGGAAAGAGAAGCTGCTTTAGCTCTTCAAGAAGCAGAACTTGGAATTCTTGATGCGAAGCGCAGATTGAGAGAAGAAGAAGAAAAAAGTCAATTTGGAAAAATAAATATTGAGGATGCGAAAGCGCAAGTTAAAGAGGCGCAAGCGAGATTAATACAAGCAAGAACAGAAGGCGACGAAACAGAAATAACCTTGGCTTTACAGCAATTAAATGTTGCTGAACAAGATTTACAGCAAATTAAAAGCAATGTAGACGATGCTCAATCTAATATAAAACAAGCGCAAATTGATGTTAAGCAGGCGCAATTACAACAAGAACAGGCTGTTGTTAGAAATGCAAGGGCACAGGAAAATGCAGCAAAAGCAAGACAGCAAGGAGTTGAAGGTAGTGATAGAGTCATTCGAGCACAAGAAAATCTTGTAGAAGCAACCAAGTCTATTGCGCAGGCTGAACGACAACAGGTTTTGGCGACCAGAGCACTAAGAGACAGTGTTCATTCTCTTGCTATCGCCAAAAGAGAAGAAAAAGATGCGGAAATTGGTCTTACCGATGCAAGAAGCAAGGCAACGGCCCAACAAGAACAATTACAAGAGGCGCTTGGCGATTTGTCTCCAGCCGAGAAAAAACTTCTCGCTTCTATTCAAAGAATTAAAAGGATTTATGAAAAGAATTTCCGTCCAATAACAGATATTATAATTGGCGCATTCGCTCGCGCAGTTGATAGTGTGGCGGTTCTTTTGAGTGATCCAAAAATTCTTTCAGCGGCGAAAACACTCGCTTTTTCTTTATCTAGTTCTATCGATGCTCTTTCTCAATTTGCGATTTCGCCTGAATTTAAAGAATTTTTGGTATTTAGTATTCAACAAGCCGCAGATAATATTCCAAAAATCACTGACGGTTTTATAGATTTATCTCGTGTTTTAATTAGAGTTGCTAAAGCAGCAACACCATTATTTAATGAATTAATTGACAGATTTGTTAATTTCTTAGATAGGCTTGAAAAAAGAACTAAAGATACTAGCGGATTAGAAAAATTCTTTGGTGTTGCTGGTCGTCATCTTGATTCATGGATTAATTTTGCCGTAGCAGTAGGAAAAATTCTTGGTGCGGTTATCAAATTTTCTGCTCCAGCAGGCAAAGGGATACTTGATGATATAACAGAAAAGCTTAATGAATGGACAGATTGGCTTAATACTAACGGAGAGGAAGTTGAAGAATTTTTTGATCGAATAAGAACACAGGTTAGAGCTTTGGCCCAAGTTTTGGGAAGAATTGGAATTATTCTATTTGAAGCCTTTTCTAGCGAAGGCGCAGCAGAGCTTACGACATTTATTCTTAATACAGTTATTCCGGCCTTCACATTATTCCTAGAGATTCTTAATCTTATTGCTACATTAATTAACAAAGTTATAGAAATTCCTGTAATTGGGCCATTAACCGCGAGAATATTGCAATTTGGACTTGCTCTCTTGTTTGCATCTAAACTTGTTGGAACATTAATCGGACCAGTCGGAAGATTAGTTGCAGCATTCAGAGCCTTATTCACAATATTACGTTCTGGAATAATAATTGCTACATTGTCGAAAGCACTAACAGGACTGGTAGTGGCCATTAAACTTGTTGGCACTGCTCTGAGATTTATATTTATTACTAATCCCTGGATTGCGATAATTGTTGGAATCATCGCCGCTGTCGTTCTTCTTGATCGGAAGTTCCATTTTCTTAGACCAACTCTTGAATTTTTACTTAAGATATTTCAAAAAGTTTTCAATTGGATTAAGAATCACTGGAAACTTCTTCTTGTAATACTTCTTGGTCCATTTGGATTAGTTCTTATTGGAATCATTAAGTGGCGCGATAAAATACTTGAAATAATTAGAAAAATTGTTGATTTTATTCGCGACCATTGGAAACTTATTATTGCCATATTGCTTGCACCGTTTGCCATTGGGGGAGCAATAATATTAGCGATAATTAGATGGAGGGAAAGAATTTTTGAAATTATTAAGGCAATGCCAGGAAAAATTGCCGAATTCTTTAAGAATCTTCCCAATCTTTTAAAGAAAATATTTGATAAAATTCCGGGTCTTTTGAAAGATGCTTTATCTGGTCTTAAAGATATTGTAACGGGTGCTCTTTCCGAAATTCCAATAGTCGGAAGATTTTTTGGTAATGCCAAATTGAATGAACAAGACAAAATAAAAATTCAAAATCAGGTTCTTGCTGATCCAAAACTTGATCCGCAAAGAAAGAAAATCAAAGCATTGCGCAAAGAAGGTTTAAAGCCTGATGCTATTTTGCAAGCGCTTATTGAAGGTGGAGATTTAAGCGAACAAGAACTTAGAAAGCTTATTGAAAAATATGCCAAGAAATCTTTTGCGCACGGAGGAACTGTTCCTGGTGGAGTTGGACAAGCTGTTCCTGTTATTGCTCACGCTGGAGAATGGGTGCTTAATAAAGCACAACAATCAAGAATCGCTCAGGCCCTTGGAATTTCTATTGAGCAGGCTAAAAATATTATATTCGGTACAGGAATGAATGAACAGCAAAAGAAAGAAGCAACAAAACTAAGAGATGCGCCAGGGGCGCAAGGATTTTCTGGAACTACAGGAGTGTTCGGAAACAGAATGTCATTCAATCTTGTTCCTAAAACAGATCCGGATGGAATAGTTGTTTGGTTTATTGAAATGGCAGACGGAGCATTTGGGCAAGTTTCTCCTAGAGACGCTAGAAAAATTATCGCTTCAAAAGGTAATTATATCCCTGGTTATGTCAGAAGAAGCACTCATGGTTTTAGACAAAATGTTATTCCATTTGGTATTGAGCGCGGAGGGAAAGCTTTGCGCGGAGGAATTGTTCAAGGATTTGCTAAGGGAGGTATTGTTCAAAAATGGGCGGGACCGGCTCTACAATCATTTGCCGAGGGCGGAACAGTATTACAACAGTCTAGTTTCGGAGCACCAAGCGTATCAAATACAAAAAATATTGAACAAAACTTCAACGTCACAACTCAAGGCGAAACTGATTGGAATTATGTTCTTAGAATAGGCGCTATCCACGCACAAGCTAGTTATAGCTAAGAGGTGATTAAATGTTAGGACATATAATAGATTATAGAAGTTCAGGTGGAGGCAGTTTTATTTTTAATAATAGAATTAATTATAATACTACTGCTCCTTTTTACTACATACAGATTCAAAACGTTGATGGGCATCGCGGCGCTGATTTGTCATATGAATCACATCCAATTCCAAATGCAATTGGAGAAAAATCTGGAGATGTGTTCAGACGCGGTAAAACAATAACTTTATCTGGAACCATCTGGGGTAGAGCTTTTTCTGAAATTTATAGTGGAGCGGATTTCTTGCAACAAATGCTTGCGGAAACAGAATTAAGAAAATTAGTATTTATTCCCTGGAATCATGGAATTCAGTTGTATTATAATGCTCGCCCATATCAGGATCTTGTTGTAACAGAAACTTTTGACAGTAATGTATTTAAACTGGCTTTTGTTTTCGCACTTAGAACAGATGATCCCAGAAGTTATAAACTAAGCGATAATAGTTTGTTCCCTACTTGGCAAGAATAATATGGCTGACGTTAATTGGACAATAGAACACTTTAATCGCTCTGGTAATGCAATCAATGCTAACTATGCTGGGTATTCTGATATCGGGATAACCAATGAAGTTGCTCACGCAACAAATAGACAACTTGGATTCTTTTTAAATAGTATTGACACATGCGAATTTTCTCTTTATCTAGATGATCCAATGGCAGCACAAATTAATAGATTAACAAGCTTTATAAAAGTTTGGCGCTCAACTCCAGGTTATTCTGACCCAAGTAATCAGCCTGCTTTTGCAGGGCCAGTTTATTATCATCAAAAAAATGGGGCACAGAACATTATGAATATAAAATGTGCTAGCCCCTTATGGATTTTGCAGCTTAGATTTCACTTGCTTAACCATTATCTTAAGACAAATCCTGATACCGCCGTAGACTATAGACAATCTGAGCTTATCTGGAGATTAATTTATTTTATTAGTAACGCTTTCGGTCCTGTAGTTTCGCAAACTGGAATTGATAAAGGAACATTTTTCGATGTTGCAACCGAAATAATAATGGCTCCTTATTTCCAGCCCAAAGGAGCAAATGTTTGGACGGAAATATTTGATGGTATTTTGGCTCGCGCTGGATCAGTTGATATAATTCCTAGATATCATCATACTTCTGGAAATGGTAGACTAATGTATCTTGATACCGCGTTAAAAAGAGGTTCAGATAAAAGTGGATCTGTTTCATTTACTTATAGAACTGCAACTCCTTCTAATTGCGATGATGTTATCGAAGAAGAATTTGTGCAGCCAGGAAAATTTGGCAACTATGTTTGGGCAGTTGGAGCGGGAGGACCAAATTCAGGCAAGGTTGCCGTAGCTCAAGACAACGGAGCAATCGAAGAAGGATATAACAACATAGGTATATATATGGTTAGAAATAATTATCCAGACGTGAAAAGATTAGGAGTAGCTGGACCGCCGCCTACACATCTTAGAGCTAATGCCGTGAACGATTTAGCGCGAGCAATTGTTCCTGATCTTAATTATTCTGTTACTTTGTCTCCTGCTGCTAATATTTATTATCAGAAAGATTTTTCTCTGGGAGACGTTATCGCTCTTAATGCACAAAAAGGAGCATTAAATGTTTCTGGATTAAAACAAAGAATTTATGAAACAACACTTTCTATGTCTGACAATAATATAGAAACAGTAAATGCTAGAATATCAAATGACTTCACGGGGAAAGTGACAGGGTAATGTCAAAAAGCAGAGATTTAAATATAGATAAAACAATATTTGACGTTGTTGGCAATACAAGAGCGCCTCGTCTTGAGCCAGAAACAGGATGGTATAAAGCAGGTCCAAGCGAAGCCCATGAAATTGATTTTCAAAATTCTTGGGGTAATGTTGGAGTTTTAGCAGGCGTTACTAACGCTCCAGCAGGTTGGTATTTGTCAGAAGATGGAGAAGTTAGGATGAGAGGAAAAATTGACGGCGGAGCTGCTGGAACTATTGTACTAGTTTTGCCGGAAGAAGTTAGACCAGAATACGCCGAAACTTTTATTTGCGCTGTAGATAGCGGAGGGAAAGCCAATGTTACAGTTCATGCGAATGGAGAAGTAATAGTAGATACTATAAATTAATGGCGGCAATAGATTTAACACATATTATATTTCGTGCTCATGAATCTGGCGATGAAGATACCTCTAAGAATATTCCAAATGTTGTTGGTGGAACAACAGGAGTTAGTTTTGCTGGAATTAAATTTAGGTCAAAAGAAATAGGAGATTCGGAAGAATAATTTTAGAAAAACTTTGTATAGTTACATGAAAAGGAGAATGTATGACAAACGAACAATTTGATTATCTCATATTGGTATTGGAGAGAATTGCAACGGCGCTAGAACCCAAAAGCGCGGGAAGAACAGATGTAGGTAATGAAGAAATTCCTCAAGGTGGGGGTCGTCGTATTCGGATGACCAAGTTTGTTGAAGGAATGATTGAAGAACGAGTTAAAACAACAGCTTTAAATCCGAAGAAATAATTTATGCCCCCAGTTAATGACTTCATTGATGATGCTATCCTTATTACAGCACCATCGACAACATCCGTGAGCACAGTTGGTGCCGTGTTAGGCGGTAGTGGCAATCCCATTGATGATGATTTTCCGTATCCTGATGTTTGGTATAGAATGGAACCGACAGTTGATATCTTACTTGGAATTTCTTTAAGTAAGACTAGCGGTGGTGCGGGTGTCTTCCCGGAAGCAGATATTTATACACTAGAAACTGGAGAAGATCCTCCCAATGATTGGTTAGATTTGGTTCAGCCTTATGATTTCTGTGGCAATGGAACTGATACTCCGTCTGGTTGGTTTGACGGACCATCTCAATATTTCAAATTGCAAGAAGGTAAAGTATATTACATCAATTGTACAGATTACAACTATGCAAATGAAATTGAATTCGACATGGTGCTCACAACTGCTGAGCCTCTAGTAAACGATGATTGGGAAGATGCAACCGTCATCAACCAACCGGGCGGAAATGTATTCCAGGTAACAAATGTTGATGCTACAGGCGGACAGCAGGGAACCAGCCAATCTGAAGACAATTCTCCGTCTGTATGGTATAGAATTGAAGTACCTGATGATGGGTACGTTTCTCTTTCGATTTTGAATCCATCTGGCTATGGTATTGAAGCGGAGTACAGACATTTCTTAGATATCTATGGACCTATTTCCGATCCAGTTAATGATTTGGACGATATTCTAACTGCGAGCTATGTCGGAAGTATCAGTGATACAGGTCCGTACTCGAATCATCCATCATATGACGAAACAGGTGGATGGGAACCTTGGCTCAGAGAGTGGACGGCATCGGCCGGTGACATCTATTATGTTCGAGTATCGAACAATTCTCAGCCAAATGACCCCACAGAAGGATTATTCACAATGAGAGTGACGCTTCGCGATTGGACGACCTTCAATGCAGCAGATGGAATCAACAATGGAAGCGCAACGACGAGCATCGTTGATACTGATTGGGTCAAAGACACACAGTATAAGACTCTTGATCCAAACAAGGAGGAACGCAAGGGTACGCTAGATTATACTAAGACATTCGAGATAGAGCCAGGGTTGTCGGGAAAGTACGAAGTAAATATTCTCGCTCGTTTCAACTCTGGATCCGCAAAGACTAATTCTAGTTCTGTCGTGGTCATGCGTGTCAATGGAGTGCCTGTCAGAGTAGGTCTTCCTGTCTATTGGAATACGAACAATACTCAGAAATGGGTGGCGATGACATCGGAGTATATGTTACTCACGACCGGCGGATTTGGTTTCGTCATCTCGCCTGGCAGAGCTATCGAAGATGACGGTGCGCCACGTTATGTTGAGCTCAAAGGGGGTGACATCGTATCGTTCGAGATCGGTAACGAACTCTCCTGGGAGCCGTCTATTCCAACTAATCCGCCTGACCGATGGCTAGAAGTACAGAAAGTTAGATTTTGTCCAGTGTCCGGGTACGACCCAGTTCCGAGTTGGAAGATGTCAAAGTTCAACCAAGAGAAGTGGGAGTTCAACGATTTCTCTAACCTCATGGGCTGTACGCATGGTGATAAATTGTATATTTTCGATGATGTGCTTATTATGGACGATCCCACAGGTGAGGAATTAGTTCTGAACGTGTGGGAATATCAACTTGTTGATGGAAGAATGGAGTCTGTGAACGGAGATATACCATTGGGAGACACCGGATGGCCATTTACAGACCATGCATTGGATCGTGGAGGAATAAATAACGATATCCTCATGAAAGACATTGTCGTCATTGACAATGGTGATATTTACATTCTCTGGGTCGAACAGTCTGGAACTGGTACAGGCGGCGACTGGTGGCTAGTGTTGAAAAAATGGGACGCTGGTAGTCAGACGTGGAGCTTGATCGAAGACAATGTGACAGGCAACGGCGCTCCATCTACTACCCACATCTTCAACTCTCCCAACATGGACACTGACGGAGAAGACGTTTGGATTATTTGGGGTGAAAATAGAGTATCTGATGACTTTGGTGCAGGCGGATGGTGGTGGAGATGCAAGAAGTACGATACATCCGCTGATACGCTCACCGAGTTAGGTTCTGGACAAACTGCGTATCCAAGTGCAACAGCACCAACGCGAGTCGGAGATTTTGACTACCGAATGCGGGTAAGAGCGTCTCCATTAGGAATTCCATATGTTCTATTTGAAGAGATTGATCCAGATGAGATACCACCGAATGAGTCATATTTTTTTCTTTGGCGTTGGGCAGGATCTAATTGGGAAGACATGCAGCTTCCGCATCCGTCTCCAGCTCCAGATCCAGTTGGTACAACTAACCCTTCTATATTCACGGTCGGATCTCCTGGTGACCCACAAGGCAATTATGGATCCGCAACTCAGGATATCTTCGTTCCCCAAGACATTGTCTTCTGCCATCACGATGGACCTAGTGAAACGCCCGCTATTATTCATAGCTTCTGGTGGAACGGGGTGGGTCAGATTAGTGGAAGCGGGGATCTTGGCGATCTTGGATCATGGTGGTATGCAGAATGTGACGGAATCGGAGATTGGCATCATGAGCAACTTATCATCGAAGGTGTTACATACGGACAAAATTATCCTAACCGATTCCCACACGCAACCAACGACTTTGACGGGAACACATTTATCCCGTGGGGAGGAGGCTGGACACAAGGCTGTCGTCTTCAAGCATTTAACGGTCGCCCCATTTTTTCATCACGCCTAGGCTACTTTGGTTCAGGCGTTGACTGCGTGTATGTTGCCCAGATTAATTCGGAAGGGAATACATGGGATCTTCTCGGTCAACGTTTCCCTACTGATGTATACACACCTGATATTTCTGGCTACCAATGGTCAGATCACGGCGAGTCGGTCCTGACCATTCAAGATACTCTTGTCGCTTTTTGGGAAGATCAGGGTGCATTCGGTTTTTCAGGCTATTTTGTTGCTGTATTTGCTCCAGGAGGTGCAGTAGATTTAACAAGAGTTAAATTTAGAAGTTTTCAATTAGGTGACGCTTAACTATGCTATAATATAATTATGAATGAAAGAATGTATATTGGAGAAGTTGCTGAAGAATTAAATCGCGTAAGCCATTCTATTCGTATATGGATATATAAAGGAATTGTTCCAAATCATCTATTACCTCAGCGTGATGAAAGAAATTGGCGTTATTGGACAAGAGAACAAGTGGAAGGGTTGAAGATTTGGATGATAGAATCAGACCTTCGGCCAGGAAAAGGTTTGGCAACCATTAAATCTAATAAGGAGTAATCTCATTAAAAAATTAATAACTTTATCAGTTATCATATTTTCTGTATTAATAATTGCAAAACCAATTGCGGCAAAAGAAAAACCAACAATAAGACAAACAATTAATTCAATATTTAAAAAACATTCAGACAAGGCCAGATGTATTTCTTGGAATGAATCTCATTGGAGGCCGCACGCTGTTTCTCCTTGGGGAGATCATGGTCTATTCCAAATTAAAAAGAGTGTTTGGGATGGAGAAATAGTAAGACTTGGTGATAAATCTATGAAAATTAATTTTAAATGGATTTATCATCCGAAATATAATACAAGAGTAGCCTGGTTTATATCTCGTGGTGGAACCTATTGGAATCCTTGGACTGCTCATAGTTTGTGCTAAATGAAATCTGAAGAATTTATAAGGGATAAATACCGCGCATATATAGAATTGTGGGCTTGCTCAATTAGTACAAGTAAATCTGACAGAGATATTCTTTATGGCGCAATTTTAGCTTATGGCCGTGTTCTTGAATTTAACGCCAGAAAAATAGAAAAAGACATGGATATGGCGAAGAATAAATATTCTAGCCCCATTTCTTAAGGAAGACTTTTCGATTGATATCCATCCAACGTTGTTCTCCCATCTGTTTCATAGTCATTCCGCCGCCATTTAAATGATTAACCGTGATTGATCCTTCTCTTATAATTGGGATATTTGTTGTTCTTTTATGAAGGTCGTCGTCCTCCCAAAAACCACATTCAAATATAGGGTCATAAAAGAATCCATCACAATTCATAATCAAATCATAAACCCAACGAGGCATACAAAATATAGACCTAGGCAGATAATCTCTAGGTTCTGGCTCTATCGTTGGCACAGAAAATCCTTTGTCCCAAGGTAATGTTTTAAAAGAACCACTCTTTAATTCTATATCATTGTTAGAAACAATGATATAGTCTCCAGTTGTATATTTTAGGCCCATATTTACTGCTGGGCCATATCCCATTCCTTCGTTCGATATAATAATTAATTCATCATAATGTCCTTTAAAAGATTCAAGAGAATTATGTAGAACAATATCTGTAGCTATGGAAGGAAAATGTGGAATAACTAAACTAATTTTCATTTCTTTTTAAAAACCCCGTTGGATTGGCTGTGACTATTAATCTTTCTCTGGAATAATCAACTTCAAATTCTGGATGTTCAGATAAAAATAATTCACAAGCTTCATAAGGTCCAGGACCATATTCTGTGTGTGTGGGATGTCCATTTATAATTCCATCTTCTACAATCATATAAGAACCGAGCGTGACAAAATTATTATATATATCCATCTCGCGATAAACATGATTCATGTCATGCAATGAATCTAGATTAACAAGAACTATATCGTTGGGCGCAATATATGAATTGACTATATTAACAATATTTGGGTCAAGACTACTGCCATTAATGAATGTTACATTTCTGTCTGTTGGTTCTTGAGGAGTTACATCAATAGAAATAACTTTTCCCGATTTATCTCCATGTATTAAACTCAACATATCTGCCCACCAAACTGCACTCCCTCCATAAAAAGAGCCAGTTTCAATAATAACAGTTGGCCTAACTTCATGCGCTATTTCAGAGTAAATAAACAAATCAAGAGGATTTTTTTGAATTCTTCGGCCCATCCAAGTATTAGGGTCAATTGTATTTACATCATAAAAAAATAACCATTTAAAGCGCTCTGCGATATCTTCTCTGTCTGCTTCAATTTCTTCCCAGGTATAAGGCATGTTATTCTTTTCCTAATTTCTGTGCAACACATATAAATTCCATTTCGTCTCTATATTGTTTTTCTAATTTAAGTGGCTTAAATCCTTTGGGCAATAATTCCTTTGGTGACTCAAATACAACATGATGTACTGAATGTAAATAGTCTCCTGCTGGAACTATCACATAATATAAACATCCAACATTCATCTTTTCTCCAATAATGTTTATTGCTCTTTCAATATCAATTATATGTTCAAAAGCATGATGAGAAAAAATATTATTTAACTTTTTAGTAGATTCTAAAAACTCCAATAAGTCTATACATATCTTTGTTCCTGGAACTTTTTCTAATTTATATTCATTAATATCAATAGCAAGAGTTAAAAATTTATTTTCATGAAAAACTTTTGTTGCTGCTCCGTCTCCGCAACCTAAATCAGCAATTTGATAATCGAGTCCTAAATCATCAATATAGTTAATACAATCCAGGGCAGCTTCAATATTCATATACTCAAATCTAGTTCCCACTTCATAGCACCACGTATCTAAATTTTGTAAAATGCTTTCTTCTGGTGTTATAGATGCTTTAATCAAGACAAACAACTTTTAAGAATTCCATTTAATTAAATTTCTTATTTCTTCTGGCGCTGGATTTTCTACAGTTGATTCAAATTTTGAAGGCACAGTTGGATGTAAATAATGTTGTCCAGGCATCCACCATTCCCATTTATTTTCGTACCAAAAATCAGTGTCAAATTCATGTGAATGTTCAAATGTCTTTATTTTTTTCTTCATCTGTTCGTCTGTTCTTACATATGACATATGATGAAGAGTTACGTTCTGCGAGCCAGCAGTAGTGCAACTATTTTCAACCTGTCTTTTATCTTTAAACCTTTTATTAGTTTTTATAGCAATTACTGGATAATCATATTGTTCGGGAATAATTAAATTTTCGGGTGATTTCCAATATACACTCATGTTTGTAGCAGTAATCGCATCTCTTTCTGTGGTTCTAATTTGCCCTACAAGACGACCTATATCTTCTGCTGTATAAAATTCATCTGCATCTACAATTAGCGCCCAATCAACCATTTCTTCATTTAATAAATGTAAACCAAAATTAAATTGGGTGGCCTGATCTGACCAATCGTCAATTATTACTTGACCATTATCGAGAAACATTTTTGCTCTAGCCCAAGTATCATCCATCTCATAATTTCCGCGCCAGGGTTTAGAAGATACTAGAATTAAGTGAGGAAAATTAAATCCATCAAATTGTTTAATACAGGGACCGATAAAGTCAGGCTCATTGAAACAAACTGTAACGATCCCAATTCTCATCGAAGTTTTCCCCATTTTTCTTCATGAATCCACCGATTATTATATCTTTTTAATTGTTCTTTTTCTTCTGGCCAAATTTCTCTATGCGGGATTCCCACGGCGTGATTCCTTTTATCAAGTATGCATGGAGTTTCGTACTCCAATTCGCATTTTTTAGCAAAATCAATATTTTCATAAGCAATTCCTTCATCATAGCTCAAATCCCATCTTATTCCATCTTTTAATAATTGTACAGGAATTGCCGCCCAATTCGCTTCCCAATGTTCAGGAGCGCAGGCCACAATTTGTTTGTCTCCTGGATACAAATTTGTTTCTCTAACATCATGCCAACTTATACCTTCGGGCCGTGTCGAAAGCGGTTCAGCAAAAATACTGAACATCCCATATGGATTTGTTATATCTTGGTCAGAGGGGGCCGCTGAGAGCGACACAAGACCTGTTATTAGACAGTTTGGATAGTTTACGTAATCTTCTACAAATAGTTCTATACCGTTGTCTGGAATCCATAAATAATCTTGCATACTAATCATTAAATCAAATTCCATAGAAGCTGCTAAATCTGCGGCATTATTATAGGCTTGCGCTAGAGCTCGCGCATTTCCTGGTTGCTTAACGCATTCGACAAAAATAGTATTGTTAAGCATATCGTGCTCTTCATAAACATAGATGCGTTGATTCATTAATTCATCAGCCATACACAAAACGTAAGGATAATTCTGTCTCTTCAAAGAAGAGAACAACATATCAAGTGAACCATATCTATTTGTCGGGCAGAAAACTAAAACTTCAATAGATTTTTTAGCCATTCAAGCAGTTTCTCCAATAATTCTAAAAGCCACGAATCTGATGAATTCGGAACAGGCTCGGGAATAGGTTCCTCTACTTCTGGTTCAACTAGAAGAATTTTATAAACTTCTGGAACCATTTTTGATGTTGCCTTGTGTACAAAAGATTCTTGCCAAGGTATTATATTTGAATAAGCAAGTGTAAATAAGGCCATAAACGATTCTCCAATTAGAGAATAATATTCTGCCCCATAGTCTTTAATTTCCCACCATGTATGATCATCTATTCCATCTGGGTGAAATAATCCGGCTAACAACCATTTTTGATTTTCACTTAATGGAAGAAAATAATCTACGGAATGAGCGGCTTCTGCTAAGAAAATCTCTTTTATTAATTGAACATCCGTGATAGATTGCTCAATTTCTATTCTTCCGTCTGACCAAAATAATCCTAAAACTTGATTTCTGCCGATAGAAATTATATGACCTTCAAAATTTTCATTTTCTCCAACAGCAGTTTCATGTACATGATATACACCTTCTTCGAACATTTGTCTAAATCGGCTTAAATCACTAGATTTAACAGGAACGTATGGAACCCCTCTAGTTAAATTAATTTCTGGAACAAGAAGAGACCAAGGAAAAGTACAGTCTTCAATTATTTGTTCAACTGCTGGTTTCTGCCAGCTATTTAATTCACTTGTTTCCCAAACACTCATTTAAATCAAAACTAATTCTTTTTCTATTTTGACTGATGAACTAAGAAGAGGTCCATTGGGACGAACACCATTGGGAACCAAAGAGCCGCCAAAGTCTTCATAATCTTCTTCGTCCGAATCATCCCAATTCCATGTATCATTCTCTTCTTCGTCGTCATATGATGGGTCTATATAAAAATCTTCATCTTCTTCATAACTATAATAATCATTTTCATCGTCGTAATCTCTGTCATATTCAGTATTCATTGTTCTCCTTATCTTCTTACTTCTATTCCCAATTTTTCCAAGCGATGAATCATGCCATATTTTGCCTCCGGCGGCGACCAGGGTATAATTCTTTCCTCTAAGGGCTTATCACTGTTGAAATCAGATTCTCTTAATTTATTTTTTGTCATCAAATCTCTATATTCTGTATTCAAAAGTATTCTATCTGCAATTTTAACTTGTTTATCAAGTGGATAAGAAAAACCAAATTTAATAGCAATATAATACATTAATTTATCTTCTGCTTCTCTGAAAAAATTCATTTCTACTTGTTCTTTAACTGGACGAGCTAGGTCGATTAAGAAAGCCTCAGAGCCATCATGAAGCAACCCTGCAAGTTTTAAATTACCCGGCAATATATCATGAACTAAACAACTGTGTTGAGCCACCGAATAATATTCAGTTGTATGCCCCGTAAATCTTCCTTGTTGACTTAAAGAATGACAAATATCTAATACGTTAATATCTTCAAGTTGTGGATTTAGAGGCCAAAATAATCGACCTGTATATGTAATTATGCTACCGTTTAAATCTCTCATAATTATAATGTTAGCATATTTAGATGACCGGAGCAAGTGCGGCGCTTAACTCCGGTCATTTGGCGGGAGCTTAAACAGGTGGGGACGTACCTGACGCTCAACCGCTCTCTAGGCAAATGCCTAGATATTCATCCCGCCCTCCCTGCCATATATTACATTTGGTATTGGGTCACTAATTTGTGGCCACACAAGGCATCATCCTTTCTAAAGTAATATCTTCGGCACTAACTCGCAAGGACAACCTTTTTCTAATAAATACTGCACGTCCCAAGGAGATATTAGAGTATTAATTACTAATGCATCAATATATTCACAATCTTCGCCCAATAACTCCTTGAAACGTATTTTTCTATTATCAATAAATTTTTGCATGTCTTCTTTTTCTCGTTTTTCCTCAAGAGTTTCTGTTTTTGATTTTTTAATTGCCATTTTAAGGACTAGGTAATTCTCCCGGTGTTACCAAGCCTTGAAGTGCTCGGAATCCAGCCATTAATGCACCAATAAATGCTGCCGTAGCGAGAGCTTTAGCAGTCGCTAAATCTGGAGCGTTGAGAATACCTACAAGTAGAACTAAGAAAGTTCCTAATGCAGCTTGCAGAAAGGCATCAAGATAGGCTCCAAAAGGTTGTGCAACATAATTTCCAAATCGCAACTGTGGCACAAATTCTTGAAGTACCTTTATGCCTGCTGCGACAGAGGCAAACAAAGCTGCTACTCCTAAAGCGAATGCTTCATTGAGATTTGGAGCAGCAAGAATACCCGTAGAAAGAGTTAACGCAGAAACAGCAAAAGCTGCAATAAAAGCACGACCTGCTGATGACAATAGATTTTTAAGATTCATTATTCACCTCCTTGGATAATTATATATTAAATTTTATTGAACTAAATGAAAAACTAATCATTCGTTGGTTATGAATCAAATAAATTAATTACAACGGTATCACAATTTCTGTTGGGAGACAAAATATTAACAAATTCTTCTATTGCGGGCGTTAAAGTATTTTCATTTTTTAAAAATTTAATTAATTCATCATGCCTTATATTTTGTTCTAAACAAAGAATATATGTTGTCTGTTTTCTGTTATTTTGAATATCTGAAACTAATTTTTGATTTTCATTAATAATGAAAGCTAAAGTAATAGTTGCAGCAATAACAATTATCAAATAGGCCCATTTAACTATCTTCAATTTTGTTTCTTCAGAAACTAATTTCCAGGGTATTAATATTTTTTTCATTATTTGTTGTTTCCATTTTTTTTGTATCCAAAAAGAAATCCAGCAACAATTAACATAACTGGTGTAATTATACCAAGCGAGTTATATTCTTTTGTTATAACGCTTGAAATAGCAACAAGAGACCAAACAACGGCGATTAATAAAGCAAGTATTGTAGTTAAACTTTCTTTATTCATGTTGACGAATCCAATATCCCAAATAAAGACCCAAGGTAAACGAAATAATACAAGACAATGCATATAGTGAAAGCAACAACAATATAATTTGTGAGGCTATTAAAATCATTCTGTATCTTTTATTAAATTATTCCAACTGGAGTAAGCATTATCCCATGTGAATTGTAAAGCGAAATTACGATTATTTTCTCTTAGTCTCATTATAACTTTTTTATCTGTTTCTAACAAACCAAATAAAAGATTAAGCCATCTATTTTGATAATCAAGATTATTTGGCCAACCTTCAATTAATAAATCTTTATTGTCTATTGTTTCGTTTAGCGCCGCTAATTTCGAAGTGATTGGAATAACCCCTGCCGCTTGATTTTCAATAGCTGTAATTGCGAAAGTTTCACAAAATGAAGTTGGGTATGCCCAAAAATTTGATTTATACATAGCTTTTGCTAATTCTTTTTGATTAACTCTTCCGTGATTAAAAATACCGCCTTCCTCATTTCCTAATTCATGCATCTTCCCAACAATTTGGCTTTTAATATATTCAAGATAACTACCTGTTGCTCCTCTATTTCTTAAATTATTAATAATTTTATCTATTAAATTCCAACCATAATAAACATGTAGTTCGGCATCAGGATATCTATTTTTAATAGTGGGCCACAACCCCAAAAGAACATCTAAACCTCTATCTGGAGAAGATGACCATATAAATTTAGGTTCGGCTGAACCATCATTTGATCTATCTATCGGAAATCTATCTAAATTTATTCCATTTGGAATAATTATAAATCTATCTATATCGATATCATAAAGTTTTGACATGTGATTGATGTGCCAATTAGTTAAACCTATTATTTTATCTGGCTTATCTTTTATAGGAAAAAATGTTTCCCCAATATTAACATCATGCGCCCAAAAATATTTTTGTTCAGCGTTAATATCTACTTCAAATGGAGCAGGAGCTCTAGATGAAACAAAAATTTTAAATGGTTCGGATGGCAAATAATTTTCTGATTTCCAATATTCCACTCCATCATAAACTCCAGCATGTTCCCCTGGTGTACCAAAAACAACTGTTCTCCAGCCATCCGCTGCAAATCTTTTGGCGATTTCCATAACACATATTTCTGCTCCACCCGAACCTTCCTCTTCAATTGTTTTTGGATGCCACAATTCTGGGATAGGTGAAGTATAAAAACAAATACTTTTGTCTTTATTCGTCCCTCTTAATTTTTTACGTTGATTATTAATTTCTTCTGGTGCATTTCCAAATTTCTTTTTTCTTATAAGTTTAATTTTATCTTCTATTAAGCCGCTTGGTGGATTCCAAAATGTTTTAGCTTTTTTATAATCTTTAATTGCTTGATCAAATTCCCCTAGATGTTCACAAGCTAGAGCCCTAAGAAAATAAGGATAAAATCCTGTCATCATCGGTTCGATAGAAGCCACTGTATTTGGCTTAACTATTCTTGTGGCAATATCAGAAAAAGCCTTCATACGCCTAAAATCATTTATCTCCATGCATGATTTGGCCGCGCCAATATATCCATCGGGCCAATCGGGATAAATTGCGATAGAAGTTAAATCAGACTCAATCGCCCTGGGGTGATCACCTTTCATTCTATAAAGATCAGAAATGCGTGTATTAGCTAGATAATAATCATCAGTTATTTCTGGAACCATTTCTTTATATTTTTCAAAAGCGTGTATAGCGGCATCAATTATTTGATTTCTATCCGCTCCTGGTTCCATAGAGTCTGCTTCAGCCATGGTTTCGCCAGCAAAATAAAACATTGCTCTTGGTTGTTCGGGTTCCTCTTTTATCCATTTGGAAAGAATTCTTCTGTTTCTGTCTCTGGCTCCTCTGTCTTCTCCACTTTTTCTTAGATGTTCAATCCAGCAATCATCTCTGCGGGCGAATTGAACCCCAGGCGGAGCAGCACACACTTCATGTAAAGGATATCTCCATCCCCAATCAATATCTGTAGATAAAATTCTTTCGCGCCATTGTTCAACTACAACTAAACCTGTATCTGGCTCAACCGCATAGTTATATTTAATGAATATGCCTTTTGTATATTCATCAAGAGATTCAAACATTCCTTCAAGACCATTTGGCGCATGGAAAACATCATCGCTGTCAATCCACACCATCCAATCATATTCATCCTTTGGAACCATGTCAAAGGACTGCTGACGAGCTAAGCCGAAATTATCTTCCCATTTAAAAGTTTTTGTTATAACAGGAATATTTACAAAATTTTGCAATAGAGCGTATGGTGCTCCTGCATCATATTTTGAGCCATTGAACGCAACAAAAATCCCTTGAACATGTGGTTCAAGAGATTTAAATAACTCCTCTAATTCTTCTTCGCGGTAGGCATCCCCAAGAATCAAGCAAGCCGCAAGTTTATTAGTCAACTTCTTCCTCTGTCGTATTTATATTTCTTCCTGCAATTCTATCAAAAAGTTTTCCAAGTAAACTTCTCTCATCCTCTGAGAAATTAAAATCTGCTAATTTTGCCGCTTCGCTTCCAGCAGGAACTTCAATTTTATGTCCTTTCAATGCCGCTGTTTTAACTTTCATAGCCCACTCTTCGTCTTCTCTGTCAGCGATTTTTTGAAGTTTACGTTCAATAGCAGCATGAGTAAGCAAAGGAATACCAAGATTATCAAGAAGTCTCTGCATGTCTACTTCAGCGATTTCTCCTTTGGTATTGGCCACGCCAGTAACGATTGAGCGCATTGTTTCAAGGTCTTGAGGATCAAAACCAGTTGTTACTTTTTTACAACTAGCTCCACCAGGGCCAAAATTAGCTTCAAGAAGTTGTGGAATCATAAATCTATTAATATGATCGTCTATTTCTTCCATTACAACTGCCTGAGATTCTTTTAATAAATCCCCAAATTCTGCGGCAACATTTCTAGAGCTACTTCCGCCTTTTCCTTCTATTAATCCCTGTTCCGGAACCATAATTGATCGCAATTTTTGAACGTCAAGATATTCAAATGATTCATTGAGCGCAGCAAAATTAGCTGTAGATTCAACTTGTTTGAAATCCCATTCTCTTACATTTGTTGGTCTATCTTCGGCATAGCCTCTGATAACAGACGAAGGCATGGCTACGTTTGCACCTGAACGCAACTGCTCGGCTACGGCAAGAGCTTCATCCCCGAAATCAATAGGGTTACCATCTGAATCTTCTACACCTTCATCAGCAGGGTGGAATACAACAAATGGAGGGTCACCCCATTTTTCAAATGCTCTATCCGAAAGTCCGAACTTGTACCAATATGACCACCAGTAACGATATGCATATCCAGTTCTGGGATAACCGTATAGAGAACCGAATTCTGAATCTTTTTCATTTGTTGCCCAAAGTGCCCAATCCAAAGGAACATCTGCCGGACGACCTGAATTTCCAGCGAAAACACCAAAATTAAAATCTGTTCCCGGGGCATGATCTATTCCTGCGAATTCACCTTTAGAGTTAAATTTAGGTCTAGACTTACGCGGATTCAATGCTATGAATGGCTTCCAAATAAGGGCATTGATTCCTTCCGGCCATACTTGCTTTTCTTCATTTGTAATAGGATCTAAATATGTCCAATCTGGATTAGCGTATTCAAATCTTTTAACAATAGGACTATAACCATAATCTAAACAGTTTAAATAAGCTAAAACAAATCTTCCGTAAATCATTCTCAAAGCATTTTCAATAAATGCTGCTCTTTGAGGATCAACTGAATCTATGTGCCAGTTGGCTCTAATTAACGGAACCTTAACAAACATTAACCCGAACGCAATAATTGGATCACGTCTCATTTGTTCAAGCTTAGAAAGAGGAATTCTTGTTACATTAAATGGCTGACCAAGAATATCAGCCCACTCGCCCCAATTAACCCATGAACCAGTTTGTCCCATTGTGGTAGCGAATTTTCTATCCTGGGCTAACCTGGCTGCATATTTCTTAGTCTCTGTCACTGTACGACCATTTCTTAATGAGTCAACAAGACTAACCATGCCACCTAAATTTTCAAATTCTGACATATATCCTTAACCTCTGGGCAAGTAGCGCGGAGCACTAGATTTAGCTACATTCTTCATTATATGCTTTTTTCTACCAAATTTTGGCTTACTATTGCTTGGAGTTCTTCTTTCTATGTATTTTATATTTTCCATAGCATACCTAAAATTTGACATGCAATGGTTAAAATCATCTACTGGCTTTACTGGTTCGTCAACAGTATTTGGTTTTTTCTTTTGCCAAGGCCAACTTTCAATTTCGTTGCAAAAATTTTCACACTTGTCTGTAGCGACAACAAATAAGTCAACATTTAGCAAATCTTTACAAGTTTTAATATGCTCTTCTACTTCCCTTGTCACATAATAAACTGTGTAAAGAGGCGGCTTGTGTTTTTCCCAATCTTTTCTAGCAGCCTTGGCAGCAACATCGGCAAATCTTCTTTTAATCTTAAATTTAGGATATTTTTGTTTCCAGATTGCTTCTTTCTTAATAACGAGTTCAGCTAATTCTACATTTCCAATTTCCGCTCTATATATTTCATCAAAACATACAACTGTTCCTGTCTTAAGTCTTTTAATCGGTTCTTCTTTGCCATCTTGATCATGCCCGTAAACATCAAGATCGTGATCAAGAACTTGATACCAATTAACAGCGTGTGGATTTGTTCCGCCGTAATCTACTGACATATAGATATCGCCGTAGATTGGATCTGGATCATAAAATTTAATTCCGTAACGTTGTCTTGTGAACATTGGAAATATAAGTCCACCAACTTCTGGCTTAGAACATTCTTTCTGCGCTTCCCATGTGTCTCTATCATTCTCTAAGAATTTTTTATGGATATCATCTAGTGTCGTATACCCTTCTGATCTTGCAAGTCGTCCGCGACATACCTCGCTAAATCTTCTAGGAGTTTCGTCATCCCATTCCCCTTTGACAACTTTCTGACATTCACACTTTCCTTCTTCTGGAAGATTTGGATAAGCAACTCTACAATTGTCAACTTTTTGAGCTACTTCAAAAACGCACCATGTATACAATCTATGTGTTGGTTTAAACCCATTTTGAATTGCTTTTTGAATTTCTTCAACATATTGTTGCATCGGTCCATGAGCCCATTTTCTTGTTGAAGTAATCCAATCCTGAGCTTTAATTCTTCTTTCATTTCCATTCTCATCAATAATTATTTTTGAAGACGAAATGTTATTGGCCTCTTTGTTAACCTCGGTATCCATAAGTTCCGCTTCATCCCTATGAAGTTTTTGTCCGTGTGGACCATTAACTGCTGCAATTGTTCCAGGGAGAATTTCTACAGTTGATCCATTATCAAAAATAGTTTTTTCTTGAGTAGTTCTAATTATTTTTGGATGTTTATCAATACTAGGAACATTTCCGTGCTTATTTACTAATTTTTTCAAATTATCATAAGCTCTATTGGATTGTGCCCAAATTGCACCTACAGTAATTGATTCACAGCCTGGTTTAAAAAGAGAATTCAAAAGATGAATAAGAGCCGAGGCCATAGTTTTTCCACCATCTCTACTAGCTATGGCAATGGCGGAATCTACACGTTCAAAATATATATCTGCGACAAAATCGAAAGGTGTCTGGTGATCATCGCAGACTGCAACTTTCGGTATATTAAGACCTAAATTATCTAGAATCCATTTATGTAATTCTTCATCAGTTTGAGGACCAAGAGTTTTATTTTTCTCAATTAGAAGTTTCAGATTCTTCGCTAAAGCTATCTGATCTTCCTTCTTCAATTGGGATAAACTCTCCTTCGAAAAATGGAAGGTTGATTGTTCCATCACTACTCAATTCTAAAAGTTGACTATAAATTAATTCTGCTAAATCATTTCCACGCATGTCTTCGATATTTTGTTCTTCTTCTAATTGAAGTTTTCTTTCTTTTTCTTCTGTATCAAGAAGAGTTCTTGCAGCGGCGATGGAATCATTATTCTTTCCGCCTCTAGTTATTTCCATAAGGCGATCAAATATTTCTTGACCTTCATCAGCTACTTTTTCTGCAACAACTTCAGAAGCACGCTTCTTTCTAGGTCTTCCTTGACCTCTACCTTTGCCTCCAAATTTACCTTCTTCTACAAGACGCTTAGCAACTTCTCTTTGCTGCTCACGTCTTTCTAAAGTCCAACCAGTTGATGACATATATTAATTTTATCAAATACAACTGATTTTATAATAGAAAAAGACCCCCGGAGAAGTTTAAAGATTAAAACACCAATACTTAACTTCTCCTTGAAAGCATTATAGCGTCATTTAAAAATCTGTCAAATAAATTTCATTAACTTTATGAAACCTTAACAATATTTAAATAAGCGGGCAGAGATTAAATATGCTAATCTAGGTTATCAACGTTAATGAAAGAGGTGATAAATGCCAGATTATGAACGAGTTTTAATTAGTAGAGTGGCGAGAACGGGACAAGTAAATACTTTAATGGCCGAAGGAATTAGAGAGGATCATTTCTCTGATGAACGCATTCGCAAGATATGGCGCTTTATGACTGATCATTATAGGCAATATAAGATTGCACCCGAGTTTGATACTATCTATGCAGAATTTCCTGATTTTAATTTTGAAGTTAGCGGAGAATCTGTCGCCTTTCTTAAAGATAAGTTTAAGAAACAAGTAATGTATCGTTATGGCGCGGAAGCTGTTATTCGGATATCTGAAGAATTGGCTAATCCGGATAGCGAACAGGAAGTTGACCAAATGTTTATGGAAGAATCTAGGCGCTTGGCAACTGTTCTTCCAACAGCCAAACTACATGCTTTTAAAGACATGGAAAAAAGAATTTGGGAATATGAGAATCCCGTCGAAGAAAAATTTATTAGAACCGGAATTCCTGCTATAGATAATCTTACATTTGGAATTCAGCCACATGAATATGTAACTATATTTGGAGCTACTTCTGTTGGTAAATCAACTTTATCACAATGGCTTTTATTTAATGCTTGGATGCAAAATAAAACTCCCATGTATATTTCTTTAGAAATGGAAGCAAACGCATTGTTTAGAAAATGGGACACAATGCTAATGCAATTTCGTTACAATGATCTTAAGGGTCATACTCTCCGTGAAGAAGAGATCAAAGCCTGGAAAGAAAAAGCTAAAGAAGTTGCAATTCGTCCTAATGATATTATTGTCATGGATGATGTTCGAGGCTGTACAGTAGACAGAGTATTTGCCGAACTGACCAGATGGCGACCAGATATTCTTTGTCTTGATTATGTGAATCTTATGAGCGCAAGAAGTTCTTATTCACAGCAATGGGAGAAATTATCTTATTTGACTCAGGAATTAAAAAGTATTTCTAGAACTTTACAAATACCTATTATTGGAGTAGGACAGGCGAACAGAGCATCATTTCAGCAAGGTGCTACACTTGAAAATATTGCTGGCAGTATTAGCGCAGTTCAAGATGCAGATTTGGTTTTTGGACTTCATTCCGATGATGAAATGAGAGAGGAAAAGAAAATGGAATTGAGATTATTAAAGAATAGAGACGGGGCAGTAGGAAATGTTGATCTCTGGTGGGAACCAGAGACAATGACGTTTGGCGCATGGGAAGAAACTAGATTTTGGAAGAATAGGAGAGAAAATGTCGAAAGAACTACTGTTTTCAGTAACTAAAAAAGATTTAAAAATAGAAACATTTAAATCAGGAAAATCTGGTGGGCAAAAACGAGACAAGGTAGCTACTGCTTGCAGAATAACGCACCCTGAATCTGGAGCAATAGGTCAATCACAGGATCAAAGATCATTGGAGCAGAATAAGAAAAAAGCATTTAGAAGAATGTTGGAAACTCAAGAATGGAAAAAATGGCATAGAATAAAATCGGCAGAAATGTTGGGAATAATGGAAACTGTCGAAGAAAGGGTAGAAAAAGCAATGGAATTGAAAAATTTAAAAATTGAGATTAACAAAGAAGGAAAATGGACAAATGCCTAATAAAGCTATGAGTCAATTAAATCCAATAGATTTAGACTTGCGTTTATCAAGTAGTATCGGAATGGAAGACGGAATTAAACAATTGATTCTAAGACGATGCGGTTTTGAATTACATAACAGTCGGCCTTATCATAATTATGAAACGTGGTCTGACGGATGGATAGTTTTTGGTCGTAAAGACAAAAAAGCTATGTCATTGGCAGAGGCGTTTGATGCTCTTCAAAATAGATATAAGAATGGTACTCAGAATGATTATGTATATATCTCTAGAGAAGATTTAGATGAAGCGGTTAATGCCTTTACTAAAGAAATATACGATCCAGAAGAATTAAAAAATAGAAGAATAAATGTTTTGCGTGCCGGAGTTAATAAAAAGAGGTACAGAAATTGAGCTATACCAAGTTAATTTCAGTTACTCCTAACGCAGAAGAAACCATTGCATATTGTGCGCGTGTTTCTAGTCCCCAACAGGACAATCCAAACATTGCTGGTCTTCTTAAGTATATGATTAGAGAGGGCCATTGGAGTCCATTTGAAATGGGAGATATGGTTGTGGAAATTACAACTTCTAGAGCTCTTGCGCCACAATTTCTAAGACATAGATCATTTACATTTCAAGAATTTAGTCAGAGATATGCAGAAGTTGGTAATTATGTTGTTTATCTTGGTCGGCGTCAAGATAATAAAAACAGACAAAATTCTATGGACGATATGTCTCAGAAAGATCAAGAATGGTTTTTAAGAACACAAAAATTTATTGCCGATGCGTGTTTTATGTTTTATAAAGAAGCTTTAGATAAAGGTTTTGCAAAAGAAAGCGCAAGATTTTTACTTCCGTCAACAACAGAAACTAAAATTTATATGCATGGAACAATACGTTCTTGGATTCATTATTTAAGCTTGAGAATACCAGAGCATGGTACACAAAGAGAACATTCAGATATTGTCGCAGAGATTAAAAAAATATTTATTGAACAGTTCCCAATTATATCGGAAGCTCTTTGGGGCGATGAATAAAAGTAAAGATATATGTATTTTTAAAGAATGCGGTAGAAAGATAAGAGCACGAGGGCTATGTTCTGCGCATTATAAACAACAACTTAAAGGCAACGAGTTGATTCCTGTTCGTTTTATTCGTCAGCGCACTCCCGGTCTTCGTTGTAACTTGCGTTCTGTTGATGGGTACATTGTTGTATTTGTTCATAACAATAGCAATAGTTATTATGTTGGACAAGAACATCGCCTTATAATGGAAGAATATTTTGGACGTTCATTACTAGATGATGAAACTATTCATCATATTAATGGCATTAAGGACGATAATCGTATTGAAAATCTTGAACTTAGAACAGGTCATCATGGCGAAGGAGTGCGACGACGCTGTAGAACATGTGGTTCATGTGATATTGAAGTATACTAATAAAGGAGGCATTGGAATGGAATATCTCTTAGACCCAATAGTAACAAGGGGGCAGGTAAAACCAATTATTAGATCACAAAACACTCTTATATTTCCAGATGGAACATCACGAAAAATGACTCTTAGAGAACGCTGGCTATGGAGAAGAGGTAAATTTGTTGTTCTTAGGTTGTCAGATGGAAAACCAACAAAACTATTGTAATAATCAAAACCCATGCGGTAGTGAGATACTGTATTATTAGTGGTCTGTTAAAAATTTAAATAAGGAGTAACGATGGAAGTAACCGCCAAGGGGTCTGTCCCCTTTGTTTTAGATGATTTAGGGGAAGATGTTTTTAGGCGATCATATGCTATAGATGAAAATGAGAATTGGACTGGCGCTAGCCTACGGGTGGCAGAACATGTTGCGGCGGCAGAAGAAGGCGATAAAAGAAAGAAATGGCAAATGCGTTTCTTTGATGAAATTACATCCAATAGATTTATGCCAGGAGGAAGGATTTGGTATGGAGCAGGAAGACCGAAGGGGCAGCTTCTCAATTGCTTTGTCATTCCTGTTGGAGATTCTAGAGAAGGTTGGGGAGATTTACTTAAGGAGTCACTTATTATCTCCGGCACGGGGGGTGGAGTTGGAATTAATTTCAGCCCAATCAGACCGCGTGGTTCAGCAATTAAAGGAACAGGAGGTCAAGCAACTGGGCCTGTCTCATTAATGCGAATGGATAACGAGGTGGGTCACGAATTGGTTGCCGGGGGCGGTAGACGAATGGCCAAAATGTCTTGTCTTAATGTTACTCATCCAGACATATGGGAATTTCTTAATTCTAAGCTTATTGATAAACAGTTATCAAATACGAACATTAGTGTTATTATAAATATGAATACTAGTGATTTTATTAACTTAGTTGAAGAAAATGGTGAAATAGAACTTGAATGGTCAGGTAGAAAAACCGGCGACACAATTAGCGCTAGAGAACTCTGGGAAACAATCGTCAAAAATGCATGGAATAATGGAGAGCCGGGTGTTCTCAATGGATTTTTGGCTAACAGCTTCAATAATATATTTTATCGGACTCCTCTTGTATCAACTAATCCTTGTGGAGAAATCTGGCTGGAACCCTATGGTTGCTGTTGTCTCGGCGCTCTTGTTCTTCCTCGTTTTGTTAAAGATGAATCATTTGATTTTGAAGCTTTGGAAGAAACGATAAGAATAGCAATAAGATTTTTAGATAATGTTCTTACAGTAAATCATTATCCATTCGACAAAATTAAAGAGAATTGTGAAGAAGTTCGGCGCATCGGGCTTGGAGTTATGGGCCTTCACACAATGTTGCTTGAACTCGGTCTTAAATATTCCTCAACACAGGCACAAGAATTTGTTGATAAACTGTTTTCGTACATTAAACATGCTGCATATGATACTTCAATAAATTTAGCTATTGAGAAGGGTCCATTTCCCGCCTTCAAGCCAGAATTTGTAGATAGTGGATTTATGCGAACAATGAAACCGGCTATAAGAAGAAAGGTAAAAGAATATGGTATACGGAACTGCGCCTTGCTTACCGTTGCGCCTACAGGTACAACTGGTATCGTATCCGGCGTTTCAACAGGAATTGAACCCTATATGGCTCCAGTTTACTACCGTAGGATTAAGACCGTTAACGATAGCCTCGACACAGTTATTGAGAAAGTATTAGTAATTGAGCCAGCTTATGAGAAATTTGGTGACTTATGTGAAGGAGCAGCAGACATTTCAGTTGATACTCATTTCAAAATGCAAGAAATTGTACAAAAGCATGTTGATAATGCTGTCTCTAAAACAATTAATCTTGCAAATGATTTTCCTATGGAAGATTTATCGGATATTTGGCTCAAGTATTTACCCTCACTTAAAGGCACAACGTTCTACAGGTGGGGAAGTAGAGAAAATGAACCATTTGAACCTGTTCTCCTAGAAGATATAGCATCTGTGCTAAAATCTACACCAGAAGATAAGATTAAACGTAAAGAACGTAATGGAGACGAAGCCAATTGTTTAAATGGAAAATGTGAAATTCCAGAGCATGTGGCAATCGGTTTAGATAAATTATTTGAAAAATCAACCGTATTCACAGTAGATAAAGAAAAGGTGACAGCATAATTGGCAAAAAATTACAGAAGAAGATGTAGCATATGCGGTTCGCCGTTACTTGGCAAAAAAGGTCATGGTTTCGTTACAAGCAGCGGTGTTGTGTGCGCGAACATAAAGTATCACGAAAAGTTAAGAAGACAACAAAAACGCAAGCAGTTCCTTGACAAAGAGGTAGAGGACATGCTATATTTTGAAGTAGTAGTATCAGATAAAGATGAAAGTCTATTAATGGAGGCGTAAGGGCGCGTAAAGGTTTCGATTATATAAAACAGATATTAAATTGCAGCGGTTGACAGCCTAATGTCAAAACAAATAAACGCAAAAGATGTAACACATCTTTTCTTCGCCGGAGCAGTTACCGTAGCTCCTGCGCGAGAACTGGTTTTCGCTTAATACCATCGAACAGAAATTAAGCGTGGCGGAGGGCGTCGGAATAAAATCTGAAGCATCTTCCTGACTCTTAGGAAAGACTAAGTGGAATCCCCGGCGAATCGGGTCTGACGAATCGGAAAGACGATAAGGTGGAGTTGGATAAACCGCACTTGGTGCCCCCAAAAGCTGCTATAAGATTTAATGTTATGATATGTAAGACAGGAGTTCGATTCTCCTCGCGTCCATAGACTAAAGCGGAAACTAGGATTCATCCTATAGGTCAGAGAAAGAGGCTGCCCCGGAAAACGCTAAGTTTCCTAGTGGGGGCAGTTATCTTTTTTAAGAAAGGGTTTATGTATAAAATAAAAAAATTAAAGAAACCAATTTGGCGACCGGGACGAAGAGTTTTTAAATATAAAATTTTTCGTACAGAAGATGAATCTACTGTATTTTTATTTGAAGATAAAAAAACTGCGGAAACTACATTGGAAAAACTTCAATAAGGGGAGACAATGGGTTATTATGACGAACCATTTCAAAATTTAGAGGGCAAGGTGCTCCATAGTCTTGCTGTATCTAAAAATCGTCAAAGAGATTTAAGGCTTTCCTTGGGAGGGGGCGAAGATAAATATGTCGCTACCGAAGGAGATTGCTGCTCAGAATCTTGGTGGGCAGATATTATTGGGGCTGTTAGTGCTACCCCAGGAGTAATTATTTCTATTGAAAAAATTGATATGCCAGTGCCGGACGATAATAGAACTCGACAACAATATGATTCTGCTTATGGGTATAAAATTTTTACTGATCTCGGTGTAATTGATCTTGTATTTAGAAATTCTAGCAATGGTTATTATGGAGGTTGGGCTTATGATGTAGATAAGGAAGAAGAGCTTTATTATTCAATAAATGTTTTTGATGATAACTACGAAGTTAGTTCTGAATGGGAAACAATCGCTACGAATGATTGGAGAGCTTAATTGACTCTTGATTTAAGTAAAATAGAAGTAGAAGATTTTCTAAATGAACTGGGGATGAATAACGTCCGCAAAGACGGAAAAGATTATTGGTATTCCTGTTTTTCAGATCAGCATTATCGCGGCGATGCAAATCCTTCTGCCTCTATGGAACAAGGAACTACCAAATTTTATTGTTTCAGTTGTGGTATGCATGGCAATGCAGTAGGTTTTTTAGCAGAATTAGAAAATGTATCTCCGTTTCAATCAGCCATATGGATTAAAGAAAGATTCATCGGCTCATCGGTTCCAGACCAAAAAACAATTTTAGATAATGTTAAAGGAATATTAAGAGAAAAAGAAGAGACAAAAACTGATGGTCCATTGCCAGTTATTGATGAAATAGAAGCGACGCGCAGAAAAATAGACTGGAAGAGTGCTATAGCTTGGTTTAAATATTCAGGCGACACAAGAGATTCTATTGACGCCCCCATAGAATATATGCTAAACAGAGGATTCAGCCCGGAAGTCTTAGATAAGTTTGAAATTGGATGGGATAAGATTTCTGAAAGAATCTCTATTCCTATAAGGAACGAAGAGGGCGGACTTGTTGGTTTCAAAGGTCGAGCTGTAAATAAATTGCCTAGGTATATAGTGTTGGGTGGCCCAGAGTATGGTTTTAATCCTTATCAAACGAAAAAGATTCTTTTCGGATTGAGCAAAATTACTCAAAGTGATGAGTTATTTGTATGCGAGGGAGAACTAAATGCAATTGCTCTTCATCAATATGGTTATACGAATACAGTAGGTATTTCTGGCAAAATTCTTTCTGATGAACAAGCAGAATTAATCAAAAAATATGGACAAAAAGTTGTGTTAATTTTTGATGAAGAAGAGGATGCTGTCAATGCAGCAAAAAAACTTCGCAATTCTATACCAACCAGTGTTATTCCTAATCATGATAAAGATCCTGCCGACATGGACGCGACAGAATTAGCATGGCTTTTACAAAGTAAGAAGTCTAGTTTGCTACAATTTATATAGCCAATAAAACAAACAAAGGAGAAATTATGGCTAGAGGGTTCGGCGCATTAGCGTCAGCAAAAGAAGATATTGAAAGAAGAAGAGAAGCAGGAGGGGGCGAATATATAAGATATTTTCGTCTCGGCGCTGGTGAAACAGCCGTTGTTCGTTTCCTTGAAGAAGGTGAAGACGTAGCCTGCGGATGGGTACATTTAGTTAAAGTTCCTGGTCGTAGTTTCCCGTTACAGGTTCCTTGCATTGATCAAGATGATGAAGGTCGTCGCAATTTAGGCAAGGATTGTCCAGGTTGTGAGCAAGAAGTTGATATTAAATTTAGAGGCAAAATTAATATGATTCAGCGTGACGCTCCTATCCAAGAGAAAGTTGGAACCAAATGGGAAACTGTTGGTTTTGATGATGCAGTAGTAGTTTGGGATGCTTCTTTTGAAGTTTTGCAGGATTTACAGGAAAAAGATTTTGACTGGAAAGGTCTAAAATCTAGAGATTTCAAAATTAAGCGAGTTGGAGAGAAATTCGACACTAAGTATTTTATTTCTCCTGCCGACCCAGATGGAGGCCCACAGTCAATGTCTGCCGCAGACAAGGAACTAGAAGACGAGAAGTTTGATCTTACTGAATTGACAGTTCCTTCTGCATATGAATCGTGGGGTGTTAGAGTTGAAAAGAAAGATGAAGTAACTCCTGCGAGAGAATCTCCATTTAGAAGAAGAACACAGATTGATGAATAATCTTGCTGGCATTGAATTAAATGACGGCAGTTTTCATATACCATTTATAAGTAATTTCGGCAGAACCCCCTTCTCCCCCAAATATGGAGAAGGGGGTTTCTGTTGGCGCTGTGAATGTGGAGCCAAAGGAAAGAAAAGATTTAATTCAAGAATTTTAGCTTTTAACGCTTGGAATAGACATATAGATAGGCATGAGCAAATTAGTTCATTTACATAGACACGGAGAATTCTCTTTACTAGACGGTGTAGGTACAGCAGAACATTATGCCGCTAGAGCCGCAGAACTAGGTCAGTCGGCCCTTGCGTTAACTGACCACGGTTCTTTAGCCGGTGTGCTTTACCATGTAAACGCTTGTGAAGAACATGAAATAAAACCCATTGTTGGATGCGAGATGTATTTTACTACCGACGCCTTAACGCATGACAAGGATCATAAAAGATTTCACTTAGTATTGCTCGCCAAAAATTTAGAAGGATTTAAGAATCTCATGCGCTTGTCGAGTCTGTCTTGGCAACCAGAAAATTTTTATTATAAGCCATGTATTGATTGGAGATTACTTAGAGACTATTCAGAAGGTCTTATAGCATCTACTTCATGCATGAGCGGAATAGTTCCTAAGTCAATTGTTACAGGGGATAGTGATGGAGCTCTTAGATATTTAAACACAATGCGAGACATCTTTGGCGATGATCTTTACATGGAGATTCATCCGCATGACGATCCAGGTCAGCGCAAAGTAAACATTGAGCTGATAGACATGGCCGGAAACAGAGGTATTCCTCTGGTAGCCGCTACTGATGCTCATTATCCTTTTAAGGACTGGTATGGTACGCAAGACATACTTGTGATGATTCAGACTGGACAGTCTAATAAGTCTAGAGAGCAGCGTGAAGATGCTGCCAAAGATGTTTTTAAATTTTCTGGTAATACTTACTGGCTTATGGACGAGCAAGAATTAGTAGAACAGTTTATAAATTTTCATCCAGAAATTCCGATAACTCTTGTGCATGAGTTGATAGATAACACAAGTAAAATTTCTGACAGGTGTGAACATTTTTCTATAGATAAATCACCAAAAATTCCGAAGGCGACAAAATCTCCATTAGAAGCTGAAAGAATTCTTAGACAATGGTGTAAAGAGGGGTTAGAGAGAATTGGAAAAACCGATGATATTGATTATCACAACAGGATTGAGGAAGAATTCACGGTTATGCGCAAACTCAAAGTCCTTGATTATTTCTTCATTGTCGCTGATATGGTCAGATGGGCAAAAGACAACGGTATTCGAGTCGGACCAGGAAGAGGTTCTGCTGCTGGTTCTCTTGTCAATTATCTTTGCAGAATCACAGCCGTTGATCCGATTGGTTACGAACTTCTCTTTGAAAGATTCTTGAATGACTATAGAACTGAGTTGCCAGATATTGATATTGATTTCCAAGATGATCGCCGCGACGAAGTAAAACAATATCTTCATGAGAAATACGGAGATGAATATGTAGTTAACGTGGCTTCATTTCAATCATTTAAACCACGGGCCGCGATTCAAGAAGTATCTAGAGTTCTTAATGTACCAGCAGCTAAAGTAAAAAGAGCTACAGATGTTATTCCACAGATTATTTTTGAAGAGAATATTGAATCTCTTGAAGCAACGTATCCCGTGCTTAAGAAATTCTTAGAGGAATACCCACAAGTTAGAAAACATGCCTTGCGATTAGAAGGACAAATTTCCAGGCAGTCACAGCATCCAGCGGCAGTAATTATTACTGACAGACCAGCGATAGATGTTATACCTATGATGCAAGCTAAAGATGGTGGTATGGTTACTCAGTGGTCAGAAAGAGCTAATGCGCAGCTTATTTCTCCCTATGGTTTTCTTAAGATTGATTGTCTTTCAACTGATGCGCTTACCATGCAGCAACTTGCAATTGAAAAGATTAAAGAAAGAACAGGTAAGATTATTGATTTTGAAGATGTAAATCAATTTCCTGTAGTTGAATCTCCTTATAAGAGCGATGAACTTGTGACAGCTAATTTTGCTGATGGATTTAATGTTGGAATATTCCAATTCGCTAGTAACAGTATCGTAGGTTTGTTAAAACACATTAAACCTGAAAATCTAGAACATATTATTGCGGCTAATGCTTTGCATAGGCCGGGAACACTTAGTAATGGTATCGCTTTTGAGTATGCAGATAGAAAGAATGGAAAAACATATTGGAAACTGGCGCACGAGTCTCTTGAAGAATTCATTGGCTCAACATATGGATTTATGGTGTTCCAGGAACAAGTTATGCAAATTTTTAGAGCTCTTGCTTTAGATGCAACTGGAGCGGATGTTGCACAGTTTTTGAAAGTTGTGGCGAAAGGAATTGCTAGAGATTTAGAAGGTAAAAAAAGATTGCAAGAATACTATGATCAATTTGCCGCCGGTTGCGAGGGAAAGAAAATTCAAAAAAGAATTTATGACGAAATTTGGCAGCAGATTCTTGCCATGACCACATATGCTTTTAATAGGTCACACTCGACTGGTTATTCTCTGCAAGCATATCAAGACAAATGGTTGAAGACTTATTATCCACTAGAATTTTATTCATCGCTACTCACAGTGAACATGAACTCAAGTGCTGATTCTCAGAAGAAGGTAATGAAAACTATTAGAGAAGCAAATACGGTGGGTGTTAATATTCTGCCGCCTAATATTAATACCTCTGATACAGGTTTTACTATTGACGGTAATTCAATTAGATTTGGTCTACAAGCAATTAAATTTGTTGGAGGTAAGGCCGTAGAAGAAATTCAAGAGAAGCGTCCATTTAGTTCCTATGAAGATTTCTTCTCCAGAGTAGAAAAGAGGCAACTTAATAAGAGAGTTAAGAATTCCCTTTTTAGAGCCGGCGCTTTTGATGAATTGGGCGGCAGAAGAGAATGGATTCTCAATGAAGAAGGCTTAAAAGAAGATGGAGAAATCTCCTCAGAAGATAAGGTTTTTGCTGAGAAAGAATTGATGGGTTTTATTGTGTCTGATGATGGCCAAACAAAAAAATATAATGAAATTCTTTCCGAATATATCTCAGAAGAATTGGATGGCAGCGTTCAGGTGGGTGGAGAAGTTATGAACGTTAGAGAGATTACTGATAAAAAGAAGAATAAAATGGCTTTTGTTGATTTGAGCTATAATACTACAGACTATGCGGCAACATTTTTCTCAGATACTTATGAACAATATAGGCATCTACTTACAGAAGGTAACATGATTTTGATATCAGGACAGTACGATTCAGAATACGAATCAACAGTAGCGCATAGAGTTATCAGTGTGGCTCAGTTAGCAGCGGAGGAATAATGACTTGTATATGCGATGCTAGACATTTATCTGAAAATTTTAAGACACACTCTTTTGAATGTGATGAGTACAGTAGAAAAGAAAGAGACAGACAATTTAAGGAAAGAATAGCTTGGTTAGAGCAAGATCATCAATGTTCAGGGCCAGGATATTCTCATAAAGCACATGGCAAATGCACGGGTTATAGCACAGATAGGACATAAAATGCCAATTGATAAAGACAATCTAGAAAAAGTTTTGAGCACAATTAAAAAGAAGTATGGTGACGGAGATATTCGCTATGCCAACGAATATCCTGAACTAACTAGAATTCCCACCGGTTCTCTTGAGTTGGATGCAGCTACTTACGGAGGTATTCCTCTAGGCAGATGGAGTCATTTCTATGGACCTCCTGGAGGCGCTAAGACTCTAACTTGTTGGAATATTATTAAACAGGCTCAAGACATGGGTTTAAGCTGTGCTTACTATAATATTGAGAAACAATTCTTGGCCAGTTGGGTCGAGCGCAAAGGTATTGATTTGTCCAAGCTACATGTTGTTGATGGATCTATTATTGAAGAAGTCGGAACAAAACTTGAATCTCTTCTTGGGGTAGTTAATGTTCACGTGCTTGATTCTTTAGCTGCTGCTATCTCTATTGATGAATTGGCTGGCAAGACAGAGGAGTGGAGGCCAGGAATTCAAGCAAGAGCATGGGGCAAAGTATTGCGTCGAGCTCAAGAAAGATTTGATGATGTAGAGAATGCAGTTATTTTGGTTAATCAGACACGTCAAGTATTTGGAAAGATGATGGGTTCAGAAGAACCTACTTCTGGTCGTGCAGTTGAATATATCTCTTCTATGTCTTTACAGTTTAGAAAGTCTCATTGGTTATACAAGGACGACAACGGCGTATTAAGTGACAGTGGCTCAAACATTGACACCATTTCAGGTGACTCTGACCCAGAGGGCATGGAGTTTCAGATTCGTGTTGCTAAGTCTAGAGTATGCGCACCGTATGGTTCAGCGAGAATGAGACTTGATTTTGAAACAGGAAATTATGATGCGGCGTGGGAACTGACAAAAGCTGCAATTTACCACGGAATTGCCCAAAGAGGGGGTTCATGGTATACTATCGAAGGATTTGATAAAGTTCAGGGGGAAAGAAAATTAAGGGAATTAATTTTAGAAAATACAGATTTGCAGCAAACAATCAAACAGGCCATATTAAATGGTCACAGCTTAAAGGAGAAACATGCCCAAGAAAAGGGATAGTGTCACAAGTGTTGGCACTAAATTAAGAACTCTCGTCGCAGTAATTATTGACGAGTCAGGTTCAATGAATGAAAGGCGTTCAGAAACTATTGCTTCTGTAAACGCCTATTTAGAGGGTATTGAAGATGAAAATCCCAATACTCTTGTAACTATTGTTAATTTCTCTTCACCAATTGGCGAAGAAAAGAGAGTTCGTTTTCTTGAAAGGAACACAAGGGTTGCGGATACTTATGAATTAACAGAAGAAACTTATAGACCCAGAGGCAATACACCGCTACTTGATGCAGTTGGTTCAACTATTAGAAATATTGAAACCGAAAATGTTGATAGATTTCTAGTTGTTGTTGTAACTGACGGGCTGGAAAACGATTCTAGAGACTTCACTAGAGAATCTGTGGTATCGCTTGTCCGAAGCAAGGAAAATAGTGGTAAATGGACGTTTACTTATCTCGGAGTAGGTGTTGACGCATGGGCTGGCGCTCAGTTGCTCGGCTATAGAAACAGAGGCAATACTCTCAGTGTAACGCGAGAGAATTTGCCATATGGTTTTGGTCAGTTCACTCACGATACTGCTACTTATCTTGCTAGTGCAGCAGCCTCAACTGGTTCTTTTGTTTCTGAAGAAGAGGTTGATGTAGATAAGATTCTAACGAGTAGTAAATAATGACACCACAGAACCAGGGCTACCAATTTGAGAAGGACTTGGCTAATGAATTTGGCTTAAAGCGAGTAAGTGGCTCTGGTTCTGTATGGTTTAGTAAATTAGATTTAACCGGTCATGGAATTAGATGGAGTCTTAAATATACTTCTAAGAATCAATTCCCTATAAATTTTGCCGATATTGTAGAGGCGATCCAGGCATGTTATGATATTGGCGGAGATGGCGCAATTCCAATTTGGGCCGCAAGAATCGAACCACTTGGAGAAGATTTTATTTTATTAAGAAAAGAAGATTTTAAATTAATGCAGGCAGGGTATAGCAAGTTAATGAAAATAATAGAGGAAGACAAGCCACAGGTTGCGGCTAGAAAGAGGAGAGCTAGTCAACCAGAATTATTGAGAGAGGAAGAATGAGACGACCACTTGCGGTAGAAATTTTGGAAAGAAGATGGGATGTAACTATAATTATTACTTATGAAGATGAAATTGAAACTTATATTGTATCTGCTGATTCTGGGTTAACATATGGTGACGGAATTTGGTTTGGAACAGCAAAAGAATATAACGAAGCGATAATGGAAACTTGATGATAGAAGATACAGGAAATTTATGGACTTATCCTGCTGATGCAGTAGTTATTACTACCAATGGATATGTTAAAAATAATGGACAAGCAGTTATGGGTCGAGGCTGCGCTAAAGAAGCGGCAAATAGATGGCCTTTTCTTCCTATGATTTTAGGCGAGGCTATAGAAAAATTCGGCAATGAAGTTTTTATTTGGGGTCTTCAAGACCTGGATGAAAACAGCGAACAAATAAGATTTAATAATATTATTACCATGCCAGTTAAATATAATTGGTGGGAACCAGCAGATTTAAATTTAATACAAAAAAGTGCTACAGATTTAAAAAAAGAAGCGGACTTATGGCATTTTGATAGTGTTGTTATGCCGCGTCCCGGATGCGGGAATGGCGGCTTAGAATGGGAAAATGTTAAGCCAATAATAGAAAAAATTTTAGATGACAGATTTGTAGCGATAACTTATGGGAATTAGCAGGCGAGAACTTTTCAAATCCTTGGGACAAGTTAAAGAAGGACCGCAACTTGATTTGTGGACAGAACAGGCTTATGAACAAGAAGAAGAAAGAAAGTGGCGAGAGAATTCTTATTTCACTTCTTCATTTCATTGTAGTTCTTATCCCGGCGCAGAACAAAATTGTAGATGTACTCCTCTTTATAAATTATTAAATATTCCTGAACAAGAACCTATTTCTCCTAAAGGAATAGGAATCATGGAAGCAGGGAAATGTGTTGAAGAACAAATTGTTGAGCGTTGGGCAAAAATGGGAATACTTCTTGGCCCACAACCACCGAATCAGCTTTATATAGAGGATGAAAACACTTGGTTGACAGGGAAATTGGATGCTGTATTAAATTTAATTCCAGAATATTATTATGTTCTTCCAGTTGAAATAAAATCTAAAGCAAACAAGGTTATAGAATATATGAAAGTTGGTGGTCAATCTTATGACGAAAAACATTATTATCAGCTTCAATCATACATTTTATGGTGCATGAGAAATCATAATCATATGAAATGGAATAAATTAGGGTTGATGCCAGCACAAGGCGGAATGATATATTATGTGTCCAGAGAAGACCCCAGAAATACCCACGAGTTCTATGTGGAGTTGGACGAAGCATTAGTGCGAGAGGCAGAGGAGACACTTAAGTATTGGAAGCAATGTTTCTTGGATGACGTTTTACCTGAGCGCCCTAAAGAGATGAGATGGTCTACCGGAAGCTGTCAATGGAATCCATACAAAAAATTGTGTAAAGCTGACTACAAAGAGGGAATTGTTAAGTTGTCTGAAAGTAATGCAGTAAAATTTGCTTTGGGACATAACCCCAACTATAATATAGAGGATATAAAAAGGAAAGTACAAGAAAGATGGATACACAAGCAGCTAGAGTTATTCTAGATAATACGTCTATATATGTTGATTGTCCCAGACATGGACGACAATATAATACATTGTGTATATCTTGTTTTCATATAGAAACAAATAGAAGAAGAAAAGAATTTATAGATAATAAAAAATGGTGGCAATTTTGGAATTGGAGATATGATGGAGGGATCAATAAAGTTGATGGATACACAAACAGCTAGAGCTATTTTAAGCGAAGTCGCACAGGGAGGGTGGTTAGATAGAGAACTCCCAGAGGACGAAAAAGATTTGATTGATTTAGCGCAATATTTCTATGACGAAGCCAAACTAGCTATTGAAGAAAGCATGGACAATGATTATCTTCATGCTATAATTAGGCTTGCAGATTCTTCCCCGGTATTAAGCGAAGTCGCCGTTCACAACCATGATGGGACTCCACCGGGGGAGTCTGAAATTATTCAAGGGATAAGAAATTGGACTGAAGATAAGTCTCCAATGAAAGTGCCCGAAGAGGTAGCTAAGACTTATCCTCGCCGTTCTAGCGGTGGTTATTCAGAGAGTGATTTAAGAGAAACAGAAAAGAAACGTCCAATTCAAGATGAACATGGACAATGGGGATTTATGCCTGCTGGCAACTGGATTCCTGAAAGCAATATGACATCAAGAGAGGGACTTCCTATTCCGCAAAGTGTATCGGAAACCGATCCCTATGATATGCCAGTAGATGTCACCGACTTGGGGGACAAAGCCGTTAGGAGGCTATATAGCGCGTTTGGTAGCTATCTGAGCAGGGTTAGGTGGCTGTTGGCTATCGCGGAGAGTAATTTATCTAATGCAACGCACCTAAGAGATGCTGAATATAGAGTTCTGTATAGCAATATAAGTAAATCCTTGACTTTGCGTGGCGAAAGAGCTACTAAGGATTTAGTTGATTCTTTAGCCAAAGAAGAAGAATCCTATAAAGAATGGGATGACAAAGTAGAAAAACACACCAGAGAAGTTATCCATTGGAAAGCACTTAGAGATATTTATGGCGGAAATGTAGAGCGTCTTTCTCGCGAGTGGACTATGCGCCAAGCGGAGTGGGAGCGAGATAGATAATGCTTCAAGCGACTTTAACTAATGGTTATATAATTTTCATAGATGAGCCACTAAGAAATTTTTTAAATGGTCAAGAGCGCGGAGTGTGGTTTGACGCCGAAACAAATGAAATACATATTGAAGATAGAACCAAATTAAAAGTTAATTCTAAACAAATAGTGACGGTAAGGGAGATATGAATGGTTGACGTAGTTTATTGGGGTGACGATTGGATGGCTTTATATCATAATAAAAAGAAAGTTTTAGAAGGTCATAGTTTTTATCCTAGAGACATTGTTGAAGTTTTAGGATTTGATTGTAAAACACATGATATTACACCTGAAACAGAACAAGAATTATGGGATGGCCCGCCAGAGTATTTTAAAGATTTAAATGTGGCCTTTTAAACATAAGCATAAATATGATCATGGACGAAGCAAATTAGCTTGTAGTTTAATCACGGGAGCCTCTGTTCAAGTTTCTTATCAACAATGGTGTAAATGTGGCTATCAAATAAAAAAAGAATTATCTCCTGCTGGATATCAACAATTAAGTTGGGGCGCAGATGAAGAATCTCTTTATGATGATGGACCTATCAGACCCAGACTTGATAAGGAAGAAGAAGTTAAATTAGCTCAAAAAGAATATACTAAAAACATGGGATATCATTTAAGTAGTATTTAAATATGGCAAAACGTCGGAGACGTAGACAACATCCAAAACACACTAAAATAACAAGATAATGTAATGACTAGAATTGTTTGTAAACCTGGTTGTAATTGTGGACGACATAATCGAAAGGATCACGCTCTTATTCGTTCAAAAAATAAATTTAAATGCCCCGACTGTAAAAAATATAAATCTATTGAAGAGTGGTATATTCGACGGGGAGGCAAACGTAGTCCTGTTTGCAAAGAATGTCATGCCGCCGATGGTAGAGCGCGTCGTCTAAAGACACTTTTTTCGCTCACAATTAAGGAATATGATAAAATTTTAACACATCAAAAAGGTGTTTGCGCTATCTGCAAGAAACCTCCAAAAACTCGCAAACTAGCGGTTGATCATAATCATAAGACTGGTCTTGTTCGAGGCTTGGTGTGTTGGCGTTGCAATTCTGCTCTTGGAAAATTTGATGATGACCCGGTTCTCATTGAACAAGCATTGACTTATTTAATAAATCCTCCTGCGACGGAAGCTCTTGGTGAAGAAAGAATTGGGAGAACAGGTAAAGTAAAAAGACGATCATTAAAAAGAAAATAGAATATTTAAAAAAGATTGGTGAATAATGAAAACTAGATTTTTACCTTTTATGATTGGTTCTACATATATAGATTTAGAATTAGAAGCGGCAGAAGAATTCTTTAAAGGTTTGCCGAGAGTCTGTCCATTTTGTGGCTGGATAGGAGATGTTCCAGAACATCATGGGTACAATGATGATTGGATTTGCCCTATTAAATGGCTAGCAGATAATATGAATCATTTGAGAAGTGGAAAATATATAGATGAGACAATTTTCGAAACCACATAATTATAAAGAATGGTTTTATATTAAATATTCTTATGCAGATCCACTTGTCGCAGGAACAGAAATTTGTGAATTCTGGACAGACAATGAAGAAGAATTTTTAGAAAAATATAAATTTATTTCTAGACACGCTAGATATAAATTAATTAATTACGAAACGCCCTTGACAGAAGCTACTTGATATGCTAGTCTTATACATGGAAGCTCGTATCTGGTGTACTTATCCGCCTTGAAAGCGGTGATGGTCTTAATCGGCTGTACGGGTTCGAATCCTGTAGCTTCCGCCTTATATGCCTCTCTATCCCAACGGTAGAGGAAGCAGGCTTAGAACCTGTTCAGTCTGAGTTCGAATCTCAGGGGAGGTATTATGAAACAAAAAATAGGATGGGCAAAGAAAGAATTTAAAGAAATAGAAAAAGATAGAAAGAATTTCGGTAGGTATATTAAGCAAGCTTCCCTAGCCCAACGGCAGAGGCATCCGGTTTAAGCCCGGTAAAGTCTCGGTTCAAATCCGAGGGGAAGTATATGAAGAAGAAAAAGAAAGGAAAGAAAAGATATTAAGCCTCTCTATCCCAATTGGTAGAGGACGGGGGCTCAAACCCCTCGAAAAAACAAGTCTGGGTTCGAATCCCAGGAGAGGTACTCGAAGGACAACATCAAAGTAGGCGGTGGGCTGTAAGGAGTCTTAGCCAAAACGATGGTAAAAAGGGTTCCTTAGCCCGTAATAATTGGCTCCTGCCTTCTAAAGTGGGTAAGCTGATAAGCCCGGAGACTAATGCCTGGGGCCAGCTAGCTTAATGGTTCCACCAAACCACTCTATTCCAACAGGTAGAGAAACAGGACTGAGATTCCTGACAGTGTGAGTTCGAATCTCACGAGTGGTATATAAAATAAGCATCTCTGGTATTCTGGCGAATACACTGGTCTGTAAAACCACGGAGCATAGTTCGATTCTATGGGGATGCATTCAAAATATGGAAGGGCAAGCCGAAGGTTGGCGACGGCACTCCCCCGCTAAGGGAGCGAGGTTAATAGCCCTTAAGGGTTCGATCCCCTTTCCTTCCGCCTTTAATATAATATTTCAGTTGCTATAATTATTGGTATGGCAGCAACCGAATTCTGTAGATTAATTAAAGAAGATATGTCCGGCCCGGATTGTGAGGCCGTTGGACGAGCTCTAATACGCGCAAAATGTTATAAGATGCCCATAAAGGTATATAATCGTATGCCCAAGAAATGGAAACAAACTATGGGTGCGCGAAGAATGAATGCTTTAATGAAATTCAAAGCAAAGAAAGCTCTCAAGAACAAGAAGAAGAGAGTCTATGATGAATATGCTCATAAAAGACTTTTAAGATATTTTGATGGCAAATCTCATGATCTTTATAGACAATGCAAAACTCCGCCTCCGCCTCCTGTATTTGAAATGGTTGAACCGAATCAAGGGTGGAATTCTCTTTCAAAATATCTTTGGGACGAGTATTCCCTAGGCAGAAGCAAATATGGTCTAAGCGATCTGGGAACTTATAATCCTGCCTCAAGACTTCCATCCGGTCGTCTTTCTGACCATGCTCATTATCCAGCAGATGCATTTGATTTAGGATTTAGTCCCTATCCTAATAGAGACGCATATGCATTTTTTAAAGAGATGGAAGGTGATCCAGAAATTGATTATGTAATCTATGGTAATTTAATTTGGAGTAGAAGTAAAGGTTTGCATGCTTATACGTATGGAGGACATACCAATCACGTACATACAAGTGGCCGTTACTAAGAAAGGTGTTAAATGGCAGTTAGAGAATTAGCAGCATTTAGTGCAGATATTGCAAGAGATGCCTGGAAAAGAACAATAAAACGCCCAGATGGTGGAGATTATGCTGTTTGGGATCAATTTTTTAGATGGAAAAAATCTGTAGATGATCTTCAAGATGATACAAAAGCAGTAGATGTTTTTACTCATGATATTAAAGAAGATTTAGACAATTGGCGTTCAAACAAAGTTAATCCAGACCTTGCCAGTTTAAAACAAAGAGTTACTGCATTGGAGTCCCAAACTAGCCCTTTTCCGGGATAGGTGAGGGTATTTGGCTCAACGAGGAATTATATAACGGATATTACTCGGACCCTTACCAGTTTGTAACCAGAGCCACGAATAAAGGTTACAAATGGGTGACATTTCAATGGAATGACGAAACTTATGGGCATTATAATAGGTTTGTAGCCGATGAACTTAAAGAAGCTTGTGTAGGCCGTCTTTGGTATACAATATGGCTTACTAGACCATTTACTCCTGCGACCGTTAGACAAGCCGTTATAGAATCTGGTGCCAACGGAGTTATTCTAGAAGGAGAAATTCCTTCTGAATGGCTTAATCCAAACACAGGCATTGTTGAACCACGTCCCGAAGCCGTCAATTGGGCTGATGTAATATTTTATATAAGCGATATAAATATTCCTAAAGCCGTAGTAACCAATTTTGCCCCATTTGTTCATTGGAATGGTCTTCCTTGGCCACAAAAAGCTAAACCATTAATTGATGCTGATTGGAAATGTATTACGGAGAATTTTATTTCAGAATCTCCTAATTCTACCCCGCAAAATACAGACGCCTATGCCAGAAATGCTCTTGGCTGGCCTAAAACTCAACCAATGGTTGAATTACCACGGTTAAATGAATATGATCTTGCTGGATTCGAAAATGTTAGTCATTGGGACGCAGGGAATATTTAATTTCTTTTTATATAAGCAACAAATCCGCCAACTGGAAAAGAAATCATTAAAATTGTTTGTGCAATCATTGCAAATAAATAATCGTCATAAATAAAATGTTGCCATTCGGAAATAATAAAAAAAGAAATTAATATAAAATTAACAATTGCCCAAGATATAAGTCCACCAATTAAAATTCTCTTCCAATATTTTATTAATGCTTTACTAAATCGAATTAATGAAATTATATACCACCGAATAAAATTTATTAACAACATCTACCTTCCTGTTTCTAAGTATATATGCAGGGTGGTAACAAGGATAAATTCGCGCCTTGCTCCAAGGTTCATAAAAAGGTTTACCGACTAAATCTTTCATTAACCGATTCTCTTCGTTTCCTCCAGACAAAAAGCATATTGTTGCTGTTTTTCCAAGTGTTAATATAAATTTTGGTTGCACTATCTCATCAATTTCATCCAAAAACAAATCACTGTGGTCTATTAATTGTTCTTTTGTTGGGGTTGGGTTACCTTCCCCAACATCTCCCTTAAAACGATTTGTTATATAAATTCCCTCCCTGGTTATCCCTGCCTTTTTCAGAGCATCATTTAAAAGTTCTCCAGAGCGACCACAAAAAGGAATGCCTTTTTTAATTTCCTCCCTTCCGGGAGCCTCGCCAACTATCATTAAATCACATGGAGTTGGTCCGACTCCCGGAACTAGAACTGAATATTTCATTAAGGTCGGTCCAAATTAGGAACAATTGTTTCTGGCTTGAAAATCACACGGTATCGAGTGGTAGATACTTTAATACTATCTATTTGTTCAACAAAGTAAGTCACATTATCAGATAAACCCAAAAAGGATTTTTTGAATCCCTTCCCATCTTTACAAGTGACTTCCAATGATCCACCCAAAGCAGATTCACTCGTTTCTACAGAACACAAACCCTCAATCTGCAATAGATATTTGTCGGTAATACCATTTACGAATACAATACGACGAGCAACTTCAAACTGTTCGGCTGCTTTAGAGATATTCCTTGCGGCCACATCTGCGTCAGAGTCAGTACAACCCGCTCCCACAAATGCCAAACATGCAACTGCCGCGATTATTGCAATTATTTTCAATTTAGTTTTCCTTTCGAGTTATAATAATATGCCGTACTTATGCATTAGTGTAGCATAACATCAAACTAAAGCCTATTAAGATAATATAAAGCCCACCTCTCGATGGGCTTTATAGTCGTTGAGAGGGTTGCCTACCTCTAAGCTCCTATCCCTGGTTATCTTCACAGGATAAGTGTATTTAAGAGCCGCCTGTGTCTCGTTGTTTCACCTAGCTTCCCCATTTCTGGTTTAGCTCCAACTTCGCAAGATGCACCCCATGTGACAAGGGCCGAGGATATGCTTCCGCGCCTTGGTAAACGCTCCACACCATCCCTTCGCTCCTTACTAACAGCACATTCCCTAAATCCCGTCTGTGGGAACAGACGGTCGTTCGGGTCTGTCACAACGCGGTTACTTACCGTCGCTTTCACCGTTAATATAAAGATAGCACATTCATTTACGTTTGTCAAGTTTTTTATACAGAAAACCGCCCTTTCGAGCGGTCACTGTCGCGGGTTTAGAGCTACCGATATTTATTATATATATTCCGGGGCTAGGGATCGAACCTAGATCACGAAGTTCAGAGCATCGCATCCTGCCAGTTAGACGACCCTGGATTGTTTAAACAATTGAGTGTAAGCAAAGCCGCACCAAAGAATTGCACTTTGCGCTTCCTGTTTACGAAACAGGGTTCCGCTATCAGAACTTGTGCGGCAACATGTATGAATATCATTACGAAGGCTTTTGTCTAGTGCATATATCTGTCTCAGATTAAAATCTGGCGGCACTTAACCGCTGCTCTCTACCTGTCAGTTTAGAATAACTGAACTCTTGAGATTGTACCCCGTAGAATCCGTGGTATTGACGCGGTTACTGAATCTCCGCTCCCACTATTTCGTTCGCGTTTCTTATATCTCTTCTTTTTCTCCGACAAGAAAAAGTCTCTCAATTATAAGAAGGTAGCCTAACGTTCCTCGATGGCTATTGAATTCCACCGCATATGCATTTCAATTCATACATTAATAGATACATCACCACTCGCTACCCACCCGGATTAGTCCTCGATGCCCGATCATGTGTCGGACTCATAAAGGTTTCACCGGCCCAAGCCTTGTCCGTGTATATCTAAAGCCGCCACCAAGAATCGAACTTGGATTACATGAGTACCATTCATGATTTTTGCCATTAAAATATGGCGGCAATATCTCCCCTGGGTCTTGCACCCAGACCTGCTGGCTTATGAGGCCAGAGCTCTTCTTTTAAGCTAGAGAGAGTTAAAATCCTATCGAACTATAATCAAAAGAAGCCACAGCGTTATCTTTGTGAAAGATATACTTATCTTGATTCAATCTCACTTGTGATTCTTGTTGCCCCGCAGCCGTAACTTGAATGAATTCAGCATTTTCTTTAAGTTCTGCCAAATTAGTCGCGCCGCCATATGATAACCCCGAGCGGATTCCCCAAGCCAATTCTTTGATAATATTTTCAACTGAACCTCTTTTTTCTACTTGTCCATAAGAACCTTCTGGAGCTCTATGACCGTTAATATGATGAGAAGCATTACCATAATATTCTCCAGGATTTGGTGCCTCATCACAACCGGCCAATAAAGAACCAATCATTACCGTATCTGCTCCTGCCGCGAGCGCTTTTACAATGTCGCCGGAATTTTTAATACCTCCGTCAGCAATAATTTTTACATCAGGAAAGTATTCTTTATTCCTAGCCACGTCCATAATAGCTGAGAGTTGCGGCACTCCAAAACCTGTTACCTCCCGAGTTCTACAAGCTGCTCCCGGTCCAACACCAACCTTAATTGCATCAGCGCCGACCTGAGATAAATGTGCTGCCGCTGCTTCTGTAGCTACATTGCCTACAATAAGTTTTGTATTCTTTAATCCATTGCTTTTAAAGTTAGCAACAAATTCCAATACTTGTTCATGATCTCCGTGGGCCACATCAAGACAAAAGATTTTACAACCCATAGCATAAAAAGTAGCAATTATTTGTGAGTCTTTAAGACCTAAAGAAACTCCACACATGGAATTATATTCTGCATTAACTTCTAAGTAATCAGCAGTTCTTTCATTATCACTTTTAAATCTATGTAGAATTCCATAAGCTCCTCTGCTCCACATCATTGCTGCCATATATGGGCCGGTAACAGAAGGCATATTCGCAGAAATAATAGGAATTTCTATTTCTTCTCCAGAAACTATTTCGCTAGAAATATCTGCATCAATTCTTTTATTTAATACTCCCCGTTTAGGGACGAGAAGAACGTCATCGAAAGTATAAGTTTGTCTAAGATTCATTTGCCTCCATTTCTGCAATTAGTTCTGGATAAGTTTTGCCATCTTTATCGAAAGGAATCGGACCAGCGGTTCCCATAAAATCATCGCCCAAAATTTTGCCCAAAACCTCGGACTCCGCATCATCTAGTGCTATCCATTCGTCCATATTTAAAGGACGTAGAATCCACCATTTTATTTCATGATAGGTATTTTCCCAAGGAAAAGTTTTTGCCGTATAACTGTTGGAGTAATTATCATCATTTTCTGTTAATTTTACTCCTTCGGGAAGATAAGAATCCCAATCGCAATTTTCTGGAATATCCCCCTCAACCCAAAGAGTAACACAAGTAATATCTTTCATTATTCTTTATCCTTTTCTTTTTCAAAACCAAAATTACTTTTATTTAATTCTTCTCTAATCATAATCATAGAATCCCAAATCTTTATTTCGCCCTCGGGATTGACCACAACATGAGTCTCCGCTTTCGGGAGCCAGATTTGTTTAGCCATTATAACCCAACCTCCCTCCAAAATATATTTATTTTATATTAAAAGCCGCGCTAGGGGATCGAACCCTAATCCTCGTGCTTACAAGGCACTTGCTCTGCCAAACTGAGCTTGAGCGGCAAAATAGAGAGGGGCCGTGAGAGTCGAACTCACATCAGGCTAAGCATTCCTGATTTTGAACTTGCTTAAGGTTCCCGCAGGCATAAATTATATATAAAACCTCCCCAATAGTCTCGGCAAGGATCGAACTTGCGATCTTTGGGTTCGCGGCCCAATATTTTCTCCACTAAACTACGAGACTAAAAGCTCCAGGAGATGGGATCGAACCATCAACCAACGGTTTCAAAGACCGTGCTCCGATGCCAATACAGAGTGTCCTGGAATGTTTTTATGTTATGCGCCATGCTCTGAATTGTAACACAGCGGATACATCATGATCAACCCAAACCTGATTAGAACCATCAGGTTGGTTATAAATATTTTGCGGGAAATTACCATAAAAATATGTAGTCGATGCATTAGACACATTTACTAAATCATCTGCTACTGCCCACTCATTATCTACAATAAGCCCGGTGAGAACAGTAAAGTTTTGGGACGTAGTAGAAGAAATAACTTCCAAAAATACATCTCCAGAAGCATTATCAAAATAAAAGCCATCTGAACCGGTTGCTGTATATAAAGATGGTGGCGCAGATAAGATCCGCGAAATATCAGTTACGCTTAAAGTAATTCGAGCCATGAGTTAATTATATATTAAAAAGTGGGGGCACTAGGACTCGAACCTAGCACTTGGGTTTAAAAGACCCTACCTTTACCTGATAAGATTATACCCCCAAGAGAATCTTAGAGTCAGTGTTTCATAGGATTACACTTCGCAGTGGCTACCTAACTTCGCCTAACGGGGAAATACCAATCTAAGAGTGTTGTGCCCTTAGACCTACACGGTGGTAATCATCCTTAACTTTAAGATTCAAGAGTCACCAGAGAGATTCGAACTCTCACTCCATGCTTGGAAGGCACGTTTGCTCGGCCATTAACAATATGGTGACTAGGTGGGAGAACACTTTGAACCCTTCTCCCTAGGGCCGCTGGACATGTTTAGCGTCGGGCCAGTCTAGGACGAATAGTTTAACGTCATAATGTTAGACGCATCTAAGCGGCCGACTTAGATAGCTCCAACACTAGGATTCGAACCTAGATATCACCCTTAACAGGGGCGCGTTCTGCCATTGAACTATACTGGAATGAAAGAGAAGGCAACGTGGAAAGCAAGACCTTCTCTAGTGGACAATCAGGGATTCGAACCCTGCTGAGTTCCTGAGTGCAAATCAGGTGACCACCCCAAAGCAGTCCCATCGCCCATACTAGATTTTTACAAGTTTTTGACAAGAGTAGGCAAAAATCTAGAAAAATTTACTCTTGATAGTACGCATTCAGGGCTTCGCTCCCCGGTCCTCCGATTTGTAAGAACGGCGCTCTCCTAACTGAGCTAAATGCGTATGTGATTGGGTGAAAAGATTTGCACTTTTCCGCGAATTCTTAGGCCATGATAAGCATATATTCGCTGCCAACTTGCACCCTCCCAAGATGCTCGGATATCGCTCCGAGACGTGCGCTCAATACATCGCCTATTGAGTAACGTGTTACAAATTTATCCTAGGTTATTTGTATCAGACCGCCATGAGGGAGTCGAACCCCCGTCCAAAACGTTAGAAGCGTTTCACTCTGTCCACTGAGTTAATGGCGGATATTTTAAGTGATTCCCGAAGGATTTGAACCTTCACCATTCTGTTTAAGAGACAGAAGCTCTACCATTAAGCTAGAGAACCAAATAGTCACCACTTTTTTCGCCAAGGTTATCGGCAGGCTGGTGACAACCACCGTTCAAAGAGAATGTCTCAAGCAAATCAGAAGGCTTTCGCAGTCCTAATTTGAGTCGAAACAAATCTCTTAGCGGTTCCTACGGGATTCGAACCCGCGCTACCTCCGTGACAGGGAGGCGTGTTTACCTAGCTACACTAAGAAACCATACGCGGCGTCAAGGAATCGAACCCTGTCCTTCCGATTTGGAGCCGGAGTGGTCGCCATGACCTACACCACAAATTATATTAGATTGACCAATCAGGTGTCCAAGCAAGAGTTACTGCTGGTGTCCAAGTTGGAACCCATTGCTTGACTGAACCTGTACTTACACTAATTGCTGTCATAATTCAAATATTGTAGCATAAATTTACATCTGTTGCAAATTAATTATTATGAAGAATTGCATTGCTAACTCTCCTGTCGCAATTAATGATTTACCTACTCTAGTTTTCATTTCTGGAGCAAGAGGCAATTCGTCAGGAGTTTCAGCCGCAATAATTGCATCTCTGAACGCAATCCATTTCTTATATTCTCCTGGTTGTTGAGATTTCCATTGAGCATAAGTAACAGTAGCTCCCTGAACATTTGGTACAAATACATTTTTAAATAAATCTATGGCTGTATTCATTTATCTATTTTATCATTTAATAGATCGTTAAGGAGTCGAACCTTCTCTTTTCCTGCATATAAGACAGGCGACCACTACCGGCGGTCACACGATCCGTAAAAAGTAGACTGTCAAGGAATTGAACCTATGATCTTCCGCTTTATCAGAGCGGCGTGCATACCGTTACACCTCCAGTCCATATTTTGAGAGATTTTCCTGTTCTCTCAAACAGACACACTTATTTTGAGGTAGATGCTGTGTGCCTCATCTCTCTTCTACCACGTAACTCAGTGATAGAGCGCGGTCTACTACTTGTCACATCACAATTCTGGCTGATACCCAAGACCCCCTAGCACGATTCGAACGCGCGCCCAACAGATTCGAAGTCTGTCACTCTGTCCACTGAGTTATAGAGGGAAAACGCTCTGTGTAATTCCCGCGTTGGGGCGTGAGCCACTACCGATCCTAGCGAATACAGAATTACACTTTCTCTGAGAGAATTTCGGCAATGATTTCTACCTACCCGGCCCACTAGCTAAATCGGCCTCCTTTTCCAGTTGCTATCTGAAAAACCCACCGCCTCAGCAGAAATCATTACCTAGTAGCCCGTATCGGATTCGAACCGATGACCGCTTGGGTGAAAACCAAGAATCCTAGACCAGCCTAGACCAACGAGCCAAGATATCTAACATGATGCGTCTTACTCTTTGCTGTACACACTCCGAGGATCGGCATGTTAGATAAAGATGCTTGTGTGAATCGAACACACCTAGTCGGGTTTGCAATCCGACACCTAAACCACTCGGTCAAAGCATCATAATTTAAAATCGCCTCGGTATCAGTTCCGATTTTCCTGCGCGCTTTCAGTTGTCGGCCAAAGCCGCGAGCGATTTATGTTTCTTCTAAGAATCGAACTTAGTACGCGCCGGGCTTCAACCGACCGCTCTACCATTGAGCTAAAGAAACAAGTGGCAATTTTTTCTGTTAATCTGTAGGAATTGCCAAACCGATCATAAGTAGGAAGATGGAGCCACTCTATTATCCTGAGCGTCTCGCATGCAGACGGGTGGTTAATTACTCAGGCGGTTGAATCTTCCTAGTATCACTGAGCGGGTTCGAACCGCTAACCTTTTGCTTGAGAGGCAAATGACTTCACCTATTCGTCCACAGTGACTTAAAAAGCTGATTCAGTTGGGGCTACTGTCAGCTATTGAACAATAAAACATGAACCCCATTGGAATTATTGTTCAAGTGGAGAGTCGTCAGGGTTACGCTCCCTGCTCGCCGGGATTCACAGCCCCAGGATTTCACTAGAAACTTCCGACTCATTTTATCAGGGCAGTAGGATTCGAACCTACGACCGCCGGTTTCCAGAACCGCCACTCTGTCCAGACTGAGCTACACCCTGTTTTGAGAACCGAACACCCAGATTTGAACTGAGACTTCAACATTGGCAATGTTGTGTGCTGCCATTACACACTATGCTCGGAAAATTAATTGAAGGCTGGTCGCCCGCACCTTTCGGCGTGTATTTCCTAGGAACACTAAAGCCAACCAATTTAACCCGATACCTAGAAGTTCAGTGATGGTTTCCCATATAACTTCCCATTCGGCACCTTCAAAAGTTCGGGCGCTCGGACTCGAACCGAGAGTCTCCTGCTCCCAAAGCAGGCGGATTACCAGGTTTTCCTACACCCAAATGCTTACACTCAATTGTCAAAGAACACTACTACTATTTATAACACAAGACTTGTTGTTTGTCAAGTCTAGTAGCGCCGCCGAGAGTCGAACTCGGATTTGCAGGATATGAGCCTACCGTAGAAGCCGTTCTACTACAGCGCATGTTTGTCTTGAGTATCCCATGATAGCACAAAATTGTCGTCTGTCAAGGGGAGAGTGTTAACGTTTCTTTGGCGGTCTGTTATCGCCCGGTGCAGGCGGCGGCGGTGCTTGGAAATTCATTTTATTCTCCTTTAAGATTCTATTCTTTTTACATATGGTATAGGCCTAAATCCATTTTTTAAAGCAAGGAAATTAGACACAGCTACGAATCCACGCCCCAAACTTTTTTTATAAGAGCCATTTGAATAAGCAAACCAAGGCTGAAAGCCTCTTTGTTTGTATAAATTGAAAGCTATTTCCGCAGATTTATCTCCTCGCGCGAGCTCTGGAAATGCATTAAACAAATCTATGACAAATAAACTAGATTGATCACCTTCAATTGGTAATAAAGGTTTAGGATTGTGTGTTATATTTTTTTGAATAAAACCCAAATCAGTGGATTTAATTTCCATTAAATACCCATCAAATAATTTAATTGTTCCGTCATCATTTCTTGTAACATTATGATGCCATGCCTTTAAATAACCACCAGATTCAGCTTCAATTATTGCCCACATTGTAGCTAAAAGATTTGCATCTTTAAAACCTGCATTGTAAAGGCGTTGAGCAGCAAGCCAAGGCTTAAGCTGCTCTCCGTCTAAATCCCATGTTACACCGCGCAACTCAATATTTGCCATGATTTAATTCCTTTATTTTATAGAAAAAATCAAATCTTTGTTGTATGGCTTCGGAAGTTAATGGCTTACGACCTTTTCCGTTGCCTATACCCTTGCCTTGAGGTGGAATTCTTTCTTTATAAAATTTAAGACATAAATTTGCTTGAGGTTTTTTAATTTTTAAAAATGGTGTTATATCTTTTAAAAATTTAATTGCTTTTTTATCTGTAACTTGCCATCGTGAAGTTGATTTGCGATTTCCTTTTTCTGGTCTTTCTTGATAATATCCTCCCCAAATATTATAAAATTCCTTAACGATTGTATTGCCTCCAAAATCTTTACGCATGACAACCATACAATGAATTCCAACACTTGGGGATTTTGTTTTCTTTTGTCTTTTAAAAGACGATATACAACCTTCTCCATCAAATATTCCAGCTAGATATGCCAAGTCACTGTTACTAACTTCTTCGTTCATAAAGAAATTATATCATATTGCGCCGCGTATCTCTTCATTCGTCATATAATAAGTATAGCTATTCTTTCTTTTTTCTTTCTTTAGTTTTAATTAGCTTAATTTTTTCTGCCCCAAGTTCTTTGGCATATTTAATTGCTTGTTTCGCTGTTGAAAATTCAATAAAAGATTCAGTTAAATTTCCAGAGTTGCCACCGGCCCAAATAACGGTTTTTAGATTTCCTTCTTTGTCGTACCAAGGAAAAGGAGTTTGCATATCTCCTTCGTCGGGGTAGAAAACTTTCCAAGTATCTCCTCGCCCTCTTACTTCATAAATTACTTCGATTTCGCTAGATGATTCCATATTTTTCTCCAACAAATATAGCAAGAATAAGAAAAAGAATTTCTATAGCCAACCAAGTTCCGCCGCCATAAAATAAAACTTTCTTAATCATTTTTACTTTCTTGAATTGATTGCAAAACTTCTTCTCTTACCTCTGCAATTAATTCTTCAACCATTACTAGATTTTTTCTTAACTCATTCTTAATATATTCTTCGTCACCTTCTGTAATAAATCTAGATACAGAAATTGGACCAATATCTACAGAACTATAATCAGGTAGTCCGACTTTTTCAGATGAACCTGTCATGATTTTAATCATTCCTAATTCATGTATTTCTGACATTTTTTCTCCTCTTATTTCGATAGGGTCAGGCATATAAGCCATCACTTTTCCTCTATTTTAAATTTCCAATTATCTTTCTTAGGTCCAATAGCTTCTTTAATAAGAAGACAATTTAATTTGGGATAACTTTTATCTTCTTTGCAAACAATTCCATTATTTATTTTATAAACAATTACTTCATTTTTGTTAAGCCACGTAGGACTCACTTCTACTAAAGATATCACAAGTAAAATACCCATCGAAAGGCCCAGACACCAACCAAAAAACATGTTCATTTATTCATCCTCCTCAATTGGAATTACTAAATACATATCTTGATTTATGAAGTTTTCTGCGACAGGAATTTCTGAGTCAGTTATAACTATAAATGAATTTAATTTGTTTAAATTAAATTCTTCTTCAAGAATATCATTTCCATAATGTTGTGCCAATAAATCACCTATTTCAGTAATTAAATTTTCTACAGGTTCTAAATTATCAGCAAATTCATTTGGTAAATATATTTCTAGCTTAAGACTCATAAATTACCTGCACTTCTATTCCGCGCTTTTCTGCTTCTTCTACACAATTTTTAGTCCCTTTAGAATTTTCTAAATCATTGTGAAAAGCAATTACGAGCTCTGGTTCCATATCTAACATTTTTTTATTTCTAATAGGACCAGCAGCCTTTCCATATTTTTCCCATTCGGCAGGCATAGGTATAACATCTTTAAAACCCAAATTTTTTGCGATTATTCCTGCCATAGTATCTGCGCCTCGTGCTGCACCGTGAATGATTATTGAATCTCTGTCTAATTTAAATAGAACATCATAAATAACCCAATAATTATTCCAATCCCGGTCGCCAGTTATTAAAATGTTCTTCACTTACTCGCTTTTACTCTAACGCTGCCAAGAATTGAACCAAAGATGAAAATGAACCAAACTAAAGTATGTGTCGTCCAACTGAATGCCCACCAAGCGAATAAACCAACGCCAACCAAAACTATTACTAAGAATAATAAAGCTACGGCAGCAGTCATGCCGTCTAATGTATATTTTTGTATTCTATTCAAATGTCCTCCTTAAAATTTAGTTTTACCAACCGATTGTTTTAGAAGCGCCAACGTGATCCGCCCCTTGATTTCTCAACTCTTCCATTCGTTTGCTCCAATATTCTCCCGTCTCCCCTTGAAACATTGGGTCACCAGTTGAAGCGAATCTCCATCTACTTAATAAACTTTGATAAGAAAGAGAATTTATGTAATTTTTATTTTTTTCTGTTAAATCCAATTGTATTCTCCTTAAAATTTAATTTCTAATTGTCCGTATGGCAATAATGTTAATTTTGCATTTCTTCTATTAACTATTTTAATAATAGATTCTAAAGTATTCTTATCTATATTTTTACGTCCAAAAATAATAATTTTCAATCCTTCTAATTTAATATAAAGTTTTTTCGCTATTATTTCTGACAATAACTCTTCATAGAGTTCAGTCTCTTTCATAGCGCCGCCTATGATAGCACACTACGTTTAGCCTCAAGTTGCTCGACGCGTTCTCTTAACCGTTCTATAATGTCCATTTGTTTATTATTAATTTCAATTATCATTTTAATATTTTCGTGTTCTGTTTTTGCTATTTTACTTAAATTTATAATATTTTCTTTAATTAAATTAAAATGATCATTTATTATTTGTTTTTCATAATTGCTAATAAACATTACGGCATTCCAATTTTCGGTCCTGATCTTAAGAATGGCTTAACAAAAGTAATATTTGTCATATTGTCTAAACTGAATCTCTTAATTCTGTAAGAAAATTTACCATTTTTGCGCATTTCCATTCCTATTATGCTTTTAGTTTCTTTTTCGAACGTAATATTGGAAACTTGCCGCCAGAAACCATCATATTTAAATCGTAAATCAATTGTCATGAGATATGATATGCCCAATCATCCAAAATAAAATCATAAATTCCATACATGTCTTCGGGTGGACCGTATTCATATATTTTCTCAACAATGAATTCATCTAAATCATCATCAGTATAACCATCTTCTTTCTTCCACTCTTCCCATTCTCCCACAAAATCCCCTTCGACCATAAATTTATCCAAATCTATTTTTGCTGAATAATATTTATCTATTGTTATAATTTTTGTCATTCTTTATTTCTCCTGTATTCTCTGTTTGGATATAAAACATTAAAGGAAATCTCTTCTGGTTCCCAAAATGGCAATGCTTTAATTTTTAATTTCATATCAATAACACATAACCATTTTCCTCTAAATCGCACCATTTCCTCACCGCAAATTTCGCAAAGGGGAATTCTATAATCTTCTTTTTTATAGGTTTTTGGAACTTTAGTTTTTTTCATATCTTATAACTATAAGGTCTTTCTCAAATATGATAGCACGCCTGCCGCTGCTGCACTAATAAGTAACAATAAAGAAGACATAGCGCCAAGAATAAAAGCTAATTTATTAGACATTTATCGGCTCTACAGATTCTTCGAAAATACCTAAATCTTCTACATCCGAAGTATCAACTTCTCTAATTTCAGGTACGCGCCAAAGTGCATAAAAAGCATTATCTAATACTTTGTAAATATTTTCATTGGCGTCAACCAAAACTTCAAATTTAAGTTCAAGAATTCTTTCCATTATTTCTCCTCATCAAGCCAATCAATTTCGAATTCAGGAAATATTGCTTCATAAACGCGATCAGCTAAGTCAAGTCTTTCGTTATTTGACAAATTTCTCTCATCGCAAAATATAGCGAACGCGATTGAAATATCTTCTATAAATTTGTTCATATCCATATTTTAAAATCCTTTCTCCAATCCATTTGGCAATATTTAATAACTCGTTTACAATCAAGTTGACCAATTTTTAGATTCGGGAACAATTGCAAGATAAGAATCTCCAAGTCCTCCGTAAATACGGACAGTTTTGGGATCAAGACCAAGAGAATCGCAAATATCCATCATTCCAGCAACGGAAACAGCATGAACTGAACATTTTCCGGTTTCTTGCATTTGAGTTTTTAACATATTTAATTGACTCATTATATATTTCCTCCTTGCCCATCTGTAATATTTTCAAGGCTAGAGCGCACAAGCTTTCGAAGATAATTTAAATCTTCCATATTGACTTGTATATCACCCCATCGTAGCACACAACGTTGAGGTTGTACGATTAAGACTGTGATAAGAGTGCGCCCGTTGGGCAGTGGCTCTTGATTTAAATCTTCTCCCCGCAAAATATATTCTGCATCTTCAATTGTATTAAAAGTTCCATGAATTCCGCCGGTAGAAAGAAAAATCCAATTTCTTTTATCTGCTATTCCATTAGGAAATAAAGAATATATTTCCTGCATAGAACGTATTTCTGTTATTTCATACATTAATTGCCTTTTCAAGACGTTTTAGATTTTGCTTATGAGAAATAATTTCATACTCTGCCCAAGATAATGCATAACTTTCTTTGAAATGAAAATGTGCTTCAGCAATTACATATTTTTTATAATATATCCAAACATCATAATGAGGAATAGTAAATAAATTACCCAAATGACGTGACGTTCGTATCTCGTAATCTCCAAATTTATATATCATACTTCTCTTCCATCAACAATAACTGTTAACTCTTGATCTAGCGCCCAATCTCTAATTAAATGATAAATATTACCTTTACAATAATCTCTCATAATTTTTAGAACATCCTCCGTAGTTGGATTTTTAGGGGCATCTCCATCCGGCCAAATTTCATCAATTGACATAAAGTATTCAGGAGATTCCACTGATACAAGAAATCCATCTTTCATTATAGATATTTCTCGATAAATTCATCAAATACTAAAACATTATTTTCTCTGTCTCGCACAGACAAATCTTTACAATTAACAATAAGATCGCTGTAATTATAATCTTGGCGAGAAGTAGAAATACCATAACCAGTATTCTCGTCAATTTCATTTCTAATCATTTCCGAAAAGATAATTCTTGCTAAATATGATTCATCAGTCCATCTATCGCGTCCGCGATCTAATGCTTTAGCTAAAATTTGCGGAAGTTCAGTTCCGCACCAATGAGTATAAAAATAAATTTCTCCACCATCATGTTCAATAAAATTAATATTTCCTCTATCACCCATTATTTGTCCTCCTTAGTTTACCGGCCAAAAGAAAACAGCATCTTCGGCGCTAGAATTTGGATTTGTATATTTCCCGCTCCATGTAGTTTCTTTCTCATACCAACCTTCTTCTATTTCAAAAAGCGGGGAGAATCCATTCCCTTCCGCATCTTTAGACATTACTACCAATGATTCTTGTGGCATTCTTTTTAATTCATCAATTAATTCTTTAATTTTCATTATTCCTCCTCTTCTGTGCCAAACAAAAGTTCTTTAGCCGACGGAATAGCATATTTCCATACCCATGAACTGCCTTCAACGTAAAGACGTGGAAAATCCCAAATATTTTGATTTTCGTTTCCTAAATATCTAACTTCTTCTAATGGCAATCCCGGCATATCAATTAAGATAGCCTCATTCTCATTACCTTTTGGCCATATAGAAAATTCAAATCTTCCATCGTGTGATTTTACAGAAGTCCGCAACCATTTAACATTGGCACCAATCTCTGAACAAAAGACTTTCATATTATTAAATGCTTCGTCTTCTGAAGAGTTTTCTACAGGACCAGTTCCAGGATTAACATAAACAAAACCGCCAAGAGATTCTCCTACAAAACTTTTTGTCATTATTCGTCCTCCTTTTCATAAACAATTTGTTTTATTCTTTGTGTAGATAAATTTAATAGTTTTGCGAGTTCAGTTGGGTTGGCACCATTTTTCCACGCAGTTTTGATACTAGCATAGAAATCTTTTGTTGAATTATTTAAGAGAGTTCGATGCCGACGCATAATTTTTCTACGCGCCAGCATCTCTCTCCGGTCTTTTTCTCTAATCACTTAATAAGTTCTAGTTCTTCTTCATAAAAATCGAATGAATTGATTTTCTCTTTCGTGTCAGGGAATTTAACATACCAGCCCCTTTTCCCTGTAAATGGATCATCAGATTCGCTTTCGATAAATCCTGTACTTTCCCACCAATCACAATTATTGTGATCGTCCCATACACTTTTAATTACTGTTACTTTATCCCCTATTTGCATTTAATTATCCTTTGCCGCCGCTTTAATTCCTTCTAAAAACATATAAGCTACTTGATTACTATTTCTAATATTTGTAAGATTCATAATAGTAAGAACTTTTAATTGAGCTTTGTCATCTTCTAGAATTTCTTCTAAATTGAGCGCCAAAAATTCTTGCGCCAACCTTTCATAATCATCAATAATTTGACCAACCATTTTAGTTGCTTGTTCAACTACCAAGGAATCACTCATTAACAAACCTCCACCCAATTCATACAAGTTCTTAAAAGACCATCATAGTCTGCGGACATTGCCTCCGCAAGAAAATCATCAATCTCTTCTTTTGAAACTCCTCCACGCTTCAATTCTCTTTCGACTTTTCCAAGAATAGCAAAAGCATTACCGTCATGACCAACTAGCTCAACTTCAATATGAGGATATTTGGGCTCCATGAATTTGTCCCCTTTCTTAATAACCGCGATTAGTAAATCTTTTAAATCCCTTTTCTCCATATATGTCGTTATTCCATCTAATATCAGGGTAATTTTTGGGGTCTTCTATAAGTCCCCAAGAATGTCCACCGCCTAAATGTTCTTTATGGTAAACACCATGAACAGTAAAAATTTGTTTATGTCCGCAAACATCACAAATATGTTCATA
>Ga0209519_10000016_pt1 | contig 81576 bp, 97 predicted proteins | sample Rifsed13ft1_FD_184005 | JGI IMG/M metagenome (GOLD analysis project Ga0209519, IMG submission 184005) | Soil microbial communities from Rifle, Colorado, USA - sediment 13ft 1 (version 2) | ecosystem: Environmental > Terrestrial > Deep subsurface > Rock core/Sediment | place: Rifle, Colorado...
ATGGAGACCTTCTGTTCAGTATGTGTTTTACATTTGGCACAATACTTGCGGATGACCTTGGGTATGTTCATATGAAAAAAACCGCTTCAACGGTAATTTAAGCATTGAATCTATAATAGGTGCAAAATACAAGAAAATTTGTGACTTCGAGCCTAGCGAATTCGATTTCTTTATTAAATTCAGTGGCAATGGGTGACAAAAAAGCAGATCTTGTCCTAAAAAACTGCTCCTTGCTATCCGTTTACACCAGAGAGATCATTCCAAAAATTCAGATTGCAATAGTTAGAGATAGAATTGCATATGTTGGTCCAGATGCAGGACACACAATTGGAACAAAAACAACTATCATTGATGTTAAGGAAAAATATGTAGGACCAGGTTTTGCTGATCCGCATTTACACATTGATCAATTTATCCTACCGTCTGAACTTGCAAAAAAGTCCCTTCTCTGTGGAGTGACATCACTTTTCTCAGATCCGATAGACATTGTCAGTGTATCTGGTTACAAAGGATTTCAAGAGTTTCTAAAACTTGGAGAAGATTTACCAATTAGAATTTTTCAATTTGTTCCTGGTGGTCTTCCTGTTGATGGAAAATTCAGTCACAGCAAAACTTTATCATTATCACAGGAAAAATTAGCAATCAAACACCCTCATGTTCTAGGACTGGGTGAAGTTTTTTCATGGACCAAAGTGACACTTCGAGATCCTAAAACAATGAAATCTCTGCATGCTATGTTAGAAGGTGACTGCATAATTAATGGACATACCGCTGGAGCTAGTGAAAAAAAACTCAACGCATATGTCGCATCTGGAATCTTGTCATGTCATGAACCTATCAATTTTGATCAAGTCTTAGAAAGATTGCGTCTAGGAATGTGGATTATGATAAGAGAAGGATCAATTAGACGTGACTTGAAAGAAATTATTCCATATGTATTGTCTCATGGAACAAGTCTTGACAGATTGATGTTTTGTTCTGATGGACTTGATCCGACAGATATTGCAAAATATGGTCATATTGATCACTGTGTTAGAGAGTCCATCGAACTTGGTCTAAAACCAATTGATGCTATCTCTATGGCTTCAAAAAACTGCTTTGATTATTACAATATGAGTAAAGATTTGGGTGGTATAGCACCAGGAAAACTTGCAGATATTTTAATTTTTGATGACTTGAAATCAATTAAACCAAACAAAGTCTTTGTAGGTGGAAAACTAGTTGTTTCAAATGGAAGTATTGTTACCCCAATAAAGAAAAAAACAATTTCTCCATGGATAAAAAAAACAGTGAAACTACCAGAACTCTCCCCCAAAGACTTTGGTATTGCATCAAAAAAGAAAAGTATTCTTGCAAATACCATTTTTATGCAAACTGAAATTATAACAAAACTAGGCTCCGCAGAACTATTTACTAAAGAAGGAAATATTTTGGCTTCTTTAGATAAGGATGTGTGGAAAGTAGCAGCTTTTGATAGAATTCATGGAACTAACAAACATGCTATGGGATTTCTTGAAAATTTTGGAGCAGATATTGGTGCATTTGCATCAACTTGGAGTTTTCATGAAAATGATATGATTGTAATTGGCTCTAATGATTCTGATATGTCAATTGCTGCAAATACTCTTATAAAAAATCAGGGAGGTTTAGTTGTAGTAAAATCTAGTAAAATTATTGCATCGCTACCATTACAACTAGCAGGAATTATTTCTACTGATTCATTTGAAAAAGTTTTATCTAATTTTAAACAAATTAATAATTCGATTGTAGATTCTGGTTGCAAGTTTTCAAGACCGCACCTGATCCCTCTCTTCTTACCATTCCTTGCTCTTCCATCAATTCGCATCCTGTCTGGAGGAATTGTAGATGTTAAGAGTCGATCTTACATTAATCCAATCAACTAAGTAATGTTAAAAAGGGGGATACAAAGGATTGTAGCTTGTCTCAATGGCATCAATTCAACAAACACCAAGTGGACCAGTTTTAGTTCTAAAAGAGAGCGCGTTACAACAAAAAGGTAAAGATGCTCAACACAATAACATAGCTGCTGCCAAACTAGTAGCCGAATTAGTTAGAAGCAGTCTAGGCCCAAGAGGTTTAGATAAAATGTTAGTTGATTCCTTAGGCGATGTTACTATTACAAATGATGGTGCAACCATCTTAAAAGAAATTGACGTTCAACACCCAGCAGCAAAAATGATGGTTGAAATTTCAAAAACAGTGGATAATGAAGTAGGCGATGGTACTACCTCATCAGTAGTTTTTGGAGGTGCTCTTTTAGCTAGAGCAGAAGATCTTCTCAAAAAAGATGTTCACCCATCAGTAATTATCGAAGGTTATCAGGCAGCAGCTGAAAAAACACTGGAAATTTACTCTGAAATGGCAAAAAAAATTAAGCCCGATGATAGAGAAACACTTCTCAAGATTGCCATAACCAGTATGCAATCGAAATTAATCTCTGAAGATAGTGATGTACTTTCCAAAGTTGTAGTTGATGCAATCTTAAAAGTTGCAACAAAGAAGGCAGAGACTTATTTTGTTGATCTTGAAAATATTAAAGTTGAAAAGAAAGCCGGTGGTTCCATCACAGATACTCAAATTATCAAGGGCATTGTTTTAGATAAAGAAGTTGTTCATAGTGGTATGCCAACTAAAATTGAAACAGCAAAGATTGCACTTTTAAATTCTGCACTAGAAATCGAAAAAACTGAGATGAGTTCAGAAATAAGAATTACTGATCCTACACAAATGCAAATGTTTTTGGAAGAAGAAAATAGAATGCTCAAAACAATGGTTGACAAACTTCACAATGTTGGGGTTAATGTATTAATTTGTCAAAAAGGAATTGATGATATTGCACAACACTATTTAGCAAAATATGGTATTATGGCAGTTAGACGTGTTAAAGAAAGTGACATGATAAAACTTGGCAAAGCTACTGGTGGACGTGTTATCTCTAATCTTGATGATCTTACAGAAAAAGATCTTGGTACTGCCGACTTGGCTCATCAAAAGAAAGTTGAATCTGATAAATGGGTATTCATTGAAGGTTGCAAACATCCACAATCTGTAACTTTGCTCATTCGAGGTGGTTCACAAAGAGTTATCGACGAAGTTGATCGTTCAATTCATGATGCTCTAATGGTAGTAAAAGATGTAATTGAAAAACCAGAAATTGTTGCAGGAGGTGGGGCACCAGAATCATATGCAGCATCTAAACTAAAGGACTGGGCAGATAGCTTTGATGGTAGAGAACAACTTGCAATTAAGAAATATGCTGAGGCATTGGAGGTTATTCCTCTTACAATAGCAGAAAATGCAGGAATGGATCCTATTGATACAATGGCTACACTTAGAGCAAAACAAAATCAAGGTCGTAAATGGACAGGAATTGACGCAAGAAATACAAGGATTGCAGATATGTTGTCTATTGATGTTGTAGAACCTCTTGCAGTAAAAGAACAGATAATAAAATCTGCAACCGAAGCTGCCTGCATGATTCTTAGAATTGATGATGTAATTTCCGTTTCTGGTGCACGATAAATCTTTTCAATATAATTAGCTAAAACTTAAGCAATCCCACTTTCATTAGATTACTGTTGTACAAACTAGGAATAGATCTTGGCGGAACTAAAATAGAGGCAATTCTGCTAGATGAAAATCTTAACACAATTCAAAGAAAAAGAGTTCCAACCCCACAAAGTGATTATCATGAAATACTAGATGCAATTAATTCATTGGCTGCAGATCTTTTGGAAAACATTGAAGATTACTCTATAGGAATTTGCACTCCTGGTGCAATATCAAAAAAAACTGGTTTGATAAAAAATAGCAATACTCAATGTCTTATAGGAAAACCACTCAAAGAGGATTTAGAAAATAAACTAGATAAAAAAGTCTCTATGGAAAATGATGCAAATTGTTTTGCAATAGCTGAATCTACAATGGGTACTGCAAAAGAATTTGATGTTGTTTTTGGAGTCATAATGGGTACAGGTGTAGGCGGCGGTATAGTCATTGACGGAAAAATTCATCAGGGTAAAACCAACATTGCTGGAGAATGGGGTCATCATACATTACATCAAAATGGAAATGATTGTTATTGTGGAAAACAAGGTTGTGTTGAGACATACATTAGCGGTCCAGCATTAGAAAAACGATGGAAAGAACTGACTGGAAAATCACAAAACATGCCTGAAATTATACAAAATATTGATAATTCCAAGGCAAAACAATGGAAGAATGAATTTTTGGAAAACTTTGGATTTGGATTGGCAAATGTAATTGATATTTTAGATCCAGATGTAATAGTTTTAGGAGGTGGTTTATCTAATATTGATTTTTTATACACTGAAGGAAAAGATTCAGTATATCACAAGGTCTTTTCAGATTTAGTTGATACACCAATTCTAAAAAACAAATTAGGCGATTCTGCTGGAGTCTTTGGTGCAGCATTACTGCAACTAGTCTGAATCATTTCTCCAAATTCAGGATTTTGTCAATATGTAATAGTATGCTAATGACTTTTCAAATTAAATTATACTCTTTTACAATCTTCCATTTTTCTACCTCTGGAAAAAATTTTTGTACAACAAGCTTTTTTATCATAAATTCACTTTTGATATCCAACTCATTTATTATTTTGATTTTTTCTTCGATTGGCAAGATTTTATAAATTAAACTGATATGTGGCTTAAATTCATATTTTGAAATTTTTTCAAAATGTTTTTTAAGATTTTTATGAATCAATTCCAACTGGTTATTCATTTTTAATTCTATGTATACAGTCTTCCATAATTCATCAGATTGCAAAATTTCTGATTTTTTGATCAAAAATGAATTACAATTCAGTATTACTTCTTTAGCAATACTATCAATTAATCTCATTTCCGAGTCTATCAATCCATAAACTGTAATATGTGGTTCAAATTTTGGAGCATTGTATTTTTCTGAAATTTCATCAATGATTTTCTTTAGATAATCTCTATCATTTTTAGAAAAGGTAAGCCAAATCGCATGCATAATTATTCAAATTTTATTCAGGACAACCCTGCATTTTTGCAATAAAATACCCGTTTGTCATTATCTCAATCTCAATCTCTTCTGATATAGATTGCGTATGACAAAACCTACATTCTTCTGTAGTGACTTTGGCATCTTTCTCTCCTATACTTTTTAGCCATTCTTTTGCATATGTGATTGCCTTTTCTGTATCCTTTTTGTCAGTTATTACATCAAAATGCATGACGTGCCCATTTTTTGATTTAACATATGTATCAAATACATGAAAACCCATGATCTCTCAAAAAAATTTGATTATTAATGGATTACTTTTGAAATAAATGTGTAGAATCAATATCTGATCCTATACACATATCGCTAAACTCTTCAGGATTTAATGAATAACATACTTTTGGTTCAAATTGTATGACTTGGACTTCTTTTTTCTCACTAAGTTTTTTTATCTTTTCTGATGAACTTTTTTCTAATATTTTTTTAATGATAGACTCTTTGATTTCTGATTTTGTGGGCTCATCTATTATAAAACTCACAATTCCTCTAAACTGAAATCCTTTCAAGTCATCTTTATTAAAAACAGAAATGGTGACCCAAGGATTCGCTTGAATGTTCTTGTAAGACTTGTGTTTGAAAAAATCTAGCCAATATATTGCATCTTCATCAACTCTAAAAAAAATTCTAGGTGACACATTTGGCAAATTATTTGCTCCCACAGTTCCTACTGCAAAAATTCCCTGTTTTTCAATGAATTCTTTGATCTCATTTGGAATTTTTACCATGAACTTATTATGATTAATTTGTATTAAAGTAGTCTTTTAAACGTCAAACTTGAGAGAACAATTTTTATGAATTATTCGAGTATTTCGTGATGGTTTCCCTTTTTATTGCGGCTCAATTGTTGCAGGAGGTTTACTTGAAATTGCATATGTTACCCATGTCACGTCTTCTACCTCATTTGTAATTCTGTTGCTGATTTTTTCTAGTAATTCATGTGGTAATCTGGTCCAATCTGCTGTCATTGCATCAATGGAATCAACCACTCTGATCATCACAATATTTCCATATTTTCTTTCATCTCCTACCACACCTACTGCTTTATCGTCACCTACTGCTGCATATGCCTGCCACACTTTTCCATAAAGGCCAGCTGCAATCAATTCATCTTCTACAATCTTACTTGCTACTTTTGATATCTGAAGTTTTGCTGGAGTGACTTCGCCAATAATCCTTACAGCTAGTCCAGGTCCTGGAAATGGATGTCGCATGAAAAGTTTTTCTGGAACACCTAAAATTTTAGCAATTTTTCTTACTTCATCTTTGTATAGATCACGCAATGGCTCTAATATTTTTAAATCAAGCCAATCTGGTAGTCCACCTACATTATGATGTGATTTTATTACTGCAGCTGGACCTTTTGAAACTCCACTCTCTATTACATCTGGATACAATGTACCTTGTGCAAGCCATTTGAAAGGACCATTCTTTTGTGCAAAGTCAGTAAAAACATGAATAAACTCCTCGCCTACGATCATTCTTTTTCGCTCAGGATCTTCAACACCTTTTAATTTACTCAAAAAAACTTGGGCAGCATCAACTGCTGTAAAGTTCACATTAAAATTATTTTTGAACATCTCCTCAATTTCAATTTCTTCATTTAATCGTAAAAGACCATTATTTACAAAAACACACTTTTGTCTATTGCCAATTGCTTTGTGAATCAGCAAAGCCGCTACAGTAGAATCTATTCCTCCACTTACACCACACAAGACATTTCCTTCGATTTTTGAAATTTTTTCTACTGCCGCATCGATAAATCCCTCCATGGTCCAATCTTGTTTAGCTCCACAAACTTTCAAAACAAAATTCTTGAGAATTTCAGTTCCTTGTTCTGTGTGAACAACCTCCGGATGAAACTGAATTCCATAAATTGACTTTTCTTCTGATGCAATTGCCGCAGCCTTTGCACTTTCAGTATGTCCTATCACTTTGAATCCTGACGGAATTTGTTCTGCTTCATCACCATGACTCATCCATGCCCTAACTGATTCACCAATTCCGCTTAGAAGATTCTCATCACTATCAATTGTCAGTAACGATGAACCATATTCTTTGTTGGCTCTTTTTACTTTGCCGCCAAATTTATTTACAATTAATTGATGTCCGTAACAAATTCCAAGTAGTGGTAATTTCATATCAAAAATTTTATTTTCTGGAACAGGCGCATCTGCATTATACACACTTGATGGGCCTCCCGAAAAAATTATTCCTTTAGGGTTGTGTTTTTGTAATTCCTCAAAACTAATATCAAAAGGAACAAGCTCTGCATATACGGAAAATTCCCTAATTCTTCTACAAATCAAATGACTATACTGCGACCCAAAATCTAAAACTACTATCTTATCCATAAAATCACTTTTTGATGTTTTCAAGCATACGTGTAAGTGACCACCCTGCAGTGTTAATTATTTCATTTACTCTCTCCTTTTGCCTGTAATTTTTGATAATTATTTCTCTAATGTCTGAACCGTTTTTGTTAATTATGTAATCAATAACTGAGTCTTTTTGGATTTTACCGTTTTCTGCTTCCGCAGAGTCCTTCCTCTTCATTTCTCCGATTATTCTATCAATAAAAAACGATTTGAATGGTGGCGTATCTGCATTGATTTCCATATTGTCTTCTAGAACTATTGAAACTTGATCAGGTGTGATATACGCATTTGCGATAATTTTACCATCACTCCCACTTGTTATGGGAATTGAGCTTTCTTCTGATTTCTCATTAGATGCAGCTGAAATTTTTATAGGTATCTCTGAAGTTTTTACTGTATTTAGTGCAGAAGCTTTTGTAAAACTAGATTCTTTTAATACCAAATCTAAAATTGTTATATTTTTTTCTAACAATTCTATGGCATTTTGATGTTTGTCAATTTGTTTGACTAAACTATCCCTCATAGCAACAATGTCTCGTATTTGCTCCTCTGAGAATTTCACAATTTCTTTCATATGGATATGGGTATTAAATGCATTCTAGGTAATTATAATATCGAGTTCGCTATAGGATATCTTTTCAAATCCTTTGATTGGGCTTGATGTTGTAAATAACTGCGATCTTGTTTTCCCTGACAACCATTCTAAAAGTGATCTGCTTTTTCTTAATTTCTTTAATTTGATTTTTCTCTCGGCTGTTTTTGTTTGAGAATACTTTCCTATTTTTTTTCCAAAATCCATCCCAAACAAAATAATTTTCTTTGCATCAAAATGACTTGCAAGAAAAACAGATCTATCCCCATCAGTGAAACCTCCAAAATTTTGTATGTTTTTAAATGGTTTTGACTGTGTGGTGCCAATACAATTTTTAAAATTCTCTACAAGACATAATTTGGCAATATTATCTCCATGTGCATGAACAACAAAAATTGAATTTGTCTTTCCAACTTTTATCAATGAATCTTCATCCCCATCCAAGTCTGTAACAACAATGTCTGGTTTGATTCCGTTTTCAACTAATGGTTTTACTGCACTGTCTGCCACAATTTTCACTGCTTTTTTAAAATTTTTCAATACTGGTATGGCTAAAGACAATGATGGACCTGCACCTATCACAAAAATGGTTTTTCCTTTTATTTGCTCACTAATCTTTTTAATAGAAACAGTTTTTCTTAAAATAGAATCCAAAATAATTGCTGACTCAGTATCTTGTTTTTCACTGTACTTGAATTCATGTAGGATCTCTGAATATCTTTTATTCCAATCTGAAATCATCATATGACTCAAATTGGTATGGTTTATGATAAATCATGTGACTAAGCTTGGAAATGTAGGCGTGGGAGGAAAAAATCCAGTCAGAATAATGGGCATTTTAAACACCAGTCCTGAGTCATTTTACAAAAAATCAGTTAAAACAACAAAACAACAGATTACAGACACAATAAAACAAATGGAAATCAGTGGAGCAGACTTTATTGATGTTGGAGGAATGTCAACTGCCCCGTATTTATCAACATCAGTATCTGAAAAAATAGAATCACAAAGAATTCTAAACGCAATTCAAATTATTCAAAATGTATCCAATCTTCCAATATCTGTTGATACATGTAGAGCAAATGTTGCAAAATCCGCTTTAGATCATGGAATTGAAATAATCAATGATATTTCTGGATTGAAATATGATGATAAAATGATTGATGTTATTAGGAAATATAGGCCGTCACTTATTTTGTGCGCATTTGATTCTAAGACAGTAGTTGGCAATATACAATCAACTAAAAATCTTTTAAAAGATAGTCTAAAACTTGCGAAAATTGCTGGAATTCCATCCAGTAAGATTGTTTTGGATCCTGCTATTGGCTTTTTTAGAAAATCTGGAAAGGGATCTTTTTTTACAAAAATTAAATCTGACTGGTTAGAAAGAGATCTATCTGTTATTCAAAATTTAAAATCCATTAAACAACAATACCCACTTCTAATCTCCGTTTCAAATAAATCCTTTATTGGAAAACTTTTGGGAAAGGAAAATGTATCCGATCGATTATTCGGATCTCTTGCTGCCGAGGTTGTATCTGTTCTTAATGGTGCCGATATCATTCGTACTCATAATGTAGCAGAAACAAAAGATACTGTTATGATTGCAGAAAAACTATCTAAAAGACACAAAGGCTTGTGAACTACCACCCAACAAATTGGTGATCTCTTCCTGCTTCACCGACATCATTGAGATCTCTACAGGCGTTACTTTCCGCAGTTCCTGCGGTAGTCTATAATCATCTTTTGCCGACAGATTAAAAATTTTTAATCCTTTTTTTAGAATGTTGATACTTGCATTATGATCTCTATCCAAGACCAAATTACATTTATCACATCTATGAATTCTTATAGCCAAACATTTTGGCACTTTATTTCCACATCTTGAACAGTCTATGGTTGTATTTTTGGCTGATACTTCAACAAACAATTTACACTTGTATTCTAATTTTTGCAAAAATGAACCCCAACTTGAATCCATTATACTTCTAGCTAATCTGTAGTTTTTCACCATGTTTGGAATTTTTAGTTCTTCTACGAATACAACATCATTATTCTGAGCATATAGTGTGGATATCTTATGCTGAAAGTCTTTTCTTCTATTTGCTATTCTTTCGTGTATTTTCTGTAAGTGTCGTATTGCCTTGAGTCTATTATTTGATCCCTTCTTTCTTCTGGATACCTTTCTCTGTATTCTTGCAAGCGGTTTTAACATCTTTTTGAGATTCAATGGATTTGGTGTTTGATCTCCGTCTGAATCATATACAAATGATTTTATGCCAACATCAATTCCCACTGCTTTTGCAAATGACATTTTTGGAATATTAAATAATGATTCTCTCATATCGCATGTCAAACATGCATGCCATTTTCCTGATTTTGATTTTGTAACTATTATTTGTTTTATGTTTGCATTATCTGGAATTTCTCTGTGTTTTCTAATTTCTACATATCCAATCTTTGAGAGACATAGTAATGTTTTATCACCATGTGTTTCTAGCTTGTATCCAGATTGATTGTATGTGAATGTTCTAAATTCATTGTATCTGACAAATCTTAATTGTCCTGTTTTGTGACCTTTCTTGGTTAATTCAATGAGGGCTTTTTCAGCTCCTTCTAATTGCGTTGATACCATTTGAAGCATTTTACTATGATAATTGTAAAGCCATAATTCTGACTGTTTTAGTTCTGTTAAAATGTAATTCATGTCGTTTCTAGAAAGAAATGATTTTTGAGATTGTTCTACGAATTTGTTGTATAACCATCTACATACTGCCAAGTTGTTTTGTAATTCGTATTCTTGATCGGAATTTGGATACAATCTAAATTTGTAGTTTCTAGTTTTTACCATTGCCTTATTTTGATATGTAATACTTTGTTAAAAAATACATGATAGAAAAGCCTACAAGTCCAGGTGTACATAATATCAACTATCATATTGCCTGATATCCTAAAAATATAAAAAAATTCTAATAGCTTCATACTTGACGTGGATCGCAACTTTAGCATTTAGCATTTTGAAGAAAGGCTTATAATCCATCTTTGACCATCTTTACAAGGTTTCATTGGAATTCAAAGAAGGATTAACTTTTGATGACGTTCTTCTTGTACCCAAATATTCTGATATCACTAGCAGAACTCAAACCAATCTAAGCACGAAATTATCACGTAATATCTCAATTAACATTCCATTTGTTAGTGCAAACATGGATACTGTGACTGAATCTGCCATGGCCGTAGCCATGGCCCGTGCTGGCGGAATAGGAGTTATTCACAGATTTTTGACAATTAAAGAGCAAGCAAACGAAGTTCTCAAAGTAAAAAGATCTGGTAGTGTCATGATTGAAAATCCATATGTAATTCATCTTGATAAAACTGTTCAAGACGCAATAAATTATGCTGAAGAAAAAGAAATCTCCGGCCTTTTAGTTATTGATTCAAATTCTAAATTGGTTGGAATAGTTACTGACAGAGATTTATTATTTGAAACTGATGCCACTCATCTTATCAAAGACGTTATGACAAAAGATGTTGTAACAGCTAAACCTGGTGTAAGCTTGGATGAAGCCAAGAAAATTTTGCATAAGCACAGAATTGAAAAACTGCCAATAGTTGATGAATCTGGTTTTATTAAAGGTCTGATTACAAGCAAAGACATTACAAATATTGAGGACTACCCTTCTGCATCAAAAGATAAGAAAGGACGACCTCTTGTTGGAGCTGCTGTAGGTGTAAAGGGAGATTTTATGGAAAGAACCGAGTCCCTGTTAGAAGCAGGTGCAGATGTACTAGTTGTTGATATCGCTCATGGTCATAGTGAAAATGCAATTAGTACAATTCGTAATATCAAAAAGGCGTTTCCTAAATGCGAATTAATTGCTGGAAATATTGCAACTGCACAAGGTGCTGAAGATCTAATTAAAGCAGGAGTAGATGCAGTTAAAGTTGGTGTAGGTTCTGGCTCTATTTGTATTACTAGAGTGATTACTGGCTCTGGAGTACCGCAATTAACAGCAGTAATGGACTGTGCCAAGATTGGAAAAGATTATGGCATTCCAATTATTTCTGATGGTGGAACCAGAACTTCTGGAGATGCTACTAAAGCATTGGCTGCAGGCGCATCTTCTGTAATGGTAGGCAGTATGCTTGGAGGAACAGATGAATCGCCAGGAACAGTATTAACCAAAAATGGTAAGCGTTTTAAGATATATCGTGGAATGGCCTCACTTGGAGCATCTTTAGGGAGAAAGTCAAAAGAAACCGGTTCTATTTCATTTGATGAAGATCTTAATGACTATGTTGCAGAAGGCGTTGAAGCAATGGTTCCATACAAGGGAACGGTAACTGACATTCTAAAACAATTGACTGGAGGTGTACGTTCAGGATTGAGTTATTGTGGAGCACACACAATTCCACAAATGCAAGCAAATGCAGAATTTATCAAAATGTCTAGGGCTGGATTTGCTGAAAGCCAACCACATGACGTTTCTTTGATGTAGTTAATTTTTTAGCTAGAGTCGTTTTGTACTGGTTAACGACTTCATGTAACTATGATGTGATTCCTGGTATTTAGATCTTGATCAATTTTGAGAACACATCTAATTTCTAAATCTTTATTGGATCTTCCAGCTTCTTGATTGCTGATTTTGTTTGTCTTTGTAACCTTTGCAGATATTGAATCCGTTCTTGAATGCCCTCTAATTCAATACTTTTGAGTTCTATTGGTTTTATCTTGAGCTTCATAGATTCTTTATCTGCTATTTTTTCAGATACAAAATCAATGTTTTTTCTCACATTCTGAACTATTGGACTATCTAGATTGATGCTGTATAGTTTTGGTTTTGTTGTTTCTTGGTTGATCTTTACCATTCCAATATTGATCAGACCATCAAAATATTTGTAAAAAGTAGTCTTTGACATTCCTAACTCTTCGATTATATCACTTACTGCGAACTCATTTTTAGGAAAACTAAGTAAAAAATTCAACATCTTGGTGTTTGGCGAATTACCGTATATTTTAAAAATTAAACCGTTTTCCATATATTCAATATTGTTCTAAAACTATAAAAACTATGTATAGATGTAGTACGATAAGTGTACGAATATGTTGTATGATTTTTCAGATAATGAACTGATGGCTCAGATTCTTTCATATCTTTGGGATCAAGGTGCATGGGGTGAAATTTACACAAACTATACTAAAATGAAAAAAAGACTCCACCATATTGTCAAAAATGATGGTAAGAATATTGAAAAGAAAGTAAAAGAATTATCAAAAATTAACTGGGTAGAAATACACAAGAATGGCGACACTATTTCTTTAAATCCTATTTATAAAACCATGATTAAGAATTTTAGAGATCAGTATTTAGCTTGATTTTTTAAGCAGTATCATAAATCATTCTTTTGTGTTATCAAAGAGAACTATTATTGGAATTATTGTAGGTAGCGCTATTATTGGAATTGGAATATATTCCTTAATTTCTGATATTGGATTGCAAACAATACAAGTAAATGAAACATTTGCAGTTGGAGAATCCACATCCTATCAAATTAACGCAAATGAACATGCAAATCAGCATATGAAGATTATAGGAGAGAAATTTGATCTTAAACTATCTAGCCCTGGTGATGGTCTTCAAATACCAAAAACATCTCATACTAAAGAAGTCACTTTGGACTGGACTCATCTGAAAGATGGCATGACTATAATAAATCTACAAAATACTGGTTCTTCTGAATTAAAAGTAGAGGCAACATTACAAGTAACATCTGATCCTATTTTGTTTCCTTTCCATATAATGGTCATTATTTCAGGTATGATAATTATTGGATTTAGTATGGGCTTTACTTTAAGAAAACCAAAAGGATTCTAATTTAGTTTTGCTGAAGGATAAGACCCTAGAATTTTCATAAATAGTGTTTCGTGATTAATTTTCTCTAGCATCTCTGCAATTCTTGGATTTTTTGCATGACCTTCAAAATCCACGTAGAAGTTATACTCCCAAGTATTTGTCTTGGTTGGTCGTGACTCTATTTTAGTTAAATTGACATTGTAATTATGAAAATTTTCTATGATTCTATGAAGAGAACCGGGCTCATGTTTTATGGAAAAAATTATCGATGTCTTGTCCTTTCCTGTTTCTTCCTTGTTGTTTTTTGATAGTATCAAAAATCTAGTATAGTTATTCAAATTATTTGCAATATTTTCTGATATTACAGGTACATTGTAAATCTTTGATGCATCCTTACTGGCAATACATGCCACATTTTTTTTGTTTAATTCTTTGATAATTTTTACACTTCCTGCTGTGTCATACGTGGGAACTGTTTTCATGTTATGTTTCTCAATAAAGTTTCTGCACTGTCCTAATGCTTGCGGATGAGAATACACAGTATCTATCTCTTGCAAAGATCCGTTTCCTATCAAGCAATGTTCAATTCTATGATAAATTTCACCTATGGCATTAAGCGATGTTGAATACAACAAATCATAACTCTCTCCAACACTACCTTCCAATGAATTTTCTACCGGCAAAATAGAATACTCTGTTTTGTCTAGTGTAGTATTTTCTAAAACATCTGCAAAGGTTGGAAGAGGGACTGTTTGAATTTTTGTATTGAAAAATGCTCTGGCTGCTGCCTCGCTATATGCCCCTCGTTCACCCTGGAACGAAACATGTATCATTTCTTACTCTCTCAGCTTTACGAAATCACTGTTACCGAAATTTGTTGAAAGTTTTCTCTCATCAATCCAAGCACATTCTGTACATTTTATGGCATCACGCATTTGGACTACTTTCCCACCACACTTTCTACATTTTGTAAATAATACCCCCAAGTGTGGTTCCTCAATTGCTGCATGAATTGTGCCATTTAGGTGATTTAGAATCTTTAATGTAACAATATCGTTTACCAAAGCCACATTCTTTTTTCTAAGATTTCTTGTTGAACAAACGCATTCTACTTTTGATGTTGTTGGTTTACCGTTAATGTAATCAATTGATACTGCTATCATAGAAGACATGACTGCAGCTACAGTTCCTATTATGACATCTCCGACTTTTGGAATAGATATCATCTTTGGATGCTTTATGTTTGCAACTCGCGTTTCTTTATTGAGATCTGTCTTACCCACCGCTGCTGCACGAACCATGTCTCCATCATCAAAAGTATTGTAGCCTGCCTCATATTCTTCAATTGATGCTATTTTATCTCCGGGCAATGCAGCAATTTCAGACATGCTGTGTTTTTTGGTGTTATGATTATAATTGTTTGTGGTTTAAGGCATACTTGACAAATCATATAACCAGAAAAAATTCAAAACAATCATGCGAGCACTAGTATATGATAAGTATACTACAGATGATGATTTTTCTAAAATTTTAAAAATTAAAGATATTCCTGAGCCTGAACCAAAACACGATGAAGTTATTTTCAAAGTAAAAAGTGCATCTCTGAATTATGATGATATTTGGGGGATGAGGGGAAAGCCTCTGGCTGTACCATTACCTCACATATCAGGTACAGATGCTGCAGGTGAAGTAATTGCAATAGGTGAAGATGTAAAGAATATCAAAATCGGTGACAGAGTTGTCTCTCATGGAAACATGTCATGTCGAATATGTAAATCATGTACTAGTGGAAGAGAATATGATTGCAGACAGAGAAAAATTTGGGGATTTGAAACCGGTCCGCTTTGGGGAGGATACTGTGAAGTTACACATTTGCCCGAAGTTAATGTTGTAAAAATTCCTGATAATGTAACATATGATTCTGCAGCAGCTGCTTCAATGACTTTGTTGACATCATGGCATATGCTAGTTGGGAGAGCAAAGATTCAGCCAGGACAACTAGTCTTGATTATGGGTGGAGGTTCAGGCGTTGGAAATTATGGAATTCAAATAGCTAAATTATTTGGATGTACTGTAATTGCCACAGCTAGTCCAGATAAATTAGATAAATTATTGGAGTTGGGAGCTGATTATGCAGTAGATCATAGAAAAGAAGACTGGTACAAGGAAGTTCGTGACATCTCTAAAAAAATAATCAAGCCATATGGAGATGTAACTGGAGTTGATGTAATTTTTGAGCACATTGGCGGTTCGTACTGGAATAAGGAATTGACTTTGTTAAAGTATGGCGCAACAATTGTTACAACAGGAGCCACAACTGGTTATGATGCTAAAACAGATTTGCGCCATATTTTTTTCAAAGGCATCAATATTTTAGGCTCAACTCAAGGAAGTAAGGCCGAGCTAGAGCAAGCTCTATACTGGATGTCTCAAGGCAAAATTAAATCTGTCATTGACTCTGTTTACTCATTTGAGCAAGCAGCAGAAGCTCACACAAAGATGTTAACTGGAAAGGGACTATTTGGAAAAATCTTAATGAAGCCTTAATGTAAAATTAATGATGACTGGAAATCCAAAAACTGATTCTATCCTTGATGAAGCAAATAGATTATTTTTAAAAGGCAAACTAAGAGAAGCAATAATCTATTACGATCAAATTCTCCATGAAAACCCAAATCACATTGGTTCTCTTAACAACAAGGGATATGCATTAAATAAACTGAAAGATTATGATGGTGCCATACAGTGTTATGACAGTGCATTGAAATTGGATTCTGGAGATCTTTCCATTCTAGTAAACAAAATCTCGTCTTTGAGAAAAAAAGGTAAATTTGCTGAGGCATTAAATCACTGCAATGCTATTTTGGAAAATAATTCAAAATACAACATTGTGTTATACCATAAAGAAAGAATCTTGTTTTCAATGGGACAATTTGAAGAGTCTATACTTTGCTGCAACAAAATTTTAGAGGACTATCCACGTAATGGTGATGTTCTTTTTGATAAATCTTGTAATCTTGTTATGCTTTCTAGAATAGATGACGCACTTGATACGCTTGAAAATGCAATTTCACAAGGAATTCAATATAAAATCAAAGCAAAAAAAACTAAATCTTTTGAAAAACTAGCAAACAATCAAAAATTTCTAAATCTAATATCTTAATTTCAAAGCCAGTGAGGAATTTCTAGATACCCCTCTATGCTTTCATGTCTTAATATTTTTAAAAGTGCATTTGCCTGAGGTGTAGAAAGAACAGGCTTGTCAAATTGATTGTCTGTAGAAATTCTAGGACATGCTACTTGAATAAATGCATCTATTCCTTTTAGATTTTTTAATCTCTCATTTGTGATGTCAGTTAGGGCAAATAATTGAACTGTTTTTCCTTCTTTTTCTAATTCTTTTTTAAATTTTAAAGCAAATACTTTGGATAGTTGTCCTTCTTTGAGTCCGATAATTATTCCAAATGACTGTGCATCAGCTGCTTTGTAAATTGCAAGAGTGGCTTTCTTTTTTAATTTCTGAGCAAATTCTGTAACTTCTCTTACCTCATTAAAATAAGGATCTAAAACATATGTTGGCATATTAGTTGAGAGCGCAATTCCAGCTGCATGAAAATTACTCTGTCCTAAAAAGACATAGGCATCAACCTTATCTTTGAGCTCTGTTGCTGGATAAAACTCACAACCAAACACTTGACCATCGTTTAGCTGTCCCTTGCCTTTACCAACTTTTACCTCAATTCCACCATTAGTTAAAATCTCATTTACTTTATCCATCTGATGCAAATGCTGGCTATCTGTAACTAGAGATATTTTCTTTCCCTTGAGAATATCTACACATTTTTTAGCGACACTATCAAATTCCACATCGTCATAAGCATTAATTAGAATTAGATTTTTCTCAAATGATTCAGTGTTAATTGTATGTCCTATGTTGAATTGGATCTCTGCACCTAATACTTTGGCGCCATTTGAATTCAGATCACATGTTCCCCAAGTGGTATCAGCTAAAACATATGCGGGAATCCCAAATCTTTTTGTAATATTCATAGCAGTCTCTTGAACTTGAGGTAAGATTCCGTCAGGACCGTTCAGGGACACTGATACAGGTTTCTTAGATTCAATTTCTTTGAAGATGCGCTCTTCATCAATTACTATCAATTCCAGCTAAGAATATGGTGTTATTAATTTAAATCAACTGTGCTATGCAACAACTAAAAATGTCTGAAATTCTATAATTCATTTATGACTGACACGCACATATTGAATATTGGTTTTGATGATACGGATTCAATTAAAGGAATGTGTACAACCTTTCTTGCTTACAAAATTGTTGATATGTTAAAAAAACAAGATACTGAATTCCTTGACTTTCCAAAACTAATCCGATTTAATCCAAACATTCCTTGGAAAACACGAGGCAATGGGGCAGTTTCCTTGCGAATAAGAACAAAAAATCCATCAAAAATCAAGAATCAAATCAAAAATCTAGTTGAAAAATACTCTGATATCAAAAATGGTGCCAATCCAGGTCTGGTTTTCTATGAGAGTGAAAAAATTCCAGAGCAATTTACTAAATTCAGCAAACTGGCCTTATGGCAACTGATACACAGAAATCATGCAAAAAAATTTGCTGCAAAAAACAACATTGAATTTTTTTATCAAGGAAATGGTCAAGGCCTTGTAGGTGCAATAGGTGCAATAGGTTATGATTTTAAAGATCATACATTGGAGCTATTAAGTTATAGAAAAAATTCTAAATTTGGAAAAGAGAGAAAACTTTCTGCTAAAAGTGTAAAAACAATGCAGAAAAAAACACTGCCTTTTACATTTAACAGCTTTGATGACAAAAAAGATAGAGTATTGATTACTCCTCATGGTCCTGATCCTGTTTTTTACGGCGTACGCGGAGAAAATATAGATTCATTACTACATGCAACAAAAATTTTGGAAACCAGTGAAAAATTAGCAGGTCACATGATATTCAAATCTAATCAAGGCACAGGTGATCACTTGAAAAATGAATTTAATATGACAAATATCCGACCTTATGCTTCAGGAAAAATTACTGGGATTGTATATGATGAGCCAAAAATTGTAAAGGGTGGTCATGTTTTTTTCTCCATTATTTCAGATGGGCATGAATTACGATGCGCTGTTTACAAACCAACTGGCATGTCTTCTGTAGCATTGAGTTTGATTAAAGGAGACAAGGTTTGCATTGGAGGCGGCATTAGAAAAGCCTCAAAAAATCATCCTAGGATTCTAAATCTTGAGTTTATTGATGTCATTAGTCTTGAAAAAAATCTGATAAAGTCTAATCCCATCTGTAAAAAATGTGATAAAAAAATGAAATCAAAAGGAAAGAGCCAAGGATATCAATGCACAAAATGTGGTAAGAAATCAGCAAGCAAAGTAATTAGAAGTTCCTAGAAAAATAAAAAAACAACTGTACATTCCTAGTGTCTCTGCACACCGGCATCTTAGCAGACCATTACAAAGAATTGGAAGACTAAACAAGGAATCTGAATTTGATGAATCGACTTCATGGTTTTGCGTATATGAAAAGTAAGTACAACACATAGAGTTTCTGAAAGTTCATTGACTGTCAATCAAAATTAGTTCTATTCTAATTATTCAAAATATTGCAAAGCGACACTGTCTTTTCTGGATGATTAAACCCTATGTTTTTTTGAAAATTTAACAACTCTTTTCTTGATATTGTAAGATACCAACTATCATCAATGTTAGGTCCTGTTATTCTGGATGTGATGCCTATCGAACTCATTAAACTCTTAGCTTGATCTAGTCCTGCCCTGTTCATACTCTTGACTCTGACTACAAAATTTGTTTTGTCTACAGTTCCTTCACCTCAAAAAATGCTCTTAACCAGAAAGTTTTGACTTTTTTTATTTGAACTCTGTATTTCTTTTCCAATATTCCAACCGAGTGTATTCCCGCCTCCAAGTTCTTCCATTCGCAAATACACTCTCTTAGATTTGAATACTAAATCTGTTAACTTTCTTTTTCTGACTTTGATCTTGTAAATATCTAATACATCATTTTCAAACTCATTCAATAACTTCTTGTTAGTATTACAGTAACCAACTTCATACCTTCTCCTATCTCTGTGGTATCTCCTCCCTTTTACGATCTGCAGACTGTTCTTTTCTAGATAGGTAATCATCCATCTGAGCAAACATGAGCAGCGATTCTGGCCTCCTTTGGATCCATGCAGATTGTTATTCTTATAGAATGATAAAAGTAGCGGGGAGTAGACTTTCAGGAGCTTAACTCCATTTGAACTACTGAACTGCGGGTTATGAGCCCGCCGGGATGACTTAGCCCTAAAGAGTCTGGCTTCCCCACCCCGCTGAATCATGAATTAGCATGAGCCTATATACGCTTTATCAAATCCTTGAAAGTAATTAATAGGATTTGAAATTATTCATTTTTTGTGGACAAAAAACTAAGGATTGCCGGAATTATTGCGGCATTAGCATTTTCAATATTTGTCTTGACATCATCTTCTAATCCTTTACCAATTCCAGAACCACCTTCATCAAAACCTGAAAATAACTCTGTAGAAATTTTAGCAGAAAATCTTGATGAGCCAAGATCTATTGCAGTTTCAGGTAATAGAATTTTTGTAACCGAAAAAGATGGGCTAATTAGAGTCATTCAAGATAATGTATTACTGGATGAACCATTAGCTGCGTTACGTCCTGCAGATGTATTTGATGGTGGACTATTGGGAATTGCACTTCATCCTGATTTTTCTAACAATCATCTCATCTATGTTTTTTTTACCTATGAAGAAGAAGGGAAACTTTGGAATAAAATATTGCAAATCACTGAATCAGAAAATAAACTAAAAGATGCAAAAACAATTTTTGATAAAATACCTGGCTCTGTATTTACCAATGGTGGATTTTTAAAATTCGGTCCTGACAAAAAATTATACGCAGGAACTGGAACTGTCTCTGATTCTTCCCATCTTCCTCAAGATCTTGATTCTTTATCTGGAAAAATTCTACGCTTAAATGATGACGGTACTATCCCTGAAGACAATCCCTTCCAAAACTCTCCTGTATACTCGCTAGGGCATAGAAATCCACAAGGAATGACTTGGGACAATACAGGTCAGATGTATCTTGCTGAACTTGGACCTGAAAAAAACGATGAAATCAATCTCATTAAACCCGGAAAAAATTATGGTTGGCCTGAGCAGCAATGCAAAGGCGATGAAAAATTTGAAAATGCAATAATGTGCTATGATCCAAGTATTGAACCCGGTGGAATACTCTTCTATTCCGGTGATAAAATAAACTTGGAGGCTGATTTTGTTATGGCTTCACTTAGGGCCACTAATCTATACCAGCTAGATTTTGCTGATGGTCTAAACTCTCAGAAAACAATTCTAAGCGGGGCTGGGCGTATACGAGATGTAGTGCAGAGCCCAGACGGAAGTCTTTATGTAATTACTTCAAATACAGATGGAAAAGGTTTTCCAGATAGCATGGATGATAAATTATTGAGGATATTAAAATGAGTGACTCGTCAATTTCAAAATTTTTTGAAAAAACTAGAAAAGAGAGATTAGACATTGTTGGCAGTTTTGCAAATTTATCTTTTGAAGAATTAGAAATTTTGCAAAGCAATGACGGCGGCATTTCTTTTGAAAAAGCTGACAAAATGGTAGAAAATGCAATTGGCACTTTTTCCTTGCCTTTGGGAGTAGCAACTAGCTTTAAGATTAATAAAAAAGACTACCTTGTTCCAATGGTCATTGAAGAGCCATCAGTAATTGCTGCGGCATCAAAAGGTGCAAAAATTGCAAGAATCAGAGGAGGATTTGAAGCAACAGCTGATGAATCTTACAGTATTGGACAAATTCAAGTATTATGCACTGATATCAATTCAGCGGTAAAAAAAATACAAGAATTATCCAAAGAAATTCTCACCCTTGCAAATTCAAAGAGCAACACATTATCTAAAATGAATAAAGGCGCAAAGGAAGTGTCTTGTAAGGAAATTGATACTCCTTTGGGAAAGATGCTGATTGTTGAATTGTTAATTGATGTAGGTGATGCAATGGGGGCAAATGTTACAAATACAATGTGCGAAGCTGTTTCACCGTTACTGGAAAAAATTACTGGGGGAAGAGCACTGCTTCGTATTTTATCAAATTATTCCACACGTAGAATCGCAAAGGCAACAGCTATTTTTGATAAAAAAGAGATTGGAGGAGAAGATGTGGTTGATGATATTATTTTGGCCTATCAGTTTGCAGACAACGATGTTTACAGAGCAGTTACTCATAACAAGGGAATCATGAATGGTATCATAGCTGTTGCCAATGCAACGGGCCAGGACAGCAGAGCAATTGAGGCAGCTGCAAATGCATATGCAGCAAGATCAGGCCAATACCGCTCACTTAGCAAATGGACTAAAGACAGCGAGGGAAATCTTGTAGGATCTTTGGAATTGCCTCTATCTGTTGGAATTATAGGAGGAATTGCAAATGTACATCCAATTGCCAAAGTCTGCATGAAAATTCTTGGAGTTTCTTCTGCTCAAGAACTTGCATGTATAATGACTGCAACTGGACTTGCTCAAAATTATAGCGCAATTCGAGCATTATCTACCGAAGGAATTCAAAAGGGGCACATGAGGTTGCATGCAAGAAACCTAGCTGCAGCTGCAGGAGCCAAACCTGATCAAGTAGATAAAATCGTACAGAAAATGATTGAGGAAAAGAAAATTTCACTTGATAGAGCTAAAGAAATATCGCTTGATTTTGATAATCTATAATTCTTTTAATATCTTCAAAAATTTTTCATCTTTCCAAATTTTTTGTTCGGGATAACAATTCAACATTTTTCCGTTTGAAATATCATAAAATTCCCAACTCTTGCACTCTTTGTCGAATTCATACGGCTGTGTATTTTCAAATTCCCAGTCAAAACCGTTTGCAATGTTTTTTTCAGGATATCCGTGTCCTCTAATTAACGAAATTGTATTGTCTGCAAAATTTGTTGATATTTCAGCATAGAGTGCATTAGGATATAAGTAAATTACATTGGGATGAGATGTTATTGCATTAAACATATTTTTTGTAACATATTCATTGTGCAAGACTATGATCTTGTCATGTTTTGATAGTATGTTTGGATTTTTATTCAATTCTATATCTGTAATTGAATCATACCCTAATAATTCTAAAATTTTAACTGCATTTGCACTAGATTGTTCTCCCAATTCATCAACTGATACAATTTTTGTTGTTAGACAAGTATCGCAGTTTCCATTGTAAAAATCATAAAATCCGTTTTTTGAATATGCACTAGCGGTATATACTGGTATGATAAAAAGTGGCTTGTTTTTTTTATCATAAACTCCAATTTCAGAATAAGTATCTGACAAATCTGGCTTTAATCTAAAAGTACCTTTCATAGGTATCTTTTTTCCATTTATGACGGTGATGTCTTTTGGATCTACAAAAATATCAAACAAACTTCCACTGCCCCATTTTATTAATTCTGCATTTTTTGAATCCTCAATATCTTTTGGATTTGCTATGTCTTGAGTTGGATTAAAGTATGCAAAATAAACGATTATCGTAATAGCTAATGGTATTGTTGAACCTAGGATAATTTTTTTAAGTAATTTCATTGTGTTATAATTTTAAAAATAAATGAAGTTATTATATACTAAGTTTAGAGACATATAAGAAATGTCTCAAGTTCGGTTTGCAATCCCAAAAGGCAGTCTTGAAGAGGCAACCTTCAAAATTCTTGAAAGATCTTGGACTAAAGTCAATAGAAAAGACAGAACATATCGAGTATATCTTGATGATCCAAACATTGTTGTAAAAATGCTAAGACCACAAGAAATTCCAACTTTGGTATCTGAAGGATTGTATGACGTTGGTATTACCGGTAAGGACTGGGTTGGTGAAACAAACGCAGATGTTGAAGCAATATTGGATTTAGAATATGGAAAAATTCGACTAGTTGTTGCATTCCCTGACAAATACCACTACAAAAACTTGGATGAAATGATAGCAGACTACGCTAAAAAGAAAAAAACACTTCGTATCTCATCTGAGTATCTTACCACTGCATCAAAATTTCTAAAACAATGTAAATCTTATAAAAAATATTATGGCACAAAAGATCCATTAATTGTAACACCTTGGGTTAGACTTGGCACAAACAAGAGTGTTCAAATTCATTTATCGTTTGGTGCAACAGAGGCAAAACCACCTGAAGATGTTGATGCAATAATGGATGTTACTGAGACTGGAACAACACTAAAACAAAATAAATTAAAAATTGTAGACGAGATCCTAACATCCACTGCACATTTGATTGTTAATAAAAAATCTCTAAGGGATCCACAAAAACGTGAAAAAATATTTGATATTGTGACTTTGATGCGAGGTGCTGTCCATGGAAGAAAATATCTTCACATTTACCTTAATGTAGAAGAAAAGAATCTCAAAAAACTCCTAGAGCAGATACCTTCTCTTAAAAAACCAACAATTAGTCCACTTAGCGAAAAAGGATGGTATGGAATAAACACAGTTATTCAAAAAGAAGACTTTCACAAACTAATTCCCAAACTAAGGAAGATTGCGCAGGGACTGGTAGTTCATGAACCACGACAAATTCTAGATCTAGAGGAGATTAAGCGTGATGAAGAAAATTGATGAAAATAATTCAAGTAACTAATGTTGAAAAATTTGTAGCCCAAGTATTACCAAAACAGCCACAAAAAAACAAGTCCATAGTGGAATCTATTTTAAAAAACGTACAAAAAAATGGAGATTTGGCCATAAAAAAATATGAGAAAAAATTCAGTGGTGCTGAAATTACATCACTACGTTTATCACAAAACGAAATAAAAGATGCATTTTCTAAAGTATCTAAAAATAAAATAGCTGCAATACAGTTATCTAAATCAAGACTGGAGAAAACTGAATCTGCAGTAAAATCTATCTTAAAAAATAAAACTATCAATACAGACGGAATCAAAATCTCAAAGAAATTTGTACCAATACAAAGTGTAGGGTGCTATATTCCAGGAGGGTTGGCAAGATATCCCAGCTCTGTTATAATGTCTGTAATTCCTGCAAAAATTGCAGGAGTCAAGAGAATAGTAATCGTGTCCCCTCCCAACTCTGATGGAAAAATTGATCCGTTAACTATTGTAGCTGCAAATCTATGTGGGGCAGATGAAATTTACAGAGTTGGAGGAGCTCAAGCAATTGCCGCATTATCATTTGGCACAAAATCCATATCTAAAGTAGACAAAATAGTTGGACCAGGCGGTACATTTGTAACAATTGCCAAGTCAATGATTAGCGAGAGGACAGCAATTGACATGTTAGCAGGTCCTACTGAGTTGGGAATCATTGCAGATGCAACTGCAAATCCACGATATGTTGCACTAGATCTCATATCTCAATCAGAACACAGCAATGATACTTTTTGTTATTTGATAACAAATTCAGAAAAACTTGCAAAATCCGTAGATAAAATTATCACCGATCTATCCAATAAAATCAAGAGAAATAACTTTGTAAAAACCAGTCTTAAAGAAAATGGCTTTATTGCAATCTGCAAAAATAACTCAGATATGATAAAACTTGCAAATGAATTGGCTCCAGAGCATCTGCAAATTATGACAAAAAATCCCAATATTTTTGCATCAAAAATTACATCTTCTGGATTAGTACTGCTAGGAAATGACACTCCGTCATCTGCAAGTGACTATCTTTTAGGCTCAAATCACATTTTGCCCACAAATGGATTTGGTAAAATAAGAGGCTCTCTCTCAGTTTTGGACTTTATCAAGATAGATACTCAGATATCTGCCTCAAAGTCATCTTTATCTAAAATTTCAAAACACATGGAAATATTTACCGAAGCAGAAGGACTTCCAAATCACTATGAGGCAGTACGAGGTAGAATGCAATGAAAAAAAACTGGGTTGGAAAAAAGATTGAAGAATTTTCTTCTATTGGAGGATATCAAAAACCAGATCTGCATACTGATGCACTAAAACTTGATTCTAATGAAAACTATGTTATCTCCAAACAATTCCAACAAGATCTAATTACAAACGCCAAAAAAAATTGTGATATCAGGGAATATCCTTTAGGCGGAGTAGAACGTTTGATTAACCGATTATCAAAATTTCTTAAAGTAGATTCTTCTATGATCGGAGTTGGAAATGGCTCTGATCAAATACTGGATTTGATACTGTCAAATTTTGCATCAAAGCAAACTCGAGTTCTTACCTCAAATCCCACATTTGGATTTTTTGAAGAAAGATGCAAACTGTACTCCATTCCTGTAATTGCAATTCCTTTTTCAAGTGATATGACACTGGATGTCAAAGAATTTCTCAAAGTATCAAAAAATGCCGATATCTTGTATCTTGATTCACCAAACAATCCAACTGGATTCCAGTTCCAAAAAAATGATTTACAAAAATTAGTAAAATCATTTGATGGATTGATAATAATTGATGAAGCGTACGGTGAATTTGGTGACTTTTCTTTTTCTGGTATGGTAAAATCACAAGAAAATCTAGTTGTTGTGCAAACACTCTCAAAGTCATTTGGTTTAGCTGGTTTAAGATTGGGATATTTTATCGCAAACAAAAAATTCACAGATGCCTTTAATCACGTACTGCAATATCCATATCCAGTAAGTACGCTTACAATTGAATCTGCAATTCTAGCATTGGAGCAATCTACACAAATGAAAGACGCAGTCCAAATAATCAAAGAAGAGAGAAAAAGAATAATTGAAAATCTAAGAAAATATGATACCTTTGAAGTCTTTGATTCCAAGGCTAATTTTGTGCTCTTTGATGTCCATGGTTCTCATAAAAGAGTCTTTGATGCCCTTACAGAACAAGGAATATCGATTAGAAAATTAGGAAAAATTGGAAAACATGAAGGTTGCCTTCGAGTTACAGTTGGAACTAAGGAAATGAACTCTAAATTTTTACTTGCAATTCGTGATTTGTTAGGATGACATTAACAAAAAAACAATCAGGAATATACATGGATGATTCCATTTCAGATGATTTGATCTCTGCAGATGGAATAATCTTTGATTGCGATGGTGTTTTAATTGACATTACAAAGTCTTATGATCTTACGATAGATAGAACCGTAAAATATGTTTTAGAAAATTTTTCTCAAATTACTGATAGTATTAAAATTGATTCTAAAATTATCGATGGATTCAAATCTAGCGGTGGATTCAATGACGAGGTTGATTTGACATATGCAGCAATTATTTCTCTAATAGCTGCAAAAAAATTAAACAAATCTCAACACGAATTTATTTTTGATGTCATATCCAATGCTGATTCTTCAGGAATTCTATCTGTGGAGAAATATCTTGAGAAACTTGTTGATATCAATGATATTAAAAACAAATTATCATATCCTGGAATCCATCATGATAATCCATTATACCAAATATTTGATCAAATCTTTTATGGTCCTGAACTTTACATCAAACTCTTCAAACAATCATCTCAATTTTCAGAACCTGGATTGATAGAAAACGATATCGTTCTAATGAATAATCTTCTAGTTGAAAAGCTGCAAAAAAAATTCTCTTCAAAACTTTCAATTGTATCTGGACGAGGAAAAGAATCAATTAGATATTCTCTTAAAGAATTGTTGGATAAATTTGATCTAAAAAATTCTGCATTTCTTGAAGACGAGCCAAGGGAACTCGCAAAACCAAATCCTGAATCACTAGTTCGTTCAATTAACGGCATGAACTGTAATCATTGCATTTACGTTGGAGATTCGATGGAGGATTTTATCATGGCTAAAAAGGCTACAAATCTAGGCTGTAAAACCACTTTTTGTGCAATTATAGGAACCAGCAAAAACCCTCAAGCAAAATTGGAATTATTTCAGCATAATGGTGCTAAATTAGCCTTGGAATCTATTAATCTGTTGCCGAAGGTATTAAATTTAGAATAAGGCAAAGCACAGCTCCTGTGAAAAATATGACACCAAGAAAAAGCTCCGTAAACCGTAATACGAAAGAAACCAGCGTATCTGTCTCTGTTAATTTAGATGGAACCGGAAAAACTATAATTCAGACTGGAATTAATTTTCTTGATCACCTAATCACAGCCTTTGGAAAACACGGGATGATGGATCTTAAGGTTAATGCAAAATCCAATGATAAAATCGAGCATCACCTGATTGAAGATACTGCAATTACTATCGGCCTGGCCATTGACAAAGCTTTGGGAACAAGAAGCGGTATTACCAGATTCAGCTATGCATCTGTACCAATGGATGAATCGCTAGCTGAGGCTTCAATTGATCTAGTAAAAAGACCGTTTTGGAAATTGACCTTATCCATTAAACGAAACACAATTGAAGACATCTCAAAAGAAGATTTGGAACACTTTTTCCAATCACTTCTTCAAAATCTAAACAGCTGTGTTCACCTTACTGTAAAGTATGGAGATAACGATCATCACAAAGTAGAATCCGCCATCAAATCGCTAGCTGTTGCATTTAGGGAAGCATCTTCATATGACAAAAAACAAAAAGGCATTCCAAGTACAAAAGGTTCAATGTAAATGGCACATCTTGCAATATTTGATTATGGCGCTGGAAATATTTTCAGCCTAAAAAATTCACTTGAAAAAACAGGAGCCACAGTAGATGTCATTACTGATTTTGACAAGCCAAACATTTACTCTGGATTACTACTTCCAGGAGTTGGGAATTTTGATCCTGCAATCAAAAGCATATGCAAATCAAAAACTGGCTTTCACGATTATGTCAAAGACAACACTCCTGTTTTGGGAATTTGTCTTGGCATGGAAATGTTTTTTGAGAAAAGTGAGGAAGGAAACGAAAAGGGACTGGGCGTAATTAAGGGCGATGTAATCATCCTTCCACCATCAATGAAAGTTCCTCACATGGGATGGAATAATTTGGAAATTAAAAAATCTGGCAAAATACTTGAAGGAGTAAAGGACAATGATTGGGTATATTTTGTACACTCATACAGGGTAAAGCCGGCAAACAATGATATCATTACAGCAGAATCTGATTATGGAATAAAGGTGCCCGCAGTTGTCGAGCAAGGCAACTTTTTTGGAACACAATTTCACCCAGAAAAATCTGGCAAGGTGGGAAAAATTATGATTCAAAACTTTCTAGATGTGTGTAAAAAATGAAAGTTATCCCTGCAATTGATCTGATGAATGGCCAAGTGGTACGACTCTACAAAGGTGATCCTAACCAGAAAACCATATACAGTGATAATCCCATTGAAGTAGCAAAAAAATGGGAAGCAAACGGCGCTGACATGCTTCACTTGGTGGATCTAGATGCAACTTTGGGTAGGGGCTCAAATCTTCTGATAATTAAAAAAATTCTCGAACAGATTTCAATTCCGATTCAAGTCGCTGGTGGACTACGAGATGAATCCACAATAACTGATGTCTCAAAAATTTCCAACAGGGTTGTTTTAGGTACACTGGCATTCAAAGACAAATCTACACTAAAAAAATTATTGTCAAATTTGGGATCTGAAAAAATTGTAATATCTGTTGATCACATTGATGGCAAGATAGTAACACATGGATGGCAAAAAGAAACAGGCATTAAATTAATTGACGCTATGCAAGAATTTCTTGCAATGGGATTTTCTGAATTCTTGCTAACAAATGTCAGTCGTGATGGAACACTGCAAGGACCTGATTTGGAGTTTTTAGACCAAGCATGTCAATTAGATAATGCACATGTAATTGCAAGCGGAGGAATTTCAAATATTAAAGACGTGCAAGATGTAAAACAAAAAAACGCATTTGGAGTGATACTTGGTAAGGCACTTTATGAGAATAAAATCTCAATTGAGGAGGCAAAACAAATAGCATGACTCTGACAAAAAGGATAATTCCATGCCTTGATGTAAAAAATGGCCGAGTAGTAAAGGGTCTTCATTTTGAATCAATTAAAGATGCAGGAGATCCTGTAGAGTTGGCTGAAAAATATAGTAATGAAGGTGCAGATGAGCTTGTTTTTTTGGATATTACTGCATCTGACGAGCAAAGAGAAACAATCAAGGACTTGGTTAGAAAAGTCGCAAAAGTAATTGACATTCCGTTTACAGTTGGGGGCGGCGTAAAATCACTGGAAGACGCAAGAAATATCTTACTTAATGGTGCCGATAAGGTAGGAATCAATACCGGCGCAATAAAAAATCCTCACGTTATTACTGAACTGATGGAGCTATTTGGAAGGCAGTGCGTTGTGGTTGCAATTGATGCCAAAAGGAATTTTGATACTCAAGACAAAAACATCTTTTCTGAGAATGGAAAACAATTCTGGTTTGAAGTCTTCATTTATGGTGGAAAGCAAGCAACTGGAATTGATGCCATTGAATGGGCAAAAAAAGCCGAAAAACTTGGCGCAGGGGAAATTTTACTAACTAGCATTGATAAAGACGGCACAAAAGACGGATATGATATTTTGTTAAATAGAGAGATTGCCAATTCTGTATCCATTCCAGTAATTGCGTCTGGTGGATGTGGTAAACCAGATGACATGGTTGATGTCTTTAAGAAATCAAACGTTGATGCTGCTTTGGCCGCTTCCATATTTCACTATCAGACTCATGGTGTAAACGGAGTAAAGATGTATCTCAAAGACAAACAAATTCCTGTAAGATTGTGAGCTATCAACTTGATAGAACCTTATGATAGTCAATATTGCATCATTTGTAGATTTAGCTAAATAATGAAAATAATGAGGAATTTACCGATTTCAATATTTTTGAATCAACCTTGCCAATTTTTTTAATAACTAATGTCTTTTCTAAAATAAATATTTTGTTGAATTTTATCCTGCTCTTTTTTGGAATTGTTCCGTCCTCCATATCATTTGGATCCAATAAAATGGAATGATCTTTGTTATTCAAATTTGAAGTAATCCCACAACAGACAAAATCAAGTGAAGACTTGTTGTATGCTGTATTTGACAATATGAGAACTGGACGTGGTTTTGTCTGGGACATATTGGTAAACGGAAACGGCACTATGTCTCCAGCTTCAAAAGTTATTCCAAACTTCGTCATCTTTATTACTCCATAGTTTTTTTGCGGTTCTTTCAGAAAGCTTTGCTAAGGGATCAAAATCATCTTCCATTTGTTTTACCATACTTGTAGCCTTGAATCAAAATCTTTTCGTTTTTGGCAGTAAGCACTAATCTATCACCTTTTTTGATTCCAAGCAGTATTCGAATCTCTCTTGGTATTGCGATTTGACCTTTTTCAGAGACATTTACTGTCTTTAGTGTAGCTTCACTCATACATAAAGTAAGAAATTTCTTATAAACAATAATCAGATGTACTCAACAGAAAATCTAGTGGCAGAAGCATATCAGTTGCTAGTCTAAATGTATGCATCACGAATATTTAGTTACAATCTAGTACCATAGCAGCAAAATCAGGCATCTCTAGAGTGTGGATTTTCTCGCTAACCATATAAAACATAGAACTGAATTTACATCATGCAAAAATCAATTGATGAAATAGACTTTGCAAAAAGTGATGGGCTAGTTCCGGTAATCGTCCAAGACGCAAACACAAAAGATGTATTGACTTTAGCTTACTCTAACAAAGAATCACTTGAATTGACTAAAAAAACTGGTAACTCTTGGTTTTGGAGTCGCTCAAGAAACAAACTTTGGATGAAAGGCGAAGAATCTGGCAATACACAAAAAGTAAAAGAAATTCTTGTCGATTGTGACTCTGATGCAATTATCTATCTTGTAGAACCTTCAGGACCAGCTTGTCATACTGGTGAGAAAGTTTGTTTCCACAATAACTTGGAAAAATAATCTAACAGACAGATTTGATATCTGTCCCTGGAACAACATCATCTGTTATTTCAAAATAAAGATTTGGATAATCTGTTCCTCTGAAAGCCACTGCCCACTTTCCCGTTATGTCATCAACTGAACATATTCCTCTAGCTTTTGAAATTTGAGGATCTAAATAATAATTAAACGCGTCTTTTTTCTGCCCATCAAACGGTATTGTCAAGTATACAGAATAATGTGTATCATTTAGTGGTCTCATAAATGCAATCTGTCCCTTTTCGTTTTCATTTAATCCACCAATTACCAAGAAAATCTTTTCACCTATTGCATATTTGCTTCGATCAATTTGGAATGGTCCTGATGTAATCCACTCTCTTTCTTTTGGAGAATATTCATTTTCTAAATTGATTTTTTCAACTTCATCTAGTTTTTCTTGAACCTCTGAAATCTCTGTATCTGGTACCAGTTCTTTATCTAGTACATCTTCTACTTCGTTTGTTTCTAGTTGCTGAGTAGTCAAGAATATGGCTATGATTGCAAAAATACTGACTCCTACTGCAATACCTATGCTCAGCCCCTTTTTCATGCATTTTACTTTCTAAAAATATCTAAAAACCTTCCTCACAATTGGTAAATCCCTACAAAATCTAATTATTCTAAATTTTCATCAAAAATTTGCAGATTATACGGATTTTTTATAAATATCTATAAAACCATCAGTATATTTTTAATGTATAAAAGTTAAGTGATACTTAACTTGATATTAGGATTTTTTATGTATGGTCTGAGAGGAGAAACTAATCTTGGCTAGGACATCACTACGGTGTAGGGAATGCAAAAAAGACTATGATACTGCTTTCAAGTATATTTGCGATGACTGTTTTGGACCACTTGATGTAAAATATGACTTTCCAACAGTTACCAAAAATACCTTTACAAACCGTGAACACACCTATTGGAGATATTTTGAATTATTGCCAATAGAGGACAAATCCAATATTGTCAGTATTGGTGCAGGAATGACACCACTTATCAAAGCTGATAATCTTGGAAAAAAATTAGGATTAAACAATCTTTACATAAAAAACGATTCTGTGAATCCAACATTTTCATTTAAAGACAGACCAGCAGGAGTTGCAATATCAAAGGCAAAGGAATTTGGATTGTCAGCTGTTGGCTGTGCATCCACTGGTAACTTGGCATCTGCAACTGCAGCACATGCAGCCAAAGCTGGACTTCCATGTCATGTATTTGCACCAAGTAATATAGAGATGGCAAAGATTGCACAGGCATTATCATATGGCGCAAATTACATTGCAGTGGATGGAACATACGATGACGCAAACAGAATAGCTGCACAAATTGGTGACAGCAAAGGAATTGGAATTGTAAATATTAACATGCGTTCTCACTATGTAGAAGGCTCCAAGACACTTGCATACGAAGTTGCAGAACAACTTGACTGGCAAGTCCCTGATCAATTGATAGTTCCAGTCGGAAGCGGTGCAATGCTTAATGCAATTTGCAAAGGATTTGAAGAACTACAACAAATTTCATTATTACATAATGTATCTAACATGCACATAATTGCAGCGCAACCACATGGATGCGCACCTATTGTTGATGCATTTAAGAAAAATTCTAAAGAAGTCATTCCAGTAGAGCATCCTGATACCATTGCAAAGAGCTTGGCAATAGGTGATCCTGGAGATGGCAGATATGTTCTCAAAAGATTGCAACAATACAACGGATTTGCAGAGGAATGCAACGACAAGGAAATCTTAGATGCTATACTTCTTTTGGCAAAGACTGAGGGGATATTCACAGAGCCTGCAGGCGGTGTATCTATATCTGTACTACAAAAGATGGTCGAGCAGGGAAAAATTGACAAAAACGACTCTGTAGTGTGCTATGTCACTGGAAACGGATTAAAGGCAACTGAGGCAATAATGGAAGTCTTGCAAAAACCAAAAGTAATGAAGGCAAATATCTCAGAGATATCGGCGGTAGTAAACTAATGGCAAATATCACATTTACAATTCCATCTGTACTAAATCAAGGCGGTGGGGAGAAAAAAACAGAGATCTCAGCTGATTCTCTAACCAGCGCATTTTTAAAAATATCTGAAATCATGGGTGATGACTTTAAGAGGCGAGTCTTGGAAGGTGATGGAACCCCTCGCTCTTTGATTAATATTTACATTAATGGAAAGAATGCAAAATTTTCTGATGGCATGAACACCACTCTAAATGATGGAGATGAAGTGTATATTCTACCTGCAGTAGCCGGCGGTTCTGAATTATCTGCAAAAGAACTGGATAGATTTTCAAGACAAGTAATGCTAGAGGAAATTGGTTATACTGGACAACTAAAGTTGAAAAATTCCAAAGTATGTGTTGTAGGTGTCGGTGGATTGGGAAATCCAATTACATCAAGACTAGCTGCAATGGGTATAGGCACTTTACGAATTGTTGACAGAGATGTAATAGAATTATCCAATCTACATAGACAGACAATGTTTGATGAATCAGATGTCGGTCAAGTAAAGGTAGAGATTGCTGCAAAAAAATTACAAAAACTAAACCCTGATTGCAAAATTGAAGCACTTGCCATTTCTGTAAATGATTACACTGCACTTGAAGTAGTTGAAGGATGTGATGTTGTAATTGACGCACTTGATAGTGTTAATGCAAGATATGCGCTAAACAAAGCATGCGTTAAATTTGGAATTCCATTTGTTACAGGTGCCGCAGTTGGAGTGTCAGGACAGACATTTACAATTTTGCCAAAAGAATCTGCATGTTACTATTGCATGTTTCCTGAACTAAACGAGGACACAATGCCGACTTGCAGCATTGAGGGGGTTCATCCATCAATACTTTCTATTGTCGGAGGAATTGAAGTATCCGAGGCTGTCAAAATTATTATTGGAAAAAAGCCCAGTCTGTCCCAAAGAATTCTTCACATCGATTTGGAAAATCTTGACTTTACCAGCACTAGAACATTTAGGACAGAAGAGTGTCCTGTGTGCGGTTCTGGGAAAAAAGAAGAGACAGTAAAGGAGGAATTGATCTTAGAAGAACTATGTGGAAGAAATCGCGGAAAAAGAACTTTCTCCGTTACTCCTACCAGCACATTTGATCTTGATGTGAATTTGGTAACCAGTAATGCAAAACAAAAAGGATTCCTAATAGATAATCAGGGAGAGTTTGGATTGTCCCTTCGAACAAATGAAATGTCTGTCAGCTTTATGAAAAAAGGCTCTGCAGTTATTGTTGGACCAAAAGACGAGCAAGACGCCGTATCTTTGTACAATGAACTTTTGGGAAAAAAGGCATTAACTAAAAGCCATTAGATTTTCTAAACTTGAAAAAATTTATCGTTTCTATTTTCTGGTGTGGATTAAGGTGTATATGATGGAGTCCATCTTTTAGTGATTCTAACAAAAGAACTGCGGTATTGACCACACCATCTGATATTATGTTATGCAAGATCACGTTTTTATAGTATGTTATAGCATATTATAGCGTATAATGTCTACTAGCATCCAAGTCGACAAAAAAACCAAAGAACACCTTGACAAATTCAAGAATCATCCGCGTGAAACATACAATGAAGTGATCTCTAGAATGATCCACACGATGTATGAGCAAACTGAAGAGCTCAGCCCACAGACAATAAAAAATATAGAAAAATCACTAGCCGAAATCAAGGCTGGAAAAGTCATATCACATAAGGATGTAAAACAAAGACTGGGTCTGAAATAATTTTTTTTAAAGAAATGACTTGGGATATCAAATGGTCACCAACTGCTCAAAAACAACTCCAAAAAATTACCAAATCAAATACATCTATTGCACAACAAATAGTTAAAAGACTCGAAGAAATAGCAGATAATCCTTTTGATTTGACAGACAAATTACGTGGAACTGATCTGAGAAAACTCAGAGTTGGAATTTATCGAGTAATACTGAGTCTAGAAGAACAAAAAATCATTATCTTTGTAGTCGAAGTTGGATACAGAAGCAAAATTTACAAGAAATACTAGAAAAATCCTAATATCATATTACCATATTATGCAATAATGGATTAACTCTAACCAAGACCAGTAAATTAATTATCTTGTATTATACAGTGATTATATGAGAAAATTACTTTTGTTTGGTTTTGCATTTTTGTTGTTTCCATTAAGTAGTACTTTTGGCTCAACGCAGACCAACATAGGAGATAACATCTTTGTGTTTGTCCAGACAACTGTAAGAAACTCTGATGGAACTATTATCGTATATCTGGAATCAACCAAGTTCTCAGATCTAAACTTGCCTGCATTGCAATCCTTTTTGGACTATGAGGCAACTCGCGGAAACGATCCCATAATTACAATTGATGGTGAAAAATACCAAGTTATTCGAAGAGTGCAATCACAATCACTTGATTCTGAAGGATTAGTGGCAAGCACCATACTGTCTGATAATGTAAATGGAAAATCTGTGATACTTGCAAGATTTGCCCATGATGGATACCCTACCATTCCTGGAGATACCCTGGAATCAATGTGGACTTTTGTCAGACCTGTAGTTTAGTAATATACAAAATCACTTTATTTCCCGTGTCATTGGTGAACTAAAGTAATGATGGCTTATCATGACTCTGTAAAACGAGTCTAGAAAATATTGATTAGATCTTTAAACGAAGTTTTTCATATTCTTCTCTTGATAGTTTTACCTGTTTGAGAATTTCATTAATCAAACCTCTTCCTAACATTTCATTGCTATGCACTGGAACAACCGTTTTGCGACCATCTGAATGAATATATCTAACATGACTTCCAACTTGATGAATTTTCTTAAATTCTATTTTTTCAAGAATTTTGCACATGTCTTTACCAGACACAATGTTAAGTTTCATTACGCCTGAATCTGTTGTATTCCAACAAATCTGAGAGGCTTTACATCTTCATCATTAGTGCAAGCGTGTATGGCTTCTCTTATCCTATCTGTTGCTTCTGCTACTGTTTTTCCCTGAGTATAACATCCTGAAATATCTGGAACCTTTGCTATGTAAATCCCATCTTCATCTTGCTCTATAATTACCGTGTATGTTTTTTCTTGCGTATTCATGATTGATAATACTTGCATTCTCTTTAAACTCTTGTGGTGTGTTTTTCATCTGATTTCTGACAATCCTGATGGATGTGGGTTTTCTCACTGGTTAACTGCCAATGATTAAAATCGTTGGCTTCAATTGCCGAATTTCTGATTTATTCCCAATTATCCAATGTAATCAATGTGGACTTTTGTCAGACCTGTAGTTTAGTAATATACAAAATCACTTTATTTCCAAAAAACGTCATTGAAAAGTAACGATGGTCTTGATGAATCTTCATAAAATTTCTAAAAGCCTCTCTTAGAGCATACAAAAATTATTTTCTACTTTTGTTTGGTTTTGCTCTCTCTTTGTGAATATCCCTTAATATGACAGTTTGAGCAGTTTCATTAATTGTAACTTCAAATTTTTCAAAAAAATCTTTTCTACCTAAAATGATGTATTCCGGAATCTGCTCTCCTGATTCATGAGGCATTACATCTGCATGAATCATTCCAATATTTACTGGCAGTTTTCCTTTTCTTGGAATTTCTACATGAACTTTAGTTTGATATACAGTTGTCACTCCTGCTATTGTTAGTATTTCTGATTCATCTACGTCTAATCGTAGTGTCTGTACAATTTCTAAAGGTATGAATGATACGTCTGCTGAATCAACTAACGCAAGCACTCTGATTTCTCTATTGTTTTCATTTTTTGATTCTGAAAATTTTCTAAATGTGACTTCAATTACTGGTTTTTTTATTTTAATCGGATTTCCTTTGTTATCCCAACGTGGAAGTGCTTTGTATTTGAAAACAATCTTGTCTGTTTGTCTTCCACGGTCTACCGTAAATGAAAACTTGATTAATGATTAATAACGATTTAATTAAATTTTAAAGAATGAATACATCCACTTCGCCTTTCTCTGGAATCTTTTGGAAAAGCGGTGTTCTGATAACTTTGGCTTCTGCTACTTTGTTATACCCTTCTGACATGGTTTCTCCTGATGCAATAACTTGCTTATCTAGTATTGCTACCCACATTCCTTGATATTGTGAAAAATCTTCAGTTTCTAAAACTTGTGATTCGACAGATGTCAATCTGATTAGTTATTACAAAATATACGTATAAACTTGTATTTTTCATGGCTGTAAACAGGATCTAAACTACTTTAAATATCGTCCATATTGTATGGTCGAAAAAGCATTTTGTTTGATCCACTCTAAAAGAAATTTGTATTGAATTGCTTGGGGTTAAGTGATTGTAACATATCAAAGGAAGACTTTCTAAGATGTCTAACTGTAGTGTTTTAATCTGGAGGAACTCTTTTTGATAACAATACTCCGACACCAACTGCAAAGAAAACCACTAGCGGTACAAACCTGTATGGCTGGTTTGTCTGGTTTGTAAAGCCAGTCAGTATTGGAGTTATTAGCAGAATTCCTGAGATTAGCACCATTATTGACTCTGCATGTTTTATTCCTCTTTTTGATAGAATGAACAGTCCTGATACCAGTGGAATCATAAATAATATGACCAACCCGTCTGATCTTAGCTGGTATGAAAAAGAGGTAAATCCCATCTGGAGCTCTTTTGCATCAAAACTTTCTTGCTTTGCTTCGCCCAAGCTAACAGACGTTGCAGCAATACCAACTATAACTATGATTACTGTGGTAAATGAGGCAACAATAATTTTTCTCTTTTTTGATATGTCTGATCTTAAGACAAAGTAAATCGACATTGGCAGAAATGCTGCCGTCAATGCCTTTGCCGGAATTGAAACAAGATATGATATCGGGGAAAGAGGCCAGAACCTATACGCCAGATACAATGACAGCAGATAAAACAAAATCCAAAAGTTAGAGTATGCCACTGAAGTGTCATATGTCAAAAACAGATTGCTTTGAAGCAAAATTATTACTGCGATGATTGCTGCAAATCTTTTTTGAGCTATTTTTTTTGTGAGGAAATATGTAACTAATAATAATGATATGCTTGCAAGAAACGGGATTATCTTATAGTTTCCAAACAGTATCATGGATGACTTTAGGAAAAAGTAATTCACATGCGGCTCTGAAACATTTGAAACCTGCGAGATATTCCAAATGTCTACTCTGTTTTTTACTCCGATATAGTCTTCGAATTTTTCTTCAGCTGATAACTCGTTTACACTAGATGCAACATAAATTCCAAGTAGTACTATCATTGCAATTAGAGCGGTCTTTTTTGATATCTCAAAATTGAATATTTTTTCAAATAATTTTGATAATGATGGAATCTTTTTTTTGTGGTGAAGCAGTGCCAGGCCAAATAATATTATGCTAGATATGACTACTCCGCCAGACCATACTCCTGTCTCAAAGGGATCCGGGGTTACTGGTGCTATTCCGGGTATGGTTACAGTACTTGATGCCAGGATTAGTGCTGGAAAAATAACTGAGACAAAGCTGATCAGAACTATACTAATTGAAAAAAGGAACACAGTCAACGGGATTATCGCATGATTTTTCGTGCTTTTAGCGCTTTTTTCCTCTGTCAAGATCCTGATCTTGGGTTCTCGTACCTGTTTAAAATTTGAGCGGAACTATTTTTGAGAAATATTTTGTTGTGGCTACGCACAAATCTGTTTTTTGTCTGACTCCTAAAATAGTCTAAAATAGCTAAAAACTATTTTTTTGATTCAATACTCCATTTTCTCCATATGAAATTCTTTTCTGCATAAATTATAATTTTCTTATGTGTTGCAAAATACTGTGTTAAAGAATTTATCTGTAAAACATCTTTGGTTTTTTGAGATATTATATTAGATCACCAATCTGATGATTTTTTTCTGGGAAAAGCTAGTTGAATAAAAATATTTAATTCCTCAAAATTGATTTTTAATACTAATAAGCAAAGAAAACAAACTCTGATGTTGAGGGATACAAAACGAACCATGGTAGACCAAGCAAAGCAGAGCAGTTGCACATTGAAAAAAAATTGTGGCCATATTTTGAAAGGATGTTGTCTTCATCAATTGCGGCAAAGGAAACTGGAATCAACATCAATACCGTAAAAAAATATTATAGAGATTTTTCAAATCAAATTAAATCATCTCAGCATCCTGATTTTATTCAGAGATCAAAAAATATCATCCAAAACTGTAATCTTGCATTTGATGTACAGATATCAAAGCTCTATACGCTACAAGACAAGCTTGAGATGCAGATGAATCATGAAATAAAACAACACGACAGTATTCCTCCAATGCTTTACAAAATCTCCATTAGCCTGTCTGATAAAATTTCAGAGCTCTTACTCAAAAAGGCAAACCTGACTATCAGCCCTACTGCCGATATCACGCTATCTCGTTACATCAAGGAGAGTGGAACTGTTGCATAATTCTTGGGTGGCAAAACACGACAAACTTGCAAGAAATTCCTTTACCCAGATAATGAAAAAACATTCAAGTCATACCCTGATCACACCGCCCTCGAATCCTCTTGAATGGATAGAAAAAGTACGGCCCATAGTGGAGGGAAAAGCCAGAACATTTTTGGCCTCGCCGTTCTGGAGGGAAATTTATCTTGATAATTACCACTCTAAGATTATAGTCGGGGGAAGGCAGATCTTCAAGTCCACCTACATTACAGACATTTTGGCATGCGAGGCAACGTCTGCGCCTGGAATTCAGGTGGGCTATGTCACATTTGATCAATCCAGCCTTAATGGATTCTCAAAGCAGAAGCTCCAGATTGGCACATTTTCCCAAAACCCTGTCTTGTCCCGATTCCCTAGGAACAAGCTTGGAAACATTGGGGAGATCTCGCTTCGAAATGGTAGTACCATATACTGCATGACTGACAACAACGAGTACATTCACGTCGAGGGAAAGTCGTTAAACCACTGCATCTTAGATGAGGCGCAATATCAGGACATCGTACATATAGAAAAAATCAGGCAGACAATGATGGCCACAAAAGGAAAGCTGTCTATATTGGGAATAGGTGGAGAGTCTGGCTCTCCGTATGAGAAATTATGGCAAAACTCAGATCAAAGGGAATGGGTATATGATGATCTAAACTGGCGAGACAGATTGCAGTTTGATGATGGATTGATTGTTGACAATTACCTTGAAGATGTCCTGAAAGGCAGATGGGTTCCACAAAAACCTGAAAATACAATGTATCATGGATATCACATACCGCAGACAATATTTGCAACAAACCCGTTGACCATTGATGATGCTGTTAACAAATACCGCATATCTCCGTTTTACTCGATTGAATACCAGAAAGAGAACAACCCGAAATCATTTTTTTCGTCCCATGTGATGGGTGAATTTTACAGATCAGAGAGGCGGCCAATCACACCGGAAATGGTCCGTCGTTGCTTATATTCCAACATTGGATTAATGAGACCATCTGAGATTGCAGCATTGAAAGACAAATTGCATGACTCGATTAATGTTTCCATGGGAGTCGACTTTGGCTCTGGGAATCCGTCAAACACTGTCATATCAATTTTAATCCACTGGAAAAAATCTGACAGGATACAGCTTGCATACATTGACAAGAGGCCGGCAGAGCACCAGCTGGATCAGGCAGAGTACATCAACAGATTGTTTAGAGCAAGCAGATGCGACATTGGAGTTGGCGACCTTGGGTATGGTGCAATTCATGTTAAAGTGATTCAGGACGGCGGCTCCAACAGAACAACTGGAAAGAAATTCCCCGGAGTCGGCAGCGAGAACTTTTACGGATGCCGAAACATCAGCAACGAGAGCAAGCCAATGCAGGTTCATCCCAACGTGATAGACGAGCATGGTGAGGAGATTGAGAGGATATCAATTGACATTACCACACAGATACAAAAATTCGTTGACCTGATTGATACGTCTGTACCACATCCGACAAAGAAAGACAAGTCAGTGTCCAAACTCTTGATTCCGTTTCATGCTGACAGGGAATACGAGACCGGCTGGCTAGTCTCAGATTTTACGTCCGTTACAAGAAAGGATCTAAAAAAAGAACCCGATCCCAGACAGAACGCCAAAAAAGAGTTTAATCATCCCAAGGACTCGATGATGAGCATAATCTATGCACTGGTGGGCCTTGAGCAGGATACTGAATGGCATTATATTAGCGCCTAGGGTATCTTGCAAGCAAAATGAGACATGTCCACACAGAATAGACATGATTGGATTTGGGAAACAAAAATTGTGGAATCCTGCAACGAGTGATGATTCTTAGCAATGTACGACACTACATAAAATGATTTCATGCTGTGGCCTTACGGTCACCTTTCTAATGGATCTAAAAAGCTAGAATTCATTACAAATATGTCAAAAATGGATTGGTTTCTACAAGGCCTGTAAAATAATATGTATCGAAATATTAAACGAGTTTAGGACTAAGTTGATTTTATAGATGCTATTAAGAAAGCCAAAGAAATCGAAATCTTAGCATGATAAAAGCTGAAAGCCTTTCCAAAACCCACATTGAATTTTCTTTTTTAATTCCTCTCATCACCTTCTCTCTATCACGAAATTCTCCGTTGAATCTTTCCATCTTGTTATTGTTCATATCCCCACTCATGTGGATATGACGAATATGCAAAGTTCTATCTTCTCTCTTTACAGTCCAAAACTCTTTTCGATAAGCTTCCGAATAAGAATGTAAAACTCTGAAACTCCATTTTTTTCTTATAAATAAACCCGAGACGTTTAGCAAACTATGAAGAGGGAGTCATTCCGTGAAGGTCCAATTAGATACATCCGTAAAAATGACACAAAGCAATCCTTTGACAACAGACTCAAATCACTAAACCATCTAGAGTTAAGCGATTTTTATGATGATAATCGTGGTAACAGACACATCTTTGTTTATGATTTTGGAGGTAAGATCATCTGTGTATTGGCATTTGATGACAAAGGTAATCATTTCTATTTGAATTTAATAGAAAATAACGATATTTATGAAAAAGAATGTGATGAGATCAACCCTGCACCAAGGCTTATCATGTTTACAGAAAATATTGCAAAGTCTTTTGGTCATACTGAGATAAGATTAAACGCACTTGAGCAACTTGTTTCATATTACAAAGAATTAGGTTATTCTTCAACAGGCAAAACAGAAACGGATAATGTTTATGGATTGTTAGTTGAGATGCAAAAATCACTGAGCAGCTAGTGGAGTTTTCTGAATTTTACCTAGATCTATTTTTGGGAATTTAGGTAATTTTTCTAATCCTTGGATTGTTCTTTTTACGTTTTCATTCATTAATAATCTGGATTCAATATATCCAGAATAACTCTCGCTGTTTTCTGCAGCTAGAAGAGAGATTGCTTCATCTAATGTATGATTAATTGTAATTGTACGTCTTATTTTTGTCATATTATGATATGATTATAATATGATATAAACATATCTCCTAGGGATAATGGACTAGGCATAGTTCAATTCTAGGTTCCACAGGATTTTTGATGAAGTCTGGTGGGAAAATTATCTGAGTATTAGATGGGAGGATCTGGCGCAATAGGAGATTTCTTCAATCTTATCAAAAACCAGCATTCATGTGATTCTCTACCATGTATTTTTGGTGCAGCCTGGCTTTAGGGTGGATGTGTTTCATGACGGCGCTGTGTTTGTAACTATGCTGCCTGATGATAGTGTGACATACCATTAGAGAAACAAGACAGAGACGATATTTTCTGTGATTAAGAGAATGTTTGGAGAAAATGTCACATCCAGAAAGATATCCACGCAGAACAGAGAACTGATGTATAGAGTGATTGCGTATAATGTTTACAGAATTACTAGGAATAATTTGTTAATTTAGTATGATTTCTACACAGCCGGGTTGATTTCAATTTATTTATATAGAAATGTACATATTTGGGCTCTGTAGAAACCATCGAATTTTAACAAGATAGTAGATCACATAATATCATCAGATCCATTTGATATCCACATTCCATCATTTCATGAAATCATCAAGATTTTACCATAATACCATGAAGGAAAGAAACTATTGTATCGTGTTCTGGCTTACTGTCACAGAATGTGTATGATTTCTTGTTTATTGTCGATGATTTCTAGGGATCCATAATTCTTCAAATTGAAATATGACCCTCCTAATCGATTAACCTCTTCTTATTTTTCGTTTGACTAGACAGGAAATTCAGCAGCAATTAATCTCTGTTCAATAGTTTGTCTGTAAAGGTGATTCAATGAGTAAGTACGGCCTTGTTTTAATCTCAAAACCAATCGATCATTGACTAATTTCTTTAATTGCTTATCTGTATTTTTGCCATTGTTTTTTACTACCATTCCAACACGTCTTTTCATCTTTTCATAGTTGGTATAATATTCACCCCATGCACTCTCTTGCCACAAGTAAAACAAGATTGTATCTTGTATCTCAGTATCAGTCATTGTGCTTTTAACCAACAGTACTCAAATGATACTATTTGAGATTAATCTTTAAGTATATTGATTATATTATTCATAGTATGACCGAAGCCGAGTCAGGTATAATTGCACTTTATGGAGATTCACCACGTATGAAATTGGTTGATTTCTTTATGACTTTTCCAAAAAACGAGTTTACTGTACCTGAATTAGTTGAGGGTATTGGTATGAGTCGTACTACTGCATTCAAAGAAATTGGTAAATTATTGGCCAATGATATGATCATACGATCTGGCAATGTTGGAAAATCACCAACTTACAAAATCAACAAAAACAGCTCAATAATCTATTTAATGCAAAAGATGGTTAGTCTTAGAAGTAAAACAGCAGCTACATCTCAGATAAGAAATAGAACATTAAACACACTGCTAAGAAAACAATTGGAGACAATAGACCAATTATACAATAGAGAGACAATGCTCAAAACAGAACTCAAGTTAACACGTACTATGATTAATGAAATACCAGCACAATAATCCTAATATTTCAAACCTATAAACATCATAAAATTCCAAATTTGAGTAATACTTTACATTCTATTACTTGTTGGAAATTAGCTAAATAATAAATTCACCATACCACTGTCATGTCAGAAAATGAATTTGATATATCAAATCTCTCATCTGTAGAAATAAAATCCAAAATTCAAAGAGAAGGAATCTGGCCACCATACACTCAAAGAATCAAATCTCTGGAAAGAGATGAAAGAGAATTTTGGATACTTTTTGAGTTTTAGGATGACTTGTTTATCTTTAGTACTTTGTATCCTGCTTCCATCTTTTGTGAAGTTTCTGGTTTCCTTGTTGATCTTGGATTTCTCAACATTGCATCATTTTTGATGTATTGTAGGATTTTGAGATGAGTTGAACATATACATATCACTAATCTAACATATACATAATATATATACTAGGTTATGTATAATATGCATATGACACAGGTAGGACAGAGTATCAGTTTTAGTGAGGAGTTAATTACAGCAATAAGAGTTTTAGCTTCATCTAAAAAACAACCACTTTCACAATTTTTAGAATTTCAATTAAGGGAAGTATCAATCATAAAAGAAACCATACGCAAACTCGAAAAAATCCCCGATTTACCTCCAATGGTGAAAGGGAGTATTCCTTATTCCACAGTAGAAGAAATCTAAGTCAGAATTTTTTCCATAGGTGTTAAGAAATCATAATGTGGATCGGATCTTCTAGCACCAGTGACGGTGTACTCGTGTACGTCTTGATAATATGATAAACGAGAATCTGTTGAATACAAAGTGATTTTAGGATAACCAAATGTCAATGATAAATCTTCTAGTTTTTTGATTAGTTGATATCCTGGTTTGTGAATAGTGGTTTCTTTATGTTTCCTATTATTTTCAACAAGATCCAAGTGAAAATGGGTTCCTTTGTCAATAAATGTAAGAAATCCAAGTATCTTATCTTGATAATCATACACAAGGACATATCGACTTGAAATGTTTTTGCCAACCAAGTAAGATAAATCAATATTATTTTGAGGTTGGATTTCATTAGTAAAAATTTGTTCGGCGTCTTGTCGACATATTTCACGAAAAGGTGATTCTAAATCGAGATTTTTTCTTTGTTGCATGTCTTAAACTAGTGATTCATAATTTGTGTTTTAAACTTTAGATATTCAAGGCTCCCTAGAAATCATCGACGATAAACAAGAAATCTTTCCATGATCGAGAGTGTATGATCATTGTTTTTTGGCATCGATATTAACAAAACTTGTGAAAAAGTAGTTTTGGGAAAATTATCAACTCATCCCAAAACCCTACAATACATCAGAAATAATGAAACTGACTCATCCCAACGCTAAAGAGTATGGGCTTTCTTGTCCTATCTTTGCAAGATCTCTTGCACCTGTAATCCATACGGTATACTGGGTATTTTGAAGCAGTTTCTGAAGAGACAGATGGTAGAAAATATCTTGTATGGTACACAAAACTAAAGTGGCTTTGCCTGGATGATTCTCTTCTTTAGTTTCTGACTAGTAGGATAGATCCACACTATTGAGCCGTCAGGATTTAGCTGTATCATGTTTGTTTTTTGCAGATAATCCAGTATGAAGTTAAATGTCGGATACTGCATTGCCTTTGGCAGTTTTTTGTTCAGCTGGCTTTTTGTCTCAAAGTATTTGTGTTCAGAGATTATCTTGGCTACTGTGGCGACATTTCGTAGTGTGGGGTTGACCTTTTTTGTCGCTTCTAACAGAAAATCAAGATATCCCACAATTCCAAGATATGGCTTTGAATTTTTTTTATCATCTGCTAATGTTTCCAATGTATGCTATTCATAGTACATATAAGTATATAAAATATATGTATAATAAATATACGTATTAGTATTTGAATAGTCTGTCATATTCCTTATGAGGCATTATTTTGAGCATCAAGGCTATTTTCTGGTTGGTTTTAGCATCTACTGTAATGGTATAGAGTAATCTATCAGAATCTGATAGCCTAACGCGATACAAGCAGTCAAATTCGCTGCGAAATTTTTTGGGCCACCTATCAAATGGAATGGCATCTCCAATAATTTGATCGTTTTCTAGTGCATGTTTGATATCATGAATTCGTGTTTTTCTAGAATCGTTATTTGGTAACGATTCGTATATCGGAGCAAAGTCTTTGCTGTCCCCTAACACCAGCATAAGTCGTACTATGATTGTATGTTAATAAACAAAATCATTTTTGAAATTTGAAAAAACTGAAGTATTACTGACAGCTAATTGGGCCCGGACAAGGACGGTAGAAATTCGTTACACATGATGTTTTTGGAAAATCAAAAAATAATCTCAATTTTGTTGTTTTTTAGCTCAGAGATCTTTGCTCTCTCCATTGGAAATGAATCAAAATAACAATCAACTGCATCCAGTATCATTCTCTTTAGATCTTCCTTCGAATCTCCTTGTGTTATGATTCCAAGAAACTCGGTACATCTGGTAAAAAATCCTCCTTCTGGTTCCTTGATTATCTTGGATTTTTCAGCATTGCATTATTTCTGATGTATTGTAATGTTTTGAGACGAGTTGTATGTAGTCAGACTTGTAAAAATTGAAGATGAGATTGTAGGATACTTTACAGTTTCAATGAATGCAATTGAGCTTGACAAATTAGGAAAGGATGAAAAGGTCGTGGTTTTGCCCCTTGCTGTTTTCTATCTCTTTCCAGGCATCATGGATTGACTTTAGTGTTTTAATATCGTCTTAGTTGTTGGTTTATCTTTTTAGAACAATCAACCTTTTTTTTCAGTTATCGCAAATACATTTCCATCTTTTATGTCTATTCAACATATTCAAGCGTTAAAAATTAGATTAGACGGTCTCTAAACTATTGGAGATCTCTTTTTTTTAATTCAGCACTTACTATTTCTTTGATATTGCTAGGAAGGGTTTCAAAATCAATTACCCCGTACTTTATTCCAGATATGATCTGCGGTAGTGTAAACTCTTTATTTCTTGAATTAGGTGCAAATGTATTTTTGAATACTTGCTGTGTCATATTAATTCCCATTCTCCATTTGAATATACCCTTAATACACTTTCTTGGTTAAAAAGCGTTTTGAGTCTGATGGCTTCATTTTCATCAATATTCCCATCTGGATAACTTACATCTTTGAATCTTTTGCTAGATACTGGACTTGTCCATTGACCTAAAAATGGAGTCTTTTCATTATTTTGTAAATCTAAATATGCTTTCTTGGTGTAATTGTTGAATTCTCCAGCAGTGTTATTAGTGGTACTAATAATGTATAATGGATCTTTACCATTTCCATATGCATCATAGAGTTCTTTTAATTCCTCAATTTTTCTTACATCATATACTTTGTTTGATGCTGGATCGTAACTAAAGCTAGTTCTCTTACTGGCTTCTTTTTCAAAATTAATAATTGCTTTGTTGTAATCTACTTTTTCCAGATTCAACTACTTTAGTTTTTCAGTTACTAAACTTTTCTCAAATACAATATAAGAAAAATAATTTCGTCATAATTTTATATCTATTATGGAATTCAGAATTTTAAACACATTGATTTTGATCAAATGAACACTAATGCTTCCTACTGTTTCAATGTTTGTGAGGATAGTCTAGATTTTAAATTTTTCACAGATTTGAAAAGATTATTTTGCTTTTTACGTTTAGTTATTTGGACTGTACGCTAAAATCTATGTCTTTCAGTTGTGAATTTATTGGAGAATGCTTTGTAGCCTTTTAGTCTCTTTTATTTCATTGACAGTCTCATCAATAGGCAATGAACAAAGATCTGATCTATTTGAGTTCTGTTGATGTTTTGTGTAGTTTCATCAATTTAGGATTGTTATCTGCAAATATCCATAATATTGCACCAGTTTTATCTCGCATTACCTTGTTTGATTTTTCTAAATATTGTAAAACTGCTTCAATAGTTTGCGACTGTACTTGTTTTGGTAAGGCTCTGGATAGCTTATTTCTAGAATTGAATTCCTTTTTATCAGCTAGGACTCCTTCTATCATCTGAATAGTATTCAAAGTAGGCGCATGATTACTATCTTTAGTATGTTTGGCTTTCTGGAAATGTCGTGTATTCATGTGACATGTCTATAGATATACTTGTATATAATAACTATGTTTAGAATAGATATATTATATACATTTTTATATAATTTTTCACATTCTGAAAACTGTTCTTACAAAGGAAATGCGCTGTAAATCCCTAAATCTTTTAGGATATTAACCTGATAATATGGTCTGGTACATGCTGATCAGTTTCTGGTAAAATATTTCTTGGTTGTACTTTTCGTGTACTTTGTATCCTGTTTCCATCTTTTGTGATGTTTCTGCTTTGAGAAGTATATCCTTTGGTAAATGTTTTGGGAATAATTAAATGACTAGCCTCTAAAACCAAATCAGTTGCTTAACAAAGAAACTTTGGATAAATATGATTCTCAAGGAATGTATAAAGTCTATGACATGTGGCCAGAGATTGCACGAGAATCATATGCCTCTGAGCTAGAGCCTGTAGATTTTCATGACATTGATCACATTGTGTTTGCTGGAATGGGAGGATCTGGTGCTGTTGGAGACTTATTTGCATCAATTTTATCTAAGAATAACATCCATGTATCTCTTGTAAAGGGATATCTTTTGCCAAAAACAGTAGACTCTAAAACTTTGTTAGTGGCAACTAGTGCATCGGGAAATACTGTTGAAACTATAACTACGGTGCAATCTGCAATGAACACTGATTGTAATATTATCTGCTTCTCATCAGGAGGGAAACTAGAAGATTTATGCAGGAAAAACAACATCAAACATTACAAAATTCCATTACATCAAAATCCACGAGCCTCATTTCCGGCATATGTTTATTCTATTCTCAAAGTCTTAAACTCTACAATTCCTGTTGATAAAAAATCAATCGATGATTCAATATCTCAGATGAAAATTTTATCTGAAAAAATTTCCTCACAAAATCTTTCTGATTCAAATCCTTCCTTAGATTTGGCAAGATGGCTTGATGGAATACCTCTGATATACTATCCGTGGGGGCTTCAGGCAGCAGCTATAAGATTCAAAAATTCCATTCAGGAGAACATGAAACGACATGCAATTGCTGAAGATATCATAGAGGCATGTCATAATGGTGTGGTCTCATGGGAGGGAAAATCTGATGTCAAGCCTCTTTTAATTCGTGGTTCTGAAGATTATGTCAAAACAAAGGAAAGGTGGGAGATAATTAAACAATATTTTGATGAAAACAAGATAGAATACAAAGAGGTCTCTTCTGTTAATGGAAGTATCCTATCAAAACTGATGAATCTGATCTATTTCTTGGACTATTCTACAATATACAGGGCAGTAATAGATGGAATAGACCCTATGCCTGTTAAATCAATAGATTACATTAAATCAAAATTGTGATAACGGTTGTTTTTTTAACTTGAGAAATATTCTACATAACAATATTGCGCAAATCCCTATTGCCTCTAACAAAACCCAGTCAAATCCTTGAAAATTGACCTCGATACCGGAAAATGGGACAAAAATTGGAAAATGACCAACTCCTAAAAAAGTATCAAATGACATGTGAACAAAAACGGCAGCAAACGAAACTGCACCTAGCATATACTTTTTTTTGCCAAATATCAATATCATAATAATCAATGATATGAATGCAAACGGAATAGAGTGACCCATTCTGCTAACTGCATCGATTCCTGCAAAATTTATCAAATGATCTGAATCAAGTATTATTGCAAATATTCCTGTAAGTATGATATATCGTAAACTTAGGCTAGCGATTCCAGCTATTGCTCCCCATAAAATATGACCAAAGATGTGTTGGGGAGTGGCACTGTCAAGAGGACTATCAATATGTGATGCATATGGCAAGAAAAAACCTAATAATGAAAATCCTAATGATAATGTTCCATAAACACTAATAATTTTGATATTGGAAAATAATGCTTTTTCCATTTGTAATAATCTTGTTAATGTCAATTCTATAAACTAATAGAAATATAGAACCAAACTAGACATATCTTGTGGACTCTGATCTAGTTTCTGTAATTATTCCTGTTTACAATTCTGAAAAATTTTTGAAAGAATCAATAGATTCTGTTTTATCGCAAACTTATCCTGATATTGAAATTATAGCTATTAATGATGGCTCTACTGATGATTCGATTAAAATTTTGAATCAATACAGTGATAGAATAATAATAATTGATCAAAAAAATGCCGGATTATCAGAAGCAGTTAATTCTGGAATTAGAAAAATGTCCGGAAAATGGATGAAATGGTTATCCCCTGATGACATTCTATATCCTAATGCAATTGAAACTTTAGTTAAAGAAGCGAAAAAACTTCCTGAAAATACCATAATCTACTCAAATTGGGAAATGATAAATGAAAAAGGAAAAAAGATGCGTGACTTTTACGAGTCAAACTATAACAATCTTGATAATTTTGAATTCAATGTCAGACTATTGGATGGACAACAGATCAATGTTAATACTGTATTAATCACCGCATCGTTATTTAATCAAGGATGTATCATGCGTACATTAGATGATAATATAGCAATAGACTATGATTTCTTTCTTAGAGCAGGGATACTGTATGGAGTAAAATTTCATCTTGTGGAAAAAAGTCTTTTAAAATATAGAATACACAAAAATCAGACCTCTCATAAACATATCCTCAAATCTCTGCAATACCTTGAGAATATAAAAAAAGAAATTTTATCAGAATTAGATGAAAAAACTCAAGACAAGTACTACTTATCATTAAAAAAATACTCTAAGAACAAAAAAATCGACAAAAAATCTATGGATCTTGGCCTAAAAATAATTGCAAAACTTCCTGAATCAATTTCTGAGAAAATGTTAGTATTTTATCTAAACAAAATTAGGGGCAGACGATAATTTGAGGTGCTATTAAGTGATAAATGATTCTGTATCAATAATAATAGTTAACTATAATGGAAAATCACACATTGAGAAATGTCTCGAGTCTTTATCTAAAGTCAAATATGAAAATCTAGAGATAATAGTAATAGATAATCATTCTACTGACGGAAGTTTAGAATTTATCAAAGAAAAATACTCTCACATCAAGACAATAAGACTTGATGCTAACTATGGATTTGCTGAACCAAATAACATTGCAGCCAAAACTGCTACGGGAAAATATCTCTTGTTTTTAAACAATGATACTATAGTAAATAGCGATTTTCTAGAAGAACTGGTCAAAATGATGAATCAAGATCCTCAAATTGCTATTTTACAAAGCATGTTACTAAGACCAAACGGGGATGTTGATTCTAGTGGTGATTTTATAGATGCTTTGGGTAGAGCATACAGCTCTAAGAATAGGCCAACTAGTGCTCAATACATTCTAAGCGCACGTGGAGCATCTATGATGGTAAGAAAAGAGATTTTCTTAAAACTAGGAGGATTCGACAAGAATTTTTTTGCATCATTTGAAGATGTGGATATTGGATGGCGAGCATGGCTGTATGGCTATAAAGTATCTTTAGCTCCAAATTCTATCGTATATCATATTGGAGGACAAACAATCAAAAAACTTGATTCTCTAATAATGTTTCATGCAGTAAAAAACTCGTTAATTTTACGTCTAACCAATTTTGAAATCTCTTTTGCTTTAAAAAGCATAATTATTCTTTTTTTTGTAAGTATGATGAGAAAGATTTTTGGAATTTCTGTTATCAAAGATCCCGAAGAGGGACCACCACTGCCTTCCCTTAAAATAATTTTACAAGGAATGTCTTGGATCATAAAAAACTCAAAATATGTCTTGGAAAAAAGAAAACAAGTTAATTCCAATAAAGTCGTCTCAAATAACGATCTGATTAAAAAAGGCCTAATAACTAAATATTCTTTTTAATTTCTTATCCTACCCTGTGATAGCTAAAACCAATACCTCTCAAGTATTTTTGATCCAAGCAGTTTTTCATATCTAGTATGACTGGCTTTTTTATGATTCCTAGGATTTTTTTGTAATCTAAATCTCTAAATTCTGGCCAATCAGTCATTACTACCAAGACATCAGATTTTTCAGCTGTTGCATATGCGTTATCTGTTAATTTGAAATTTCTATGCATTTCAGTATTGATTTCATTTATTGCAGGATCAAATGCCTTAACATTTGCTCCCATACTGGCTATTTCATTAATTATTTCTATTGAGGAGGAACGTCTAAGAGTATTAGTTCCTGGCTTGTAGGTTAATCCAAGTATGCCAATTGTGAGATTCTCTAGTTTTCCAAATATCTTTTGCAATTTTTTGATTGCAATAATATTTTGTGCATTATTTGTATTTACTACTGCCTCAAATAACTCTGGATTTACCTTTAACTCTCTTCCCAGATTTATCAAGATCTTAAGATCTCTACCCAAAGTACCACCAGCAAATCCTAAACCCGGTCTTAGAGGCAGATTCTTACCGATACGTTTTTCTGTCATGAGACCTTCTGATACCTTATTTGCATCAGCCCCTGTCTCCCCACATGCATTTCCAATCCAATTAATGAAACTGATGCATGTTGCTAGAAATGCATTAATTGCATGCTTTGTCATCTCTGCTGATTTTAGATCCATTGTAACTTTGGGACAACCAATAATATCAAAAAATACGCTTACTTTATCAAGCGTCTCTTGGCTATCTGCACCGATGATGATTCTATCTGGATTCTGAAATAGTTCTATTGCTTTTCCCAAACGAAGATTCTCTGGACAATATGCAAGATTAAACTTTGACTTTGTATTCTGTTTGATTCTATTTACCAATTCATTACATGTACCTACAGGAACTTGACTTTGTATGATAATTGTTGTGTCTTCTTTTAAAAAACCTATCATGTCATCAATTGAAGAAAAAACTGAAGATAGATCTACATCATCATTTTCATCTACTGGAGTATCTATTGTTAAAAATACAAAATCTGAATCCTTAATTGCTTCTTTTAGATCACTTGTAAATCTAAGATTATTCTTTCTAATGTTTTCTTTAATTAAATCCTCAAGAAAAGGTTCTTCAATCGGAGAGACACCTTTGTTGAGGTTTTTTATAACTTCTTTATCAACATCATATCCAATTATGTTGTATCCATAATTTGCTAAACAAGCACTGGTGACAGATCCCAAATGCCACAAGCCAATAATTCCCACATTCATTTAATCCACTTCATTTTTTATAGTATCCTGAATTGAAATTTTGACTGCCATATCAGAATTCATTCTAGGATTCCATCCTATTTTTTTAATCTTTGAAATATCATAATGCACAACTGGAGCATCTCCAGGCCATCCGCTTTTGCCTCCTGAATATGAAAATTTCACATTCTTAAGATTCATTGCATCTACTACCATTTTTGCAATATTATTTACAGAGGTAACAGTGCCAGTTCCTAAATTAAATACATTGATAGTATCATTGGAATTTTCATATGCATACAATATGGCCTCAACACAGTCATCTACATGGATAAAGTCTTTTTTCTGATTACCATCACCTAATATGTGTAATTTTTTTGGATCATTTTTTAATTTTTTAATAAAATCTTTGATTACCCCACGTGTCATGTCTGTTCCTACAACATTACCAAATCTAAAAATCCATGATTTCATATTAAAAAGATGACAAAATGCGCTAATCAAGCCCTCACTGGATAATTTTGCAGCACCATATAATGAAGTTGGAAATAACATTCCTGCATCTTCTGGAGTAGGAATTTTTGAAAAATCGCCATAAATTGTAGAGCTAGATGGAAAGATTATTTTTTTGATTCCATTAATTCTCATTGCTTCTAAAATATTAAACGTAGTCAGTATTCCTTCATTAAAGTCTGTTCTTGTGTTCTCTTTTCCTAATGCAATGTCTGCACTGGCTGAAAAATGTGCTATTGTATCTATATTTTTCATTTCATTATTTAATGAATCAAAGTCTTTGAGATCAATTTTTTTGTAAGTAATTTTATTTAATATTGGTACTAGTCTGGGAATTTCATCTTTTGACAATTTATCAAAAACTATTATCTCGTTGTTATTTTTTAAAAGATATTTTACAAGATTACTACCAATAAATCCTGCACCACCAGTAATCAAAATTCTTTCCATTATATAATTTTCTGAATATATGATAAATATTAAATGTACTTGCTTGCCTAATTTGGCATTGTTTATTACATTGAAATTTTTATCCAAGAATAACATTGCAAGTTGTAATTCTTTCAGGCGGAAAAGGCACTAGGTTGTATCCTCTCACTAAAACAATTCCCAAATGTCTCGTCTCCATACTTGATAAACCATTTTTTACCTATCAGATTGAACTATTAAAAAAAAATAATATTTTTGACATTGTTTTATGTGTGGGAACTTTTTCAGAACAAATAATCAATGAATATGGTGATGGAAAAAAATATGGAGTATCTATAAGGTATTCCCTTGAAGAACCTGATAACTTGTTAGGAACTGGCGGTGCTTTGAAAAATGCATCAGAACTTCTTAATGATTCGTTTTTTGTAATGTATGGAGATTCGTACTTGCCTATTGACTTTGCTAAAGTTTGTGATGCATTTAAAAATTCAAATAAGAAAGCATTGATGACTATATACAAAAATAAAAATGAATTTGATAAGAGTAATGTCTCAATATCTGGGGATCTGGTAACTAAATATGATAAATCTGATAATAAAGGATTAGAATACATTGATTATGGATTACTAGTTTTAAAAAAACAAGTTTTAGAAATTATCCCTTCTGATAAATTTGTTAACTTGGATCTTCTTATTCAGATGTTAATCGTGAGCAAGGAATTACGATCTTTTATTGTTAATACTAGATTTTATGAGATTGGGAGTAACGAAGGCATTTCTGACTTTACTAATTATATAAAATCACTTGCTAACAGCAAGTGAGTGGTATTGTTTAATTTCTCTTTCTAGCTCGCTCTTTTTTATTTGTTTTATTCCTATTTTCTCAACTGCAATACCCGCTGCAATATTGCCAATCTCACATGACTCTTCAAAGGAATGTCCTTTGACTAAATATGTTGCAAATGCAGCTATCAGTATTTCTCCTACACTTGTTAGATCTCTTATCTTGTGATGTGTTGCAGAAATGTATTCTATTTCACCATCATGATAAGTAACTACTCCTTCAGATCCTTTTGTCATTATAATACTGGTGGATTTTAAAATATCATTTAATTTGACGAGTATCTGCTCATCAGAAAGTTCTTTTTCACTATTAATTAATCTCAAAGCATCACTTTTTTTAACTCTGTGGATATAATCTGAATTTTGATATTTTGTAATATTGTCTATATTTGATGAAACAATGACTTGTTTTTTATTTTTAATTGTCTGCTCTCTTATGCAATTTCTAATTGCATCAGTTAATGCGCCTTTATTATAATCTGAAATTATGATACATCTTACTTGGGGAATTATTTTATTTAATGCGTGTATTATCTGGATCTCAGTATTTTTATCTAGTTTTAATGTCGGATCATCAAATCTTGCAATGTGATGAGTCCCAACAATTATTCTATTTCGCGTTATGGTATTTTTTCCTTTTTGAATAAACAATATGGGTTCAATATTTTTTCTATTGAGATTATTTTTAACCGCTTTTCCTATTTCATCATCTCCGATAATGCTGATGATGTTGACTTTTGTACCTAGCAGTGCAGAATTCTCCGCTATGGTACCACAACCACCAATCTTTACATCCGTTTTGGTAATTTCTATCTGTGGAATTGGAGCTTCATATGATAAACCAAGAATTTTACCTGAGATGTATCTGTCAACCATGATGTCGCCAATTACTAAAATTCTATTTTTCAGAGAAAGCTTTGTCATAATATTACTCAACTAATGTCTTATTAAAATAATTTTTCGTACTGGATTATTTATTTGAGATAAATTCTTTCCATGCTTTATCAAATTCTTCAATGGTATCTTCTGTTTTTGGATGAAATGGCATCTGGATTAATATTTTATATGGAATAGTCATAATATGGGCCCCTGCTGCTACTGCTTCATAAACATCGTCAGGTTTTCTTATGCTCCCTACAATTAATTTCGTATCATAATTATTATGCTCAATCCAATCAGTTATCTCTCTGACAATTTTGACCGCATTTTCTCCTGAATCTTTTGCTCTATTGTAAAATAAACTGACATAAGTTGCTCCTGCTTTTGTTGCAAGCATTAATTGATTAAAATTCATCATTACGGTAACATTTGTTTTTATTCCTTCATTTGAAAGGATATGTAGTGCCTCTAGACCCTGGCCATCTTTTGTCATTGGGACTTTAGCTACTACATTTTTTGCAATTTTTGTAAAATCTCGCGCATCATTTACAATTTCACTAACAGTTTTGCCATTTGATTCCACACTTACAGGCTTATTGCCCATCAAATTACATATTTCCTTAATTCTTGTTTTAAAGTCAACACCTTTCTCATTAAGAAAGATCTTTTGATTTGTAGTTACTCCATCTATTATTCCCCACTTTAGAATATGCTTCATCTCGTCAATATTTGCAGTATCTAGAAAAATTTCCAATAATGCTTTGATTATGCATTCACAATTAACCTTTTTGATTTTTTCAAAAAGGTACATTAATAATAAAATAAATCTGAATCTTTGCTGTGGTAAAAAAAACTGTAATTATTACCGGCGGTGGAAGAGGAATTGGCAAATATCTTGCACAAAGATTTGCCACAGAATACAACGTGGTTTTAGCATCAAGATCCCTAAATGAAATTAACAATACACTTGATGAAATCAAAAATATTGGAGGAGATGGTATTGCAATTCAAACTGACGTTTCAAATTTTGAGCAAGTAAAAAATCTGATATCACAAACAATTCAGACATTCCAAAAAATTGATGTGCTTATTAATAATGCAGGAATGATCACTCCAATAGGTCCAATCAATACAATTGATGCTAATGCATGGACTAAAACACTTCAAATCAATCTGTTTGGAACATTTTATTGCACACAACTAGTTAGCTCTCATATGATTTCACAGAATTATGGAAAAATAATTAATTTATCTGGAGGAGGAGCTTTTAATCCATTTCCGAACTTTAGTGCATATAGTACTTCAAAGGCCGCAATAGTCAGATTTACTGAAACTGTTGCCAAAGAATTATCCAAACACCACATTGATGTCAATGCCATTGCTCCAGGTGCCATGAAGACTAAGATTATGTATGATGTCGTATCTAGTGGTGATATGGCAGGAGAAGAACTGTCTCGAGCAAAAAAAATTGTTGAGGAAGGCGGCTCTAGTTTGGAGAAAGTTGGCAATTTAGCCTTATTTTTAGCATCAAAAGAATCTGATGGACTAAATGGAAAAACAATTAGTGCTAAATGGGATGATCTTGATTACATTAAAAGCAATTTAGAAAAAATTCAAAACTCAGACAAATTCACTATGAAGCGTATTGATTAAACTGGACTGTATGATATGGTAATCAATGTAGGAATAATTGGTTGTGGAGTAATAGGAAAACGTAGATCTGCAATTATAAAATCCACTCAAAACTCCAAGGTAGTAGCAGTTGCAGACATTGACGAATCTAAAGCAAAATCTTTAGCACAAGAACTTGACTGTGATTATTATTTGGATTGGCATAGGATTATCAATAATGATCAAATTGATGCAGTAATAGTTAGTACCACTAATAACCAACTTGCAAGTATTAGCTATGACGCAGCATCTCATGGCAAACATGTTTTCTGTGAAAAACCTCTAGGGATTAATCCTGATGAAGTTGAAAAAGCAGTAATTGAAGCCAAAAAAAATAATTTGGTCTTTAAGACTGGATTTACTTTAAGATTCCATCCTGGAATTAAAAAAATAAAATCGATTATTGATCAAAACTCTTTAGGTAAAATCCTTTTCATCACATGCAGGTATGGTATCACTGGAAGACCTGGATACGAAAAAGAGTGGAGAGCTAATAAAGAAATTTCTGGAGGAGGAGAGCTAATTGATCAAGGCATCCATATTCTTGATCTTTGTAGATGGTTTATAGGCGATTTCCATGATGTAGTAGGATCATTGGGAACTTTATACTGGAAAATGAACGTGGAAGACAATGCATTTGCAATTTTAAAAACCAGTACAAATCAAATTGCTTCAATTCATGCAAGCTGGACTAGATGGAATAATATTTTCTCACTAGAAGTTTTCTTTGAGCATGGATATGTAATTATAAATGGATTGGGAGGGGCATATGGACAAGAAACAGTAACAGTAGGAAAGAAAGCCCCGCCTGACAAATGGCCTCCGGAAGAAAATGTCTTTACATTTGATGATCCAGACCAATCATGGAATGAAGAGTGGAGTGAATTTGTGGACTCTATTATTAATAAAAGAGAACCTAATGGCTCTGGACAAGATGGTCTAGAAGCCTTAAAACTAGTTTTTAGAATTTATGACTTTTGCAACAAAAACTAGTTCTTATTATTTAGATTCCAAATTAGTGCATTTAGTTTTCTGTCTACTCCTCTTAAATGAGAACTAATTAGTGTAAAAGCAATTGCGTTTGTACCCATTATTATCAAAACTATTGCAATCTGAACTATTCCTGATCTAAAGTTTTGTGGATTTTCTAGCCAAAGTATTCCTACATACCCTAACAAAACAAATCCTGGAATAATCAACAGTCCGGCAAAAACAGAAAATAACAATGCCGGATTATACACTTTAGAAAATTTAAACAAATTCTTGAATACGTTTATCCCTTCTCTAACTGCAGACATTTTTGTTTCACCTAATCTCTGACGATAATTAATTGGGACTTCAGCAATTTTTCCATACTCTCCAGTTTTTGATGCTAGCTCTAATTCAATTTGGTATCCAGTTAATTTAATGTCAATTCTTTTCAAAAAGTCAGTTTGGAACATATACATGCCACAACATATGTCGTTCAAGTCAGCACCCATCACTAAATTGAAAGCTCTAGTTATTAGAGAATTTCCAAATTGATTAAACTTTGGTATCTCTTTTGATCTTAGATCTCTAATTCCAATCACCTGATTTGCATACTTAATTTTTTCTAGAAATTTTTCAATATCACGTGCATCATAAGTATAGTCACAATCCATAATTAACAAATAAGGAGTTTTTACATATTCTAGGACTGTTTTTATTCCATCTGCTTTCCCTTTTCCCTTCTGAAGATGGAATTCAACTTTTTTACTTTCCGCAATTTCTCTTGTCTTGTCTGTTGAATGCCCATCAATGACTATGATGTTGTTGTATCCAAATTCACGTAACTCATCAATTACAGGACCAATTGGTTCTTCCTCGTTTAATGTCGGTAAAATTATTGTGACATCATTTTTGTTTTTCAATTCTTAAATACATCTAAAATTGGATATAATATATTCTTCTGCAAATTTTATGGTTATTTACTTTCAAGAAATTTAGATGCTTCCAATAAATTATGAAAAATATGATCCGGAAAGCATTTTTTGGAATTAAACAAATTAGTTATGGTTGAATTAATATTTCCTATGAAAATACTGTTACATCCTGCAATCTTTGCTGCCTGCATATCTACAACTCCATCCCCGATAAAATACGATAATTTCATATCCAATTCATATTTTTTCTTTGCCTGTAAAATTAGATCAATTCCGGGCTTTCTGCATTTACATTTTTTTCTATACTCTTTTAGCTTGGCATTTGGGTGATGTAGACAATAAAACTCATCATCAATTATAATCTTTGATCTATGGAATTCTAAATGCATTTTTTCTTGTATCTTATCAAAAGTTTTCTTGGTGTAGTATCCTTTTGCAATTCCAGGTTGATTTGAAATAATAATTATCTTGTAATCTAATTTTTGTAAAATCTTTATTGCTTTTTTTACCCCATCTATTAGTTTAAACTGTGAGGGTTTTACAGGTGAATCAACGAAATCATGTTCTGGAACGTGAATCATTTCATTGATTACGCCATCTCGATCTAAAAAAATGGCTTTCATTGTTTTATTTTGATAATCTATCTCTAATTGCTGAACAAATTAAATGAGTTAGTTCAAGATGGAACCCCTCAACTTGTGGTGTAGAATCAATTGGAACCACAATACAAGCATCTGCCATCTTTTTTAGTGCACCACCATCAAAACCTGCCAAACCAATAACCTTGCCACCTCTTTCCTGAACCATTTTACAAGCTCGAAGTAAATTCTGTGACCACAACCCCGCATTATCTGCTCCACTACCACCATGCACGCTAATTGCCACTAGATAATCTCCGTCATCCATTAAATTCTCAAGCTGATATGAATACACTTTATCCCACCCTTCGTCATTGACCAAAGCTGTTACCAGTGGTACATTATCTTCTAAAGAAATAGCACGAAATCTTCTTTTATTTTTTACTGATACATACTTGTTCAAGTCACATGCAAAATGCGTTGCAGTTGATGCAGAGCCACCATTACCTATTATGAAAACTCTTTTTCCTTCCTCTCTTGCCTGATCTAATAAATTAATGACTTTGAGTATGTCGTCTTTAGATATTTTTTTTAACACTGTATCTATGTCATTAAAATATCCTATAATTTCTTCATGACTCATACTTTTCTACCCTCTAAATTCATTTTAATTTTTGAACCCTCTAATTCAAAAGGCATACTTATTTCGTTTAATCCTTTCTTCCTAAATTCCTTTCTCAACTTAATTTTATCTTCTCTTTTGCTGGTATAAAACATAAAAAAACCTCCTCCACCAGCACCTATAATCTTGCCTCCAAGCGCACCGTTGCTTTTTGCCAACTCATAGTATTTATCAAATACATCATTTGAGATCCTACTTGATGTCTTTTTTTTCTCATACCAATGATCATTCATCAGTCTTCCAAATTCATCAAGGTCATCTTTTTCAAGAGATTTTTTAATTTTATATCCTATGTCTTTAATTTTTGTCAGATATTCAAAAGAATATCCTTTCTTTTTTGAATTATTTTTTTGATCACTTAAGACATTAGATGCCGATCTCATCACTCCAGTATAAAAAAATGAAAGATTATGTTCTAAATCATAAATAGTTTCACTTGCTATTTTTAATGGAATGACGTGAACTTTTCCCTGTTTATTTATAGAAATACATGAAAATCCACCATATGATGCAATATACTGATCCTGTTTTCCAACAGGTTCTTTTAAAATATCCATTTCAATATGGCATGCTTTTTCAGCTAAATTGTGTTTAGAGATATTTTTACCAGTATATGCATATAATGCATTAAGCAATCCTACCGTAAAACTACCTGAGGACCCTAGACCTGATTTTGCTGGAAGATCGGCAATAGAACCAATCTCAATATGATCCTTGATTTTTAATAGTTTTAATGATTCTCTTATTATGGGATGCTTTATGTTATTTACAGATTTACAAATCTCAGTTTGTGAATAATTTAATTTAATTATCTTTTCAAAATGATTTGATACAATCACATGAACATATTTTTTTACAGCTGCACCTAAAACAAAACTTCCAAACTTTTCATAATAGAATGGAAGATCTGTTCCTCCACCTCCTAATGAGATTCTTAGGGGAGTTGATGAAATAAGCATGTCTTGTCATTATTTAGTATTCTAATCAACCTTTCTTAAATATGATCTATGTTAAATCAAAACTTAAAATTATTTATATCAATAGTGGGGTGCATTAACCAAGTTGAATATACTTCTAAATATTTACAAATTTCTAAGAAATCCCGAAATTTATAAATTTTTAACTGTTGGAATTGCATCTGCAATATCTACTCTGTCCTTAACTGTTTTCTTTACTTCAATACTTGGAATTTTTTATGTACTTTCTGTAGCAATATCATTAGAGTCTACTTTACTTTGGAGTTATTTTGTTCATGACAGATGGACATTTAATAACATTCAAAAAACCACTAGTAATCGAATACGATTTATAAAATATAATTTAATGGCGCTAATTGGTATTGTTGTTAATATCTCTATATTGGTATTTTTTACTACACAACTACACTTACATTATGCAGTTAGTGAGACTTTGGCAATAATTATATCATTTTTCTTTAATTATTTAATTCATAAAAAAATATCTTGGAAAAATTAGTAATATTATGTTTTTGAAAAAATATTATTCATTGTATCTAAATTTCTACGTTTTTATTTTTTTTAGCTACTACAAACATTTCTCCAAAAAAGAATTCTTTTTCACGTTTTAAAATTTTTTTAGGCAGAATATGGATTATTTTTGATAATATTTTGTTTATCAATGGATAATATGTTGCAGACATGTTAAATATTTCTTCCAATGTAAAAATCTTCAAATTCTTCTTTATCTCTATTATCTCAAATCCATTTTTTTCCATAATTTTTCTAATTGACTTTGGTGAAAAATAAAACAAGTGTTGAAAAGGATCAATTTGATAAAAGTGCCTGCCCAGAATTTTAGCATGCCATGATTTTAAATCTGGCGTGGTAATAACTACTAAACCATTCTTTTTCATAATTCGATTAACTTCTCTGAAAGTTTGATCCGGATCTAATACATGTTCTATTAGATCGTAAATTGTTACCAATTCAAAAAATTCTGAAGGATAATTTGCTTGTTCTACAATGCCATTAAAAATATTTTTATGATGTTTTTTTGCATTTGTAACAGCTTCTTTAGATAATTCAGTACCATACACTGTTAACCCATTTTTGTGTGCCACATCCAAAAAAATTCCAGTCGCACATCCAATATCTAGGTGATTTCCTTCCGGATTATATTTTCTAATCTCTTCAAATCTTTTTTCATTTAACTTCATTCTTAATTCATGTGCATTTTGATATGTTTTGTATCGCCCATTTTGATAATGCTCATCATAGTATTTCTTTTGTTTTTCTACAGAAGGAATAGGATAAACAAAACATAGTTCACATCTTTTGCACTCCATTATACTAATGCCATGCTTAAGATATTTTGAATGAATTTCTGTACCGTTACAAATATTACATATCTTTGATTCCATTTTAATTCTCAATTGTGTTCTCTCTTAATAAGACATTATAACGAGTATATTTATTTACAATCATCAATGTTTGGTATTTTTAAACAAGATTCAATTAAATCCTTTTTTATTATTGGTGTTTTTGTTTTTATTGCTTATGCACCTATTACGATTTTAGATGGTTCCTATAATGTCTCAGTTTCTTCTTCACAATTTCCACATTGGGACTTTGGACGCGATTATGATTGTTTTGAAAATTGTATTGGTCCTTTTAATTTCACTATAGATCCTGGAGCTGATTCCGATGCAATTTGGCCTCAAATAAAACTGGCTACTGAATTATACAAACATGGTATCATTCCATTATGGAATCCGTATTTGGGTCTAGGCACACCTTTAGCTGCAGATAGTATTCTTTTTGTGTATTCCCCTATGATTATTTTTTATTTATTAAATAGTTATTTTTGGGATATTGCATTACTGTTTTCCTTATGGTTCGCTGGTTATTTTACATATTTATTTTTACGAAAACTCAATCTGAATTTTATTAGTTCCATAACTGGCTCATTACTCTTCATATTTTCTGGATCCTTTACTTGGTATCTTACACATGATTCTATTTTGGTAGTTATGTTTATGCCTCTTATTCTTTATTCAATGGAATCATTATTTCAACAAAGAAGCAATAAAAATCTCGTAATAGGATCTCTAGGAGTTTCAGCAATGATATTAGGTGGACATTTAGAAACCATTGCACTAGTATTTTTTTTATGTGCTTTTTATTTTTTATTTAGAATCATCCATAATCATTCTTATAATAAACAACTAAAAATTTTAAATACAAATAATATTCAAATTAAAAATTACATTTTTAAAAATATTCCAATTGTACTAATCTTTCTATTTGGAATTGGTTTATCTGGATTTTTTATTTTGCCTGTATCTGAATATCTACTCGTTACTGGAGTAGAAGGACATGATAATACTGCTGGACTTTCTGCTAGTCCTTATTTTACAATTGCAACCACATTCATACCATATCTTTTAGGAACTATTCATGTTTATGTTAGCCCACTTACAAATTTTATGGCTTCTTGGAATGTTTTAGGAGGTTATTTTGCAGCATCTGGCTTATTTTTGATAATCGCTGGATTGTTTATTCCAAAATTCAAAAATCTTTCTACACTTCAGGATAGAACTGCAAAATTTTTCCTTATTATATCTGTATTCTTCTTATTAAAATCAATTGGCATTCCTATAATTAATTCCATTGGAATGTTACCTGTCTTTGATTCTGTTATTTTTCCTCGTTATGATGGTTTTTTGTGGACTTTTGGATTTACAGTAATTGCTGCAATTGGAATGCATAAATTATCTACACTGAAGAACATACCTTCATCAAAAATCATTTGGTCCGGAATATTATCCACATCAATCATCACATCTATGTCATTGTTAATTATTCCGTATTTTACTTGGGATCAATTAGCTGGTTATTACATGATATTTCAAATTCTTCAATCTCTTTTTTTCATTATGATGATTTTAATAGGAATTTTATTACAAAAATCTGAAAAAGCAAAACTGCAAAGCATTCTGTTAATTATATTCCTAGAACTATCTTTGTATATTCCATTTGGACTTCATCCTATTTTTCAATTTTATCGATTTATTCCAGTTGCTATTGCGATAATTGCATTACTCTCTCTCATTTTAATTCAAAAAAGAAAGAATGTGAGATTTCAAAATTATTTGTTGATAATTATTGTATTGTTTGCAATATCTGGACAGCTTGTAATTTATCAACAATCCCCCAATGCCTTGCTTGTAAAACATGACTCTTTTCTCTCTACTGATCTAACAAATTTTCTTGATCAAAATCTGGAATATCATCGTATTTTTCATTTAGATTCAGCGTTTAGGCCTAATTTTCCAGCAGCTTATAACATTGCAAGCATTGGAATAATGGAAGCTCAGAATGTTGGATGGTTTCATGCATTTTTTAAGAACAATTTAGATCCGTATGCACTTGCTACTAATTTTGATTATATTTCTTCTTGGAGACAACCAAATGCTCCTGATCTATCAACTTTATTTATCAAAGAAAAAAAATATTATGATTATTTAGGAATAAAATATCTGATCAGTCAGGGTACTGATCCTAATAGACCGGTTCAGCCTATTTTTAGTAATGATGATTTTCATTGGATTGGGAATCTAAAAAATGCCACTACTCAAAGATTCATCTCTAATGTAGATAATATTGTCTCTGTTGGAATTAAAATTGGTACATATGAAAGAATCAATAATGGTGAAATCGCACTTGAAGTTGATTCTATTCCTTATCAAGAATCACTACACAGGATAATGGTATATGATGCAAGCACTGTTAATAATGGAGTATTGAACTTTTTTTCGTTAGATAGACCCTTAGAGAATATTAAAGAAAAAAAATTCACATTAACATTATATCATAATCAATACAATCTAACAGATAACCTACTGGCGGTTTACTATCTAAATAATTCTACTAATATCTCTTATTCTGATTTAGGATTTATTCCAACATCTCTTAATATTAATAATAAATCCATCAATGGCACGATGAATTTTTTACTTATTGAACCAACAGCATTTCCATTAGTGTATTCAAATGGATATCTAGTATTTGAAAATACAAATGTATTCACAAGAACATTTTTTGTTAAAAATTATAATGTCGCCTCATCTTATAATGAGGCACATAATATCCAACAAAACCCAAATTTTGAATTTAATTCCCAAGTTATACTTGAAAAAGATTTACCAGAACAAGAAAAAACTGCATTAAAAAATTCAATTTCCGTTGACGGATATTCAAAAATAATCTCTTATTCTGCTAATGATATTATCGTTGAATCTAAATTAAATTATTCTGCAATTCTAATTCTAACTGATACTTATTATCCTGGTTGGCATGCGTATGTAGATGGAGTTGAGACAGAGATATATCGAGCCAATGGATTGGTAAGAGCAATTTTTGTCCCTGCAGGAGAACATACAATAAAGTTTTCTTACATGCCTGATTCATTTGTATATGGAATTATTGTATCGATTACTACTGGCGTCATATTGATAACAAGTATGATATGGTTAAAAAAATCAAACAAACAATCAGTACGATGCAACTGATTTTAATAATGAGAATGAAAAATAATATTATTTTTTTGTAAATACGATCATCTTTTGATTCCTTGGATGATTCCAATCTGCTATGTATTCTATATCTAAAAATAAATTATTATACATTTTTTCTAATGCTAAAAATGTATAGTGATAAGGATCCTTATAATAATATAATATTACATATCATGAATCCCTACATGAACAATGTTCTCTTTAAAGTCATTTCCTACTGGATTCTCAAAAAATGTTACATAGAATTTATCCCCTTTGATAAGAATAGGTTCTATGTTCTTCAAACATGTTCTAATTTGATTTTCTGGAATGTGAGTAAAAACTGATTATGCTAAGGCAAAATCAAATTCTTGATTCAATGTATAAAATTCAAAATTCTGCATTTGTTTTAGGATTGGTTTTCTTTCTATCAATTTTGATTCATCTAATTCTATCTTTGCTCCATTTAGGATATCTGTATCTTTATCAATTCCAAAATAATGTTTATCTTCTAAATATCGGATAAAATGAATTCCATCTTTGAAGACCACAGCATCCAATATCTAGAAAATAATGATTATGTTTTAACCCATTTTTAACAAGTCAAATTGGAGTTTGCCTATTTCCTCCCAAGTCCACCAACAGCTTTACGTCAAGGTCTCTCATAATTCATGTCTTATTTTTACATACTACTCTAAGTGGTTAATAATTTCATGTTCTTATGGCTAATTTTTCATTAGAATGTGGATTGCATTTATTTTCTGGTAAATCTATCAGAAAATAACTATGGTACATGATCCACGTTCTCATGTAGTAATTACTGGAATGCATCGCAGCGGAACGTCCTTTTTATCAAGAGCATTAAATTTATCTGGTGTTGATCTAGGACCTGCTTCTCAATATTATGACACTGAAATTAAACCAAACATTGGAAACCCTAAGGGTCATTGGGAAAATATCAAAATTAATAAATTAAATGATGAAATTCTTCATGTTAATAATGGTACATGGGATAATGTCCCAGAAAATCTAAACAAAATACCACCTAACTTTGAAACCAAAGTGAATGAAATTCTGAATGAATTTCATTCATATAGATCACTTGCATATGGATTTAAAGATCCTAGATTTTGTTTAACGGCAGAAAAATGGATACCTTACATGTCAAATTGCGTTCTTGTAGGAATTTTTCGACATCCTCTAAAAGTTGCAGAGTCACTAAAGATTAGAAATAACTTTGATTATAATAAATCGCTTGGTCTATGGAAGATTCACAATAAAAAATTATTGGCGTATATAAAACAATATGGTGGTTTTCTTATTGACTTTGATTGGCCAACAAAAAAACTTTTAGATGAAACCACAAAAATCTGTCAAAAATTAGGATTATCAAAAATTAATTTTGAATCATGGTTTTCCGCAGAACTAAAGAAAAGTGATAAATCATTTGATTCTACATTTCAACTATCAAAAAACATTCTAAACCTATATGATGAATTAAGACAACTATCAGAAAAAAATTCTATTGTTAATTATGTACCGATAAAATTCAACACATATGATTATGAAAAAATTCTACACGATACTATCCTCAATTCAAATTCCTTTTATGAAAAAACTGTTAAACTAGCTCTTAACGAAATAAAAAATCTAAAAGAAGAACGTCAAAATTTGTTTAAAAAAGATCCGATAGGTGTACTTTTATCCATATTTTATACTAGGCAAGATTTACAAAAAGCCTTTAGTGAAGTCTATCAAGGAAACTACAAAAATCTAATTAAATGGAGTCAAGATCTAGTGCAAGGTAAACTTCCACAAGAAGAAATCTCACAAGAGATTTTTACATTCAAAAAACTGCTTCTTGATGAAAACTTACTTAATTTAGGCACAGAAAATTTCCAACATGATATTACTCAATTAAATCAAACGACTGAATTATTAAAAACTCATCTATCTCAACAACAAATATTCACTACCAAACTACAAGATGAAAACTCCAAAATTCTTGATCAGCTATCTCAACAACAAATATTCACTACCAAACTACAAGATGAAAACTCCAAAATTCTTGATCAGCTATCAAAAACGAATAATGATAATGAATCATTAAAGAATGAATTATTAAAAAATCAAAACTTTATAATCAAATTACAAGAAGAAAATGACAAGTCTAAAAAAATATTATCTGATATACAATCAAGTTTTGGATTTAAAATCATGAGGTTTTATGGTTCAAATCTGGATAAAATGCATAAAAAAAAAACTCTTGAAAACACTAAACAGATAATATCCACAAGTGTAGATGTAATCAAGTCAGAAGGAATTAAGTCATATCTTCACCATGTTAATCAAAAAATTAAACAAAAAGAATTCAACATTCTTTCTGAACATATGAAGATTGAACCAATTACGATATCATCAAAACCTTTTAGTGATGAAATTCCAATCTTTGCTAAAACATATGAACCAAAATTTAACATATCTGTTGTAATACCTACTAATTCTAGTGCCGAAGCAATCAAACCACTTATCTATAATATATTATCTCAAGTCGGACTAAAAAATATAGAAATAATTTTAGTAAACTCTGGTACTTTTAACCTTGATACTCTTGCATCTCCTAAGATAAAAATAATCTCAGTTAATCCTAAAGAATTCAATCATGGGTTGTCTAGAAATTTAGGTGCACAAAGCTCTACTGGTGAGTATATCGTATTTATTACTGATGACGCAATTCCAGTCTCAAATCATTTATTTTATGAACTCTGTGAATCTATTCAACAAGATCCAAAAATTGTAGTTTCTACAGGAAGACAAATTCCAAAAAGTGATTCTGATTTAATTTATCAATTTCTTCTTGCAAATCATTACAAATTCTTACAATTAACAAAGAATCAAATAACATTCACTGATAATTTTGAAAGTCTATCTCCAACAGGAAAAAGAAAGATCTCACAAATTGACGATGTATGTTCTTGCTATAAAGCAGACGTATTTTTGAAATATCAATATAAAAAAATTCAATATGCCGAAGATCTAGATCTGGGTCTAAGACTAGTAAAAGATGGTTTTAAAATTGTTCAACTTAGTTCAACGGGAGTAATACATTCACACAATCGTCCCGCAATCTATTATGTAAAACGCGGAGTTATAGATACAATTATGATCTCTAGATTGCTAGGGAATACTAGTGATTACAGTTCTTTTAATTTGGATCTGAATACTTTACTTGATCACATACACTCTGCTCATTCATCTCTAAAAATGGCTATTAAGAGATTAAATCTAGATAAAACTAAATCTATACATGATACCATTGAAAATCTACTTACATATTTTCAAAACATACAGAATTTGAAAACAAATGAGTCAAACACTGAATTAGATGAACTAATTTCAAAAATCTCAACAAAAGAACATGAAATCGTATATTCTAATAACGTTGTATATCAACCATTTGTATATACAATGAACGAATTTGAGCGTTATTTATCTCAAAGTTTTAAGAATATGACTAACTTAGAAGATGAATTTCTAAATGCAACATATCAATTATTTGGTTGGACTATAGGCAACATTATAGGAGCATACTTAGTTTCCATTAAAAATGATAATCAAGATTATGAGCAAGCTAAAAAAATGGAAAAATTTCTAATCAGTGAAGTATGATGAAAATTCTATATGTTTTACATCAGTTTTTTCCACATCATCACACAGGAACAGAACGGCTTACACTTCAAATTGCAAAACAAATTCAAAGAATGGGGAATTTTGTTTCAGTACTCACATATGAACCAAATAATCTGAATATATCTGGATTCGAAAAATTTGATGAAAACTTGACAAAAAAAGAATACATGATAGAAACAATTCCTGTTATATCTTTTAAAAAAACATCAGATGATTCAAAATGGTATGATATATTTGATCCATCAATTGAAAACGCATTACATGAACTTGTGCAACAATTTGATCTTGTTCACTTTATGCACCCACAAAGACTTGCAAGTGTTACAAAAATATGTAAAAAACTAAACAAACCAACAATCCTTACACTGACTGATAATTGGTTGTTGTGCCCTATAGGCCTTCTAACTCATGAACGAAAATTATGCGATGGTCCAGAAGAAGGAAAAAAATGTATATCCGAATGTAAATTTAATAACGATATATTAACACGATACTCTGAGGGCAAACATTTTTTTGATAATATCGATGTAATTTTTACTGGAACTGATTTTATTAATAAAACGCTTTTTTCCAATAATTGGAAACGGAATATCCATCTTAATCCTTTTTCTGTAGATTATTCATACATAAAACTCATCGAAAAGAAACAAGAGCTAGTTTTTGGCTTTATTGGATCATTAATGTGGCATAAGGGGGTACATGTATTAATTGACGCATTCAAGAAATTACCAAATAAAAATATCAAATTGAAGGTTTATGGAATTGGAGCAGAAGGCAGTACTTATCAAAATCAAATCACTGAAATGATAAAATCTGATTCAAGGATACAATATTGTGGAACTTTCGAATATTCAAAATTACCAGATGTAATGAATGAATTATCAGCAATTGTGATTCCGTCAACATATAAAGAAATTTTTCCTTTGGTAATGCAAACTGCTCTAGCCTACAAAATTCCTGTTATAGCCTCAAACATTGGGGGTATGCCTGAAGTCATTAAAGATGGTGTGAATGGATATCTATTTGAACTGGGAAATGTGGATGAACTTTCTAAAATTCTAAACAACATTTCTAAAGAACCAAAAATCCTTGATTCCCTAAAGAAAAATATTACAGAACCTCCACGTGTAGAAGAAGAAGCCTTTACCTATTTCATAGCCTATAATGAGCTATTAAAAAAATAATGGATTCCAATACTGAAAAATATACATTATGGTCTGGACAATTTTAAAATCTTGACAAAAGAATACGAAAAGCAAGTTTCAGATTATTGGAGCGATATGGCTCGAAATTCAGTATCCATGTTTAATTGGAGTGACTCCCCTCTAGTTTTAAGACATATTCACAAATGTATTTCAAATGATGAGAATAAGGGATGGTTCCAATATTCTTGTGAAAAATATCTCCTTAACAAAGGCGGTGTGGAATGGGGACTTTCAATAGGATGTGGTACTGGTGCTTTAGAACGACAATGTATCGAAATGAAAGCTTGTAATAAAATGGATGCATTTGATATTGCAGAAGGTGCAATACAAGAAGCTAAAAAATCAGCAGAACTGGAAAAAATATCAGAAATTAATTATGAAGTAAAAAACATTGAGGATATCATTTTGCCAGATAAAAAATATGATGTTGTGTTTGCTTCATCAGCAATTCATCATATAAAAAATTTGGAGAGCACATTTGAAAAAATACAAAACAGTCTAAAACCTGATGGACATTTTATTCTTCTCGAATTTGTTGGCCCAAGTCAGTTTCAATTTCCTGATAAAGTAGTTTCAATTATAAACGAAATCCTTGATATTCTTCCTTTGTACTACAAAAAAAATGCAGTGACAGGAAAATTTAAAGAATCTTATGAAAAACCATCGATTGAATATATGAATAAAAACGATCCTTCAGAATCAATTCGCTCAGCGGAAATCATTCCTTTACTATCTAGATATTTCACAATTATTGAAAAGAAAGATTATGGTGGAACAATCTTGCATATGTTATTACAGGAAATAATATCAAATTTCAATCATGATGATTTTAGAGATGTTGCAATCTTAAAGTTACTTATTTTATTAGAAGGAATTTTAATTAGAAATAAAGTAATTGACTCTGATTTTTCTTTTATTGTAGCAAAGAAAAATAATTAAGTTATCGTATAATCATAATTTCATATTGCTTTGTTGCTAATAACTAAATTGATAATTAGAATACCATTCTATTGTTTTTTTCAAGCCCATTTCTAGAGACATCATAGGTTTGAAACTTAATACATTCTTTATTTTTTCCAAATCCGGTTTGAAGTTTGTTGTCTCGGTTTCTCTCATGGGAAGATGTTCAACAATTATAGAAAAGTCTAGATTTTGTTTGATGATTGAGACAAATTCATCTACGGTTAGCGTGTCTTCAGAACCAAGGTTAAAGATTTGTTTATGTAAAACTGGATTTTCTAAAACTTTTCCCAATGCCTCTACAATATCGTCTACAAAAATATAGTTTAATCTTTGAGTCCCACCAAAAATTTTTATCTTTTTTTTGTTTAACGCATCTTTTATCATGATTTGAGCTCCATATCCATCACCTTCAGGTCCATAAACATTTGTTATCCTTAGAATTGTATAATCTAAGTTATGCAATAAGCTTGTATTTTTAATGATACTTTCTCCTAAGAGTTTTGTCAAGCCATATACGTTATTTGGTTTTAATTCGTCTTCCTCGCTACTTTTTGATGATTTTGTTTCTCCATATACTTCTCTAGATGAAATAAAAATTAACTTTGAATTATTTTTCACACATCCTGTTATCACATTATGTGTCCCAAATACGTTAACTCTAAATGCTTTATCTGGATCGTTATGACATTTTTTTAAACCAGTCAATGCAGCTAAATGAATTACAACATCTGGTTTATGTTTTGAAATAACATCAATTATTGTACTATCTTCAATATTTCCTTCTTCATAAATTACGGTTTTAAAAACTGAATCACTAGGAATTTGTTTAATCCTATCTTTTCTTGCAAATACGATAATTTGATAATCATTTCCATATTTTCTAATGAATCGTTTTCCTATAAACCCCAATCCGCCAACAAGTAAAATTTTCATCTCAAAGCCTCTTTTTTTAATATCGTATGTATCATCGAGTTTAAATTAAATCTATGATGCTTTAACTTGTCATATGGTAATTTTACGCTATCTTCAGGCATTGCGAGAAAATCGTTCATTAATTATGGTTTTTGCTTTAGGTGATCTAAAAAATCGATATAGAAATTCAGTTTTAGGCTTTTTCTGGTCTATACTGGAACCGCTAGTTTTACTGTCTGTACTGTATTTTGTATTTTCGTCAGTATTCAAACCTGATATTCAAAATTTTGCAATATACCTTCTTTTGGGATTGATTATGTGGAATTTTATTGCCAAGAGTACATCTATGGCATTGCAAAGCATTTCAAGTCGAACTCATATACTTTCAAATGTATACTTTCAAAGAGCAATTCCTGCATTAAGCTCTAATCTGACTGGATTAATGTTGCTCTCTTTAGAGTTTATAATATTTGCAATGTTCTTAATTGTATTTAATCAGATTCCTGGAAATACAATTATCTTGTTACCGTTTTTTGTATTTCTAACATTTGTAATAACACTTGGAATATCTCTTCCATTATCGGTTCTAAACATATTCTATAAGGACATTCAATTTATTTGGAATATTATAATAGGTGCAGGATTTTTCCTACATCCAATTATCTACATAAATAAAATGTTGCCTGATGATGTCAATAATATTCTATCATTTATCCCAACAGTTAAAATTTTCAATATGATTCATCAGGTTGTTCTTTTTAACGAGTTTCCACCAATAACAGACATTCTAGTTATTACAGGAGTTTCCTTTGCAATACTCTTCATTGGATATGGCATATACCGAATTTTTGAAAGAAAGATGGGAGAAGAACTATGACTGATCCTATATTGTTTTCTAATGTTTCAAAATCATTTACCATACATCATAACAAAAAAAATAGTATATTTGATCTACTTACAAATACATCAAAATCAAATGAAAAAATCAAAATCCTAGATGATATCTCATTTTCAATTAAAAAAGGCGAAACATTTGGTATTCTAGGTAAAAACGGAAGTGGAAAAACTACAATACTAAAACTGATTGCAAAAATTTACAGGCCTGATAATGGTACTATAATGACTGAAGGCAGTATTGTGCCTCTGCTTCAACTGGGAATAGGATTTCACCCAGAGCTTACTGCCAATGATAATATCATTACATATGGAGTAATTCTAGGTTTTAAAAAAGAATGGATCAGGCAAAAAATTCCCGAAATTTTAAGGTATGCAGAATTGGAAAATTTTGCAGATGTAAAAATTAAGAACTTTTCATCAGGAATGATATCTAGATTAGGTTTCTCAACTGCAGTACAAATTGATCCTGATATTATTTTGGTAGATGAAGTTTTATCAGTAGGAGATCTTTCTTTTCAGGAAAAATGTCTACAAACATTTGGAGACTTTAAAAAACACAAAAAAACCATAGTTTTCATCACTCATGACACAAACCAAATCTTGCGTGTATGTGATAGAGCACTTGTATTGGAAAATTCCAAAATAGGATTCATTGGAGAGCCATCCATTGCTGTACAGCGATACATAGATTCACAAACCCGACCAAAATGATTCTAATAAAATCCTAGTATTTTTTAAAAACCTCAAAAATTATTATAATGTATTTATCATCTGATACATTACAACTATTATGCCGTTTACATTCAAGCGTCTAGATATTCCTGATGTTATTCTTGTTGAATCTAAATCCTTTAAAGATAATAGGGGATTTTTCTTAGAGACTTTCAAAGAGTCACCCTTCTTATCGGAAGGAATTGATACAAAATTTGTACAAGATAACTTGTCTTATTCAATAAATGGTGTTTTACGGGGGTTACACTACCAAACTCTTCCTAAGGCACAAGCAAAACTAGTTACTGTGATTAAAGGAAAAATTTTTGATGTTGCTGTAGATATGAGAAAAAATTCTCCAACTCATGGAAAATGGGTTGGCGAAATTCTTTCTGATAGTGAGAACAAATCGCTTTACATTCCGGAGGGATTTGCACATGGCTTTTGTGTGTTAAGTGATGAGGCTTTTGTGTTTTACAAGGTGAGTAACGAGTATTCCTCAGAACATGAGCAAGGAATAATTTGGAATGATCCTGAAATCAACATAACATGGCCAATCAAATTTCCTATTCTCTCATCTAAAGACAACGAATTACCACTGTTAAAAAATACCGGTAATAATTTTACATATTGATCATGCTTTTTCACTAGAATTAAATAACAAATTCCACGTTTTTAAACATGCAACTTCTAATATGTGGCGGAGCTGGTTTTATTGGCAGCGCTTTTATCAGAAATCATTTTTCAAATTTTCCAGATGACAAAATTACAAATCTTGACAGTCTTACTATAGGTTCCAATCTGCTGAATCTAAAAGAAATACAGCACAACAAAAACTATTCGTTTATCAAAGATGATATAAGAAATACTGAAACAATATCAAAACTGGCAAAAGGTTCTGACATTATAATAAATTTTGCAGCAGAATCACATGTTGATAGAAGTATTGCAAACCCAAAACCATTTCTTGAAACAAACATTTTAGGTACATATTCAATCCTCGAGGCTATTAGAAAACATGACAAACAATTCATCCATGTATCCACAGATGAAATCTATGGAGATGCACATGGAAAAACATCCTTTGATGAAAATTCTCATATTAATCCTAGTAATCCATATGCAGCTACTAAAGCTGCAGCTGATCATTTGGTATCATCATATTATAGAACATATGGAATAAACTGTATTACAACTAGATGCACAAACAATTTTGGTCCGTGTCAATTCCCAGAAAAATTAATCCCAAAAACTATAATCCGTGCAGTAAAAAACCTCAAAATTCCACTTTACGGTGACGGACAACAAATCCGAAGCTGGATTTACGTGTATGATCACGTACAGGCAATTGAATCGCTAATATCAAAAGGAACACCAGGAAACGTATACAACATTACTGCATATGAAGAAATAACAAACAAAACCATTGTGGAAAAAATACTAGATTTTTTGGGAAAACCCCATTCTATGATAGAATATGTAGGGGATAGACCTGGACACGACAAAAGATATTCAATTGATTGCTCAAAGATTGAAAATCAAATAGGATGGCATCCTAAGTACAAATTTGAAGACGCACTATCTGATACTGTAAATTGGTATTTACAAAACAAGTCTTGGTGGGAGCCACTAGTTGACGAAAACACTCTTCATCCACAACCGTGGACAATAAAGTAAATCTACACTTAAACACAAAAAACCACAACTAGATGTAAATGAAAACATTACAACCAGATCTAAAAGATATTATCAAACAAATAAAAAATCTTGGAAATAAAATAGACAAGCTTGAAAAAATTGTGGAAACAAGACTAGTTGGCGAGGAAATTCCAGACAAGTATGAAAAAAAAGCACTAGCTGAATTCGAAAGGAAGCGAAAAACAGGCAATCTAGAATTTTTGTCTCTCTCCTAAGTTTGGCATTAAAGATTTCCTAGAAATCTGGTCAAATCAGTTACTGTAAAGTAAATTTGTGTTCAGCCATACGTAATCACTTCTAATGGGAAAATAGTAAACGTATTTTTATAATACAAATGTGTATAAAATACATGCAGAAAGCACACGGAACGCAAGAAAAGCTAAATTCAAACATTGAAGAGAAAGTGAAACTAGTAGAGTCTGGAAAATTAAAAGGCAAGACCTACACCCCTGATGAATACCTAAAGCATATTGACAAAGTTTTGGAAGATTAGGCTTTGTGGCTCATAGAACCATTTGATAATACAATAGACAAGAAATTAAAAAAATTCAAATCAAATCAACCACTAATTAAGAATTTTACAAATTTCATCAAAGACCTCAAAACTATTGATGATCCTACGAGACTAGGGGAATTAAAACATGGATTATACAAAAACTGTATTGGGAAACATTTGACAAAATCACACGCTCTGATTTACAAAACGAAGGCAAGAAAGATCACATCCTTTAGCATTGGGAGTACCCAAAAAAATAACAATATATTTTAAATTTTTAAATAACCGGAAACGATTGAATGTGCTATGGGCACACAACAAATTGGCTATAGGAAAGTCAAAGTAGATCCAAAAGACGAACCCAAAATGATAGGCACTTTGATGAAATCTGGACAGCCATTTAGAGCCACATCTAGAACCGAATATTATATCTCTACCATTCAATGCTCTATTCTTAGCAAGAAAAAAATTCCTTATGAAAAACTCTAGCTACCATGTCCAATCTTACAAAAAAGATAAAGCTTCACTACAAACTACCAGTCACTTTTAATGATTTTACTCCAATTCCCCCAGAAAAAATTGCAGAGGTAAAAAATTTTTTTATTGATAAATATGGAGGATTAAGTGTTACAAGTCCGTCAGAAGGATATTGGGAAGAAAATGGATTTGTATTCAAGGATACAAATCTGGAATATTCAATTTTTATACCGAAATCTGATTTTGATAAAAAAGTTAAGAAAGACATCCCTAAACATATCTCTAGATTCAAAAAAGATTTTCAACAACTAGCAATCCTCTGTTATTATTACCCTGTCATGTCCACCTAGAATCATAGAAACAAGTATACAAACAGCTAAAAATAACTAGTAACATGAAATATCTTGTAACCGGTTCTACAGGTCTTGTAGGATCCCAAGTGGTAAAAGATCTGACAGAGTTAAATCACCAAGTGTATTCATCTTATCATGACACAAAACCAGAATATGGCATTGCAACAAAACTGGACCTGACCAATCCAAATGACATCATATCTGTACTAGAGAAGATAAAGCCTGACAGAATAATACACCTTGCAGCACTGACAAATGTAGATCTATGTGAGACAGAAAAAGACCTGGCAACAAAAATTAATGAAAAAGCCACCGAATTTCTAGCAAAACAAGCTGCAAAAAATAATGCATTTTTTGTCTATGTCTCAACTGACTATGTCTTTGATGGAATAAAAGGAATGAAAAAAGAAAATGACACTCCAAATCCTCTGGGGTTTTATGGCAAATCAAAATTAGCTGGCGAATTAGCACTAAATAATTTAGCATCTGGTTATTCCATTGCACGAACAAGCACGCCTTTTGGAATTCACAAGACAAAAAAATCATTTCCATTATGGGTAAAAGAAAATCTAGAAAAGAAAAAAGAGATCAATGTACTGACTGACCAGTTCACATCGCCGACTTATGTGCCAAATTTATCAAAAATGCTAATAGAGATTGCAACAAGACAGATTGCAGGAATTATTCATGTATCTGGTGCAACAAGAATATCTCGATTCCAACTAGCTGAAATGATCTCAGAGAAGCTAAATCTGGACAAGTCTCTGCTAAAGCCAGCAAAGACAGATGAAATGAGCTGGGAGGCACAAAGACCAAAGGACTCATCCCTTGATGTATCATTAGCCACTGAAATTCTAAATGAAAAACCACAGACAATACAACAAAGCCTTGAATTGTTTGTATCTGAACTGTGATCGATTTTATATTACAATGATTCCACAAACTCTTTCTTTGTTAAACCGCAATCAGAGATAATTTGCAATAACAATCCCTTTCAATTATCGGAAGGCTCAAACTGAAACTGTCACTAGATTAGATATTTTCTTTTTATTTTCTAAATATGACTTGCAGATTTTAATAGCCTTTTTTGTGTCTTGTATTGCTTCTGCTTTTGTATTTCCTTGACCTCTAGCTTGAGGAATCTCTAAACACTGTCCAACATAGAATGCACCGTCTTTTTTTAGTAAAATACTATAATCTCTTTTTTCACTCATGATATAATCTAGAATTTTTAGTATATAAAATTAGGTGACAAACGATCATGCAAATATGTGTATCATGATAATCTAATATCATATCCTTTTTTCATAATTAAATTTATGCTAAATCCAATCCTAAAAGATACATTCATGCAAAGCATTGATTGTTTATTGACCATTTAATGGGCACCATATTGCCAAATGCTAAAACGTTTAAGTAAATAAGACAAGATAAACATAGTAAAATGAAATACAGAATAACAATACAGCAAGATGAGGATGGAATGTTTGTTGCAAAGTGCCCTTCTTTACCAGGATGTGTCTCACAAGGCAAAACCAGAGTAGAGGTTCTGGCAAACATTAAAGATGCAATGAGTGGATATTTGCAAAGCCTAAAAAAACACAACGAATCAGTACCACATATAGAAGAAGAGTTGGTAGAAGTCAGTGCCTAAGATTCCAGTAGTGTCTGGAATCAAGGTTGTCAAGGCATTGGCAAAAATTGGTTATGACGTTGATCATCAAACTGGAAGTCATATTATTCTAAGACAAAGAGAACCTCCACATCAAAGGCTGACCGTCCCAAATCACAAAGAAATAGCTAAAGGTACGTTAAGATCTATAATTGAAGATGCAGGACTAACCGTCAAGGACCTAATAGATCTTCTGTAATGTATGATCTTAACTCATTGAAACCAAATTAAAATATACTTCTCAATTAATTGCTAAATCTAATTGAAAGGAATCATACTGCATGGCGGTCATGGCACAAGACTTAGACCACTAACTCACACGGGACCAAAACAACTGCTTCCCATAGCTAACAAGCCAATGTCGCAATATGCACTAGATGATCTAAAAAAAGCAGGTGTAAAAGACATTGCAATTATTATTGGTGATGTCTATCCGGAAAAAGTCAAAGAGTATTATGGCGATGGCTCCAAGTTTGGTGTAAACATTACATATGTGTATCAAGATAAACCAAAGGGAATCTCTCATGCGATAAGACTGTGCAAAGATTTTATCGGCAGTGAAAAATTTATTGTATATCTTGGCGATAATGTCCTAAGAAAAAACCTAATTGATTACACAAAAAAGTTTTCAAGCTCAAATTCTGATGCAATGATTTTATTATGTGAGGTAGACGAGCCGCAAAGGTTTGGAATTGCAGAACTTGATGGAACAAAGATCAAAAAAATTATGGAAAAGCCAAAAGATCCGCCATCAAACTTGGCAGTAATTGGGATTTATTTTCTCACTCCGAAAATATTTGATATTATAGACAAGCTAAAGCCTTCTTGGCGAGGTGAGCTTGAAATCACAGAAGCATTACAGCTTTTAATGGATGATGGTTATTCTATTGAATATGACACTGTAACTGGTTGGTGGAAAGACACTGGAACGCCAGAGGATATCATTCACGCAAACAAGCTAGTCCTCGATTCGATTGGAACTGAGAACCAATTTCTAATCGATGACGATTCCACAATTAATAACGGAATAGTAATTGGAAAAAATACAGAAATATCCAGAGATTCTTTTGTCACAGGTCCGATAATTATTGGCAAAAACTGCAAGATAGGCCCGGCTGTAAGGATTGGGCCGTATGTATCAGTGGGGGATAACTGTATTTTAAAAAACTGTAACATTGAAAATTCCATAATAATGGATGACTGCAAAATATCTGCCAAGACTGATTTATCTGATAGTATAATAGCACACGCTTCAGAAATCGAAGATCACATAACTCCAAAGAAACAGCAGTTTTTGATAGGCGAAAGATCTCATCTGAGAATATAACACAAACATTTTACATGCTAATATCAAAATAATATTCCGTCTTTATCTGAACTATGATTTGATTTTACAATAATTCAAGAAACTCTTTCTTTGTTAAACCACAATCCGAGATAATTTGCAACAGCAATCCTTTACCAAGTTCGCTTTTTCTTGGAATGGATGTCCAC
>Ga0209519_10000018_pt1 | contig 79776 bp, 85 predicted proteins | sample Rifsed13ft1_FD_184005 | JGI IMG/M metagenome (GOLD analysis project Ga0209519, IMG submission 184005) | Soil microbial communities from Rifle, Colorado, USA - sediment 13ft 1 (version 2) | ecosystem: Environmental > Terrestrial > Deep subsurface > Rock core/Sediment | place: Rifle, Colorado...
TCCAGGAGAGGGATAGGCAATTCCGTTTCGAATTTGATCAACTGCGCGTCCAGGCAAAAATATTGCATAAGTACTAGCAAACGATATTTTTCCAGAAGCTGCAAGACCAGCAGATAGAGAAACTAAATTTGCCTCTGCGATTCCCACATTAAAGAATCTATTTGGAAATATCTTACCAAATCCAGAAGTTTTAAGAGAATCAGTTGTATCTGCACCCAAAACTACTATGTTTGGATTTTCTCGTCCAAGTTCAATTAGCGTTTTTGAATATTCTGAACGCATATCAGTCATGATAGGAGGATTCAAAGATAACCTGCCTCTTCTGCTATTTTCTTAATCTGTTCCTGCTTTTCACCAACAACATGTAATCCAATCCATTTCTTTACAAGATCAGGACCTCCTAATTCATTTGCTTTGTCAAGCAAGATTTTTCGTTTTGTTTTGAGAACTTGATTTCTAAAATCTCTTATAGCACTACGTACATCTTGTTTTCCAATAATTGCACTGCCACCTACAAAAGATCTAGCACCATCTGCAAAACAAGAACCAACATTATCAAGAGTTACACCACCATCAGATTCAATACAGCCTGAAAACTTGTGCTCATTTAGAACAGTATTCAATCTGATCATTTTTCCATGTGTCTCCTCAATGTATTTTTGGCCTGATTTTCCAGGTACAACAGACATTACAATGAGTTGATCAAGTGTAGGTATGAATTTGTAAGACCACCTAGGAAGTTCGGTGTTAGGATTGATTGCAAGACCCACACCGACTTGATTCTGTTTTAACAAATCATGAATTTCACCAAAGCTTGATTCATCACAAACTTCAACATGAACTGTAATGATATCACTCCCTGCTTCAACATAGTCCCTAACATGTTTTACAGGTTCGTTAATCATCAAATGTGAATCAAAAGGAATTACAGTTAAAGATCGTAATTCCCGTATTTTTCTATGATCAAAAGTTTTGGTTGGAACAAATTGTCCATCCATTACATCAAGATGAATGTAATCGGCTCTTCCAGTTACACAACGTTTTACTTCATTTTCCAGATTTGTCATATCACCGGCAATGATTGAAGGTGCAATAATAAACTGAGAGTCAAGTTCTAAATTAATTATTGGAGACACATCAGAATCAGGAGCTTTTCCATGCCATTGTGGATTATCTTCCATATGTTCAACTCCTTTACCTTTAATTGTTCTAGCAATAATTATGGATGGAATACCTTTTGTTGAATTTGCTTTAGTAATTGCAGCATCAATTTGTTCAATTCTATGTCCATCTATTTCAATTACATTCCAACCAAATGATCTCCATTTATCACCAGTTTTCCATCTTGATGCATCTTTCCACATTTCAGAAATGTCATCGCCTTCTAATTTTTCATCTAATGGCATAATTTTTTCAGTGTAAGAATCCTGTTGGATAAAATTTCTATCCAAAAAGACCGTAAGATTATCTACTTTGTATTTTGCAGCAGTCATTGCAGCTTCCCATACTTGTCCTTCATCAGATTCACCATCACCCATTATAGTATAGATATGATGATTTTTGCCGTCAATTTTTGCAGCAAGTGCAACACCTATAGAATAAGATAGTCCAGTCCCCAAGGAACCGCCACAAAATTCAACTCCAGGACATTTTAGATCAGGATGTCCCTGTAATTTACTACCAAATTTTCTTAAAGTTTCAAGTTCAGATTCTGGAAAATAACCTGCAATAGCCATATTTGAAAATAACCCAGGTGCAGCATGTCCCTTGGACAAAATTAATCGATCTCGATCATCCCATTGTGGATTTTTAGGATCATATCGAAGGTGTTTGTAAAATAAACATCCTAGAAGTTCAGCCATTGAAAAAGAACCTCCGGGATGACCAGATCCAGCATTGTTTGTTGCTTTAATCACCAATTTACGGGCCCGTAGAACATTTTTCTTGATTTGATAATAATTAAGTCCCATTTCTTGATTACATTCCTTCATAAATTTAATAAAAATCTACTTCTGCAAAATTTTAATCTGATAGTCACTAAGTAATATTATGACTATCAAAGAAAAAGTGCCAATTGTAGTTTATGATAATCAATGTTATTTGTGTGTGAAATTTGCAAAAATAGTTGAATTTCTTACAAGAGGTAATTTGACAATGATCGGACATTATTCAGAGTTGGGCGTAAAACTAAGAAAAACAATATTGGGAGAATCAGCATTAGAAATGTTTTGGCTAATAGATGAAAAAACGGCATATGGAGGAAGAGCTGCACTTTTACCATTGTTAAGAATAATAATTACAAAGAGTGGAGGAAACTCAAACAAAATTAAAATGAATACAAAATGTGAGCAAGAATGTAAAACTGTAAAAGCTGTTTTTATAAGATCTGTAAGTTTATTCTCAAATAGTAAAAGAATAGATCTCTAGTAAATCTAAATAGCACATCAGAACTCAGATTTTCATAATGATGAATATAAGAGTAGAAAATCCAAATAATTCTAAAAAGAAAACAAAGATGCTTTGTGGATTTGTCTTAGAAGATTCAGATAAAGTATTAGGATTAGAAAACGTAGATTCTAAAATCATCCCATCAATAAAACAGTCAATAAATGATATGAGAGGGGAGTTTGGCAAAATAGTGGTCATTCCAACTACAGGTAGAACAGCACAAAGAATACTCTTAGCAGGACTAGGTAAAAAAGGGAACTTCACTAATGATACCATAAGATTTGTTTCAGGTCAAATTGCTCAAAAGGCTAGAGAGTTAAAACTAAAAGAATTTTCCATAATAGTACCTCCAAGTTCTCTAATTGAACCTATTTCATCAGTATCTCAGATAGTAGAAGGGTGTAAAATGTCTCTGTATAAATTTGAAAAATATAAATCAAAAAAAGAAAACAGTATCCCAGATCTTACGATTTTAGTTTCCAAATCAGAAAAGATTTCAAAAGCAATAAAAATTGCAGCGATTGTTTCTGACGGAGCTGTGTACACAAAGAGTATTGCCAATCTGCCTCCAAACGAATGCATACCTGCAACATTAGCAGATTTTGCAAGGATCATATCAAAAAAGAACAATATGAAATGCAACATAATTTCAAAAAATGATCTCAAAAAGAAAGGATTTGGCGGAATTACTGCAGTAGGACAAGGAAGTAAAAATGAACCTAAACTGATAATTTTAGAATATAATCATGGTTCTCAAAATGAAAAACCAATTGTATTGGTTGGTAAAGCAGTAACGTTTGACACTGGTGGTATTTCATTAAAACCTGGTGAAAAAATGGATGAAATGAAATTCGATAAATGTGGTGGATGTACAGTTATTGGAATAATGAAAGCAGTATCAGAATTAAAATTGCCAATCAACGTGGTAGGAATAATTCCATCAGTTGAAAATATGCCTGGTGGAGAATCGTATAAACCTGGAGACATCATAAAATTATACAGTGGAAAAACTGCAGAGATTTTAAATACAGATGCAGAAGGCAGATTAATCTTAGCAGATGCATTATCTTATGGAGAAAAACAATATTCACCAAAGGTAATTATTGATTTTGCAACATTGACAGGAGCATGCATAATTGCACTAGGGACAAACATAGCAGGTATGATTTCAAATAATGACAAGTTAACACAGAAGATTACGGAATCATCAAAAAGAACAACAGAAGAGGTTTGGGAACTTCCACTAAATGATGACTATATGGACATGATAAAATCAGATGTTGCAGACATGAAAAATGTTGGAATTGGTAGAGCTGCAGGCACAATTACTGCTGCAGCATTTTTAAGAAATGCAATTGAAAATACACCTTGGGTTCATATTGATATTGCAGGTGTTGCATGGACACAGGTAGGAACAAAAGATAAGCCATACAATCCAAAAGGCGCTACGGGTTTTGGAGTAAGATTGATTCTAGATTACTTGCAGAATATATAAATTCAAAACTGTAAATTAGATCAATATCATTATTGAAAATTAGTTTCTATGTTATTATACAAAAATATCATCAAGATAACATGGTAAAAAAGAGTTCTTGTAATTGTAATGATGTGCATCATACAGGTCATGATTACATACACTACAAACATGTAGGAAATCAATGCATACATCCAGATGGTCGCATTCATAAAATTGGAGAAAAATAATGACTGTTGAAAATGCAATAATGCGGTTAAGTGATCTCATAATGGAACGTGAACAGCTCACAGAACTAATTCAAAAAGAATTGAAATACAACATAACAGAAAGTGCTAAAACAAGTGTGATTGCAACTGTTGATTTTCTAAATGACGAAATAGCAACACTCAAAGATATTTTAAAAGAATTGGATTAGTAGCCTCGACTATTTCTGTCAGGTTTATCGATATTTGGATTTCTAAAACCATGCTTATCCATCATGTGATTTAGAAATCTTATATCATCTGAAAATTGTTGTCCACAAACAACACAGTTAGGCATTGAAATCACAGTACAAACCATAAATTCCATATTAAAAGATTGATTGGAAAGAGAATAGAAAATGCCAGCACTGTTGCTTCCCAAGAGCTCTCGCATCTTAGTAGCACAACAGCGACATTAGGTTTGACTTCCAAGTTCGGAAAGGGATTGGGTCGCACCCTAACGCTATGGCCGGCTTGAACAATGTTGACAGATTCTTATCTATTAAGGTAACGCCTTATTTTAGATAGTTCAAAAGAGGTATAAAGCAAGGAATAACCGAATTACGACATGACTCACAGAGTTGCAGTGCTAGACAAGGACCTTTGCCAGCCAAAAAAATGTGGTTTGGAGTGCATAAAATATTGCCCAGTCAATAAATCGGGGGCGGATTGCATTGTACTTAACGAAGAGACAAAAAAAGCCCAGATAGATGAAGATGTTTGCAATGGATGTGGCATATGTGTCAAAGTTTGTCCCTTTGAAGCAATTACTATTGTTAATTTAGCATCAGAATTAGCATCAGATAAAATTCATCAATATGGTCCGAATTCATTTCGATTATACAAATTACCTACACCTAGAAAAGGAGAAGTCGTAGGATTACTAGGTAGAAACGGAATGGGAAAAAGTACCGTAGTAAACATTCTTTCTGGGAACTTAAAACCAAATTTAGGGAGATATGAAAATCCTCCAGAATGGGATGAAATTTTAAAGTATTATGGTGGAACGGAATTAAAATCTCATTTTGATAAAATAAAAAACAAACAACTTCGTGCATCAATTAAACCACAACAAGTGCATCATATTACGCAAGCATTTGATGGTACTGGAAAAGAATTGATTGAAAAATATGATGAACGAGGAGTATCAAGAGAATTAATCAAAGAATTGGGATTAGAAAATTCAATGGAACAAAATCTAAAAGAACTCAGTGGTGGAGAACTTCAAAGATTAGCCATAGCAGCTGTTGCATCAAAAGATACAGAATTTTACTTTTTTGATGAACCATCATCATACAACGATGTTTTTCAGAGAAAAAGTGTAGCAAGAGTAATTCAGAGTTTAGCTAAAATTGGAAAAAGTGTAATGGTTGTTGAACATGATTTAACACTACTTGATTTTCTTAGTGATTACATCGAAGTGCTTTATGGTGAACCTGCAGCATATGGAATAGTTTCTAGTGTATTATCAACTAAAATTGGAATCAATGTGTTTCTTGATGGTTATCTGCCAACCGAAAATGTCAGATTCAGAGACAAGAAATTTTCTTTTGATGTATCTTCCTCATCTACTGATGAGTTTCAAGAAGGAAGTGAAATTCTGTCATATCCAAAACTTGAGAAAAAATATGCGTCATTCTCAGTTACTATTGAGCCAGGCAGAGTAAGAAAAGGTGAAGTATTAGGAATAATGGGTGCAAATGCACTTGGAAAAACAACATTGATGAAGATGATTGCAGGTGTAGAAAAACCAGATTTTGGAGAAATTGATAAAAAAATAAAAATTGCATATAAACCGCAATATCTTCAAAACGATATTGATGCTGAAGTTATTGCATTACTAGACAAGGCAAATAGTGGTGCAATTGAAGGGAGTCAGGAAGAAGAACAAATACTAGATCCATTGAAAATTAAAAAACTGTACAATAAATCAGTAAAGAATCTATCTGGTGGCGAGTTACAAAAAGTTTCAGTTGCTGCATGTCTTTTACAAAAAGTAGATCTTTATGCATTAGATGAGCCATCTGCATTTTTAGATGTAGAAGACAGAATAACCATTGCAAAATTCTTACAAAAATTTGTTCGATCATTTGGAAAAACAGCTATTGTGATAGATCACGACATACAACTAATGGATCTCATATCTGATTCTATGATAATTTTTGAAGGTGTATCAGGATTATCTGGGCATGCAACATCCCCAATGCCAAAAGCTGATGCAATGAATAGATTCCTAAAATCACTTGACATGTCATTTAGAAGAGATGAAAAAAGTTTGAGACCACGCGTAAACAAATTAGAAAGTAGATTAGATAAAGAGCAAAAAAGTTCAGGAAATTTCTATTACAAAAATTGACTCGAATGTTAAAGAGATCATTGGAAAATATACTTACTTCGCAAGAAAGCCAAGAACTAATCTCATCTTTTGATCAGATTGGAGATATAATTATAGTTAGAATTCCTGATTCACTACTAACAAAGAAGAAACTCATTGGTGAAACTCTTCTAAATGAAGTAAAAATTGCAAAAAGTGTTTTTTATCAAGCTTCTGCTGTTGAAGGAGATTTTCGTACCAGAAATTTAGAGATCCTAGCAGGGGAAGATAAGACAGAAACAGAATACAAAGAGTTTGGTTGTAGATTTACAGTGGATGTTGAAAATGCATTTTTTTCGCCTAGATTATCTACTGAAAGAGAAAGAATAGCCAATTTAGTTCAAGATGGGGAAACGGTAGTCAACATGTTTGCAGGCGTAGGTATGTTTTCGATTATGATTGCAAAAAAGAAGAGATGTACAGTATATAGTATAGATATCAATCCAATTGCATCAAAACTTTGTGAAAAAAATATCATCTCAAATAAGCTTGCAGGAAATGTCATCTCAATAAATGGAGACGCATCACAAGTAATTCAAGAACAGTTAGAAAATAAATCAGATAGAACTTTGATGCTTCTTCCTGAAAGATCAGATGAATTCTTAGAGTCTGCAATTAATGCAACAAAAAGTGGAGGAATAATTCATTACTATTCTCATATTCATGCAGATAAAAAATCAAATGCAGGAAAACTTTCTGAAGAACACTATCTGCAAGTAACTCCAGTTAAATCAGAAATTTTAGGATCAAAAATAGTTAGAGCTGTAGGTCCCAGATACTATCAAACAGTTGTAGATGTAAAGATTTTAAAATAAATTAATCATCTGATGAAATTGATGCAGGTGAAGGTTTTGTTGTTGCCATTACATACCCGATCCAAGCTACTACTCCAAGTATTCCACCTGCAATCATCAAAATAGATAGTTGCAATACAATAGGACTCCATTCAGATAGCATTAACAGATATGCATAGAGAAAGAATGCGGTAATACATAGTACAAAAATTGTAATCCCCATTCCTTTACGTTTATCCATTGAGCTCAAGTTTGTTGTGAGTTATTTATTGGTTTGAACTAGTTTAACTCAATTGCCATAAGATATGCATCTTCACCATCACGATAATATGCATTGAGTTTTTGTCTAATAACAAAACCTAGCTTTTCATATAATCGCACGGCATCATTATTACTGCATCGTACCTCAAGATAGAATTCGTCACATTTTTTTAGTTTAACACCATTTACAGACTCTTCAACTAGTGCTTTGCCAATTCCTTTTTTTCTATATTCGTCAAGAACTGCAATAGACACCACGTGACCTTTTTTTACAAATCCTAATTTTTTGAAATTAGAAAAACCGTATTCAGTTTTACACATTATGTAACCAACATGTTTTCCCCCAATTTCTGCAACAATGAATGCCTCTGGAATTTCTGCAAGTAGACTTTCATAGAAATAATCAGAATAGTGCTCCGGAAGGGTTTTTAGATTAATTTCCATGACTGGGATTAGATCGCTTGGTTCTGCACGACGTATGTTACAGTCACCCAATTGTCTTAGAATTACTTGCATTACTAGTATATTTTATTGTCAATATTTAATTTTAAACCACAAAACCATTTAATGGAAAGGAATAGCCGTAAACAGAATGAGTGACCCTACTCAGGAAGATGTGATTTCCTTAGTTAATTCATTGTTTGAAGTAAGTCAGTTCAACAAAGAAATGTATTCTTTGGAGTTTAGGATTGATGATCATGACTTTAAATCAAAATTCGAGGATTTGGCAAGAAAATTAGAAAATATGAACTATGTTTGTAAGCTTGAACAAATGGAAGATGGTAAATATATCATCATTCAAAAATTCACTCCAAAAAAACAAAAAAAGTGGTTAAGCGGATCTTGGACTCCACGAATTTTGTTTGCAATTGTCATCACCTTTGTGATGATTGACGGATATTATCGTACTACAGGAACAAATTCCATTATAGATATTGGTGAGCCATTAGAAATGGCAGGAATCTATACGCTTTCACTTTTAGGAATTTTAGGAATTCATGAATTAGGACATCTGGTTGCAGCTAAAGCTCATAAACTAAAGACAACATGGCCATTTTTTATACCAGGATTGCCAGTAATTGGGATCCCAACTTTTGGTGCATTTATTCAATCACGTGGATTAACAATTAATCGAGAAATTTTATTCGATGTGGCAATAGCAGGACCAATTGCAGGATTGATAATTGCAGTCATAGTTTCGATGTATGGTGCATACACCGCACCAATATTACAAGAAGATGTTGCACAAGGACTTTTTGCAGATTCAAAATTAATGGAATGGAATCAAGGAGAGCCATTGCTAATGACTGCAAGTTTAGCGTTGTTTGGAAAAGGTGGAACGGGTCATGAGGTAATAATGACACCAGTTTTATTTGCAGCCTGGATTGGATTTTTAATTACATTCTTGAATTTATTACCAGCTTGGCAGCTAGATGGAGGTCATATGGCAAGAACTCTACTTGGTGCTAAACGTCATAAGTATGCAACAATTGGAAGTATGGCAATTCTTGTTTTGTTAAATTATTGGTTAATGGCAATGTTGATTCTTGTTTTAAGTTCAAGAAATCCTAGTGCAATGCCTCTAGACGATGTTTCTCCATTATCAAAAAATAGGAAACTTGTATACTTGGGTGTTATAGGATTAGCTGTTTTGTGTGCGCCAATACCATCAAATTTTTTGTCTGATTTTTTACCTTAGTAAAACTCTGGCTCCATCCATCACAACTGCAATTTTTTGTCTAGCGCCTTGTGTTTTCAGAATATAATCTAAAGAGGGTTTGATTCCAGACAGGGAAATCATGTTTAATTTTTTTACATAGTATTCTGGAAGAATTGAAACTAACCCAATTTGAAAATTCTTTTGTATTTCTGATAAAAATAATAGATCTTCCATTCCAGAAATGTACTTAGTTGGATTTCGAAGTTGATCAAGACTTAATCTACCCTCAATGTATTGTTGAAGTGCATCAGAACCTAAACCAGATTTACATTCTGCTACCAAGATAGATAGGCCTCCATTTTGTATTGCATTGGTACAATTCCAAAGAGATGAAAGAGATTTTCCAAGATTATCATTACTTGAATCTTTTCCAGTGCTGATTATCATTGATTTATGGTGACCAATATCTTTGATTGCGAATGATTCTAGAGTTTTTGTAGATGAAACGGTTTCTGAAGGATGACCTATTGTAAAATCAACAATACCTTGTGAATTTGCTACAATTTCAATTGCTTTAATTTCAAAATTATCAGCAAATTTTTTGGCTTCATCAAAACTTTCTGTCAGTTGTCCAGGTGCAGGAAAATTACTTTTTCTTTTTGCATACGCAGAAAGCATTGATTCCTGACCAAACTTTTTGATTAATCTGGTGGAAATGGTCTCATATCCAAATAAACCGTCAAATTCCATTTCTCCAACGAAGACAAGATTGGAATTAGAAAGATCAGCATTATCAAATTCATTAATTGAGCTTCCTTCTGGTAGACCAGATTTTACCAGATTTATTATTTTTTTCTCAGCCAAAATTTTAGGGAATGGTAATGATTTTTGTTCACATATTGTAAATAATGATGAGATAATTTTTTGAATGGATTTTGAGTTATGTAAAACTACAAGTTCCATAGGTTTTGTTAAATCAATAGTACTCAGTTTTTCATTGATCACTGTATCTTCCAAGATCTTACCATCAGAATCAATTTTTTGTTCTAAATTCTCTGCCCGAATATCTAAAACAACATCAGTAATACCATAATTTAACCAGATTTCAGGCATGATTAATACACAATACAAACCAAAATAAATCCAGTGTAGTTAATTTAGATATGGAATTTGTAAAAGAGTTTGCAACCTTTTTGCATCAAAAAGGGATAATAAAATTTGGGGACTTTACACTTGCTAGTGGCAAAAAAAGTTCATACTATGTTGATTTGAGACTAATTCCTAGTTACCCTCATCAATTTAGAACCATGGTAAAACATCTGCAAAACAATATTGCAGAAAGTATAGGATTGAATAGTTTTGATTCTTTGGTATCAGTTCCTACAGGTGGTTTGGTTATTGCATCAGCATTGGCAATTGAAACAGTTAAGCCATTAATCTATGTAAGAAGTAAACCAAAAGACTATGGAACTTCAAAATCAGTTGAAGGAAAAATTCATGAAGGAATGAAGGTTGTAATGATAGATGATGTTGCAACAACTGGAGGTTCGGTTGTAAATGCAATAAAATCACTAAAAGAAGCAAACATAGCAATAGAAGATGTATATGTAATTGTCAATAGAATGGAGGGTGCAGATGAATCTCTAAAAGAATTAGGAGTTAAATTGCATTCTATTACCAATGTAATGCAAATTACACAAGCATTACACGAGCAAAAACTTGTTGACGACGACATTTTAGAAAAAGTAAGAAATCAGATTAACAAGTAATTTTTGGCAGCTCAGACAAATGCCTTTCAATCATCTTTCAGATATAACTCTGATTCTTCATCGCAGCCAGTGAATTTTGTCTGTGCTCATTTTAAAACTAATGGAAATAATATGGGCCCAAAGGGCTTCGATCCCTTGACTCCCCGGTTATGAGCCGGGTACTCTACCAAGCTGAGTTATGGGCCCTAAGCAGATGAATTTTATCTTCAGTATAAAATGTTATGAGCTCAACAATATGCTTCATAACAACTATCAAGCAACAGATTCTGTGCAGCGATAGATTTGTCTGCAATTTGGATCAAGTTATCTGAATCAGTTGATGTTTTTTCAAGAATATTTCTCCAAGATGCAGCATGACGAATATCAGCTTCTGTATGAAGTTTAAAGTATTCTGTAGCATCCTCATTAGACATTCCATAGAACTCTGCCAAGCCATCAAGTTTTGTTTGGCTAATTTTAGGAATTTCTTTTTCAAAAGCATACATTGCACATGCACCACCTTCATAGGTATTCATTAATTTAGACAAGTCTGAAACAGATTTCCTAGTTTTATCTAATCCTTCATAGTGAGTTAATTCATACTCAGAAACACCTAGTTCTCCTGCAAATCGAATCCATGATTTTATGTGATCAGATTCCTCCTGTTGATTATCAATTAATTCACTAATCACAGAATTTGGAGCCTTTTCTATAATAGGAGTCATAAATGACGGAACTGCCTTGACGAGTTGAAAGTATTCTTTAGAATAACCAGCTAAGGAATCAAGAGTTAATTTTCCATCAGACCACATCTGATAGAATGGGTGTTTTAGTAAACTTCTTTCTTCAATCATTTCATCAATTCGTTTTATTAGATTCATATCACATCTCCCAATTTGCCAATAAAAAATCTTTGTGGTTTACAAAAGATTTTATGGACAAATTACCCAATTTTGTTGGGTTCCAGTGGTGTAGACCGGTCAAGCATACTGCCCTTTCAAGGCAGTGATCCCGGGTTCAAAATCTAACGATGAAAATCCCGGCTGGAGCACCAAGATTTAATTACTAATGAGAAAGTTTTTTGAATAGGCCTACATCTTGGACAGGAAAAATATCGAGATTAATCCTTTACTTGAAACATATGGTAAGTATATCGATAAAATCAACCATGCATTAGATAGAGAATTATCACTATATTCAGAATCAGAATTCATTGAACCATTAAAATATTCATTAGAGGGTGGAAAGCGAATCAGACCAATTATCTTAGTTTTGGCTGCTGAAAGCGTAGGAAAAATTGATGACAATACATTAGCAGCATCATGTGCTGTAGAATTTTTACATATGGAATCGATCATACATGATGACATTATAGATAATGAAACCATGAGAAGACAAAAAGAACCGTTTCATATCAAATATGGATACAACACTAGTGTATTAACAGGAGATTTTGTTTTGGGATTAATTCTTGCAATTTCTTCAAGATTAGACAATGCAAGAATGACAAAAGATTTGGCAACAACAGCAATGTTGATGAGTGAAGGAGAAATGATAGAAAGTAGATTAGAAACCAGTGAAGACGTTACTTTTGATGACTATCTCAAAGTAATTGAATACAAAACTGCCACTGCGTTTGAAGTAGCGGCAAGAATAGGCGCAATTATTGCAAATGGTAGTGAAGAAGAAATAGAAGCACTAACAGAGTATGGGAAAAATATAGGAATCGCATATCAAATAAGAGATGATTTGTTAGACTGGAAGAATGAGGATAAATTATTTAATTTGCTGATCAAGAAAAGTTCTGATCCAAGAGATGTTTTCAATAAAATGGAAGAGCTTCTAAAAAAATATTCTGACAAAGCCAGGACAAGTTTAAGAAAAATTTCAGATAACGATGCAAAAATGAATTTGGATAATCTTATAAAATTTACAACATTTAAGGCATAATACCTAAGCTAAGTGTTGGGGCAGCAAGTTCTACAAATTTGATAATTGGATCTGGATAGACACCAAATCCTACCAAGAAGATTATTGAAAATATCATGATTGCAATTACAGACTTTGGTTCTGATACTCTTTTTTCAGTTTCTCCTTCAAAGTACATTTTTCTTGTGATCCAACCATAGTAAGCTAATGACAGAGCACTGTTTAGAACTCCAGCGATTGCAAGCCAAGGTGCCCACCATAAAGTGGATCCAGCCTCCAATGCACCACCAAATAACATTATTTTACTCCAAAATCCAGCAAGTGGCGGTACACCAGCTAAAGCAAATAACGAAATAACTAATCCAAGTGATGTGATAGGCATTCTTCTACCAAGTCCTTTGAGTTTATCGATGTTAGTTACTGCGAGTGTGGTTACTATTCCTACAAGTGCTATGAAAGCAGCACCTTTCATTACAGCGTGATTCAATATTTGATATAGAGAACCTTGCAAACCAAGAGGACTATATGGAGCTACTGCAAGTCCAATCAAAATGTAGCCAGCATGAGCAATGCTAGAATATGCTAACATTCTTGCAAGATTCTTTTGCATGATTGCAGCAATGTTACCAATAGTCATTGTCATCACTGCAATTATGCCAAGAGCTAAAGTCCAATCAAGATTAAGTACAACCATTCCCAGAACAACTATTCTGATTGTTGCTGCAAATCCTGCTTTCTTTGTTCCAGCTGCAAGTAAAGTGGTAATGGTTGGAGGTGCACCTTCATAAGTGTCAGGCAACCATTGATGGAAAGGTACTAGTCCCATTTTAAATCCAAATCCTGCAATAAACATTCCAACAGATAATAGTGCTAATGGCAATAACGAGGGATCAAGAGTAGAGTAGCCCTGAATAACTTCGCCAATATTTGTTGAACCAGTTAATCCATAAGATAATGAAATTCCATAAACGATAATTGCTGATGATAGTGCTCCAAACAAGAAATATTTTAGTGCAGCTTCGTTTGAGCTTGGATTCTTTTTCATAAATCCAACAAGAACGTATGTTGGAATACTCATGAGCTCCCATGCAACAAATAACATCACCAAATCAGTAGAGTATGCTACTAATACCATACCGATTGTTGAAAGTAGTATTAAGGAATAGTAAACAGCAGGATAATTCTTTTTTCGCATGTAGTTAAAGGAGCCAACGGTAGTGAAGATTGCGACAATTAGCATTGCTATTGCAAAGAATCCACCAAATGCATCATCTACAAGTACATCTTCAGAAAATAGGGCTGAGGGTAGAATATTATCAGTTAAGAATTGATATGCAACATATCCAATTGATGCAATCAATGCAGCAAATGCAATAACTGCATAAAATGAGTTTGAACCTTTTTCTTTTCTAGCAATACTGATTATAGGTAACAAAACTCCCACTGTTCCAAGAATTGCAATTATTACCAATGGAGTTGAACTGATTTCTAGCATCTCATCTTATCTCCTATATCAACAATATCAGGACTACAAATAGTAATCCTGCTCCAAATACGAACAGATAAGATTGTGTTACACCGGTTTGAGTTCCTTGAACTACTCTGGCACTCCAACCAACTGCTTTTTGTAATCCACTATTCATTCCATAATCAATAACAGTCTTTTCAAAGTATCTGAATACTCCTCTTGAAAGCCATAATGGGGCTACAACAAAACACCAATAGACAATTGCGTTAAGGTAAAATCGGTTTAAAATAACTTTATGAAGAGCATAAAAGAAAATGTTTGAATTTACAAATTTAACAGGATCAACCCATCTACCAATATAGAATACATATCCTAATCCTGTTCCAATTGCAAATGCAGATAATGATGCAGCAAGTGCAACGGGATTAATTCCATCTAAGAATCCAGGCAGTATTGAATTTTCAATTTCATGTACAGAGTGGATTCCAAATGATTCTTCAAGATAATCTGTAAACAATTCATGTAGTCCACCTTCAAAGGATAAGCCAACTAAACCAATAGCAATTGTAAGTACTGCAAGAATTCCATATGGTACCCACATAGATAATGGTGCTTCATGAATATGGTGTCCTTCTTCTTCCATTTTTTGAATATGTTTACTCTTTGAACCATAGAAGACTAGCCCCAACATTCTAGTTGTGTAAAATGCAGTTATTACTGCAGTCAATACAGCAATTGCAAATATCGGCATGGCCCATTCATGTCCTGATGTATAAACGGCACCAAAGATAGAATCCTTACTCCAGAAACCAGTTGTGATAAATGGTGCGCCCATCAATCCAAGACCTGCAGCCCACATAAACGCATAAGTCTTTTTCATGTTTTTGCGTAATCCACCCATATCAGTCATGAATCTTGAACCGACAACATGTAACAATGAACCTGCAGCCATGAACAATGATGCCTTAAACATCGCATGTGAAATTAGATGAAAGAAGCCTGCAGTATATCCATTAACAAATTGTTGTGACAATCCAGCAATGCCCAGTACCATCATCATATAACCAATTTGAGAACCAGTAGAATATGCGAGTACTTTTTTAATTTCAGAATTAACCATACCCTGAAGTCCTAAGAGGAGTGCTGTAGTAGCACCAACTAGGAGAATTATTTCAAAGAATTGATCTGCTAGAATTCCAGCAGCACTTAAAGCAAAAACCAACGGTGCCAGTCGCATAACTAGGAAGACACCTGCTTTTACCATTGTTGCAGCATGAATTAAAGCAGAAACTGCTGTTGGGCCAGTCATTGCCTCTAAGAGCCATTCGTTTAGTGGGAATTGAGCTGATTTACCAACAGCACCGCCAAATAATAAAATAAATGCAGGTACCAAGAGACCCTGTGCAGACATTGTTGTTGCCCAAGCTGTATTATGCATTAATTCTCTAAATCCAAATGTTCCAGCAAATAAGAATATCAAAAGCATACCCGCAATCATCATAACATCACCAACTTTTGTCATGATGAAAGCTTTCATACCGGCATGAGTTGGAGAGTAATAATCTAAAAGACCAAGAACAGTTCGTCCTTCAGTACCAACGTGATCTTTCTTTTTATCACGATACCAAAAACCGATCAATGCATATGATGCAAGACCTACACCTTCCCAACCAAAGAATACTTGTAATAAATTATCAGACAATACAATTAATTGCATTGAACCGATAAAGAACATCATCCAGAACCAAAATCTTGTGATTGATTTATCGCCTTTCATGTATCCTGTACTGTAAATCATAATGAGAAATGAAATCCATCCTACTACATTTGCCATAATTATTGAAAGCGGATCAGCGAGCATACCTGCTTTCAGACCAATAGAATCAATCCAAGATATTTGATCATGAATTTCATGTGCGTCCAATGCCATTGGTAGTAGAGATGCTGCAGAAATTGCACTCATCAAAGCAAATCCAACTGCTACATATCCAGTTGCATGTTTTGATATTCTTCCAATTCCCGGCATTATCAGTGCAGCAATAAAAGGCAGTATCCAAATCAACCAAGCACTTTCTGCACCTACTTCAAATGGTAAACCTAACACTTCAGTTGCCATAACTAAGCCCCTAGTACCCCACTCATGTATGGAATTATTTGATTAAAGAATATGTCTGGATAAATTCCTAGAACTATTGTAAATCCTGCAAGCACCATCATTGGTGCAGTCATATACCAACTTCCTTCTTTAACATTCTCAAGATGTTCTGGAAGTTTTCCAAAGAATACACGTTTTAGCATCCAAAGAATGTAAGACATTGTTAGGGCAGTTGCAACAAGACCTAAACCAAATGTAACGGCTCTAACAGTAGAACCTTCTTCAATAGCAGTTTCTAATGCTCCGTAAAATAGGGTCCATTCACCCATAAAGCCGCTAGTTGGCGGCACTCCCATAATTGTCAATGCGCCTATCACTGCACAGACAGCAGTTATTGGCATCTTACCAGCTAACCCGCCTAATTGAGAAATATTTCTAGTACCAACTTTAACAATTATGATACCAGCCATCATGAAGAGGATGCCTTTACCAAGTGCATGTGTGACATACATCATCTCAGCGCCGGATAATCCAAGGACAGACATAGAACCAATTCCAAATAGAATGTAACCCATTTGACTGATACTAGAATATGCGAGTAATCGTTTGATATCGTCTTGCATTAGTGCCATTGCTCCACCATAAATCATTGTAACAAGACCCCAAATGTGGAACCAAATTGAAAGATCAGCAAATGTATTTGGTAAAAATTCTACAATCAATCTGAAAATACCATAAGCACCAATGCCAATCATTGCAGGTGACAGTAATGCACTAATTGGGGTTGGCGCAGAACCGTGAACCCATGGAAGCCATATGTGAAACATGAATACTGCCAATTTGACTCCAAGTCCAATTGAAATTGCAATCGCGGAAAGCATTAGAATGTCTTGTGGAATTTCTGATTCTCGAATATCTACAAAGTCAAAACTTCCAATTGTAAGACCAATCATTAAAAATCCCAATAGTAAAACAACTGCACCTGCATGAGTCCAAAATAAGAACATTAAACCAATTTTTCTTCTTGGACCAGCCCCCCAAAGAGCAACCAAAAAGAAACCTGGAATCAACATGACCTCAAAGAACACATAAAATTCAATTAGGTTTGTAGAGAGTACAGTTCCAAGCATTCCCATTGCAAATACAAGATAAAGAGCAAAGTAAAGTCCAGACTTAGCATTGACATAGTTTGAAAGAGACGATTCAATTATTGTTGAATGACCACTAGTTGATGTGATTTCGTGTTGTTCTTCCTCATATTGCTCATGAAATCTGTGTATCATGTACGGTTTTGAATAAAGTACCAAAATTGTACTTAGTACGTAAATCATAATAGCAAAAGGTGATGCTAATCCATCCAATAGGAAACCAAATTCGCCAAATTGTTCTGTCCACGGATAATGTTCTTCTGTAGTGCCACTAAGTGCAGCTAGAATTATCAATACAGTGGTGTAAAGCAAAAGTCCAAATGTAAACCACATTGCAGGTGCAGGACCTATTTTTCTTCCAATTATGTATGCAATTGGTGATAAAAGTAAAGGCAAGAAAACTGCCTGCAAAAGTGCATATTCCATTATCCTTTCAAGCTCCTAAAGTCTGCAATGTCAATATTCTGATACATACGATACGCTACAATAATTAATGAAAGTCCAACCGCAACTTCTGCTGCAGCGATTGCAATTGAAAATAATGCTAATGTTTGACCACCACTATGTGGTAAGAATCGTCCAAATGCGACTAGATTAAGATTTGCAGCGTTGATAATTATTTCAACTGCAAATAACATTCTAATTGCATTTCTCTTTACAGACAAACCATAAATTCCAATGCCCAACAGGGCAACAGACACTAGAACAAAATCAATCAGTTCGTTGCTCATTCTCTACATCCTCTCTTCTTGCTAAAACTAGTGCGCCAGTAACTGAACCTGTTAAGATCAGTGCCATTAAAATCAAAGCTGGCCAATAATATGTCAGAAAGTCTGCGCCAATACTTCTAAAATCAACTGCAGGTTCATTGGTAGTTATTGTTTTGATACCAGAATCCATTATGACTGAACCTAGCGCAACCATAAAAACTAGCATCAGTGCAATACCAACAAATTTTCTTCTTTTATCCTCAACTTTCTTGAATATGAGTTCTCTTTTTACTAGCATGACTGTAAACAAAATTAAAACTGCAATAGAACCAACGTAAACTGCTAGTTGGAACATTGCAACAAACGGTGAGTCCAAAAGCAAAAAGAATCCTGCAATGCCACCAAGTGTGCCCATCAAAGCAATAGAACCATAAATTAAAGATCTTAATTCTAGTGCAGCTATTGCAGAACCAATTGTAATAACAGATAATGCAAGAAATACAGCATCAGCCATGTGTTGCACCTCGATCAGTAATTTTTATTTCAGAATCTTGAGAAACAAATGGCTTTACTTGAAGTTGAGCTGGTGTATAGATCAAACCTTCCTTGCTAAATGAAGAAAGTTCATAATCATTTGTCATATACAATGCATAAAAGGGACATGCATCTACACATAATCCACAAAATACACATTTACCATAATCAATTTGGGGCATGATAGCTTTTTTATTTTGTTTATGTTCTTCTGGAACTTTGACCATGGCAATTGCTTCTGCCACCCCTTCACATGCAATTGAACATAATTGACAACCAGTACAATGATCGTGGAATAACATATGACGGCCTTTATAACCTGCAATGCCAACACCAGTAGATGGATCAAACTGATAACCATCACCAACAAACTTTAGTTTCTCTTCAGGATATCGTAATGTAAATCGTTTAATTGCTAAATGTTTAATTCCTGAATTTAATGCCTTGATAATTCCAGTAGCTGTATTCATTACAATATTCCTCCAGGTCCCAAGACTCCAGCGTACAACAAACCGAGTGCTATAAAGATGTTAACGAATGCAAGTCCAATTAATTTGTACCAACCAAGACTCAATAACATATCAATTCTGATTCTTGGAAAAACACCTCTAGGTAGTAGAATGAAAAAGATTACTCCCATTGTTTTTATCACAAACCATACAACACCGTTTAACATCTCTTGTGAAAATACTGGTAAGCCAGGAATTTTAGCAGTGATTGGACCCATTACTATTCCATCAGTGATAATTTCTTCAGGGAAAGGAGGCCAAATCATTGGTCCAGTCCAACCACCGAGGAATAAAACAACAAACAATGCTGCAAATGCATAAAGTTTCAAGTATGTTCCTAATTGAACAAGACCGTAAATCATTCCAGAAAATTCAGTTAACCAACCAGCGACAATTTCACTTTCTGCTTCTGGTAAATCAAATGGTATTCTTTCTAATTCAGCTAATATTGTAATAAAGAAAATAATTGCACCTATTGGCAAAAATATAATCCATGGAAAATTAGATTGACTAGCAACAATTTCAGAAAGATTTAGAGTTCCTGTAAGAATTACTACTCCCAACAATGAGAGAATCAATGGAATTTCAAAGGATACCATTTGATGCAATGCTCTTATTCCACCAATGAACGGGAATTTACTATTAGAAGACCATGCGGAAAGGATAGTTATGATTGGAAAGAATCCAATAATTGCAAATACCGCAAGTAAGCCAACATCAACATCTGCAACGACCCATCCTGGTGCAACTGGAATTAATGCAACAAACGCAGCTGCTGTTGCGACAAATATTATAGGTGCAGCCCAGAAGATTGGTTTGTCAGCTTTAGCAGGAATAATAATTTCTTTTGAGATTAGCTTAAGCCCATCTCCCATTAATTGTAATATTCCTTCAACTTTTCCACAGTAAAAAGGACCTACTCTAAGTTGTAGTTTTGCCAACATTTTTCTTTCTATAAAGATTGTTCCAGCTGCAATTAATGCTGCAAATCCAAATCCAGGGAAAGCGGCAATTCTAAACAAATCAGTGTTCATGAAGGCTTTCAGAATTGGAAGAGTTCTAGAAGGATCTGCCAACCAGGTTAATGCAAGAAATGGAGTAAGTAATTCACCGTCAATTACAGGCATTTCAACATAGAATAAAATTACTTGAACAGCAGGTAAACCGATCAATGCAAAGATAAGAAGTATCCAAAACACATTATCTAGAATAGACTTTACAAATTCGCTAAACTTGAAGTTGGGTGCAATGACAGACATTTATCTATCTGCCTCCACTGGCCAATAATTAAGACTCCAATATACAGATGGCATGTTTCCAAGTTTTTCCCCTTTTAGAAGATAAGGTAATGCTATAAGATTTCTAAAGGAGCCAACACTTAGTTTGACTCTATAAGGTTCAGGTTTTTTATCAGAAACAATATAACATCCTAACGAACCTCTTCCAGATTCTACACGTTTGTAAACGGAAGCATCACCACCTTTTGGATTTGGTTTTAGTTTTACTCTTACAGAACCGGATTTAGGCATTTTTTGTAATGCATGTCTAATTATTCTACAACTTTCCATCATGTCAAGCCATGGAATTTTTGATCTTGCATAAGAATCACCTTCTTTAAGGACATTAGTTTGAAAATCTAATTCATCGTAGACATCATACGGTTCTTTCTTTCTAAGATCATAGTCAACACCACTAGCACGAAGAACAGAACCAGTCGTACCCAATCGAATTGCGTCTTCACGTGATAAAACACCGGTGTTAGCAGTTCTAGAAATTAAAATTGGATTATCATAGAAAATTGCGGCATATTCTTTGATTCGTTTTTCAAAATAGTTTACTTGTCTTAAACAAACATCTTCAAAGTTTGGTGGCAAATCATTTCTCACACCACCTGGTACAAAATGAGCATGAGTAACTCTAGCTCCGGTCATTTTTTCTAATAGATCAATTAGTAATTCACGATCACCTGCTGGCCACATAAACATTGTAGAGTGACCTAAGAATATCCCATATATTGCAAGCCAATACATTGTGTAAACACATCTATTCAATTCAGATGCAATAACTCGGATGTATTTTGCTCGTTCTGGTACTTCAATACCAAGAAGTTCTTCAACACCTAAAACATAAGGATATAAAATATTGCAAGAATCATGAATTACAGGTCTTTCTAAATGTGGAATATTTGTGATGTAGTTTCTATATTCAGCCATTTTTTCTTCACCGCGATGAACATAACCAGGATCAGGATCACACGCAACAATAAAGTCACCGTCAATTTGTACAATAATTCTCATATGACCAGAACCCGGATGTTGTGGTCCAACATTGAGAGTCATAATTCTCTCGTCTACTTTCTGAAGTGCAAGTCCTGGTGGTAATTCTTTATTCATATCTATCTTCCTTTAATTGCAAAGTCCTTTCTCAATGGTGGTAAATCTGCCCAATCTTCCGGCAAAAGCAATCTTCGATTATCTGGATGGCCTTGAAAGTAAACCCCAAACATTTCAAAAATCTCTCTTTCATGAAATTCTACACTGTAAAATATTTCTCTAAGACTAGGAAGTTTTGTTGCATCGTTTCCAGGAATTGGATTTTCTTCTCTTTGTGCTCTGGTTGCCAACACAAGAATTTGTCTTGATAGTGAAGAGTCAGTGTAGGAACCTAAATGATAAACCACTTCAATTTCTTTATCCTGAGGATAATCTACACCTGATACAGATTCAGCATGATCAAAACTTAGAACATCTCTTAGAAATTTAGCTACTTCTTTAACATCATCTCTGCCAACATTAATTCTAACTCTGTCTGGTTTTACAAATGCTACTTTAGTTCTAGAACCAAATTTTTCAACAATTTTATCTGCAAGTCCTTTTTCAAATTTTGGTAATTCAATTTCTTTTTCTAATGAAGGACTTGTTTTAGAGACAGGTTCTACATCAGATGTGGTTTCAATTGGTTCATTATCAGAATCAGAACTCATTATACAAACTTCCTAGCCTTCATTCTCTTGATTTTTTCTTGCAGTAACATACATCCTTGAATAAGAGTTTCAGGTCTAGGTGGACAACCTGGAACATAGACATCTACTGGTAGAACTCCATCAATACCTGGAAGTACATTGTATGAATCAAAATACAACCCACCAGTAATTGCACAAGCTCCCATTGCAATGACATATTTTGGTTCGGGCATTTGATCATAAACTAAACGGAGACGTGGTGCCATTTTTCTTGTGATAGTTCCCTGAACTACAATTAGATCACATTGTCTAAGTGAACCAAATGCCTCAATAATACCAAATCTTTCAACATCATATCTGGGACTGGATGCTGCTCCAAATTCCACACTACAACACGCTGTTTCAATATGGACAGGCCAAAGTGACCATATTCTACCCCAATTGATTGCATACCCCAATGGTTTATCAATTGCTTTTTCTAAAATATCACCTAACTTTCCAACAAACACATTTGCATTTTGTGGTGTTATCAGGTCTTTTAGCAATCTAATCCCTCATTTTCATAATTTTGATTTGTATAAAAAACTACCATATGTCTCGTCTCCCTGATTGATGTAATGCAAAAGCCATTGCAGCAAACATAATTGCTAAGAAACCAATAATTGGCAGAGTTGCAGATTTTGGGAGTTCTAAAAGTGCACTTCCCCATGCATATAAGAAAATTGCCATAACATCAAAAACAACAAACATCAAAATGTAAGCATAGTATTGCATCATAAAGTGAGTTCGTCCTTCACCTGATGGGACTTGTCCACATTCCATTGGCAAAAATTTAACGGGATTACTTCTTTTTCGAGGAGAAATCATTCTAGAAATTAAAAGTGCAGGTGCCATTGCTACTACCGCAAATCCAAACATTAACACTACGGTACTATAATTGCCCGCTAATTCCCCGACCAATTTAGCTTTGAACCCAAGTTTTTGTATAAAAAGGTATGCACTTTTTTAAGTTAAATTTTAGAAAAGCAGTTTTTGTAAAGTACTAAATAGGATAATTACCAAATGCGATCATGTCATTGAATGTTGGAGATATTGCTCCTGACTTTGAACTTCCAGACATAGATCTCAAAATGAGGACTTTGGATGAATTCAAAGGAGGAAAAATCATACTATCATTCTTTGTTGCTGCAAGTTCTCCAATTTGTGAAAACGAGATGTGTGAGTTTAGAGATTCTTGGAGTGAGATATCAAACCTTGGTGCCCAAGTAGTTGCAATAAGTAATGATGGACCATTTGCGAACAAAGCATTTGCACAAAAACATAATTTTAATTTTCCAATACTGGCAGATTATAACAGTAAAACAATTCGTGATTATGATGTTTTAATGCCACATCTACTACACATCAAAGATTACAATGCTGCAAAACGTTCTGTATTCATAATAATGGAAGATGGAAAAATAGGATACAAATGGGTATCTGAGAATCCATTAAAAGAACCTGATTATGAAGAAATTAAAAAATTCTTAAAACAAGAAAGTTAATTTTTTTATTCTATTTCTGCAACTATATCATTTTTAGCTACAGTTCCACCTATTTTGATTTTGATAGATTTGATAGAACCGTTTTTGTGAGATTTAACAGCGACTTGCATTTTCATAGATTCTAAAGTACAAATCACATCTCCTTGTTTTACAGGGTCACCTTCTTGAACAGCAATGGAAACAACTTTACCGGGAATTTGACTTTTTAATGCCAGTTGAGTATCAGAAGAACTGCTACCTCCAGAATTTTTGAAAACAATTTTATCAAAATTAGTATGCATGTTAAGGGTAATTGGCACATTATCAATAATGAGATTCATTTCATTCGTTGAATTTTCAAGATATTTTGCTTTATGATACTTTTGATCTAGTACAAATTCAATTCCCTTTGAATCCATTTTTAGAATTTTTATTTGATGTTTGTCAGCATTGATTTTGATCACATATTCATTGTTACCAAGATTTTCAGTGATTTCACCATCAAATGTTTTTTCAATATCCTTTATCTTATAATCCATTTATCATCAACCCAGTTTATTTTTCCAAGTAGAATTATTAGAAGTTGAATTTTGTACTCTGCTCTTAAAATATTCAGAATAAACAATAGCAGCTGCTAAAGCAGCCTCACTTTTTTCAATTTTTTCGGTTTTCAGATCTTCTTTTAATCTATCAATAATATTATAGCGATTTAGAAAATCTGTAGAAAGATGTCCATTTTTGTACTCATCTGTGTTCAGAATTGTTTTGTAAAGTGGTATTGATGTTTCAACACCTTGAATGTAAAAATCATTTAATGCATTGAGCATTCTGGTTCTTGACTCTTCAAATGTCTGACCCCACGTGCAAAGTTTGGCCATCAAAGAATCATAAAATGCGGAAACAGTACATCCAGAATAAAGATATGTATCACATCTAACACTTGGTCCCGATGGAATAGTCACGTCAGGTACAGGACCAGTAGAAGGAGCAAAATCTAAGAATGTATCTTCTGCGTTTATTCTACATTCAATTGCATAGCCATTCATTTTGAGATCTTTTTGTTTGAATGGAAGTGGTTCACCATTTGCAATATCTATTTGCAGCTTAACAAGATCCAATCCAGATACAAGTTCAGTAATTGGATGTTCTACTTGCAGTCTAGCATTGATTTCTATAAAATAAAATTCACCATTATCTGCTCGAAGAAATTCAGCAGTACCAAGATTAGTGTAGTCAACTGCCTTAGATGCTTTAACAACCAATTCACCAATTCTATCTCTTGTTTCTTGATCAACTATAGGCGAAGGTGTTTGTTCAATAAGTTTTTGATTGCGTCTTTGAATGGAACATTCTCGTTCAAATATATGAACTGCATTACCGTGTTTGTCTCTTGCCATTTGATATTCAATATGCCTAGTTTTTTGAAGAAATTTTTCAACGATAATTGCAGATTTCCCAACTGCAGAAATTGATTCGCTTGTAACTGTTTCAAAACCTTCTCGTAGTTCTTTATCATTATTTACTAATCTAATTCCACGTCCACCGCCACCAAAAACAGATTTTAGCAGTACAGGATATGAAATATCATTTGCGATTTTTAATGCCTCTTCAACATCTTTTACTAAACCTGGACTTCCTGGAACAGTTGGAACTTTTGCTTTTAACATAGCAGATTTACATTGCATCTTATCACCACAAAGATCCATAGATGCAGCAGTTGGACCAATAAAATTTATTTTATTTTTTTCACATTTATTTGCAAAGTCAGAATTTTCTGAAAGAAAGCCATAACCAGGATGTATAGCATCTGCACCAGAAGACAATATGGTCTCAATAATTTTTTCTTGATTTAGATAAGATTTTGCAGGAGCAGCCTCGCCAATATGATATGCTTCAGTAGCTTGTTTGACATGCAAAGAATTGTAATCTTCATCAGAGTACACTGCTACAGTTTTGATTCCAAGTGCTTTACATGTCTTAATTACACGTAAAGCAATTTCTCCTCTATTTGCAATAAGAACTTTCTCAATCATATTAATCACAAATTGATATTTCCATGTTTTCTTGGAAGCTGTTTTTCTCTTTTGTTTGCAAGCATCTCTAGTGCTTTGATCAACATGGGTCTTGTTTCAGCTGGATCAATCACATTATCGATGGTACCATGAGATGCTGCAACGTAAGGATTTTCAAATTTTTCTGAAAATTCATTGATTAGTTGTTTTTTAAGAGCTTCGGGATCATTTGTACTAGATAATTCCTTTCTATACATAATTTTTACAGCTGCTTCAGCACCTAATACAGCACATCGTGCAGTTGGCCATGCATAATTCACGTCAGTTCTTAGGTTTTTACTTCCCATAGCTATGTATGCACCACCATATGCTTTTCCTATTACAAGTGTAATTCTAGGAACAGTGGCCTCACAGTAAGCATAAAGAAGTTTGCTGCCATGTCTAATGATACCATTATGCTCTTGATTAGAACCTGGCATGTAACCAGGGGTATCTACAAATGTAATAATTGGAATATTGAATGCATCACAAAACCTAATGAATCGGGCAGCTTTATTTGATGAATCGATATCAAGTGCACCAGCAAGATGCAATGGTTGATTAGCAACAATACCAACAACTTTACCATTTAGTCTACCATAACCTACAACAACATTTGGTGCAAACAATTCATGAATCTCAAAGAATTCATGATTATCAACAACAGAGTTAATGATTTCTTTCATATCATATGGTTGTAAAGGATTATCAGGAATGATATTGATTATGTTATGATCAAGTCTATTTGGATCATCATCAGTTTTTATTTTTGGTGGTTCTTCTGTATTATTTTGTGGAAGAAAGGAGATTAATTTTTTTATATAATCCATGCATTCGTATTCATTCTTTGCAACAAAATGTGCAACACCGCTTTTTATTCCATGTGTCATTGCACCACCCAAGTCATCAAATGAAATTTCTTCTCCAAGAACAGTTTTTACTACGTCAGGCCCAGTTACAAACATGGTTCCTACTTTTTCAACCATAATAACAAAATCAGTCATTGCTGGGGAATATACAGAACCACCGGCTGATGGACCAATACTTGCAGTGATTTGCGGAATAACACCAGAAGCTAATTGGTTATGATAAAAAATGTCAGCAAATCCATCAAGACTCATAATTCCTTCTTGAATTCTTGCGCCTCCTGAATCCATTATTCCAATTATAGGACAACCTGTCTTAACTGCATGATCCATTAATTTTGTAATTTTTTTAGCACCCATTTGACTTAGTGTGCCACCAAGTACAGTGAAATCATAAGCAAAGACAAAGATTTGTCTACCATTTACTGCTCCATAGCCACCAACGACACCATCAGTATAGAATTTTTTCTTTTGCATATCATATTCATGATAATGATGAGTTGTGAGCGGATCAATTTCAGTAAAAGTACCAGCATCCAATAAAAGATCAATTCTCTCTCGAGCTGTTAATTTACCTTTATCATGTTGATCTTTGATTTTATCTTGCCCTCCACCTTGTAATGATATTTTATTTCGCTTAGAATATTCCTCAATTTTCTCGAAGTGCATCAGTTATTGTAGAAAAGAAATCTTCCTATATTAATTTAGTTTGATTTTTTTTTGGAATTTATCATAACCTGTATGTATTATTTTAAAGACATTCATTCAGATCGGATAATTTTGAACTAATCATTAATTTATGAATTTAGATTCAAGAGTGGAAAATTCTTTTTTACAGATTTTTGATAAGAATCAAAAGAATTTTTCTCTTCGCTGCATTTTTTGCATATACATAACTGAGAAACCCTTTGAATATTACAAGTATCTTGAAATTCACACTGTGAACATCCAGCTGAACCTCTACAAACGATACACTGAAGTTCATTTACTTGGGCACATTTTTCATGTTTCACCCCTAATCCTTTTGACCACAGTCCAATTTCATTTACTTCGATTTTTTCATTACAAACAATACAAGTACCTGGAAATTTCATTGGAATTTTTCTCCAGCTCATTGAATGGACTCAATCTCCTTTTCAAGAATATCATCAAAAGTATCTAATTCTAATTTTAATTTTTTATTTTTTATACAAAATAACACATATGGAAAACATACTGTGACAAAGGCACTGGATGACAGATGTAAATTTTTTGCCATGATAGAAGATAATGCTTTGATTTTTTTTCCGTCCCATCTAATACGATTTAGAAGTGGCCATGAAAGGTTGTATTGTGCGTATCTTATTCGTTCATCATTTTTATATAATCCAATCAGAATTTCATTGAGATAACGAAGTAATCTCCAATTTTGAGTTTTCATAATTTTTCCATAAAGCATATCGGCTTCAGAAATAATTTCTAAAAGTTTTGCAAGTGTATGGTTATCTAAATTACTGGTAATAATACTAGAGTAAAAAGCATCTATTTTTAATTTCGGATCAATTTGCATAGAATACAAAACGCTTCTAGCTTCATCAAGTGAATTTGCTTTAAAAAATGCATTAATACCATCTTCCACATTTATGCTTTCAAATGATTTTTCGGTTTGAGGATTAAATCCTGTAACAAGGGATTGTGTCAGATTAATCATTGAACGAATATCACCTCGTGATCTATCAATTACTTTTATCATAGAGCCAGGACTGAGTTTTACATTTTCTTTTTTTAAAATATTTTCAAGACATATTTTCAAAAGGCGTGGAGGAATTGGTTTGAATGAGATAGTTTTAACGACTTTTTTGATGCTTTTCATTTTATCTGAAGTATCGGAATTTGCAGCTAGTATGATAGGCACAGTAGGTTCCTTTAGAATTTCAATTAATGCTTCTGCACCGCCATAATCCCCTTTGCCATGAATTCCATCTACTTCATCAATGAAAATCATAGGAATCCCCAATATGCTAACATTACCCAATACAGGTGAGAGAATTTCGTTAATTCGAGATTTACTTCTCACATCACTTGCATTCAGTCCAATCATATCATATCCAAATTGTTTTGCAGTAAGATATGCGATTGTTGTCTTTCCAATTCCAGGTGGACCAACTAGCAGAAGGGGCTTTGTGCCTTTTTTCCATTTTGTGAACCATTCAATTATGGAAGATCTAGATTCTTCATTACCAATCATGTCAGAAATATTCTGAGGTCTATATTTTTCAGACCACATCAAGTTAATCACTTAGGGAGTTTAGATTCAAACTCTGACCATTTGTTTGCTTTTTGTAATTGGTTATACCAGTATTGATTATAGTGTTCAACAGTCAAAAACAAAAACTCTAAAAATTCAGTGTGTGAAAATTCTTCAGGCAGTAGTTTGAGGGCTAAGCGGGCATCTTGAAGATATAAATTGCTTTTTTCTAATGTTATTTCAAATCCTTTTTTGACATCATTTGATAATAAAGAGTAATACAATGGCCAAGAAGGAATTTTTACAAATCCATTTTTGATAGAGTCTTCAATTTCATTTCCACACCCAACACCTTCGGCAGCTCTTGCCATTCCCAGATAGAAAATTTCTCCAAGAGGTCTTTCCGCTAGCGCCATATTTCTTCCAGCCGTTCCCATTACAGATCGATATTTTTTGTAAGATAGGTTCATTTCTTCTTCTGTAATCTTAGTTGGTTTTGATTTTAATTTTTCATCAAGATATTGACCTATTCTGGCATCTTTGAATCCTTCTTCAAATTCTTTTAGAACTTCATCACCACCTTTAGAAATTTTATCTCTAGCTAATTTCAAAATATATGGATTCATTAGTTTGTAATCATCAAGATATTCCAAGTCTTCATCTTTGTCTACAATTCTATCCATTGGTTCACTAAGATCAATGGCTAAAATATGACCTTCCACAACATCTCGTCTTAACTGAGGATCTTTTTTTCCAGTATAATTGGAAGCTCCATCAAATAACGCATTAAATACAGGAAAAGTCATTTTTACAAAATTTGAATTTAAAATACGAAGCACTCTATCTTTAATTACGTCTGGACTTTCCAATTTTGATTTTATATGGTTGATTTCAGAGGCTTGAAGAATGATTTCAGTAGAACCTACTTCATTTCCAAATGCTTGTTGTGTTGAGTTTGGGGAAAGATCAGATTTGATTTCATGTAAGAGATCTCTAGCAAATCTATCTGCAAAATTTGGAAATTCATTTTCTGTTTCCTCTTTGTATTGAGTAAATAATTTGTAACCTTTAGATTTGAATAATCCTTGTTTCATAATTTGTTTTCCAGATTTTGTACTCATCAAAGATTCTTTGCTTACAACAGATTGATCTTTTCCACTCACATACGATGAGCTGCTTTATTGTTATTTATGCTTTCAAAACTAGAAATTTCTTTCACTTAAATTACGAAGAAAGAAAAAGAAGATTATGGAAGTCATTGAGATTCTTCGCGAGGTTTCAAAACAGATTTATGAAAATGTAAAAGATTTGGCAGGTACGGATGATGCTGCAGGAGATTTTGGAAGAGGTGCAGGTGGTGATATTTCACGTAATATAGATATTATTGCTGAAAAAACAGTATTAGATTATCTTAAAGAAATTAATTTTGATTGTGTTGTTTTAGGAGAAGAGTGTGGTAGAGTAGAATTGTCTGAAAATCCTAAAGGATTTGTTATTATGGATGCAATTGACGGTTCTGCAAATGCTGTAAGAGGGGTTCCATTTTTCTGTAGCTCATTAGCATTTGCAACTGAAGATAAATTGAGTTCTATTACAGATGGAGTAATAACAAATCTATCAAATGGAGATATGTATTGGGCATCAAAAGACAAGGGAGCATTTTTGAATGGAACAAAAATCAAAGTTCATGATAAAGAACCAATTTACAAAATTATTGGAATAAACACTTCAGGTGCAACATCTGAATTGATGAAGCGATTACATCCAATATTTGAGCAACATAACCACATAAGGCATTTCGGTGCAAATGCATTAGAAATGGCCTTTTTTGCAAGAGGACTAATGGATATTTTTATAGATTTAAGAGATAAGATCAGGATTCAGGATATTGCTGCAGGATACGTGATAGTAAAGGAAGCAGGTGGATTACTCTTAGATGCGGATTTGAATCCTCTTGATGCAGATCTTAGCTATAAAACAAGAATTTCATTTATTGCAGCAGTAAATCAAAAAATTATAGATGATGTTATTTCACAAATAAAAAAATAAAATGATCTACAAGATAATTATAAATTAAAATATATCAAAAAAATATTATTGAAAAAATTAAAGTTTAAATAATACAGAAAATGCAAGCGGTTCTAATTTTATCTATCCGTATGATTCATACTTGATTTCATAACTTCCATCTTTACGTTTTTCTTCCTTTGTGACAAATCCTTTTGGTCCCAAGTATTCAATAACTCCATCAATAGTACCCTGATATCCACAGATGTAGACTTTAGTATTTGCAGTTGTTATTGGTTCTCCAACCATTTCTTCCAAGGGTGAAACACCATTTTTGTTTGGTTTGAAGAAGGATTCAACTCTGCCAACATGACCTGCCCACGATCTATTAAAGAATTCTTTTGGTCTACTAATAGCTGCTCTATATCTGAAATTCCATTGATCTTTTCCTCTCTCAATACTCTCATTCTCTAAATCTGTCAATAATTCTTTGTAACTTAATTCATCAACATAACTTGCACCATGAAAAACAATAATCTCTCTTTTATCTCCAGTATCATGTAGATGTTTAGCAAAAGCGATAAACGGTGCAAGTCCAGTTCCACCGCCAACACAAACAATTCTTCTATTATCAGGTTGACCGTTTGGTAATTTATCATCAATCAATAAAGCGTTACCTGTAGGATCTCCCAAATATACTTCATCACCAACATTTGCATAAAATAATTCAGTTGTAACACGACCTGGTAAAGGCTTCCTAACCCATCTAATTACAAATTCAAAATAATCTCGATTTTCAGGATGTGATGCAATTGAGTATGCTCTTCTAACAATTTTTTGTTCAGATGGTATTGGTAATCCTATAGTAAGAAATTGACCTGTTGTATATTTTGGCATGCCACCATTTGGAACTAAACGAATGACAACTAGATCTTCTTTGAGTAATTGCATGTAAGTAATTTTTGCCTTATGTTCTATTACCATACAGAGTAATTTTTGCTACTTTGGATAAATGTATTTCTGTTAAATTTTGATTCTAGATATTCTCAGGTAAACTTGGATCAAATTCGTACATAAAAATAAAAAATTCGATTAAATAATTTGGAAAATAGGGGATTGCAACAATGAGTTTAACTGAGACTCTTTTTTTTGAACGACTATATGATTATTCTATTTTGACGAGGAAATACCATCTTTTGATATTTATATCCAGAGATGTGACGATGGGTATGGCCAAACTAAAATGTGGTGATTATGGTTTTGAGTGTGATTTTGTAGCCGAGGGTCAAATAGAGCAAGTAATAGAAGAATTTGGAAAACATACTGAAGATGTGCATGGAATAGATTACTCAAAAGAGGCTTTAATGCAATTTATCCTTAGAAAGAAATGATCCATCCATATTCATTAATTCTTTATTAGATAATTAGATAAAATAACTAACCAAAAAATTAGATGTAAATTCGTTTCATGGTTTCTTCAAGAATTGGAACTTCTTTATCAATTATTTTTTCTACAGCAGGTACTATACCAGCCCTAGCTTTTACGTTTTCTTCATATATCTCAGCAATTTGATCTCTAAACAATAATTTGATTCCTAGAAGTGTGGTTATTCCCTCATCAACTGTTCTTGGATCTGATAAATCTAAAAGTAATGTGCCTTTCTTTTTTTCTTCCATAACCAATTTTATTCTATCAAAAGTAATTAAGAAATAATCAGATGTGGTTGCAACAAAGATAATATCATATTTATCAAATCCAGCTAAAACTTCTTCAAATGCAACTGGTTTTCCACCCAAAATTTTAGAAAATCCGGTTGAGCGTTCAATGGTCTTACTGGTGACATCAAATGTAAATCCCTTTTTATTAAGAGTTTTAGCAACCATAGCTGCAGGTTCGCCTGTGCCTATTAACAAAATACGTTTCTTAGCATCCAAACCTGCTTTTTCATCTACGATTTTAACAGCAACATCTCCAAGAGAGATTACATCTTTACTTATTCCAGTTGTGTCTCTGATACGAGTTGCAATTCGTATTACACTTTCAAATAGTTTATTCAAAACCACACCTGATACATCAATCTGTTTCGCATGTGAAAGTGATGCTTTAATCTCATTCAATATTTCTTCTTTTCCTACAACAACAGAATCCAAACCGCATGCCAATCTTAAAAGATTAAGATATACATCTGTACTTTTGTAAACTTCGAGAGTTTGATCAAAGTGATCAATATCAATTTGTTCTAGTTCTGATAGAGATTGCCAAGTTTCTTTAATTTGATTTAAAATGAGGGATTTTCCTTCAGTTCTTCTTCCATCTGGAGTATCTCCTGTTTCCAGATTACTTACTGTAAATATTTCAATTCTGCTAGCAGTTTGAACTATTATACATTCTGCAACACCTGGAATTTTCTTAAAAGTCTCACATGCAATTTTCAGATCTTTAAATCTAAATCTTGATAATGTATGAAGTGGTACGTTTTTAAAAGTGACTCTTGCATTAATTACATCAAAATTAATTTCGTTCACATCATCACCATTTATTCTCTAAGTTTATTCCTTCCACCTTTTGCAGTACGGAAAACATTCATGCCAATGTGATAATTTTCATAAATAGATTCTAAATATTCAAGTTCTTGTTGTGTTGCGATTATATCTTTTTTAGATGCATGAGGATCATTTTTTAGTTTCTTAAGTTTTTGCTTAGTTTCTTCCAAGAAGGTTCCCACTCCAGATTCATAATTAGACATGCCACCAAATTCTGGACTTAGTACGTGTTGTGGAATATATTTTGGAGTATTATCTGTCGGAATCTCCACTTTTCTTGTGAGTTCATCTTGTTCGTCTGACGAAAGAATAGGTCTTGGAAATCTATCTTTTTTGGCTAAGAAAAATTCAGGCTCACCCATTTCTCTTCTAAATATTTCCTCACCCTTACGTTGATTAGTAAATGGTGATACTTTTGCTGCTGCAGCTTTGACTTCTGCAGCTATTGCTTTGTATTCTTCCTCTGCTGCTGCTTCTGCTGCAGCTTTGGCAGCTGCTGCTTTTGCTAATGCTGCTTCTACTTCAGCTTCTGCCTGAGCTACGGCTGCTGCAGCTTTTGCTGCTGCTTCTATTTTTGCTGCTGCAGCTTTTGCTACATCTTTTGGTGCAATCTCTGATGCTGAAACTTCAGGTGTTGTTTCTACCTTAGATTCCATGTTCTCTTCAGACATCAGAATTTACTAAAATTGCCTGAATTTTAATATTCTTGTAAGAGAAATTCTCAAAGATTAACTTTCAAGAGACAAACTTGTCATAATTGAGAACAGGTATAGTTAGAGATTGTCTACTTGTTAATTCTTAACATTATATCAAAATGCAGAGATTTAGATCGATCAGATGAAATCACAATAATAATTTAAGAAGATAAAAAGCGCCCTCGGCGGGATTTGAACACGCGTCTCAACCGTGACAGGGTCGAATTCTAGACCGGGCTATACTACAAGGGCATGAATTATTTCAAACAAATTGCCAGATTAAAAGTTTCTGTAAGAGTAAAAAATTTTGTAAAAGACTAAATTATACACGTCAAGCATTTTTGTCAGGGGTCTATGGCGCAGCCAGGTAGCGCACCGGACTTTTAATCCGGTTGTCGTGGGTCCGAATCCCACTAGACCCGCTTCATTTTTGACATTTAACTAGGACACTCTTCTTTACTATTTCATTGGCAATCAGATTAAACAAAAAAGATGTCATGCAAACTACAGAGGATGCACTGACTCTGTTTAGAAATGGAATAAGATCAAAGGCAACCAGAGCAACATACGAAAAACGACTAAAGGAGTTTCTCTGTGGAACGCTAGAAAATTATCTTGATGGCAATAAAACTCTAAGAGAAAAACAGCGTAAGCAAAGACTTGCAGATGGCAATAAAAAGAATATTGCATCAATTCTTGATGCAGACTTTTCTGAGAGGGCAAGCGAGCTTGTCAAAAAGGCCAAAGAAGATCCAGATGAAATAATGGGAATGATGCTATCTTATTCTACAAAACTAAAAGTGCGTTGTGATAAACCAGAAGAAGATCAGGATTATCCAAACCCCAACACGTTTCCAAACATGTTCAAGCCAATAAAAAAACTATTCAAGATGAACGGTGTTCACTTTGAATGGCAAAGAATTGATGCCACTTTTCCGGAAGGAAAAACAAATCAAGACACCAGAGGATACACAAGAGAAGAAATCAACACCATACTGAAATTCACAAATCCACTTGAGCGAGCAGTAACGCTGATTGCATCTTCTTCTGGAATGAGAAGAGCTGGATTTGAGTTTACCTGGGATTGCATCAAGCCAGTGTATCGAAGAAATGAGGATCTTGTAATGGGAAATTATGATGATGAGGATGACTCGGGTATTGTTTGTGGAATGATTACAGTATATGCTGGTTTTACTGAGCAGTACTTTGCATTATTCACACCAGAGGCTTGGGAGGCAATCAAGACATACAAAATACAGTGGAGATCAGACGTGCTGAAAAATCCAAGACCTGATGATCCGTTTCTAAAGAGAACCGGAAACACTGTATCTGTTTTGAGCTGTGATGCAATGGCAAACAGGATGAACAAGGTTCTCAAAAAGGCAAAGATCAGAGAATCATTAAAAGATGGAAAGCGAAACTATGAGGTTCCAATAATAAACGGATTTCGAAGATACTTTAACAAGATAAACAAGGAGGTACTATCAAAGGACTCTCCTCTTGCAGCACTGATCAAAAAAGAGATGATGCTAAGCCATACTGGTCTGATTAAATTGGACAAGAATTATTTCAAGACACAATGGAGGGAACTAGTAGAAGAGTATGTCGAAGCTGTTCCAGCTCTTACCATATCATCTGAAGAGAGGGTAAAGGCAGAAAACAAGACACTGCGAAAAGAAAATTCCGAGCTTGGAGTCACAAGGCAGGAACTCGAAGACATGCAAAAAGAGATCAGGCTGTTAAAGAAATACCGCAAAAGAGAAAAGACCAAAGACGGTTAATTCAAACTACATTTTACAAATTCATTACTTGACACTACCGTAATACTATTCGATCTCAGAAACGAAAATGTGATGTTTTTTTTATAAAATTGCTAGTCTATCTTCTCTTCAAATAATCAGACATTATCTTTCCTGCCATCTCTGTTACTTCCACATCATTTCTTGCAGCTATGCTTTGCAGTTTTCTTGCATTATTCTTGTTTAGCTCAAGTGTGACTTTTTTCTGGAGCAATTCTCCCTTTGCATTCTTGAGCAGTTTGAGATGCGATGATTTGGGGCTTTTTGCCAAATTATGTAGATACTGCTTGCGAAGCCTCTGATCAAGTGATATGATCTTTTCTGCAATTCGTACTGCCTTTGGTACGTTTGGAATGATTTGATATAGTTTGGTAGCATCATCGCGAGAGAGTTCCCGTGGGACATACTCCTTTAATCTGTCAGGTACGGCTGCAAATCCAAGATATTTTTTAAGAGTTTGCTGTGATATTCCAAGGGACTGTGCAGCCTTGTTTTTCCCCACTGATTCACTCAAGAATACGCAAGCAGATGTCATGTCCTTTGTGTTCATCTTGTTTCGGTGAAGATTCTCAATTACTGATGCTGCCTTGGCATCATCCAGATCATATTTTGTACTTTGAGTGAGTAACAGTACTGGTATTTTTTTTGCACCCAGTCTTTTGAGTGCTGCAAGCCTTCTCTGGCCTGACATCAAAAGATACGAATTTTTTGATTCCTTTTGAACCATGGGCGGATTCTGGAGTCCCTCTGTTTTAATTGATCTTGCAAGCTCTGCAATTCCTTCTCTGTCAAGTTTTCTTGCCTGTGCATCCTTCCAGACCTTGATCTGCTTTATTGGGATTTCTCGCAAATGATAAGTTATGGGGGACTGATAGTGCTTTGCCACTGTTCTTAGGAGGGGCGATTTTTTGTTAAAAGAATAGGAAGGTGTTTGATAGTTGACAAAAAAAGAAAAAATAAGTATTTTAAAACTCGATTACAGATCCTGCTGAGATGGTGTATTTTTGACTCTGTTCTTTCCCATGAATGTCGTACCAGGAGACATTCAAATCCACTTTGTTTCGAAGTGCAGACTCTACTTTGATGCAACTTGCCTGTCTTAATCTGTCTTGAATTGGTTTTTGTATTGTTTGTTGTAATGATTTTTCCATATCATATAATGAGTAATGATGATTTAGCATCAATAGTGAAAATTAATTTTTGATCGCATCATATCTTTTGACAAGACTGTAATTGATACAACAAATATGGTTTTAGATAATGCATTGCAACCAAGGACAAAACATTGGTAAGTTTGAGACTGACAAATGATATGGACTTTTCAATTATTTGTCAAATCTGAGAATCCAATTCATTAATAACGTCTACTTGCAAACTTATTTTATGACTTGTAACGGAACATGTATCCGATACAAGGTTTCAAGTTCTGGCAATAAGCATTATGGGTTAGGTCATAAACGATGCTCAACGTGTGAGATTTTCATAAAATGGGATGGACTGCATTGTCCTTGCTGCAATGTTATTCTTAGAACCAGGCCAAAAAGCGCCTCTGGACGGTACCAATTATTACTAGTGCGACAATCTACAGAAAACAGATGAACAATTAAACTACAATTAAGCGGATTCAAATCATATGTAATGCTTTGATCTTTTAGAAATCAAACAAATCCCGTTGCATAATTACCAGAAAATACCGTGTATTTTCCATGGTAAGAAAGACCATTGAGTTAAACGAGCATTATTATTCCAAATTAAAAAAGATTGCAAAAATAGAGAACCGAAAAAAGGTTGAAGATATTTGGCATCTCACAGACTGCAAGTTTGCCTCTCTTGGACTGGAGGATGGTAAAGCATGAGTCTTTTCCTTGAATGTCCGCATGAGCCCAAGATATCAAAAAAGTACCGTGTAATGAATAACGAGATGTATGAAATATTGGTCTGCAAGGACTGCAGAGATGATCCTGACTTGAAAGATTTTGAAGAGGTTACACTATGAGCATATTTTCTGATTTTTCATTATTCTGAGATTACGCAAGATGCAATATTGTGATACTGGATGCAAGAATCAGCAACTATTTTGTATCTAGCTATAACTTGGCACAACTTTGTAGCTGTTATAACTCGGTATAGCTATTTTTCATGCGTGATATGTTGACATAACTCGATATGTTCACGCATGAATTTTTGTTATAGCTCGATATAGCTGCTTATCACGAGTGACTGCATAGTAGCTGGCATAAATCTAATGTCAAGCTATAACTTGGCACAAAATGAAATCACGTTGTTTTTGTGCGTAATGAAATGGAATGATTCTGCGTAATCTTGGTAAGGATTACGCAAGACAAAACAGCTATAAAGTTGCTGAAATTTTATCCAACCTCTTTTTGGAGCTATATTTTGTAACTTGTAGCTACAATTCTAGTACCTTCTTACAAAATCTTGTAGCTTTTTGTAGCTTCTACAACTTGTAGCTTGAGTAGCTCCGTTGTAGCTTCTTTTCTAACGCCTGACAAAAGATTACAAAGTGTGTTTAGCAGGCATAAAATCAAGTTGTAGCTCTTGTAGCTTGTTGTACATGCGTAACATCACATGTACAAGCTACAATTTTGTAGCTTTTTGTAGACACTACAAAATGAAATTGTAGATAATGTCCGTGCCTAACAAACCATTACATTCTTGCATAATCCCTGTTAAGATTACGCAATGAGATAATCATAATACTGGCATGGAAAATTTGATCCAACCTTTTTTGGAGCTACATTTTACAACTTGGAGCTACTAGAATCAGTGATTATCTAGTAGCTCGAGTTGCAACAAGTAGCTACTTGCATTGTGTAGCTTTTTTGTTGTGCTCAACTAGAAGCAACATAATGCAAAAGTTGAGCATGAAATCATTCTAGTTGCTCGAGTTGCAACAAGTTGAGAGTGACACTACAAATTAGCAACTAGCAGAGTTGCTTCATGTATAGATGCATCACAAAATAGTAGCTAATTTTGTGCTCAACTATTAGATGAATTTCTGCGTAATCCTAATTGAGATTACGTATTTTGCAATCTTTGATGAATGTAGATATGGAAAAAAATTTGAGCCTTGATTTAATCTCCTAGTATTTGTCATGAGTAAACTAAAGCTTGAATTTTGAGGTTCTGTCAAGATATGGGTAGATTCTTTTTGTGATTTCAAGATCAAGTCTTTTATATTTTCTTAATAATTATGGTAGAGATCCAGTTTCATCATAAAATTTTTGTGGATAATCCGGATCATTAAAAATATTAACAGATTTTATTGGATCACCATCTGACAAACGCATAACAGAAGAATACTCATCTCTAGTAAATTCATGATTTGTATTTTCCTTAATGTATGAATAATTATCACTTGATCGCTTTAGAATTTCTGGATACATTTCTGGTTTTTTTCCATCTGGAAGATATCCAGTTTCATCATAAAATTTTTGTGGATAATCTGGATCATTAAGAATTTCAATAGCCTTATCTAGATCACCACTTGCCATCCTTGTAACCATATAATACTCACGTTCAGTTAATTCATGATTTGTATTTTCTTCAACATATTCGTAAGCTTTAGTAAAGTTCTCTACTATCTCATCCATTCTTAATTGTTCTGGCTTTTGTAATGAAGATAATCCAATTGCAGTTGTAGTAATAATTATTCCTACAATAACAAGAATTTTGTATCTAGTTTTCATATTCGTGCTATTTCTGATTCTAGTCTTCTTTTATTTGAACGAGTGGAATAACGAACCAGTGTGTTACAGCAGGGGCAACGTAGAAACTTTATTTTGAAATAACAATCACAATTTTTGCAAAAACATCCACCTTCTTCATAGACTTTGTGCTTTGATATTTGCTCATATGTATGACATTTATTTCTGCAAGTGATTTGACCCAATTTCTATATCAAAATTGCAATTTTACATACTATATGAAGGTATTATTTATGATTAGATGTTATTATTTTTCCAACCTTCCAAACTAAAACAACAGGGGCAACAATATACATTCCAATAATCAATCCTATTGTAGAAATTCCAAGTGTAATCACTTGAAGATCTGAATCTTCAGCCAGAGTCATTATAGACAGTGTTGTAATCATTGGAGTGATGAATACTTTGACTGTCTCTTTGAATATCGGATTTTCGTTTTCTAATTGTGCTACTTGTGGAGAAAACAAATAGTAAACGGAATTAAAACCATTCATGAAAATTTTGCCTGATTCAGTATTGAGTAGTGTATTATCTCTGATTTCTCTTAACATCTGTACCTGTGGAGCCAGTTCTGAGCCATAAGATGCAGTTGCAATAAGACATCCATCACGGGGAGATGTAGAATCAGATAAAATCAAACCATTTCCAACATAACATTGTAGAACATAACGATCCAACTTACATTTTTGGAGTGAATCTCTAGTAGATGTAGGGAATATGTCTTGGGAATAATAATGTGGTATCTCATTGTTTATCCAATAATAAAACCAGACATTTAAGTTTGGATTATTAGAATAACTATCCGGATTTCTATTTTTAAGAGGCCCGGAAATAGATGTCCATTCTGCAAGCGTTCCATTGTTATAAGCATCAAGCATTTCTTTTTTCTTTTCTTCCATCCAGTCCTTTCCTTTAAAATCATAATATTGTTGCCAATACTCTTTTTCACCGTCAAGTCCAGGATAGTTATCCATAGTAAAATATTCTCTAGCAGGCCAATCAAGATCTCGCGGAGGTGGTCTTGCATCAACAAAATTTGGAACAAATACAATCAAACCAATAAATATAATTAAAAAATATAATTTCATATTAAAAAATTGTTTAAAGTTAAATAAAAAAATGTTGGTAGGGTTGAATTTAATTCAGACTCCTAGCTTTTTGAATTTTTTCAATTAGGTCGCTTTCTACTATGCCTTTTTCAAATTCATGACCATAGGCATTTCCGTTAGATAGTTTGAATTTTCCTTGATACAAACCAGCTACATAGTAGTTATCTCCCCAAATGCTATCAAGTTCTTTTTCTGCAACAAATATCAAGACGCGTTCATTTTTTTGAAAATCAGCATCAACATCTGAAACGGTTGTAATTCCATTTATAGATCCACCGCTGATTCTAACGGTAATTTGTTTTTCTTTATAATTACCATTCAAGTCTTTTTGAACATCAAGAATGATGTCTGAAAAAACTCTCTTTGAACCTTCATCTTCAACAATTATTGGAGTTATCTGTTTGACTAAACCAACTATTGCATATGGAGTATTCTGAGCTAAGAAATCAACGGAATAATTTTCCATTGAACCTCGAATTTCTGTGTAATTAGTTTGTGCTTGATTTTCACCTAGTCCAAATAGCAATCCAGCTACCCCAATTACTGCAACCATTGCAGTAAGAGTGATTGATTTTTTGATGGTTATTTTCATCATAATCACCTAATATCTACTCTCCATGGCAGCGTCATCACCAGTTTGAATTTGTGCCCAACCTGCATCACAACTTGGTACCATCATAGAATGACCAGAGCTTGCAGCAAGATGATGATCTAATCCTACAGCATGACCCATTTCATGATTCATGACCCATTCGATATCCCAGTCCCAATAATTACATGTGTTGCTCTCGATTTCAAATTGTTTTTGCGTATTAAAGTCAATTTCATTTTTAAGGTAATAATTACCTGAAGATGATATAAAACCTGTCTGTACCAATACGCCGAATAGTCCCAAATTTTTTGAGCCTACTTCAATAAATGGAGTTGTAGCTGTAGTTTCACCAGCAATATTTAATCCACTTACAGTATTAACAAAGTGACTTCTTGTCTGTTCGAATTCAGTAACAATTTGTGATGCATGATTCCAAGTGCCACCTATACTAATAGCATTTAATTCAGAATCAATGTAAAATACTTTGGTGTTTCCATTTTGCCACCATTTAGATAGCAAGGGAGTTGTATGTGCATCTGCTGATGGTATTGTTACTGCAAGAATTAGACTTGCAAAAGCAATTGTTGCAATTGTTGTTTTTGTCATTGTTGTTTTATGATTCATGTTATTATCATTCCCATAATTAGAAATCATAAAAGACTTTAGTCAATCCAAATTGATCTAATGTTCTTATAATAGGAAATTCTTAAAATCAAATTTTTTAGATTTTAAATAATATGATAATTGAATTGAAAATTCTTCTGCATCTTTACATGTAAAAAATATTTTTTTAGTATTCATAAAAAAAGAAAAAAGGTTAGGATTCTGGTTCCATGATTGGTACTTCATCAGAAGTATCAAATTCAGATACATCAGTCCAATTTGGATCTACATAATCATTTAGATCAATAAATCCGCTTTGTATGTCTAACTTTTCAGCTATTTTGATTGTATCAGATAATGTTGCATATGTCCATATGCTTACAACTTTACCATCATCAGTATAGAGATCAAGTGTAGTGGGAACAATACCAGCGTGCGCCTCATAACCGAATGCCATAATTCCGTTTACAATGAATCCTTGGCCTTTGGTATCTTCATGGTTGGCTAAAGCAATATAGGCTTTTTCAGGAAACCTTAATGTTCTTGTTTCTACTACAATTCCACCTGATTCCATAAAGTCTGTTAATTTTGTATTGTCATTAACTGGAGAACCTGTACCATAGTATTGATAGATAGTTCCGCTTGTACTCTCTCTTGCAGCATCTAATTTAACAGATTTGCCAGCCATTCTAACTTTAGAAACATCCAAAGACTGAATGTTTGATGTTGCTACTTGTTTACCATGTTCACCTAATGTTATTGATGGAGGCGTTGGCCTATTAGCATCAGTTGGTGTGATTAAACCAATTGCTAATATTTCTGATTCCTGGTTTGTTGCAATTACAACTGATATCAAAACAAGGGTCAGAGTCATTCCACAAATTATTGATAATTGTTTTTTGTGCATGATCAAGGTCCTCCATATTGGTAATCATTGTATGGTGATGTTCTTGTATCTGTATAGCTGTGCATATGACTAGAGTATGAGAGGTTTGCAGAACCCCACGAAGTGGCAACACCACTAGTAGTGTAGTAGACTAAACCACTATCTTCTCCGCCAGTTAAAACATTAGATTGATGGGTTGATTCACCACCAGTTGTCATTCTTGCTGCATCTCTTGTTTCTGTAAAAGATTTTTTCCAGACTCCATTAATATACACTGCATAAATATTATTAAGATCAGAGTCATCGATTTTTACAGTCATAGTTGCACCAGAAGTTGTCTCTAGACATGCAGAACTTGTTGTTCCCAAAGTTTCATACCAATAGAATTTTGCAGTAGTATTTGAGCAAGGACTGATATTTCCTTTTTGCCATCCACCTTCAATCCACTCATTATTGGAGAATCCAATCCATATTGGATTAGCTATTGCATAACCACTTTGTACTGAATTGGCTGCATTGATATCAATTGTTCCGTAACCTCCTCTGTTACTGATAGTTTTACGGACATATGCATAACAGTGATTGTCAGGTACATCACATGTAGTTCCAGCAAAAGCATCTGGTGGCATTGAAGCAATAAACACAGTCAACAGAACTGCAATCACAGGTATTGCTAAAAGTTTAGAATTTGTTTTGATTGTCGTTGAAGTCATTTTTTTGTTTTTCATAATCATTGTTATTCCCATAATTAGAAATCATAAAAGACTTTAGTCAATCCAAATTGAGCTAATGTTCTTATAATAGGAATTTCTTAAAAATTAATTCTTATGATTCACTCTATCAAAATTTATTTTAACACTAAAAAATTATCTTGTTACGAAGCCATATGAGAGATGATTGACCATTTTTATGCATTTTCTAAACTGTTGATTACACAATACAATGTAGTGTTCTGATGTTTCAGTTAAAAAAAGAAAAAATTAGAAGATTTTTGATACTTCCATCTTTTTTGCAGCATACATTGTAAGCCAGTCTCCTACCTGATATCTGAAATCACCTTTTGAAAAGGCGACATGTATCTTCATACCGTTTGTCTTGTAGAGAGTACACTCACAAACATCACTTGCAAGTTTCATGACTCCATTGTCCAAAACGTCCCACTCACCAATTGGACCCCATGCCATGGTTACTACCGTATTCATGTTGCATTTGATGAGCTGTTTTCCTGTTGGACAGTTTTTGCCATTGTGGTCATTTGACAGTGACAAAAGAAATCCTTCATCACGAGCTTTTTCAAACTGAACTTTTCCTACTATTTCTTTGCAATTCATGTGGGAAGTTGTTATGATATGAATATAAGAATTAGATCAATTTGGATTGATCTAATTTTTATTAATACGTTAATTATTGTTAGTTTCAATGACAACAAAATACATCAAAATAGCATTGTTTGCTTCTTTGATTGTTGCAATGATTCTACCATTGAGTGGCATGAATACAGTAACAGCAGAAACACAAAAAGTAGATAGTACACAACTTTTTGAAGAATTTCTGAAATTAGCAAAACAAACAGAGATAATACAATCTCAAATAGACGTATTAGAACATGAAGATCGAAATTCATATGAGATAGATGTCCTAAATGCAAAATTAGTTAGAATACAAGAAAGCATGGGTGATTTACAGCAACAAAATATTGAAGCTGTAAAGATTAGTCCAGAAGAAATGCAATCTTTAGAAAATAGAGCAGACGCACTTCTTAAGAAACTAACTAATCCAAACTCCAAATACTACATCGATAGCACATCAACTGGATACTTCATCAATCAAATCGAAAGAAATGTTCACTTTACCTTTGAAGACAAGACACCTCAATTTACTGAGAATGCCTTAACTTCAATTCAGAAAACAGGTAAAATCTACAATCTTGACAATACACCATTTACAATGGGATTTGTAGAAAAGAACTCTCATTTCATAAATTGTTCATCCAGAGTGCTTGATTGTACCTATTTGATGGGAGGGCTTGCAATAAAAGAAGGCACTGAAACTTCATCTTATGGATTTTCAGCCAAACAAACAGACAATGACTTGGGATTTGTTACTGTTGCACATGGAGTAAACACTCTAGGTGCAAGTGTAAAACAATATCCAAGCAGAATTGTTGGAACAGTTGATATCATTACAAGTGAGGCAACTGGACAGTGTGACTGTGCTTTTGTAAAAGTACCCTCTGTAACTACAGTAAACAGAGTCTATACAGGACCTAGTCTAACTAACAACATAACATCGTATGCAACTACGGGAAATCCATCAGTAGGAACTTGGTTGCAAATGTCCGGCGTTGGCAGTGAGGTCAAAACTGGAACATATGCAGGATGGCATCCTACATACCAGAGAATGGCATCATACTATACATCTGTGGGTGGAGATAGTGGAGCACCAGTAACTACAATCGGTTCAGATGTGAAACTCTATGGAATGCACACTAGTAACGATTCAACATATAGTTACGCAACTCCATACAATACGATCAAAAATTCATTGTTTCTTCAATGACTTTTTTTATTTTTTTTATAACTTATTATTCTATCAACAATCAGTCCTATAATTATAATTAAAAGAGGGAAGAAAGAAGATTCCTGATAGAAAGGAATATCCAAAATATCACCTATAATAAATTCAGAATCATCCACCTGTGAATTTTTGTGTAATGTTGTATTAATCCAAACAAATAACGCGATTCCTCCAATGACTGCAAACTTTACTCCTTTTTTGAAAATTTTCTTTAAAAATCCACTGTTTGTATCCTCTTCTGATTTATTGGGAACAATCAACATGCCTGTCGGAATTCTAAAAAATCGATGTTCCTCTCCGTTTCTAGCAATTTTCTTATTTGTAATTTCAAGTAGGCCAATTGATTCCATCTTTTGCAAGTGATGAATCACCAAGCTTACCTTGAGGTCTAATTTTTTTACAATCTCATTTGTATACATTTCTTTATCAATTAACAATTTTATGATATCACGACTAGATTTGTTACTTAATAATTCACCAAGTAATTTTAATTTTTCATCCTCAGAAGAAAAAATCTTAATTTTATCAAAATTTTCATTATCTTCTTTGATTTTTTCCACTGACTGTTAGAAAACCTTTGACTAAATAAAATTATTGAGTCTCTTCAAAATCTTTTTCCTAAGTACAATTGGTTTGTCGCTTTCTAATTTATTTTTCAACCTGTAAAATTCCCTCTCATCTAATCCGATCTCTAATGCTTTATCCAAAGTCAAATTCTCAATTATTTTTCGTATTTTCTTTTGAAAATCAATATATTCCATAGTGTCATTCTTTGAAACTCCAAAAATCTCCGATTGTTCCAACTCGTTTGACTCCTTTCCAATATACCGTACAGAGTCTTGATTGATTGTCAGGTGTCTTCTCTTTAAAACCCCGAAATCCTCTTCTAGTTTTGACTCTTTGTGAGTGACATAGTCCTCCAAGACAGATTCCATGTTTTTCCAATAGAATTGAGGCTCTTTTCTAGAAAATTTTGACTTTTATTAGTTAGATTTGAATGAAATCAATTAGATTGATGATTCTGACCAAATTATACTTATCATGCGTAAATCAAGGACACACTTCATTTTTGGCTAGAATCCCACTAGACCCGCTCCTATTTTATCAATTCAATAATTTTGTTTGATAGATTATCTAATGCCCTTGAGATATCATTATCTCGTTTTGTTGCATTGATTCTGTAGCTGTTGATTTTTTTCATACGATCTTCAATCATTCTCTTCTGTTCATCATATCCAGAAGAGCCGAAGGATTTTCTTTCCTTTAGAGATGATGTAATTGTAGTAGATTGAATAATTTCCATTATCAAATTTGGATTAATTTTTGTTTCCTGAGCAATTTTTGAAATTTCTTTCATACTAAGTTTATTCATAGATTTGTTGGACTGATGTGCTATCTGTACTAAACCTCCTGCAATTTTATGAGTTGTTCGAAATGGAATTCCATTCTGAACTAATTTCTCTGCAATGTCAAGGGCAATAAGATAACTAGATTCTGCAGCCTTTTTCATTTCCTTTTCATTAACATGTAATGTAAGAAGAATTGATTTTAAAATCAATAATGCACTAATTGAAATTTTGGATGTTGACCAAATAGATGATTTGATTTGTTGCAGATCACGTCCATATCCTGAAGCTAGACCTTTGATTGTAGTTAGAATTGCAGTAAGATTTCCAATTACCTCTGCAGTTTTTCCTCTTGTTAATTCTAAGATATCAGGGTTTTTCTTTTGTGGCATTACGCTTGACGGAGATGTAAACTCGTCAGCTAATTCTATAAAGGAAAATTCAGAGGTAGACCAAATTACAAAATCTTCAGAAATTCTGCTGAGATTAGTCATCAGTATTGCTATCATTGCAACATATTCAGCAACAAAATCACGTGTGCTTGTTGCATCAAGTGAATTCTCAACAATTCCATCAAATCCCAACATCTTTGCAGTGCTATGTCGATTAATTGCAATACTAGTTCCACCGACAGGTCCTGCTCCTAGAGGACTCTGATTAACATGACTAAATGTGGCATAAAGACGATCAAAATCTCTAAACAATATATCTGCCTGAGCCAATAGATAGTGTGAAAACAAGCCTGCCTGAGCTTGTTGTAGATGGGTATAAAGAGGCATTATTGTTTTTTGATGATTTTTTGCCAAAGATACAAGTGCTTCAATTGTATCAAGTAAGCAATTACAAATAATGTTAATATCATCACGAATTTTCATTCGAATATCTAAAGTAACTTGATCATTTCGTGATCTTGCAGTGTGCATTTTTCCACCACTTGCCATACCTGCTTTTTTGATTACTAGAGTTTCAATTAATTCATGAATATCTTCGGCTCCAGATGAAGTATCAAATTTTTCATTTTTCAAAGATTCTAATACGGAAAGAATTTTTTTTGCATCATTTTTTGTAATGATTTTGTTTTCATATAACATAAGAGTGTGAGCTTGACTTCCAAGAATATCATAAAGTGCTATTTGAGAATCATCATTTATTGATGAAACATAATCTAAAGTAATATCACTCAAATCAGTACCAAGACGTGAACGATACATTACCTAAGGTTCTAGAATGGTTATATATAGCATCGACGCTTTTTCCGACATGAGTCTAGATATCAAACAACTTCGAGTAAAAATTTTCGATGAATTATCAAAGATTGTAGATCCTGAAATCAATACATCAATTACAGATTTAGAATTAATTGATGAAGTTGATATTAATAATAATAATGTCAAAGTGGATTTACATCTAACTAGTCCATTTTGTCCTGCAGTTTTTGGATTTAAAATCTGTCAAGATATTCACGATAATCTTTTGAAAGTAAATGGAATTGACGATGTTAAAGTGAATGTCTCAAATCACTTTATGGCAGAACAAATTAACAATCAAGTAAACAATAGTCCTAATCCAAAAAAGAATTAGCTTCTAAATCCTAACATATAGCCTCGGAGTAATTGAATTCCCATAGCTGGATCTACTCCTTTTGGGCATACTTGACTACAAGAACCTGCAAAATGACATCTCCAAATACCGTGAGAATCATCAATAATTTTTAGTCTGTTGTCTTTTCCTTTGTCCCTACTATCAGCAACATATCGATATGCTTGAGCTAATGCTTGAGGTCCTACAAATGAAGAATCAGTTGCCATTGTAGGACATGCAGAATTACACAATCCACATTTGATACAATTTGAGAATTGAATGTATTGTTCTAATTCTTCTGGAGATTGTAAGAATTCTTTTGTGTTAGTTGTAATCTCAGTATCATCACGAATAAGATATGGTTTTATTTTATGATGTGTATCAAATAGTCGTTCAAACTTAACTGCCAGATCACGAATGATTGGGAAGTTATTCATTGGTTCTACTGTTATAATATTTGAATTCAATTCACTGATTTTTGTAAAACATGCAAGTCTTGGTTTACCATTGATAATCATCCCACATGAACCACATGTGGCTTGTCTACAAGAATAACGAACTGCAACAGAATGATCAAAATGTTTCTTTACATCAAGAATTGCCTCTAATACAGTAGTCCATTTTTCATATTGAATTTGAAATTCCATGAATGTTTTGGCATTATCATGTTCAGGATTGTATCTTGCAATACGTAGAGTAATAGATTGTGATGAAGTAAGTTGTGTTGATGTGTTTTCTGTTAGGCTAGATGTTTGTGCCATTTACATCATCCCCGTATTTACCATTATTATTGTACGTGAACCATAGGCAATTAATGCAATCATGGCTGCAACACAACCGTATGATACTGCTTTTTCATATGTCTTACCTTGTTTTAATTCAAGTAAGATAACTCTTAATCCGTTAAACCCGTGAATAGATAATAAAATCAAGATTATTTCAAGCATGCCAGCATAAGGTAGGAATTTGTAGTTTGCAATCACGCTGTCATATTCCAGAGATTCTGCAAATCCTTGCGTAAGACGCATCAATATGTGAACTGCTACTAGGGCTACAGCCGCTAGGGCAGTTCCATAATGAATTTTCATGATAATGCTTTCTTTCATTTTATTCACCAAACATTACCGCTAATCCATACATCATTGCAATGGCAGCAAGTATTATTGCAGAATAGATACCCATTTTGTGTCTAATATTTTGTGATGCTGGAGTGTATGGATAATCAGGTCTTGCTGGTTTTCCTACACCAACTCCACCATGTCCAAGCATAACTCTAATTCCATTGACAGTGTGAAAAACACACATTCCAATTACTATCGCCAAAATAGCATGCCCTGCATTAGTTTGTGTTAATTCAAGAAATTCATTCCATCCAACCTGACCTTTTAAAATTGAACTGGTTTCATAAATATGACCTATAAAATATGCCAGCAATCCCAATCCACTTAATCGCATTAACAAATATGCAACTCGCTCAACACCGTATCTCCGAGGATTAATCATTCCTCTAATACCTTCTTTGTGTTCATCTTGGTTTGTCATCTAGTATTTCCTCTCTACTGGTTGGTATTTGGTAATTGTGACAGGGTGTGTTTTCATTATAGGTTCTTTTGGATCATAGTAAGCCAGAGTGTGATGCAAAAAATTTGCATCATCACGTTTTGGATAATCGGTTCTTGCATGTGCACCTCTTGATTCTTTTCTGTTAATAGCTCCAATCAGAACTATTTCTGCAACTCTAAACATTGAATCAAGTTCCATTACATTTGAAAAGTTGGTATTGTATTCTTTTGCTTTGTCATCGACGTGTTTCCAAGTTTGCTCTTTTAATTGACGGATTTTCTTTAGCCCTTCAACCATATTTTTTTCATTTCTGAAAACATATGCTTTATCATTCATAGTATCAGTTAATTCTTGTCTGATCTCATATGGATTAACATCGCCATTACCTCGAAAAATTCCATCGTAAATTCTCTTTTCCTCTGCTGCAACTAAATGATGGGGCCAAGGAGTTGGTGAAATACCTTTTTCAATATAATCAACTGCTAAATTACCAGTGATTTTTCCCCAAACTATACACTCGGAAGTAGAATTTGCACCAAGTCGATTTGAGCCATGAACACTATTACATGCAGCTTCTCCTGCAGCCCAAACACCTTGTAGTTCTGTGGCTCCATCAATATTAGTATGAATACCGCCCATCATATAATGTGCTACGGGTCTCACATCCAGTGGTTCTTGGGAAGGGTCTAATCCAGAAAATTTGATAGATATTTCTCTAATACCACCTAATTTTTCTTTGATTTTTTCATCACCAAGATGTCTCAAATCAAGTTTCATACAATCAACACCTGTTTCATGTTTGAATCCACGACCTTCACTCATTTCTGTCATCATAGATCTTGAAACAATATCACGTGGAGCTAATTCCATTTTTTCAGCAGCGTATTTTTTCATAAATCGTTCACCCTTGTTATTTAGAAGATATCCTCCTTCTCCCCTAGCACCTTCAGTGATCAATATTCCAGAAGGTAAAATTCCAGTCGGATGAAATTGTACAAATTCCATATCTTTTAGTGCCATACCTGCACGTAACGCCATATCCAAACCGTCAGGAGTTGAAGATAATGCATATGTTGAAAAACTATACAGTCTTCCAGCTCCACCAGTTGCAATAATCAAAGCTTTTCCTTTAATGGTGTAAAAATTACCAGAAGAAAGTTCAATTGCAGTAATTCCCATAAATCGTCTTCCGTCATGGATAATTGATGTTGCAAACCATTCATTGAGATATTCGATATTTTCATATTTTTGACAAGTGTCATACAAAGTTTGCATTAAAAAGAAACCTACTTTATCAGATGCATAAGTGGCTCTTGGAAAACTATAACCACCAAAGTTTCTTTGCCCTATTCTTCCATCTTTTCTTCTAGACCAAGGCATTCCCCAATGATCCAGTTGGTAAATTTCTTTTGGCATATCCACACAAAGTCTTTCAGCAACATCTTGGTCAGCAAGAAAATCACTTCCTTTCACAGTATCATAAATATGAGATTCGATTGCATCACCCTCATCTTCAAAAAGAACAGCCGCTGTTCCACCTTCTGCAGATACAGAATGTGAACGCATAACTTGAAGTTTTGAAACTATTCCAATCTTAATTTTTGGATTCTTTCTAGCAGCCTCTATTGCAGCTCTTAGACCTGCTAATCCAGAACCACATATTATCAAATCAAATTCAACAGATTCGACCATTTGTTAGACTGACTACCTAGAAAGCGGGTTAAATATGTAGTAATAGAGGCTTGCAACTCCGTAGCAGAACTCAACGCAAAAAAAATATTATATATCACTAGCGATATTATCAATTATGATTTCAGAGTGGTTTCAAAGAGTTGGAAGTTCAGTACCTAGAGGATTTTCAAGATATTTCATTTTAGAATTACTAAAAAAGAAAGCATACACTGGAAAAGAAATCATAGATTATGCAGTTGATCAGAGTAATGGAATATGGAAACCTTCACCTGGTTTGATTTATCCATTATTGGGAAGATTACTTGATGAGGGGCTAATTGAAGAAACCAAAGATGGAAAATATCAACTTACAAAAAAAGGAATAGAAACAGCAGAAGATGTTGATAGAATTAATGATATTGTTAGAAAACAATTAGATGTTCTTTTTAGACTAGGTAATGTTGGGAGATTTGTTGCAATGGATCTGTTAGAAAAGATGTATACAATAGGTTCAATTCTTAGCTCTAATTTTGCCAATATGACAAATGAAGAAACACAAAGGTATAGAAAATTCTTAGAGTCTGAACTAAAGAAAATAGATGTGAATAAAACAGCTAAAAAAGGAAAAGAAATCAAGATAGAATAGATTTTTTTGTCTTATTTTAGATATTTTTAAAATCATAAATAATTCGAGTTAAAAGTAAAGTCGTGAAAAATCTGAAAAGTATGTTAAAGGCAAATAAGCCTCTTGTTATTCCAGGAGTTTATGATGCAATAGGAGCAAAAATTGCAGAAAAAGTGGGATTTGAAGCCATGTTTCAAACAGGATATGGGACTTCGGCTACATTATTTGGAATGCCAGATTATGGGTTTATTGGAGCAACAGAAACTCTTGATAATGCAAGAAGAATTTGTCGTGCAGTTTCAGTACCAGTAATAGTTGATTCAGATACAGGTTACGGTAATGCGTTAAGTGTTTGGAAATTAGTAAGAGAATTAGAGGCTGCAGGAGCTTCTGGAATTTTTCTAGAAGACCAAAGATGGCCAAAAAGATGTGGACATATGAAAGGAAAAGAAGTCATAACACAGGAAGAATACACAGAGAAATTAGGTGCAGCAATTGATGCGAGACAAAGTAAAGATTTCATAATTGTTGCAAGGACGGATGCAAGAGCAACAGAAGGATTAGATATTGCAATAGAACGTGGGTTACAAAATAAAAAGACAGGTGCAGATGCTGTATTTATTGAAGCACCAAGATCATTAGATGAAATGAAGATAATTGGAAAGGCCATTAAAGCACCGCTTGTTGCAAATATGATTGAGGGAGGTGCAACTCCAATTAGTTCAGCAGAGATATTACATAAATTAGGATTTAAAATAATTCTATATCCACTTTCAGTATTGTTTGCCAACACTTTTGCAACGATGAATATTTTAAAAGAATTAAAGAAAACAGGAACAACTACAAAGTTTAAACAAAAAGTTGTAAATTTTGATCAGTTCAATGATCTGGTGGAACTGCCCAAATTCCAAAAATTAGAAAAGAAATACGGTTTTTCAAAAAGAGAATAAAATAAAAAATTTCAAGTAAAGTACAGTTATCAACTGTTTCTCTTTACTTCAATTTCTATTGTTGAAACGTTTCTGGTTCTACCGTCTTGTGACTCTAATGATTCGGAGCCTATTTTGATTTCTCCAATAGAGTATCCAGCATTTTCTGTTTTTCTTGCAATGATTTGAGCTACATCCACAGCACGACCGATGCTTAGACCTCTAGCTTTGATGTAGACGGAGGGTAAGTTTGCCAATTGAATTAGCGTTGATGTTACATATGCCATCAATGGTTTCTTACCAATGAATATGGTGTTTCTGGATTCGTTTGACATGAGAAATTCGGTATTTAACGATAATTTAAAGCTAAAAGAGGTTTTTTGACTTTAGAGAAAATTTTATGAAAAATATTGAACCGTTATTAACTAGATTTGGTGATTTTAATGGATAACTTGAAAAATATCAAAGAAATTTTAGATTTGGGAACTATTGAAGAAAAAATCAAAATCCTAGAATCTCTTTCTTCTACAGATAATATAGAAATCATACAAAAAATAATTTCAAAATTAGATGATGAAGATATTCAAGTAAGAGGAGAGGCATTTAGCTCACTAGTGTTAAATGAAAATAAAATTTCAGATTTATTGATAAACAGTTTAGGCTCTCAAAATAAGAATATTAGAGGATATGTATCTTTAGTGTTATCAAATAGAAATGACTCTAATGCCATACCAGAAATTATCAAGCTCACATATGATCAAAGTTCCATGGTAAGAGCTTGTGCATTAGGAGCATTAGGCCATCTCAAGGCAAATGAAGCAAAAGAAGTAATTTACAATTGTCTGTTTGATTCTAATTTAGAAGTTAGAAAGAGTGCATTACAGGCAATTATTGATCTTGGATATTCATTACCAGAAGATAGAATTAAAGAAATTTCTAAGGAAAGAGATTCCGAATTGGAGAGACTACTTGTTAATGTAAAAAGAGAAAGTGGACCGAAAGGGATTTGAACCCTCGATCTGATGCATGCCATGCACCCATCCTACCAGACTAGACGATCGGCCCAATAATCAGTAAACTGATCGAATAACGTTTTTCAAATTGGTTATTAACGTTTAGCGGTTAGAGAAAATACATGTCTAAAGTTAACACAAGATATTTAACCATAATTAGGATGGATGTAACGTTATGGTAGTAGATAACAAAGCAACCATCACATATGTTCAGTTACTTAAAGAAGATCTTGTAATTATTAGATTAGTGCCAAAAGATGGTCAAGTTCCAGAATATCAAGCTGGTCAATTTATCACATTAGGATTACCAAATCCTGTAGAAGGTGGAAAAATTGTTAGAAGAGCATACTCAATTGCATCACATCCAGAAAACAGAAAGTATGTTGAGCTTGTAATTAGATGGGTAAGAAAACCACTTCCAGGTAGATTAACCACACAATTATTCAATGCAAAAGAAAATGATGAGATTTTATGGTTAAAACCTACAGGTAGGGCGCTTTTGATAAATGAGACACTTCCAAACGGAGAAAAAGACAACAGACGAATTATTTGTATTGGTGGAGGAACTGGTCTTGCACCATTTGTAAGTTTTGCACAACATCTACATGATACAGGAGATAAAAGAGAGATCATTGTTCTTCATGGTGCAAGTTATGTTGATGAGCTAAGTTACAAGGAATTACTAACAGACTTGGAAAATGAAAGCAGAGCAAGAGGAAAAGATCAATGGAATTTCAGATATAGAGCAGCTATTAGTAGACCACAAGAATGGTTTAACAGATCGTGGTCAGGTCAGGTTGGAAGAGTTGAAACATTTCTTAGACCAAGAGATAATGGAATTTCACCATTAGAAGAATTGATTGGTGATAAAATCACTAAAGAAAACACGATGTTTTACGTTTGTGGTTGGCAAGGAACGATTGATGGTGTTATGGATTTCTTAAAACCAAAAGGTTTCGTTACAGAACATGATAAGCGTTCGGATGGAAGCTTTGAAGTAAAATACGAATCATACGGCTAATCAAGTTTTTAAAGAAATAAAATCTTCGAATAACTCTTACCTGTGGGGACGTAGGTTAGCTTGGTATACTGCCAGCCTCGGGTGCTGGAGATCATGGGTTCAAATCCCATCGTTCCCATATTTTGAGAAAGTCAATCATTGAAATATGACATTTTTTTAGTTAGTATAGTTGATAACTGCTCTATATCTAGCACATCTAAATCCTGTAACCAATGCACATGTTGAAATAATTAATGAATTAAAAAATAATGCAGATATTGTAAAAGTCATGCCTGTTGTTTTTAAATCAGGGGAAAAGGAAATCAACAGTAAAAGCTTTCCATTTAATTTTGAGATTAGGAAAAAAATGCTCACATCAATTTTTGGGAATTCTATTTTAGTTACGGATGATTATGCATTTTTTGCTCCTTTTAAAAAATACATGCCACCATTATTATCACCTAGATCTTGGGAATTACGAAAGCAAATACTCAGAGGAGTACAAGGTGATTTCTTTTCATACACAGGTGACAAGGCAGAAGGATATATGCTCAAAATATACAGATTAAAACCCAAAGTAGGACAAAGAAAGACATTATCTGCAGCAGCTGTAAAAGAAAGTCTCTATGATTCAGCATTAGGAAGAGAATCAAATTGGAAAAACGATGTTCCAGAAAGTGTTAGGAGAATTATTGAAGAGAATTGGGACATAATTAAGAAATTTTCAGGTTCGGAAGATAAAACAACTCGAATTTTGGGAATGAAATTTCCAAAAGAGGGATGGTCTAAGTAAAATTATCAGAAAACTGACATTTTTAGAAAAATAGAGATTAAGATATTAAAAATAAAGATTAGAATAGAAAAAATAAAACAAGCTTCAAAAGATTATTTCTTTTTTGAAGCCTTTTTGGTTGTTGTCTTTTTAGCTGCTGCTTTTTTCTTTGCTGCCATAATTGAAACGATGATTTACTAGAATTTCTACAGGTGAAATTAAAAAAATTACACAAAATGGGTGATGTTCGGAATACAATTTTAAAACATTTTAAAAAAGAAAAAATGATCACAGATCAAAATCAGATCCATATTTTTAGCATTTTTATCTTCAATTTTTTATTGTCTCCAGATTATTGAAATAATCAAATCAAAGTTCATATGAAAATTTGAATAATTCAAAAACGTCTTCAAATTTTAGTATTTTTATCAAATACAATAATCAGAATTATGTACTAATTCAAGGTTTTAGAGAAAATATCAAAAAACAGGAGTTTCCAGAATAGATTAATTACTGATATGGTGGATATTTTTTATGGGTCTGCCTCTTTCAAAATATGTTTGGTTTGATGGAAAATTTGTGACATTAGACAAGGCCAATGTGCCGATCACAACACATGCGATTCACTATGGGACATCAGTTTTTGAAGGAATACGTGCATATTGGAATGGAAAAAATCTTTTTGTCTTTAGATTGGATGATCATGTTAAACGATTTAGAAGATCAGGGCAATTTTATAATATTTCACTTAATTTTTCAGATAAAATTATCAGTAATGCAATAATTGAAATTTGTAAAAAAAATAAAATAAAAAAATCGTGTTATATTAGACCTTTTTATTTTGTTGGAGATTACGGAATAAATCTACATGTAACAGAAAAGGCACCAACCAATGTTGCAATTTTTACATTTCCGTTTGGCGATTTATTTAACAAAAATGGAATTACGGCAGGTGTTGTATCATGGAGAAAATTCTCAGACATGTCAACACCTCCACAAGCAAAGATGGGGGGTAATTATCTTAATTCAATTATAGCAACACAAGAAGCAAAGAGAAATGGATTTGATGAAGCAATTCTATTAGATCATAATGGAAATGTGAGTGAAGCACCAGGTGAAAACATTTTCATTGTAAGAGAAGGTCAATTAATTACGCCACCATTATCATCTTCGGCTTTAAATGGAATTACACGTGATGCTATTATAAAAATTGCAAAGGATTTTGACATAGATGTGACAGAAACTGAAATTGCAAGAAGTGAATTGACTATTTCTGATGAAATTTTTCTTACTGGTACTGCAGCTGAAATTACACCAATAATTTTGATGGATGATAAAAAAATTGGAGATGGTAAGCCTGGAGATATTACCAAAAAAATTATGGATGCATATACAGACATAGTAATGAACAAAAACAAGGATTATTCTCATTGGTTAACTACGGTGTATTAGATGAAAATTGTTCAAATCGGTACTGGTGGGTGGGGTAAAAATCACACTAGAATACTATCACAGATGGGTGTCCTCTCTGCAGTTTGTGATGTAAATGCTGAAAGAAGTAAAGAATATGGCAAAAAATATTCGGTAAATCATTATAGTTCATTAGATGATTTGATCAGGTCTGAAGAATTTGATGGAGCCTTTGTTGTAACGCCGACCTCAACTCATACAGAAATTGCTACAAAATTGCTTGAGGCAAAAAAACATGTATTTGTAGAAAAACCAATGACATACAAATCAGAAGACGGTCAAAGAATTGCAGAATTGGCAGAAAAAAACAAAGTGATACTAACATGTGGATATATTGAACGTTTTAATCCTGCAGTAGATATTGTGAAAAAATTTGTTAAGGAAAAGAAGTTTGGGGAATTGGTAATGCTTGAATTTCATCGAGAAAATAGGATGCCCCTTCATATCAAAGATGTTGGAATAATTTATGATACTTCTGTACATGACATTGATACTGCAAATTGGCTCTTTAATGATATGCCTCAGGTGGTTTTTGCAAGATCAGGTAGAATAAATCATGAGCATGAAGATTTTGCAAGCATAATGCTCGGATACAAAAATGATAAAGTAGCGATTATTTCGTCAAATTGGATTACACCAAAGAGAGTTAGGACATTTACTGCAGTTTGTACGGATGCCGTAATCACATCAGATTTTATTTCACAGGAAGTAAAAGTGGAGAGAAAAGAAGAAACTGAAATTCCACGTAATGAAAAACAAGAGCCGTTACTATTAGAGATTCAAAGTTTCTTGGGAGCTATAGAAGGAAAAAATGATCTAGTTGTAAAATCACAACAGGCAGTAAATGTAACAAAAATAGCAGAAGCTGCACTTTTATCTAGCCAAAAAGGGATACCAATCTATCTGGATTTAAAATGAACAAAACAATGATGGATATTTTGGCATGTCCTATAGACAAAAATCATCCTTTGGAATTATATGAAATTAAAGAAAAAAACAGTGTTGTTTCAGAAGGTGCATTATTTTGTTCCAAATGCTCTAGGTTTTATCCCATAATCGAGGAAATACCAATAATGTTACCAGATGAATTAAGAAACAAGGAACAAGAGATAGAATTTCTCACAAGCAACAAGAAAAACTTGCCTGAAAAAATTATTAGCATGGCAAACCCATGGCATTTGTGATATAATTGGTCACTAATTTCATTTCAGAAAAAGCAAAAATTGGTGACAATGTAAAGATTTGGCATTTTTCATATATTGGAGATAATGTAGAAATTGGGAACAACGTAAAGATTGGTTCGCTTGTACATATTGATTATAATGTAAAAATTGGAGAGAATACAAAGATAGAAGGACAAGCATACATCCCACCACTCTCAAGAATTGGAAAAAATGTATTCATAGGACCTGCAGCTGTGCTGACAAACGATCCATATCCAATGTGTGATAAAATGATTGGAGTTACCATAGAAGATAATGCAGTGATTGGAGCACGAGCTGTTATCAAAGCAGGGGTAACCATTGGAAAAAACAGTGTTGTTGCAATGGGTGCAGTAGTAACAAGAGATGTTCCAGAAGATTCTGTAGTGATTGGATCTCCTGCTACAATAAGATACACACGTAAAGAATATGATAAAAAGCAGAGACAGTGGATTGAAAGTTAGGATTTTATCTCTTTTTTAAATATCCAGTTTTTTAATTTCGACAATACCAAAATCCAAACTAATACTAGAATTATTGCAATAATTGCTTTAAGTGTAGAAGTTAATAATAAATCAAAATTGCCATAACCAGAGATAGAAAAAGGACCCAAAAGGGTCACAAGGATTCCTCCTCCAGCAAGAATCAAAACCCACATTACAAACAGAAATCCAAAAAGCCCTATCTTCAAATTGACACTCTCATCATAAATGCAGTAATTATTGCAAGTATTCCTGAAAAAATTGCTAGTTTGAAAATTGCATATCCAACTTGTTTTTCAGATAATGGTCCACCTGCAAGAATTAATCTTACAAGTGTTACAGGTGCAGTTTTATCATTAGTTGCTTTTAGTTTGAAATCTTCAGTATGCTCTACAGGCTTTCCTTTGATTTGCCTGTGCTCTACAATTCGTTTCATGCTTGAGAGAAACAAAAATGAGTTAATTATAGCTGGTAAAAGTGCAACAGCTGCAATAATTTCCACATGGCCCACAATTGCAATTGTGCCATACATAGCACCCAAAGTCAAAGCACCAGAATCTCCGGGAAATATCTTGCTTGGAATTTTATGGTATTTGTAAAATGCCAATGAAACGAATCCTAACGGTAAACTGATTATTGCTATTTCATAGTTTTGTAAAATAAATAATGCAGTACTCAATGAAAAACTTGCAATTATCATAAAACCACTTGCTACCCCATTTAGCACATCAATAGAATTAATGGTATTACCTGTAATTGGAATCATGAAAATTATGAGTCCAAGATAAAGAGCGGGTATTTGGACGGTACCAAATAAAGGAAATGAGAGATCAGAGTCATATGTACCAAGGAAAATTATCGGTGCTGAGGCAATGACTAGAGCAACTGGTTTAAACCATCCACCCATAACTTTTCTATCATCTACATAACCAATTACAAATGCAATGAAGCTAGTAATCATTATTGCAAGAATTTCATTGATCTGGAAAAATCCATACAAAACAAGTTCAGATGCAATAATTCCAGCAATAATTGAAGGACCACCTGGTCTTACTACCATTACATGATCTTTTTTGTTCATGTCTTTGACTGCAAGATTTCTTTTTTGCAGAAATTTGATTAGAGGTGGAGTAATTACATATACTGTAAAAAATGCAACAACGCATGAAACTATTGCAGGTATTATCAATTCAGTCAATTATCTAACCTTACGTAACTCTGACTTTATGTTATCTGCAATGGTTGAACCAATTTTATCTATTTCTGCTAATTTATTCACTGGAATTTTTGCTAAATCATCAAGGGTTTTAATTCCATGTTTATAGAGCACTCTTGCCCTTATTCGTCCAATTCCCTTTACTTTAACTAAATCTAACAACTCCTCTCTAATACCATATACAATTCGTCTTCGTAGATTCTCTAATTCATCAAGTAGATCTGCACGCTCAACATGTTTTGAAATTTCTCTAAGGCAATAAGATAACCAATCCGCAGTCTCAACCATTCTATGCATATCGCCAGACTCGATTCCAAGATTATCAGAAAGGGTCAATTCAGAGGATTCAGTAATCCAAGACTGCAAAGCAAGTAAACTTCGAGAGCAGTCATATTCAGATATTGGTGCTAAAAGCTCAGAAGAATTATTCTCTATCATCAAACTTGCAGTTTCATAGTCTTTTTGTCTAAGTGAGAATTTGGGGAAAAATTCCTCACAGTTTGAAATCAAGTGTAAAAATCCGAAAGTGTGTTTTCTTTCTTTTGATATATTTTCAATTGCATCTCTAAAGTAAGTTGCTGTAAGTGGATCAATGTATAGCATTGAGGTCTTTTTTCCAAATTCTGTTGCAGCGTATCTTTCACCTTTTTTAATAATTAAAAATGCGTTTGTAAGGAATCGTAAGGAAATATCAATTGCAAATTTTATTGTTGCTTTTCTTGATTGTAACCCACCTAATGTTTGCAAAAAGAAATCCAAAATGTCTTCTTTTTTAATTCCAGGACTTGTTACAATTACACTCAACACATGAGTTCTCAATGATTTATCATCTATAATTTTTGATGTAATTGGTTCAGGTTCTCCATGGATATAGTATTCCATTAGATCCTCACTATTTCCGTTTCCAACAATAATTGATTCTCCGTAATTATCATATTGTGGTCTTCCAGCTCTACCGCAAAGTTGTTTATACTCCAAAATACTAATTGGTCTGTTTCCACCAACTTTAGCATTGTATCTATTGATATTTGATATGACAACTCTTCGTGCAGGAAGATTTACACCAGCAGCTAAAGTTGGTGTGGAAGATAATAATTTGATCGTTCCTTTACGAAATTCAGTTTCTATCGTTTGTCTGCAATTCTGATTTAGTCCAGCATGATGAAATGCAACACCTTTTTTTATTAATGTTGCAAGAGTCTTTACCAATTCAGTATGTTCATTATTTGATAAAATTTTTTTTGAAATCTTTTCTAGTTCTTCTGATTCTTTTTTTTCTAAAAATTGTGAAATAATATCAGCTGCCTTTGTTGCAAGCGCTTTTGAACGAGTTCTAGTTTCTGCAAAGACTAAGGATTGGCCTCCGTCTTTAACGGATTGCACACCCAAATCAATAGGAATTCCACGAATGCTAGCCTCAACTTCAAATTTTTTGCCATCACTCATAGTTACTGCTCCTGCATCATATACGCCCTCAGAAAGAGGTACAGGTCTCCAGTCATTTTTTATCAAGATACAATCAAGCCAGTTTGCAATCTCATCAGAATTTGTTATTGTTGCACTAAGACCTACAATCTGCGGTTTAGATACCAACAGTTTTAGTTTTGTTAAGATCATCTCTAATGTTGGCCCTCTACTTTCATCACCAATAAGATGAATTTCATCTACAATGACCAACCCAATATCGTCAACCCATTCAGCACCATGTCTGATTATAGAGTCCATCTTCTCATTTGTTAAAATTAGCACATTATTTTTTTCAAGATTTTTTTCAATATTTTCAAAATCTCCAGTTGAAATACCTACTTTGATTTTTTTTCCTAACTCAACTTTTTCCAGTTTTTTAAATTCTGTAAATTTTTCAGCAGCTAATGCCCTTAGTGGACTAAGATAGATAACCTTGCCATTATTTTTTGAAAGATAACTAATCGTTGCAAGTATTGCTGTAAGAGTTTTTCCACTTGCAGTAGGTGCAGAAACTAGTATACTTTTTCCATCAAGTAGTCCAGCATCAATACAATCAGCTTGAGGAGGATATAATTTGGAAAAGCCTTCAGACAATAGAAAATCGATTGCAGGTTTAAGAAGATCTAGTTTTTCTATTTTCATACTCGGTTATAATGACCGGGTTTTGATTCATAAATAGATGCTTCGCGAAGCATTCTTCGGACATAGTTTCGCGCTTCTTCTTCAGTGAATTTTTCTGTCTTTTCCAGTTCTTTTACAAATGCTCTTTCTTCAACTGCAACTTTATTGTCACCTTCCATTGATTTTAGAACATCCATGAATAGTTGCATCTTTGATACTTCACTTCTTGGTCTTCCTTGCAAAACCCCAAGATCTACTTTACCAGTATTGACATCAACACCTGCATCCTGAAGCATGCTTTGAATCAAAAATATTGCTCGCTCTGCATCTTCTTCTTCCACTTTGTCTTTCATGAGCAATCTTGCTCTGGCAGTTGAAAGTCGAATAATACCTTCCAGTTGTCTAGGAGTGACTGTAATCATTTCTTCAGACTCTACATTTCTCATTTGGAGATAGTATTCCAAAATCTTTTCTTCTGCTTCTTTTGTCAAATCAGGGCTAGATCTTTTTGCATATGAAAGATATTTTGTTAGAGTATCCACGTCAATTACAGAACGTTTGTCAGTTCCCTGAGGAGTATGCAATTCAATGATGTGTCTTGCAATTTTTTCATCTTTTTCCCTTCCCGGAATATCACGTACTACAAAAATCAAGTCAAATCTAGTCAATAATGGAATTGGCAAATTTACATTTTCGGTGATATTTTTGAATGGATCATATTTTCCATACATTGGGTTTGCAGCAGCTAAAATCGATGTCCTTGCATTTAGTGTGGCAACAATACCACCTTTTGCAATACTTGCAGATTGCTGTTCCATAACTTCATGCAGTGCACTTCTATCTTCTGGTTTCATCTTATCAAACTCATCAATACACACAAGACCCTGATCACCAAGAACTACAGCACCTGCCTCTAACATCATGATTCCTGTTTTATCACGAACTACAGCTGCTGTAAGTCCTGCTGCAGTTGAACCTCTACCTGATGTGTATAGTCCTCTTGGTGCTATTCTTGCACAAAATTTTAACATCTCACTTTTTGCAGTACCAGGATCACCAACAAGAAATACGTTAATGTCACCTCTAATCTTACTTCCATCGCCAAGCAATCTTTGAGTTGAACCTACAATCAATAACAAAATAGCTTCTTTGATTAAAGATTGTCCTTGTATGTGTGGTGCAAAAGAATCAATTAATCTCTGATAAACGTTAGGACTTTGGGAAAGTGTTTTTATCATCTTTTCATCTTCTGGGGAGATTTCTTCTCTTTCTATTTTACGTGAAGTCTTAGAACCTCTTCCTCCCAAAAATTCAATGTTATTTCCTTCAATTCGTAATCTGTATAATCCACTATGCCCTCTAGTTATTCCTGCGATTGATTCTTGCTCTACTCTTACTATTCCTGTAAGAATTATTCTATCACCTGGCCTTGCATTATCTACAAGATCCTGCCTAATTGTTACATCGATATAGTGAGGTAATTGACCTGGTGGAAGGTCTTCAGGAAGTTCCTGCAATCTAAGGATTTGAAAGTCTATGAATTTACTGGCTTCAGGTTTTAATTCAAAATCTCTGTGCTTGCAACTTGGATTGTCACATACTACTGGAATTTTTACATCCATTCCCTTTAGCTGAATTACTTTGGTTTGATGTTCATCAGGACAGACAAATACAAGTTCTTTTGCTAGTGGTTTTACTTCTGATGCTCTAACTACCATACCTGAAACACTGGTAATATTTCCAATAGTTTCAGCATTAATTTGTCTTAGACTTCTTTGAAGTGGGTAATTTACCAGTCTTACACGAACTTCATCTTTTATTTTTTCTGCATAATCAGGAAATCTTGTTTGAAGTGCTTCTTTGATTGCCCTTGAAAATGCATTTAGAATTCTATCAGGATCTGTTGAGAAAATAATTTCTATTTCAGGTTCTACTACAAGATCATTATAATCGACAATGATAAATTTTGCACTCTTGGGCATCATCTCATCGATTTGCTCGACATACTTGTAACTGCCAAACTTGTCTTTAAATCGGGTTAGAAACTCCTTTACTTTGTCAGACAATGCAGATTCAGTAAAAGTACTAGTTTGAACTTTGCTCATTTAAATCTCCTCTGACTTGTTTTTCAAATTCTATACTGTTATCATAAATTGTTTTAAAGAAAATATTTTCTTCAACTGTTAGCTTGCCATATAATTCAGAATTGAGTTTTGTCGAGTCTGCAAGCTTTACAAGTTTTCCTCTTCTCATTCTAAATAATTCTAGCATAATGCTTTCTACGTGATTAAAGTCATCACGATTCAAATTTTTCATTGATTCTTTTAGTTTGATGTAAAAGTGAGGATCAAGGGTAGACATTTGGTATTCGCCAACCATCTTTTCTTTTGATAATGCTTGTTTTAGCTCAGTAATCATGTCAGGAGTTTCAAGTGTTGCAAGTTTGTTTTGGGATAGAATTTTTCCTATCCATTGAGGCAGATTCAATACCTCGCCTTGGGTGCCATTAATTTTCAGGCCTGCCACATTGAATTTAATATCATGGTTTATGATAACTTTGGCATCCTTTAGGCCATATCCAATAGAGTGTAATTTTTCTATCTTATCAATTTCCATCTTAAGATCACTATTCCTCCATAAGATCCTGATGTAATGGATCGATCAATTCTGTTCACTATTTTGTTAGATCAATTGATCCTATTAATTTCGATTTATTAGTGGGAGATAGACTAGGAGATCACATGTTATCAACAGGCATGTGGGTAGAAAAATACCGCCCATCAAAGCTTTCAGAGATTGTAAATCAAACAGAAATTATCGGTAGCCTAGAAGCACTAATCAAAGACCCAACTGACATGCCACACTTGATGTTTTCTGGCTCTGCAGGAGTTGGCAAGACAACTACTGCTTTGTGCATAGCCAGGCAGATTCTTGGTGAATATTCTAAAGACTATACCCTTGAGCTAAATGCGTCAGACGAAAGAGGCATAGGCATGGTCAGAGAAAAAGTAAAGAAATTTTCAAGATATGCAGGAATGGTAGAGGTTCCATTTAAGATAATTATTTTAGATGAGGCAGATGAGATGACCTCTGATGCACAAACTGCACTCAGACGAATAATAGAAGACACTGCAAAATACTGCAGATTCATCCTAATTGCAAATAATATCTCAAAAATTATTGAGCCTATTCAAAGCAGATGTGCTACCTTCAAGTTTACATCGATTCCTGAGGAAGACATGATCAATCATCTAGAAAACATAGCCAAAAAAGAGAAAGTAAAAACTGACAAAAAAGGGCTAAAGGCAATTTATGATTATTCGGAAGGTGACCTTAGACATGCCATTAATCTGATGCAGGCAACTGCAAGTATAGGAGATATTTCAGAAGACAATGTAAAAGCATCAGCTGGACTGACAAAAACTAGTGATGTTGACGGTGTTCTAAAAATGGCACTGTCTGGAAAAATAATAGATGCTAGAGAAAAAATGATCGAATTGATCAAAGTTTATGGAATGTCAGAATCAGATTTTCTAAAGTATCTAAATTCTGCAGTGTTCAAAACAAAACATGAAAAGTTATCAGATATTTTAGAAGTAATTGCAAAATATGATTATAGAATTTTAGTTGGTGCAAACCCTGAGATTCAGCTATCAGCTTTACTAGCTGAATTAGGCAAATTAGAAAAATAAAAACGCAGAGAGAGGGATTTGAACCCCCGGGTGCTTGCGCACACAGGCTCTCAAGGCCCGCGCCCTACCGAGCTAGGCGACCTCTGCAAAAAATGATGGATAACAGTGATTAAAATTTGTTGAGGATGGACAAACAAAATTTGTAAAAAGAAGAAAAAGGAAATTAATTCTTAATCGTGTGCGTGTGGATTACCACTACTGACCATTTTGACGAAGGTACCGGCTGCTTTCTCATGCCATTCTAGGTTTGCTGGTTCAATTCGAATAGCTCCTGTAGGACATATTTCCTGACAAGCCATACAAACAGTACAATCATGTTCTCTGATTGGTTGTGATTTGTCAGTATAGTCTAATCGTTCGTCTTGTTCAGTTTTTCCATTTCCCTCAAATGTTTTACCAACTACATCTTTAGATGGAATATCTTGTTCAGTTCTATACCACTGGAATGTTTGAACTGGACATACACTCATGCATGATCCAGCTGCAATACAAGAATCCCAATCAACTGCGACTGTTGTGCCATGAATACCAAGAGGAACTTGTTTTTCTCCTCTTTCTTCATATGCTGCTTTTACATCTTCATTTGAGAATGCTGCACCTTCTGGATTACCTTGACCCCAAATCCAATGGAAATTCTCACCATTGCCATGGCTAGTTTTTCCGACTGGTTTTTTGTCGTGAAAATAATCTTCTGGTATTACTAATTCGACCATGAGCAAATATTATTGGAATATTATTTAAATCTAGACAAAATTAGTTATGACTAATTTATAATAAATCATAATTCACAGTCATTTTTTAGCTAGAAGGGTAATAACTATAATAAATAAAATGAAAAGAAAATAATCCTAATTGTGGGATGGCAGTACTAATTATTTACAAAAGTTCCTTTTGCTTTATCATGTGCTTCCAAGTTTGATTGATCAACTTTGATAGCTTGTGGAGGACAAACTGAAACGCATGCCATACACCATATGCAATCATGTTCTCTGATTGGATCTGCTTTGTCGGTGAAATCTTTTCGTTCTTCTTTAACAGAACTTCCAGTTCCCGCAAAAGTTGTATTTGTTGCTTCAGTGTTTGGAATGTCTTTTTCAGTTCTGTACCATTGAAATACTTGAACTGGACATGCTTCAATACACGCACCATCTGCAACACAAGAATCCCAGTCAACTGCAACCATTGTACCGCTAACACCTAGTGGAACTTGTTTTTCTCCACGAGTTGTGTAAGCTGCTACAACTTCGGCATCTGCAAATACTTCGGCTTGTGAACCATCAGTGTTTTTTGTTTTACCTGGACCCCAAACCCAGTGAAAGTGTTCACCGTCTGAGTGACTAATTTTTCCAATTGGTTTCAAACCTTCTGGGAAATTTTCTGCTATTGGCATAAACCAACTTTTGTTCAGATATTATTTAAAGCTAGACAAAATTAGTCAGGACTAAACTTAACTAGAATAAAAGATCTGTGCTCAAATTCTAATTTAAATTTCCTTACGTTCATATCGTTTGAAGATCAAATACAACAAATGGATATTATCAAGTTTGATGTTTACAGAGGACCAAACATCGGGATTTACATTAACACAAATGATGATTTTGTTTTGCTTCCTATGGGTTTTGCCCAAACCAAAGCGGAAAAACTTGGAGAGTATCTGAAGGCTCAAGTTGTGTATTCTTCTGTTGCAAACACTCGCCTTTTAGGAGCATTGATGGTCATGAATAACAATGGAATTTTGCTTCCAAAGACTGCATACATGGACGAATATGAATTTCTAAAAAAAGAGACCAAGATGGAAATCGGAGTATTGGATTCAAAATACACCGCACTTGGAAATGTAATTTGTGCAAATGATAAAGGAGCTATTGTATCACCTTGGTTATCAAAAGAAGACTGCCAGACAATAGAGCAAGTATTAGGAGTGGAAGTTTTACAGAAAAGAATTGCAGGATTTAATCAAACGGGTGCAGTGATGGTTGCAAACAATTCAGGGGCTGCAATACACCCAGAAGCTGACGAAGAAGACATGAAGATGTTTGCAAATGTAATGGGTGTAAAAATAGAGCAAACTACCATCAATAATGGCATACCATATGTCATGTCTGGAATCTTGGTAAATAACCATGCAGTAGTGGTTGGGTCCATGACTAGTGGTCCTGAAATTATGATGTTAACTAGGGCTTTTCTAAATTAAGAATCGATCGTGGATCATCTGTAAGATTTTCAATCTCAATTTGTGATTCAATTCCATCTTGCATGTTTCTTAGTACAACTTTGCTCTGCTCTAGTTCTTTTGGAGCTACGATAATACAATATTTTGATTCTGATGCTTGTTCGATTTGTTTTTTTAGATTCTTTCCAGACAGATCAACATCGGTTGGAATATTATTTAGTCTAAGTAAAGATGCAATGCTCATTGCAACTTTTTGCATCTCTTCATTAATGTATAAAACTGAAACTCTAGTTTGTTTTGTTTCTGGAATTATTCCCTGCTCTTGCATTGTAAGTATGATTCTCTCTACTCCTCCTGCAACACCTGTAGCTCCAATGTCTTCTCGTCCAAATGCTTTTGTCAGTGAATCATATCGTCCTCCACCAGCTAAAGCACCAAGAGTTGAATTTTTGTCAAATACTTCAAAGACCATTCCGGAATAGTAATCCAGTCCTCTAACTATGCCAAAATTTATGCGCGTATTTACAACTCCTCTATTTTCTAACGAGTCTATTAGTTGCTTTAGATCATCCCATGATTGTAATTTTGATGTATCAAGTTTTGATTCTACTTCTGATATGGTTCCTTTGATTTGTGAAAACTCTAGAATTTTTTCTAGTTTATTGATGTCATACTTGTCTTTGAATTCAGATATGATTTCTTGCTTTGATTTTTTTTGTATTTTATCAATTGCCCTTAGCATATCTCCAACTAGACGTGGATCCTTTGAATCAAATGTTTGGACGATAAACGACTCTACTAGATTTCTGTGGTTGATGTCAATTGTGATGTCTTTGAGCAGTAAGGAATCAAATAATCTAGACGTTAATTCAATGATTTCAGCTTCTGATTCTAGTCCTGGTTTTCCATAAATCTCTACATCCCACTGGTGAAAGTAGCGATATCGTCCCTTTTGTGGCTCATCATATCGAAATACTCCGCCAAATGCAGATATTTTTGCCGGCAGCCTCATTGATTTTTGTGCAGTTGCATATCTTGTCAGTCCTACGGTAAAATCAAATCGTAGTGCTACTTCTCTGTCTCCTTTGTCTTTGAAATAGTAAATTTCATCTCTAATTGCAGGCCCTGACTTTGTCTCTAATACAGATAATAGTTCAATTGGAGACGGATCCATAAATGAGAACCCGTATAGATTTGATAATTTTTTAAAATGATACCTGATATGCTCAATGTTTGCGTTTTCTTTTTCTTCAAAGTCTTTCATTCCACGCGGTAATTCCAAGATGATTAGATGTTGAATGGTTGTGATTTAGATATTTCTGTGATAACTATGCAGAACTAGGCAGTTTTTGAAAATAGGTGGATTTGATGTTGACCTAGAGTCAGCTATTTGTTGTACAGATCTAGTAAATGAATCCATATTGTAATAGAATAATGGTGTTAGAACAAGAAAAGAAGGGAGGACCACATTCTAAAGATGAGCATGAAAAGCGCCAAAAAGAAGTCTTTAGGCTCCATTTTAAGTTGGGATAGTCTACAATAAAGATTGCAGATTTGATGTTAGAAGACGTGTTGAAAATCGGAATAGATAGAAGAGAGTTTTACAGATTAAAAAAAGAAATTAGAAAATAATAAGATAATTACACTTAGAAAAAAGACGTTAGAAAAATTATTGAAAAAATAATCTCTCTTTATTTCAGTAGCAATGTTCTATTCTGGAATAAAGAGCAAACGCTATAATTTTTTGTCAGTTTCAACTCATTTGTACTAGAATCTATCAAATCTCTAATGTAATCTAAATAGGGGATCTTTGAAATGCGCCTACTCTCTAGAAGTAAATGGTGGTTATCTAGTTTCAATATTCTTTATTCTATGTATTCAAATTGCATATGCAGTATATTGTCAGTAGGCATATGTGTGATATTTTTGAACCCCCCGTTACGAAGAAAGGTAGAATAACATAAACCCAAAAACCCTGAACCTTTTTCACCCATATTGTGTTGTATAACATAATTGTAAGTATCTCCTAAAACATTATGATGAAATCTAAAATTAGATGATTTCAACCATGATTCAAAACAATTTATGTATGAATTAGTATTTAGTTCTTGTCTAAGCATAAGGATCATATCGTCAATATCACATTTTTTAATTTCTTCAAAACTTTTCTGTATTTCATCGTAGGAAAGTTTTGTTATCATCTTATACAAAAATGGTTTTGGTAATGGAAAGAAACCTGCAGAACTTGCATATGCGTGCCACTCTATAAAATTAATCAAAATTTCTTCGACGAGTTTATTCAATGTAGTGACTTTGTTACGTGAAATACATTCTATTTGATTAAGAGCATCTTCATCAATTCTAAAAGTGATGGTTCTTTTTACCATACTACTCCCTCATAGATGGAATAAATCAATCCACATTTTGCATGAATTTTCTTGCACATATCATATATTATTACAGTAACGAAATATCAATACGATTCAAAAAAAGAATATAAAAATTAAGAAAAAACAGTAAAAAACAAACAGATGTTGAGGGATTATCCAAGTATGCGTCCTTGTAGTGATTCGTCCAGATTTTTAGGCAAAATAAAGTAAAACATAGCTCCCTTACCTTCCTCGCTTTCAACCCATATCTTTCCACCAAATCCCGATACAATTCCTTTGCATATGGAAAGACCTAAACCACTTCCACCGTGTTTTCTTTTTATTGACGTATCTACTTGATAAAAATTTGTAAAAAGTTTCTTTTGATGTTCCTTGGAAATTCCAATCCCATTATCTTTGACAAAAAACAAAATATGATTATCATTTTTTTTAGCGCCGATTTCAATTATCCCTGTATTTTTTGGTACAAAGTCTATTGCATTTGTGACAAGGTTTGTAAATACTTCGTACAATTTTTCGCTGTCAGATATTATTCTAAAATCGTTATCGAGTGAAATTATCAGTTGAATTTGTTTTTCCTTAATAATGTTAAAAAAATCTAATTTGATTTTATTTAAAAATTCTTGGATTGAAAAATCTTCTTTAACATAAGTTATCTTTCCAATTTGAATTTTTTGAGCCAAAAGTAAATTCTGAATTAATTTTTCCAATATTTTAGAATTTGTATATATTTTATTGATCATATTTTGTTGTTCTGTATCCAATTTTTCTTGTTCTTTTAACATCTCACAATATCCCTGTATTGGAAACAACGGAGTTTTAAGTTCATGTGTAATCATTGCTAAAAATTGTTCTTTTTCAACATCTGCTTGATTTAGATCATTCATCTGTTCTTTAATGATCTCGTTTTGTTGTTGAACATTGACTGTGAGTTTTTTCAAATTATCTGTCATAGTGTTAAGAGTGTTTGAAACCTCTCTTATTTCTACAGCAGTATCTTTGGTTGTTTCAAATTTTGTACTGAGATCTCCATCTGAAATTTTCATTGAATATTCTTTAAGCAATTGCAATGGTCTGACCAGCCTATTTGAAAGAAGAACACTTATCAAAACAAAAAGTATTATCGTGGCACTACCCAGAATGAATACCGTATTTATCATATCTCTCAAAGGTAGAAACGCTTCATCTGCATCAATTTCAGTTAACAAAACAAAACCTGAATCAGAAGCACAATACGAAGAACCGACTATCTCAATGCCTCTATAATCATTATAGAATCCATTATACACCTCTTTCTTTTCAAAACAACTTCGTACAGGAAGCGTATCTGCCATTACATTAAAAGGAGCATCATCTATAAATCGAGAGGGAGAGAGCATTACATAATTTTCATCAACTATGTACGTTTCCCCTGTTTTGCCTAGTTTCTCTCTGTTAAGTAAGATCGTATCTGTCACAACTGGATCCCAATTACCAATTGCTACTCCTAGTGTCTTTCCTTCATCACTTATTTGTCTAATGGGAGATACTGTAATCATAGCACGAGAGCCTTCATAATTATTTGTACCATATGTTACAAATGCTTGTTCCAAACCTTTTTTGAATAATGGATCTGTAGATAAATCTAATCCTTCATAATATGGATTTGAGGCAAGAACTACTATGCCATTTTGGTCTACTATTTTAAGATCAAACATTCCTTTGGAATTTTTAAAGATATCATCATAATTTCCCGCTGTGTAGTAAAAAAATTCTACAATTACTTTTCTAGCTTCAAGTTTTTCTCTAATGTAACTATCCGATTCTTTTATCGGATTAAGATTAGAATTCATAATAAATTTGTGTAACTTCTCAGTTTGTGTAAATGTATGTAATTGTTCTAAACGTAAATCGTGTAAAATTCGAAGTGCAATACCTCTAGAATTTGATTCATCTTCAAGATGTTTCATTATCTCTGTTTTTAATAAATTTGAAGAAAAATAGATTGATGAAATTCCAAATACAACAAGTACAAAGACAATCATTACCATAAATGTAAAAAATAATTTGCTTCGTAGACTGTTTAATTTCAAAAGCACTGAATTTCAAATCTTGGCAGCGTCATTTGTAAGAAAAATGTTCAGTATTATTCATCTTCAAGAAAAATAAGTAAATGTATAATTAAATGATTACGTAGTTCTTTATGATCGATTCTGTATCTTTGAGTTTCTTTTAATGAATAAAGATTGGACATATATGATGGTATTTCAAAATATAATTTATTATCTATTTTTCTTAATGCACCTATCACGATTTTTATTTTTGAAAGGAATCATTTAACAATAGTGCAAGAATTTTCTTGCACGATATCAGAATTTTGAAATAAATATAATATTGATATAGTATTAATAAGATAAAATAGTCATATTCTATGAAATTGTTAATTATAGACGATAATAAGGAAATCACCGATTTATTTATCTCGTATTTTAAGTCACATGGACATGACTGTTATGCTGTAAATGATGGAAGAAATGGAGCTGAACTTTTAGAAAGAAAAAGATATGATGCGATAATATTGGATTTGGCTATGCCCGAGTTTACTGGTTTTGATGTAATAAATCAATTAGAAAAAAAGCATATGGTAAAAAATCAAAACATAATTGTTCTTACTGCAAGTGATGTCGTAACCGATGAACAGGTAATGAAACTGAAAAATCAGGGAGTAAAGACTGTTTTAAGAAAGCCTGTAAGTATGAAGACATTAAACATAGCAATTATGACAGATTCTAGTTTGCTTTAAAAATCAGAAATGGTTCTCAGTTTAAAACAAGATAAGTGGAGCAGATAAAGATGCTATTGACCGAGATCAACAATAATTATAAAAGATCTTTAAAAGAATATGAACAAAATCATAGTTTTAACTGCGGGTACTTAATAGATCAAGAGATTACACTTCTAAAAAATACAGTGTAAAGCAATGACAGAAAAACATGATAATTATATTCCAGATGATAAACATAAAATTCACGAGCTAGAACAAGAGAAGGAGATTTATTCAGATATTCTGAATGAATCCAAAAAACAATTACGTGCAAGTAAGAAACTAATGATGTGGATATCCATAATCTCAATTACATTTACCCTGATTCTAATTGTTTTTTATCTGTCTTCATTATCCAACACTGAACCTATTTCTGAACATCACAAGTCACTTTACCTAATTCAAAACTTGCGAGGTGATACTGTGAATACATATGTTTCTTGGAAGAAATTCGATGACGGATTATTTCACATCCATGTTCAAAATTCACAATATGCTACAAAAGAAAAAATTGATGCAATAATTGATGTAATCATGTCTCAGCAAAAAATTGAACTAGATAATTCAATATTACATAAAGGTCCAAAAGGAACAAATTCTATTTACTATGTTGGTTGGTATGGGGCACTAAACAGCCTCAATAATGATACAAAATTCAAAATTGTTAAAAATCTTCACTTTCATGTCGATGATAAAGTTCCTACTGGTGACATTATGATCAATCTTACTGATTTATCAAACCCTGACGGATATTCTGCATATACAAACTCTATCATAGATGAAGAAAATCATCAGATTCTAAAATCCACAATTACTGTTTATAATATTGATAAAATTAGTCTTGAGGATCTAAAGACACTTGTACGACATGAAATAGGTCATGGATTTGGATTGGCACATTCAACTGCTCCTGAAGACTTGATGGCTCCAGTGATTGCAACTGATTATCCATACATATCAGAATGTGATTTGGATGCAATATATCATTTGTATGACGGAGGAGAATCAAGCAAGGTTGTCTGTGAGAAATAATGGTAAACAAATTAGATCATATTAGTACATTATCATATGAAGAGATTATGGAGATCATGTGCGCACTTGATGAAACTTCCATTGTAACAATAACGGATAAAGACGGTGCAATAATTTATGCAAACAGAAAATTCTGCGAAATATCAAAATACTCTGAAAACGAGTTATTAGGACAAAACCACCGAATTTTAAAGTCAGGATTCCACCCTCCTGAATTTTATCAACATATGTGGAATATAATTAGCCAAGGCAAAGTGTGGAAAGGAAATGTAAAAAATAAAGCAAAAGATGATTCATTTTATTGGGTAAAGACAACAATATTTCCTGTTATGGGTAATGTAAAACCAAAGGAATACATCTCAATACGGACAGATATAACAGAACAGATTAAAATGGTGGAGTCGTTACAAAAGTTATCACGACAAAAGGATGAGTTTCTTGCAATGATAACTCATGAATTAAAGACTCCTCTTGTTCCTATAATCAGCTATACTGATTTGTTACTAGATCCAAGATTTGGTATTCTGAGCGAAAAACAGCAAAGTTCATTGAATAACATTCGTATAAATTCCAAGTCATTATTACGATCAATATCGGATCTTCTTGACTTGCAAAAAATGGAATTAGGCTCATTCAAGTTTGAAAAAAATAATTTTATCATATCGGATATTCTGTTAGAATGTCTACTTCAGATAAAACCAGAATTTAACAATAAAAACATAGAACTGGTACAAAATATTGAAACTGGATTATATTGTCATTGCGATGCTGGTAGAATTAAACAGACCATACTTAACTTACTGATAAATGCTATTGATTTTTGTCCAAAACTAACTGGAAAGATCATAGTAACTTTAAAGCGTGAAGCAAATAATGCAAGAATAATAATCAGAGATAATGGAAAAGGCATGACTGATTCACAGATTTCAAATATATTCACAAAATTCTATCAGGTGGATTCATCAATTACTCGTGAACATGGAGGTACAGGATTGGGATTATCCATATGTAAGGCAATCATATCTGGTCATGACGGTCAAATCATTGCAAAATCTGAAGGATTAGGAAAAGGCACAGATATTCACATCACTCTTCCGATTATAGACACTGCAAATGCAACTACAATATCCAATTAGAAATCATTCTTGATAACAATGAGCTATACTAATAAAACAAACTCACGATTCCTATTTGTACATTGAATCTCAAATATTTGATAATTTTAGTTGTATCCTTTCTATCTATTTCAGTTTTAATGTCCATTGGATTAGTTTATGCAGATCCGACTATCTCTTCATTTTTTGGAATAGGTGGAAAGGGAAATGGACAGTTTGACACTCCTCAAGATATAGCAACCGACTCCAATGGAAATATCTATGTGTCTGATACTGTCAATAATAGAATTCAGAAATTTTCTTCTAATGGTAATTTTATTTTTAATCAGAGATAATTGCTCAGGAAATTGCAGATAATCTTGAAACTGCGCTGGATTTAATAAATGAGTTAATTGTAAGTCTTGGAAAAAAATAATTTTTTTAAATCATATCTAGATTCACTTTTTGCTTAATTCCACTTCATACATGTAAAATTAGTGACATTTCTTTGCCTCTGTCTATATACCCATGCAACTTATGTTCTCAACTAAATTTGAACCTAACATAACGTTAGTTCTTTCATAGAGATTTACCATTTTAGTTCAAAGCCATAAAAATAAAAAAAGAAAATCTAGTTTGCAGGAACTGCAAAACCGTTTTCAATCATTCGAAGTGCCGAGTCTGCTTTTACGCACATTGGCAATCCGTTTGATGTCTTCATTACTAGGCTAAACCCTTCACGACATTCAATTTCTCCTGCATCAATTCCAGCAGTTACTTGTTGTCGCGGTGAAATCCATGCCAATTGCATAGATTTTGCCTTTTCAATGAATTCTGCTCTAAGTTCTTGTTTTTCCTCATCAGTTAGCGTAGATTTTTCTTGCAGTTCAGCTTTTAATGCCTTCATCTCCGCATGTCTTGCCTTGATGTCAGCTTTTTGCTCATCAGTGAGTTTGCCTTGCATAGATGACATGTGGTTTTGGAATTTCATTTTGAGCTCTGCTCTTTTCTCATCGGAGAGTTCACCGTGTCTTTCCCGATACTTTGCTTTGAGTTCATCTATTTGTTCTTGAGAGATATCAGAGTTTGCCATAATCATCCCCCGTAATCTTGGAGATAGGTCATGCTTCTCTTTCATTCTCTCTAGTGCATCAAAATGTTTTTCTTTGAAATCCATTGCAACATCACGATGTTCTTTTTTGTATGCTTCTCTTTGTTCAGGTGTCATTGCACACCATTCAGAGATTTTTGCTAATTTTTCAGCATCAGTAATTTCTGCAGCAAGTTCATCAGCAGTCATTTGACAGAATCTTTGATATTCTGCTTTATGATCACGGATTTCTTCGTGTCTTTTTTGCATTTCATCTACTAACATCTGGTGTTCAGCAATGTAAGTATCTCTTCCAGATTCATCTAATGCACAATATGCATCCATTCTATCTTTTAGATCTGTTTTGTCATGTTCTGCCAAAAATATTTCCTTGTCAGCATCAGACATTTCACAATATCTTTCTAGCTTGTCTACCATATTATAATCAGATTTTTGTTCTGGAGCAATCTCTTTGAGTAAAGCTTCAATAGCTATTTTGCGTTCATCTTCACTTAGCTCACAAAAATTTGCAAGTCTGTCTTTGAATTGGGCAATTCTTGGATGATCTAAAAAGAATTGCTCTTTTTCAGCATCAGTCAACATGCAAATGTTAGCTAGTCTTTTTTTGAGGTCGTCATGTTTCTCATCTGATTCAGCATATACTGAATTACTAGCACTAACGCCAGTAATCATAATCAGTGAAAAAACAACACTTAGAAGTTGTGTCTTTTTCATTGTTAAATTTTGATGAATTATACATATAAAGAATAACGGATCAGTAAACAGGAATGGTTATTAGTAATAACTGAGGCTGTAGTCCAAATACAAGTGTGAATTTGCAGCAATCTCATTTTCTCAAAATATATTTTGTAATATTTGAAAAGTACAAAATATGTGAATGCTTTATATTACAATATTACTTTCATAAAGATAACATAAGGAAGATGTCATTTCAATTAATTGCAAATTCCTTGACAAGTCATTTTCCTTATGTTAAATATTGTTACAAAGTCTAGGAAAAAACAGGGATTATTCTAAAACAGAATAACAAAGACCGTCTAAATTAATAATTAGCAAGATTTCAAAAACATAGTTGAGCTACAAGTTTTTAGATCATGCAACTGATGCATTCATTGAAGTAACTGCCAAAGATCTCAAGGAGGCATTTTTGGTCACTGCCAATGCAGTAATCAATATCACACTAGATCAAGACAAGGTAGAGGAAAAAGATCATAGAGAAATTGTTGCACAAGGAAAGGATCTCAGATATCTTTTGTTTAGCTGGTTAGAAGAAGTGACTTTTGTCCTAATCACAGAAGGTTTTGCAATAAAAAGAATAGAACTAGAAATTAAAGAAAATAAAGGCTACAAAATAAATGCCAAAGCATATGGCGAGCCACTTGATTTTTTAAAACATAATTTCAAAGTCGAAATCAAAGCCCCTACATTTTACGAGATGAAAATTGAGCAAAATAGCGGTGTGTTTATGAGGTTTTTACTTGATCTCTGAATTTGGTGAAATTTTATTATCAAATCCATAGAAGAATTTATCCGTGTTTTTTAAAAGCAAATGCATTCCATTTCTTATCATGCGTACAAAATTAGGGGTGTTTTTGGTATTTTCGTTAATTATTCTCATGATTGTTCCAGCATATGCCAATGTTACTTCGGTATCATTTGAGAAGAGTTTCTACACAGTTGAGGAAAAAATGGCATTTATTGGAAAAGAGCAGGAAGGTAAAAAAGCAGTTTATGTAATTATTCGCGATCCAGCAGGAGGGTACAAGGGAATGGTATCTGACCCTACATCAGAAAGTGATGGTACATATTCAACACTTCCAAGAGATGTCAAAAATTTCTTTGATGTTAAAGGAACATACAATGCAACAGCATTTACAGATGAGCAGGGAGAAAAGAGCGGAATTACACTTAAACTACAATATGACGGAAACAAAGTTTTAGTGGTACCAGATTTTGTATTGGCACTTAATTCAATTTCGGATAAAACAATTGAAGAAAAAAAGACCCTAGTGTTTACTCCAACATTGACTGAATCATTAACAGGTGTAGCATTCAGTCTTGAAAAAAATCCACCGACAGGTGCATCAATAAATAGTGAGACAGGACAATTCACATGGACTCCAACGGAATCTCAGGGTCCAGCTTCATATGTTTTTGATATTGTAGTGAAAAAAGGAGCATCAGAAGATAGAGAAAATGTAAAGATCACAGTAACTGAACCATCTCCTGTTATACAGCCCAAGCCAACACCAGAACCTAAACCAACACCAATAACAGAACCAGAGCCAACACCAATAACAGAACCAACACTAGAATTGGGAATTGCATCTTTTGTGGATCCAACAAAAGATCCACAGTCTTATGTTAATAGATACAATAACGAACCAAAATACAAAGAATGGTTTGATACAAACTTCCCAGAATATTCCTCAATTTATCAAGCAGTAGGCTTGGATAAGCCATTAGAAATTCCAGCTCCATTTGTGGATCCAACAAAAGATCCACAGTCTTATGTTAATAGATACAATAACGAACCAAAATACAAAGAATGGTTTGATACAAACTTCCCAGAATATTCCTCAATTTATCAAGCAGTAGGCTTGGAAAAACCAAAAGAAATAGCACCTTTTGTAGATCCAACTCTAGATCCACAATTTTACATTGACAGATACAATAACGAACCAAAATTCAAGGATTGGTTTGATGAAACTTATCCAGATATGACAATTTATGATGCAATCGGATTAGATGAACCAGAAATAAAAGAACAAGAAAGTGGAGAATGTGGTTCAGGAACAATACTAGTTGACGGAGTATGTACAGTTGACGAAAGTATACAGGAAGGTGGAGGATGTCTGATTGCTACTGCAGCATACGGCTCTGAGATGGCACCTCAAGTACAATTCCTCAGAGAGATTCGAGATAACAAAGTAATGAGTACTGCAACAGGTGCCTCA